>Ga0208788_1000004_pt1 | contig 347034 bp, 310 predicted proteins | sample Wag4_2014_7_11_3_FD_187363 | JGI IMG/M metagenome (GOLD analysis project Ga0208788, IMG submission 187363) | Fresh water mixed with fracking chemicals microbial communities from Ohio, USA - Utica-2 Time Series FC 2014_7_11 (SPAdes) (version 2) ... | reverse complement strand
GTAATACAGCGGGCACGTCACCACCAACCCCACCAGCCAGGACAAATCCGCCCCCTCCACCCAATGGGCATACGGCCCCACGTACAACGACGTGTTGGCAAACGGCAGTTGCACAATGATCCCGATGAAATACGCAACGATCGCATGCAGATTGAACCGCCCGTAAATCCCGCCATCGGCGCGGAAAATCGAAGCAATGTCATACCGCCCACGCTTGATCACGTAGAAATCGATCAGGTTGATCGACGCCCACGGCACCAGCACCAGCAGCAACGCCAGAATCAACCCGATGAACTGCGAGATGAAGTCCGCCGACGCACCCAAGGCCACCACGCAGCACCCGGCCAGCACCAGGCTCGACAACACCACCCGCACCTTGATGCTCGGTGTCCACTGGCTGGCAAAAGTCTGGATCGAGGTGATGATCGACAGCACCGCGCCATACAGATTCAAGGCGTTGTGGCTGATGATGTTGAGCAGAAACAGCACCATCAGGATCGGCCCCAGCCAACCGGTGGACTGCTTGACCGCCGCCATCGCTTCGGTGCCTTGCGGGGTCGCCAGCACCGCCACGGCGCCGAAGGTGAACGACAGAATCGTGCCCAGGGTCGCGCCCAGGTAGGTGGCCAGGAACGGGCGGCCGATGCCGATATCCGCCGGCAGGTAGCGCGAGTAATCGGACACGTACGGCGAGAAGCTGATCTGCCAGATGATCCCCAGCGATACCGTCGCCAGCCAGCCGGACAGGTTGAAGCCGCCGCGGCTGAAGAAGTCCGCCGGCAGGTCATGGGCGAAGATGTAGAGGAAACCGGCGAGCAAGGCGCTGCCCATGACCCAGGTGCCGATGCGGTTGAGGGTATGGATGAAGCGATAGCCGATCACGCCAATGGCGGTGGCACTCAGGGCGCCGATCAGGATGCTGGCGGGCACCGGCACCGAAGGCGCGATGCCGACGATGGATTTGCCCGCCAGCACGATATTGGAGATGAAGAAGCCGATGTAGATCAGCGCGGCGAAAAACACGATCAGCAGCGCCCCGTAGCGACCGAACTGACCGCGGCTCTGGACCATTTGCGGAATGCCCATGCGGGGGCCCTGGGCCGACGCGAGGGCAATCACCAGGCCGCCGACCATGTGCCCCAGTGCAATCGCCAGCAGCCCCCAGAACAGATCGAGGTGGAACACCTGGACCACCATCGCCCCGGTCACGATCGGCAGCGGCGCTATGTTGGTGCTGAACCACAGGGTGAATAGATCGCGGGCCTTCCCATGGCGCTCTGCGAGAGGAACGTAGTCAACCGTGTGATTCTCGATCAACGGGTCTTGCCGGGACATCTGGGACATATATATGAACTCGAGTTTGCCTGTTCTTATCGTTGTATGAAGCCAAACCGGGGGTGCGCATCGGCCGCCCCTCAGATGCAGGCCATATTATGGTATTCCAAACTTTTCACAAGACTGATACGGTCGTGGAAAACGCGCCTGATCCGCATATCTAGCCAGCCCCCCTGCCTGGAAGCCCCGTAAACACTGACTACAAGACAACACGCACGCGTTTATCGGGTCGCCAAAAAACCCCTTGCAACTTATGTATTACGGTATACCATCAGACCTACAAACGCATAAAAACCGCGTCACACCACCCGAGGACCTTCCGATGATCGATGCCGCCATCTATAAACAAGTCATGGGTTCGTTCCCGTCCGGCGTGACAGTGATCACCACGCTCGATGACGACGGGCAAATCGTCGGCCTGACCGCCAGCGCCTTCAGCTCGCTGTCCATGGACCCGGCGCTGGTGCTGTTCTGCCCCAACTACAGCTCCGACTCCTACCCGGTCCTGATCAAGAACAAACGCTTTGCCATACATGTGCTGTCCGGCGGCCAGCAGAGCGAGGCCTACGCCTTCGCGCGCAAAGGCAAGGACAAGGCCCAAGGCATCGAATGGACCTTGAGCGAACTGGGCAACCCGATCCTGGCCAACGCCACGGCGGTCATCGAATGCGAACTGTGGCGCGAATATGAAGGCGGCGATCACGCGATCATGGTGGGCGCGGTGAAGAACCTGATCGTGCCCCGGCACACCCCCGGCCCGCTGGTGTACTGCCACGGCAAGATGGGCGCTCTGCCCGTCCCGGCCTGAACATCCACCTACTGTAGGAGCGAGCAGGCTCGCGATGGTCGTCAACGATGACACTGGCTACCTGACACCCCACGGTGAATGTCCCTCCATCGCGAGCAAGCTCGCTCCTACAGATCTGCGAAAACACAGATAAACAGCCCCGCAGTCGACGGGCCGACAACAAAAGATCCGAGGTAAGTCATGAAATTTTCCCTGTTCGTACACATGGAACGTTGGGACGAAAGCGTCAGCCATCGTCAATTGTTCGAGGACCTGACCGAACTGACCCTGATGGCCGAGGCCGGTGGTTTCAGCACTGTATGGATCGGTGAACACCACGCCATGGAATACACCATCTCGCCGAGCCCGATGCCCCTGCTGGCCTACCTGGCGGCCAAGACCACCACCATCCACCTGGGCGCCGGCACCATCATCGCGCCGTTCTGGCATCCGCTGCGGGTGGCCGGGGAATGCGCGCTGCTGGACGTGATCAGCAACGGCCGCATGGAAGTCGGCCTGGCCCGTGGCGCTTATCAGGTGGAGTTCGACCGCATGGCCGGCGGCATGCCGGCGTCGAGCGGCGGTCAGGCATTGCGCGAAATGGTTCCGGTGGTGCGCGCCCTGTGGCAAGGCGACTACGCCCATGACGGCGAGATCTGGAAATTCCCCACCTCCACCAGCGTGCCCAAGCCGATCCAGCAGCCCAACCCGCCGATGTGGATCGCCGCCCGCGACCCGGACTCGCACAACTTCGCCGTGGCCAACGGTTGCAACGTCATGGTCACGCCGCTGATGAAGGGCGACGAAGAGGTGCTGGACCTGAAGAACAAATTCCAGGCCGCCCTGGACAACAACCCCGACGTACCGCGCCCGCAACTGATGGTGCTGCGCCACACCCACGTGCACACCGCTGACGACCCTGAGGGCTGGAAAGTCGGGGCCAAGGCGATTTCCAAGTTCTACCGCACCTTCGACGCCTGGTTCGGCAACAAGCAAACCCCGGTCAACGGCTTCCTGGCGCCGAGCCCGGAAGAAAAGTTCGCCGGCCGCCCGGAATTCGAACTGGACAGCCTGCACAAGACCGCCATGATCGGCACCCCGGAAGAAATCATTCCGCGCATCAAGTACTACCAGGCACTGGGCGTCGACGAGTTCAGCTTCTGGTGCGACAACAGCCTGCCCCACGCGGAAAAGAAAAAATCGTTGGCGCTGTTCATCAAGCACGTGGTGCCGGCGTTCCGCTGAGCCCGCCCTGTCTCTCCTTAAAGTGCAATGCAGTTCTTTGTGGGAGCGAGCCTGCTCGCGATAGCGTCCTGTCAAAAGACATAAATGGTGACAGACACACCGCTATCGCGAGCAGGCTCGCTCCCACATTGGTTCCTGCGCCCCACGGTATGTATCGCAATGTATCTACACACCCAAGGGATACATAACCCTTCACCCAGCCGCTTTTCTGAAACAGCCCAGATACCTCGCCCCGTTTAAATGTGATCCAGGCCGGACGCGATCCCCTTTCGCGACCCGCTATACCTGTTGGAGCCACGCCCCACGCGCCTCCACACCCTCACATTTGAAAGGAGCTCTCCACCATGAAAGTGCATGTATCGAACAGCAACGCCGACAAACATCGCCGCCACCTGGTGGGTTCTTCTGTGCTGGCCCTGACCCTGGGCCTGCTGGGCGCCACCGCCGCTCATGCCAGCACCCCGGCGACCGCAGCACCCGCCCCGGTCACCGCTGCCAGCACCGCCGACAGCCCGTTCGGTCCGCTCAAGCACGTCAACGCCGGCCTGCTCAGCGTGGCCTATGCCGAAACCGGCCCGGCCGATGGCCCGGTGGTGATCCTGCTGCACGGCTGGCCCTACGACATTCACAGCTATGACCAAGTGGCGCCGCTGCTCGCCGCCAAGGGTTATCGGGTCCTGATGCCTTACGCTCGCGGCTACGGCGATACGCACTTCCTGTCCGACAAAACCCTGCGCAACGGCCAGCCGGCCGCATTGGCCAGCGATGTCATCGACTTCATGGACGCCCTGAACATCAAGCAGGCGGTGCTCGGTGGCTACGACTGGGGCGCACGTTCGGCGGATATCGTTTCGGCACTGTGGCCGGAGCGGGTCAAGGCGCTGGTGTCGGTCAGCGGTTACCTGATCGGCAATCAGGCCGCCGGCCAGAAACCGTTGCCGCCCAAGGCTGAATTGCAGTGGTGGTATCAGTTCTACTTCGCCACCGAGCGTGGCAAGGCGGGTTACGCCCAGAACACCCACGATTTCGCCAAGCTGATCTGGCAACTCGCATCGCCGCAATGGAAGTTCGACGATGCCACCTACGACCGCAGCGCCAAGGCCCTGGAAAACCCGGATCACGTCGACATCACGGTCTACAATTATCGCTGGCGCCTGGGTTTGGAACAGGGCGAAACCAAGTACGACGCCCTGGAGCAGAAACTGGCCAAAGCCCCGTCCATCAGCGTGCCGACCATCACCCTGGAAGGCGACGCCAACGGCGCGCCGCATCCCAAGGCCGAGGATTACCGTCAACGTTTTACCGGCAAATATGAATACCGTCTGATCTCCGGCGGCATCGGCCACAACCTGCCGCAGGAAGATCCGCAAGCCTTTGCCAAGGCCGTCATCGACGCCGATCACCTGTGAGTTGGTCGGCGGCCACCGCCGCCGATCGTTTTTCTTGAAAACTGAACGAATACTTCTGAATTATTCAGTTTTCGAAACAACGGCTCGGGACTACCTTGGACTCAACGTTTTCTGACGACCCGAGGTAAGTCCCATGTCTGATCAAACCCTGGCTGTGCATGCACCCTACACCGGTGCGGTCGTCGGCCACGTCCCCCTGTCCACCGAGGCTGATGTCGAGCAGGCGCTCAGCATCGCCCACGGCCTGTTTCGCGACCGCAGCCAGTGGCTGTCCACGCCGCGACGCATCGACATTTTGCACCGCGCCGCGCAATTGATCAGCGAGCGCAAGATCGAAATCACCACCCAGGCGGCCAGCGAAGGCGGCAAGCCGTTCAAGGATTCACTGGCCGAAGTCGAGCGCGGCATCGACGGCATTCTCAACAGCATCGAGGTGTTGCGCACCGAAGGCGGCCACGTAATCCCCATGGGCGTAAACGCGGCCTCGGCCAATCGTGTGGCGTTCACCCAGTTCGAGCCGATCGGCGTGGTCGCGGCCGTTTCGGCGTTCAACCACCCCTTCAACCTGATCGTGCACCAGGTGATACCGGCCCTCGCCGTCGGCGCACCGGTGATCGTCAAACCGGCGGCCAACACGCCCCTCAGTTGCAAGACCCTGATCGACATCCTGACCGAGGCCGGCCTGCCCGCAGGCTGGGCACAAATGGTATTGCCGTCCGATAACCGCATCACCGGCAAATTGGTGGCCGATCCACGGGTGGGTTTCTTCAGTTTCATTGGTTCGGCGGCCGTGGGCTGGATGCTGCGCTCGACCCTCGCACCGGGTACCCGCTGCGCCCTGGAGCACGGCGGAGCGGCGCCGGTGATGCTGGCCGCCGATGCCGACCTGGACGACGCCCTGCCGCGCATCGCCCGTGGCGGTTTCTTCCACGCCGGCCAGGTCTGTGTCAGCGTGCAACGGATTTTCTGCCACCGCAGCATCGCCGAGCAGGTCGCCGAGCGCCTGGGGCAACTGGGTGATGCCATGGTGGTGGGTGATCCGACCGACCCGCACACCGACGTCGGCCCGCTGATCGCTGAACGTGAAGTGAACCGCGTCAGCCAATGGGTGGATGAGGCCGTCGCCGGTGGCGCACGCCTGATTTCCGGTGGCCGCGCCTTGGGCAACAATTGCTATGCGCCTACCGTGCTGCTCAATCCGTCGATCGATTCCAATGTGATGCAGAAGGAAGTGTTCGGCCCGGTGGTGGCGGTCTACGCCTACGACGACCTGAGCCAGGCGATCGAACTGGCCAACGCCCTGCCCTACGCCTTCCAGGCCGCCGTCTTCACCCAGGACCTGGACACCGCGATGCAGTGCTACCAGGACCTCGACGCCACGGCGGTGATGGTCAACGAAAGCAGCACCTTCCGCGTCGACTGGATGCCCTTCGCCGGTGCCCGCCTGTCCGGGCACGGCGTGGGCGGCATTCCGCACACCATGAAGGACATGCAGGTCGAGAAGATGATGGTCTGGCGCTCACGGGCGGTGCGTGGCTGACACCTGAAACTGTGTCGAGCAAGCTTCTGTGGCGAGGGAGCTTGCTCCCGTCGGACTGCGCAGCAGTCCCTTCTCTATTGACAAAAAGAGCGGGGGCCGCTGCGCAGCCCAGCGGGAGCAAGCTCCCTCGCCACATTCGTTTCATGGCGCCTGGAAAGACACCCGCTACACTTTTCTGGCTCCGCCGCCGCTCTGCATGGGCGGCCCCCCTCATCTCCTGACCTGGAGTTATCCCCCATGAGCGACAGCAGCGAACTCAAGACTTTCACCGGCTGGGCTGCAACGGCCGCCGGCGCCCCGCTGGAACGTTACAGTTACGATCCCGGCCCCTTGGGTGATGAAGAAGTGGAAGTGGCCGTGGAATATTGCGGCGTCTGCCACTCCGACCAGTCACTGATCGACAACGACTGGGGCATCAGCCAGTACCCGTTCATTCCCGGTCATGAAGCCGTTGGCAAAATCGTACGGGTCGGCGCACAGGTGCGGGGCCTGCAACTGGGTCAACGGGTCGGCATTGGTTGGTACAAGGGCAGTTGCATGCATTGCGCGTCCTGCATCGAAGGCTCGCACAACCTGTGCCGCACCGCGCAACCGACCATCATCGGCAGCCACGGCGGTTTCGCCGACCGCTTGCGCTCCCACTGGGCCTGGGCCCTGCCAATCCCCGAAGGCCTCGACCCGGCAGCGGCCGGCCCACTGTTCTGCGCCGGATCTACCGTGTTCAACCCGCTGGTGGAATTCGGCATCAAGCCCACCGACCGGGTCGGCGTGGTGGGCATCGGCGGCCTCGGTCATCTGGCGCTGCGTTTCCTCAACGCCTGGGGCTGCGACGTCACCGCCTTCACCTCTTCACTGAGCAAGCAGGACGAAGCCAAGCGCCTGGGTGCGCACAAGGTGGTTGCCTCCACCGACAGCAGTGCGCTGAAGGCGATCGCCGGCACCCTGGATTTCCTGCTGGTGACCGCCAGCGCCGACCTCGACTGGACCGCCATGCTCGCCACCCTGCGCGGCAAGGGCCGCCTGCATTTCGTCGGCATCGTGCCCAACGCCATTCCGGTGCATGTCTTCGATCTGATCCCCCAGCAAAAAGTCATGTCCGCCTCGCCGGTAGGCTCACCGAGCAACACCGCGACCATGCTGGAGTTCTGCGCGCGCCACCAGATTCTGCCGCAGGTAGAGATGTTTCCCATGAGCAAAATCAACGAGGCTGTCGACCATTTGCGCAGCGGCAAGGCGCGGTATCGGGTGGTGTTGGATGCCAGTAAGTGACCGTTGAATCGTCGGCGACTCTCAGGGCCTCTTCGCTGGCAAGCCAGCTCCCACAGTGAAGGCGGTTGTACCCAAACCCTGTGTTCAGCACAAAACCCCTGTGGGAGCGGGCTTGCTCGCGAAAGCGGTATATCGTTCGGCACCGATTTTGAATGTGCCCGCCCTCATCGCTGGCAGGCCAGCTCCCACAGTTGATGGGTGGTGTACTGGGATTTTGTATACGGCACAAAATCTGGTGGGAGCTGGCCTGCCTGCGATGGGGCCGGCCCTGACTGCATCAATGCCGACGCAATCAAGCCTCCCCTTCACTGGGTCGATTGCACCGCCGCCTGCAACTGCTTGAGCAAGTCAGCCGACTTGTCTTCATCCTGGTCTTTCTTGTCAAACCAACTCGTACCGTTCTGCAGAATCTCGGTCAGGATCGGGAAATACAGCTGTTTCTTCTTCGCCAGTTCCACCGGGTCGGCGGCGGTGGCCTGGTTCAGCGCGGTCTGGATGGTCGAGCGCTGGGACAGCCACTGCGGCGTATTTTTTTCTTCCGGGCTCATGTTGTCGAGGAAGTTCAGCGCCGCCTTGGCGCGACCGACCGGGTCATTGGCGAACGGGTCTCGCCAGTTCTTCTTCTGATCTTCCGGGCCTTCGTAGTAGCCCGTGGCGAGTTGCGCCTGCTGGCGCATCAGGTCCTGGGCCGCGGTCTGTTCTTCCTTGGTGAACTGACCGCCTTCGTTAGTGGCCACGGCGTACAGCGAGCGTCGGTCCAGATCGCCCATCAGGCTGTTGCGATCCAGGGCGCTGTTGTCGTACGGCTTGCCGCTGTCCTTCATCAGCGCGTACTTCTCGTCCATGCGCTTGCGGGCATCGAGGGCGACGTCGGCGAAGGTCTTGTCCTTGGAGCTGGAAATCGCCCCCGGCTTGGCCACCCCCAGAATCAGCGCATCGGCGCTCATCCCCGATCGCGAAGGAAAGTACGGCGTGTTGCTGGCGATGGCCGCGCTGTAATCGGTGGCGGTGCCGGAAAAACTCACCGAATCGTCATTTTGCGTGGCGTCCGCCGATTGACCACCATTGGCGACGTTGCCCTGGCCATTGCCAGCCTTGTGCGTGGCCGTAGAGGTATAGGCGGCAATCAATGCGCCGGACGAAGATGAGTTGACGTTCATGACGATTCCTTGTTGTGAGGCACGGTGGGGGCAAACCGCCGCGTAATCTACTGACGTTGGTCTCTTAAATAAACAATCGTTGTGACGACTGAGTGTCGCCATGCAGAACGCTATGTTCTGATTTCGACAGGCTCGGCACACAGGCTATCGGCATCCTTCCCCAATCTTGAGCGTAATCACTCACCCTGTGGGAGCGGGCTTGCTCGCGAAAGCGGTTGCCAGCAAACCCATAGGTCGCCTGACACGCCGCTTTCGCGAGCAAGCCCGCTCCCACCCACAAGTCAGTCGTCTATACGAAAGCGTTAATGGCAAACACCCATGTCTAGTGTTCAGCGCCCAGGTTTGCTCATAGATTTCCCCCTGCCCAGAGCCTCGGTTTCACCGCCGGGTGCTCTGCCTACGGAACCTCAATGAGTAAAGAACATGACTGACGAGACAACCGGAACCTCCCGACGCGGCCTGATCACCACCGGTGCCATGGCCGCCGCCCTGGTTGTAGCGGTACCTGCACTCGCCGCGCAACAGACAGCGTCTGCTACCGCCAGCACCGGCAAGCCCGGGGGCAATGGCAACAGCCACGGTTCAGGGACGATCACCGTCAAGGACGGCACTCAGATTTTCTACAAGGACTGGGGCACCGGTCAGCCGATCGTGTTCCACCACGGCTGGCCGCTGTCCGGCGACGACTGGGATGCGCAAATGCTGTTTTTCCTCAGCAAGGGCTTCCGCGTGATCGCTCACGATCGCCGTGGCCATGGCCGCTCGACCCAGACCGCTGTCGGCAACGACATGGACACCTACGCTGCCGACGTCGCCGAGCTGATGGCGCACCTGGACATCCGCAATGCCATCCACATCGGTCACTCCACCGGTGGCGGCGAAGTGGCGCGCTACGTGGCGCGTCACGGCCGTGGTCGGGTGGCCAAGGCCGTGCTGATCGGCGCCGTACCACCGATCATGCTGCGCACCGCGAACAACCCCGGCGGCCTGCCGATGGACGTGTTCGATGGCCTGCGCAAGGCCTTGGCCGACAACCGCGCGCAGTTCTACCGTGACTTCCCCAGCGGCCCGTTCTACGGCTTCAATCGTCCGGGAGCGAAAGTCTCGCAACCGGTCATCGACAACTGGTGGCGCCAGGGCATGAACGGTGGGATCAAGGCGCAATACGACTGCATCAAGGCCTTCTCGGAGACCGACTTCACCGACGACCTGAAAAACATCGAAGTGCCGACCCTGGTGCTGCACGGTGAAGACGACCAGATCGTGCCGATCGCCGACTCCGCGCAACTGAGCATCAAACTGCTCAAGCGCGGCACCCTCAAGACCTACCCGGGCCTGCCCCACGGCATGTGCACCACCCACGGCGAGGTCATCAACCAGGACCTGCTGGCGTTCATCAAGGCCTGACCTTGACTGCGCAAAGTGACCGTATCAACGGAGACCGAGCGTGATGAACGTCATGCTCGGCTCCTTGCGTTTCAGGCTCACTTGCCTGGGACTGTGGGTCACCGCGCTCTCGATATTCTTCGTCGACATCCTCACCGAACTGGATATCGCGGTGGCGGTCCTGTACGTGCTGGTGATCATGATCGCCATGGGCACGTGCTCCCTGCGCGGCCTGCTGCGGGTGGCGGTCATGTGCGGCGCCATGACCGTCATCGGCTTTTTCGCCTCCCACCTCGACCATCCACTGGGCACCGCCCTGGCACGCTGCCTCATCAGCCTGACCGCCATCGGCATTGCCACCTGGCTGGCCTTGAAAAACCGACGCATCAGCGACGAACTGAAGGAACAACTGAGCTTGCTGGCCCACACCCACGATGTCGAAGCAAAGTTGCATCGCGCCCAGATCGAACTGGCGCACATCAGTCGCAATACCACCATGGGCGAACTGGCCGCCTCCATCGCCCACGAGGTCAATCAACCCCTGGCCGCGATCACCTCCAGCGCCGAAGCCGCCAACCGCTGGCTCGATCGCCCGGTCCCGGACCTGGCCGAAGCCCGCTGCGCCATCGGTCGCGCCGCCAGCAATGCGCGCCGGGCGAGCGAAGTCGTCAGTCGCATTCGCGACCTGACGCGCAAAAGCGATTCGCACTACGACGATCTGGATCTAGAATCGGTAGTAACAGACTCACTTGCCCTGCTTGACCGGGAAATCCAGAGTCATCAGGTGCAATTGCTGTGCAAGGTCGACGGCCTTTCACCCAGGGTTTCGGGTGACCGGATCCAGCTCCAGCAGGTTGTGATCAATCTGATCATGAACAGCCTGCAAGCCATGCTTGGCCGCAATGACCTGCCCAGGGAGCTGCACGTGCGAATTCATGCGAAAGAGAGTCTTGCGGTGGTGGAGGTGCGCGACAACGGCCCAGGGATTGACCAGACACACCTTGCGCTGCTGTTCGATGCGTTTTTCACGACCAAAGAAGATGGCATGGGAATCGGCTTGTCCATCTGCCGCTCGATTATCGAGTTGCACGGCGGACGTATTTGGGCAGACAGTCAGCCAGACGGCGGCGCGACTTTCTCATTTTCCCTACCGGCTTCGACAACGGACACCCAACGATGGACATAGCACCACGCTTCATCATTCATGAAACCGCGCACTGGATACTCAATCACCACATGTCCTCCAAGCTGCCCGGCTATCTGGTGCTTGGCACAAGGCACCCGGTGCGGTCGTTGTCCGACCTGCCCGACAACGCCCTGAGCGAAATGGGGCCGTTGCTTGCCCACGTGCAGAAAACCATGCAGGCGCACCTGCAGCCCAAGTGGCTCTACATCAGCCGTTTCGGCCATGACCCACGCTTCCCGATCCATTTTCATTTCATCCCGGTGTACCCCTGGGTCGAGGATCTGTTGTGCCAGGACGAGCGGTACCGGGTGCTGAAGAATTTCGGCGCCGGCGCCGAAGCCCACGCCCTGACCGACGGCGCCGAATTGACCCTGTTCATCTGGCGCGAATTCGGCGAAAGCCCCGAGCCACCGACCATCCTCGGGCCCTCGATCGAGGAGACCATCGACCGATTGCGCCTGGCATTCGCCCCGACCTGACCTGCCTGTAGGAGCGAGCATGCTCGCGATGAACGTCCAGCCGACGCGGGCATCCAGGCAGCCAGCGCCATCGTTGACGACCATCGCGAGCAAGCTCGCTCCTACAAGTACGCGGGTGTATTCCGCCAACCTGAATATCGCAGCTACCCCCATTCCCCTGTAGGAGCGAGCTTGCTCGCGATGAACGACCAGCCGACGCGGGCATTCAGACAGCCAGCGTCATCGTTGACGACCATCGCGAGCAAGCTCGCTCCTACAGGTAGGCAGGTGTATTCCGCCAACCTGAATATCGCAGCTACCCCCATTCCCCTGTAGGAGCGAGCTTGCTCGCGATGAACGTCCAGCCGACGCGGGCATCCAGACAGCCAGCGCCATCGTTGACGACCATCGCGAGCAAGCTCGCTCCTACAAGTACGCGGGTGTATTCCGCCAACCTGAATATCGCAGCTACCCCCATTCCCCTGTAGGAGCGAGCTTGCTCGCGATGAACGTCCAGCCGACGCGGGCATTCAGACAGCCAGCGTCATCGTTGACGACCATCGCGAGCAAGCTCGGCTCCTACAGGGGTGCGGATACCCGCAAGATCGGCACCCAAGTCACGAAAACTTGCGAAAACCGACAGTAGGCTAAGCTATGTTCAGCTAATTGCTCACGATGCTCGCATCTGCAGGTTGGGGTTGTCTCTGGAGAGCGTCTGCAACAGCTATTTCAGACAGGCCCATACAATTTGCGCAGGACTTGCCGTGATGACCGAGCCTCTTCTCAGTTTTGACGAACTCAAACGTGCCGCCGCCTCTGGCGAAATCGACACTGTGCTGGTGTGCATGGTCGACATGCAGGGGCGACTGGTCGGCAAGCGGTTCCAGGTCGAGTTTTTCATCGACAGCGGCCATGAAGAAACCCATTGCTGCAACTACCTGCTGGCCGACGACATCGACATGGAGCCGGTGCCCGGCTATGCCGCCGCCAGTTGGAGCAAGGGCTACGGCGACTTCGTGCTCAAGCCCGACATGCGCACCCTGCGCAAGGTGCCATGGCTGGAATGCACGGCGTTGGTGCTGTGCGATGTGCTGGACCATCACCATCGCCAGGACCTGCCCCACAGCCCCCGGGCGATCCTGAAAAAACAGGTCGAACGCCTGCGTGAGCGCGGCTACACCGGCATGTTCGCCTCGGAACTGGAGTTCTACCTGTTCGACGAGAGCTACGAGGCCATCCACCAGCGCAACTACCACAAGCCGAAAACCGCCGGGCATTACATCGAGGACTACAACATCCTGCAGACCACCCGCGAAGAGCCGGTGCTGCGGGCGATTCGCAAGCATCTGCAGGCGTCGGGCATACCCGTGGAAAACTCCAAGGGTGAATGGGGCCCCGGCCAGGAAGAAATCAACATCCGCTACGCCGACGCCATGACCATGGCCGACCACCACGTGATCATCAAGCACGCCTGCAAGGAGATCGCGCAGTTGCAAGGCAAGGCGATCACCTTCATGGCCAAGTGGCGCTACGACGCCGCCGGTAGCAGCAGTCACATCCACAATTCGCTGTGGGACAAGCACGCGAAAAAACCGTTGTTCTTTGATGCCAAGGCCGAGTTCGGCATGTCGAAACTGATGCGCTCCTGGGTCGCCGGGCAGCTCAAGTACGCCAACGACATTACCTGTTTCCTGGCGCCCTACATCAACTCCTACAAGCGCTTCCAGGCCGGCACCTTCGCCCCGACCCGCGCGGTCTGGAGCCTGGACAATCGCACCGCAGGCTTTCGCCTGTGCGCCGAAAGCAGCAAATCCATCCGCATCGAATGCCGCATCGGCGGCGCCGACCTGAACCCCTACCTGGCCTTCGCCGCGCTGATCGCCGCCGGGCTGGCGGGCATCGATGAAAAGCTCACCCTCGCCCCACCCTTCGAGGGCGATGCCTATCTGGACGAACATCTGCCGGAAGTGTCCAAAACCCTGCGCGAGGCCAGTGCCGCACTGAAGGGTTCAAGCATGTTGCGCGAAGCCTTCGGCGATGAAGTGGTCGAGCACTACGTGCACACCGCCGAGTGGGAGCAGAAAGAGTACGACCGGCGCGTCACCGATTGGGAACTGCAGCGCGGCTTCGAGCGCTACTGAGAGCATCATGACCAAGACCATTGAACTCATCTCCCCGGTCGATGGCCGGGTGTATGCCGAGCGTCAGTGCGCCGACGCTATCCAACTGGAAAACGCGCTGGATGCCGCCACCACCGCCCAGGCGCAATGGAAATGCAGGCCCCTGAGCGAACGCGCAGCATTTTGCAGTGCGGCAGTGGACGCCATGCTGGCGATGAAAGACGAGATCGTCCCGGAGCTGGCCTGGCAAATGGGTCGCCCCGTGCGGTACTGCGCCGGCGAATTGCGTGGTTTCGAAGAGCGCGCCCGGCACATGATCGCCATAGCGCCGCAGGCGTTGGCAGACGTTGAACCGGCGCCCATCAACGGTTTTCGCCGCTACATCAAACGCGAGCCGCTGGGCACGATACTGGTGATCGCACCGTGGAATTATCCGTACCTGACTGCGGTGAACTCGATCATTCCAGCGCTAATGGCCGGCAACAGCGTCATCCTCAAACATGCCTCGCAAACCTTGCTGGTCGGCGAGCGTTTTGCCGAAGCCTTTCGCCGGGCGAAGCTGCCTGAAGGCTTGTTCCAGAACCTGGTGCTGGACCATGCACAAACCGGCGCGATCATTGGCGGCGGGCGCGTCCAGCAAGTGAATTTCACCGGCTCGGTGGCCGCCGGCAAAGCCATGGAAACCGCCGCCACGGGCCAGTTCATGGGCATGGGCCTGGAGCTCGGCGGCAAAGACCCGGCCTACGTTCGCGCCGACGCCAACCTGGACTACGCCGTGGAAAACCTGGTGGACGGCAGTTTCTTCAATTCCGGGCAAAGCTGCTGCGCCGTGGAGCGCATTTACGTCGACGCCAACATTTACCCGACATTCATCGAGCGCTTCGCCGCCCTCACCCGCCAGTACGTCCTGGGCAATCCACTGGACGAAGCCACCACCCTCGGCCCGCTGGTCAATGCCGGCGCGGCGGATTTTGTCCGTGGCCAGATCACCGACGCCTTGAAAATGGGCGCCAGGGCACTGATCGGACCTCAGGATTTCGCCGCCGACGTGCCAGGCAGCGCCTACCTCGCGCCACAGGTGCTGGTGGACGTCAGCCACGGCATGTCAGTGATGCGCGACGAAAGCTTCGGCCCGGTGGTCGGCATCATGCCGGTGACCGGCGACGAGCAGGCCATCGCCTTGATGAACGACAGTGAATTCGGCCTCAGCGCCTCGATCTGGACCGCCGACCTCGCCGCCGCCGAACACCTGGGCAACCGGATCGACACCGGCACCCTGTTCATGAACCGCTGCGACTACCTGGACCCGGCCCTGGCCTGGACCGGGGTCAAGCACAGCGGCCGCGGCGTAACGCTGTCGCGTCTGGGCTACGAACACCTGACCCGCGCCAAATCCTTCCATCTGCGCCACGAGATCTGAGCCATGAGCCTGAAGGGAAACTGGAACTACCCCACGAGCATTCGTTTCGGTGTCGGCCGCATCAGCGAGCTGGCCGAAGCCTGTCGCAGCCAGGGTATCCAGCGACCGCTGCTGGTCACCGACAGTGGCCTGGGGCGCGCGCCGATCACCACCGCCGCGCTGGACGCCTTGAACGGCGCGGGGCTGAACGCGGCGCTGTTTTGCGACCTCAAGCCCAACCCGGTCGAAGCCAACCTGGCCGGTGGCCTCGATGCCTGGCGCGCCGGCAACCACGACGGTGTGGTGGCCTTTGGCGGCGGCAGTGGCCTGGACATGGGCAAGCTGATCGCCTTCATGAGCGGGCAGACCCGACCGGTGTGGGATTTCGAAGACATCGGCGACTACTGGACCCGCGCCGATGAACGCGGCATCGCCCCGGTCATCGCCGTGCCAACCACCGCTGGCACCGGCTCGGAAGTGGGGCGTGCGGCGGTGATCATCGACGATCGCACCCACACCAAACGCATTATCTTTCACCCGAAAATGATGCCCCGCATCGTCATCAGCGACCCCGCCCTGACCGTCGGCATGCCGGCCAGGATCACCGCCGGCACCGGCATGGATGCCCTGGCACACTGCCTGGAAGCCTACTGCGCCCCGGGCTTTCACCCGATGGCCGACGGCATCGCGGTCGAAGGCATGCGCCTGGTGAGCCACGCCCTGGTCCGCGCGGTGCACACCCCTGACGACCTCGATGCGCGGGCACAGATGCTGGCGGCCGCAGCGATGGGCGCCACCGCCTTCCAGAAAGGCCTGGGCGGCATGCACGCCCTCGCCCATCCGATCGGGGCGCTGTACGACACCCACCACGGCATGACCAACGCCACGCTGATGCCCTATGTGCTGACGTTCAACCGTACGGCCATCGAAGAACGCATCACGCGCCTGGCCGCCTATTTGCAGCTGCCCTCCCCGGGTTTCGACAGTTTCCTGGCCTTCGTCCTCAAATTGCGCAAGGACATCGCCGTGCCTCACACGCTGTTCGAACTGGGTGTGGACGACAAGCAGGCCGACCTGATCGCCGACATGGCAATGGTCGACCCGTCGGCCGGCGGCAACCCGTTGCCGCTGACCCGAGACGGCGCAGCGCACATCTTCGCAGCGGCATACCACGGCCGTCTGTAGGCGCGAGCTCGCTCGCGATGGACGTCAACGATAACGCGGCTAGCCTGACACCCCGCGTCGTCCTCAAGTCCATCGCGAGCCGGCTCGCTCCTGCAGAAAACCAAGGTCGAGCCTACGGCGGCTCAGTTCGGCCTATGACACCACCTCAAAGGGGCATACAACAATGAACCCAGCAAGCCAGCCCGGCAGCGACGTGCACGATGAAGACGTCAAAGCGCTGCACAGCATGGGCTACGCCCAGCAGCTGTCGCGACGAATGGGGGTTTTCTCCAACTTCGCGATTTCCTTCTCGATCATCTGCATCCTCTCCGGCGGGATCAACTCGCTGGCCCAGGGCACTTCGGGCGCGGGCGGCGCGTCGATCGGCATCGGCTGGCCGATCGGTTGCCTGATTTCCGGGGTGTTCGCCCTGGCCATGGCGCAGATTTCCTCGGCCTACCCTACCGCCGGCGGCCTGTATCACTGGGGCTCGATCCTCGGCAATCGCTTCACCGGCTGGCTCACGGCCTGGTTCAACCTGCTGGGGCTGGTGACGGTGCTGGGTGCGATCAACGTCGGCACCTATTACTTCTTTTTCGGCGCCTTCGGACCGGCGCTGGGGATGGAAGACACCACCACGACACGGGTGATTTTCCTGGCGATCCTCACCGGTCTCCAGGCCTTGTGCAATCACTTGGGGATCGGCCTGACGGCCAAGCTCACCGACTTCTCCGGCTACCTGATCTTCGCCACCGCGCTGGCCCTGACCATCGTCTGCCTGATCTCGGCGCCCAGCTTCGAGTTCGCCCGGCTGGTGACCTTCGGCAACTATTCCGGCGAGGCCGGCGGCAGCGTCTGGCCGCAAGTGTCCAACGGCTGGATCTTCATGCTCGGGCTGCTGTTGCCGATCTACACCATCACCGGCTATGACGCCTCGGCGCACACCTCCGAGGAAACCCGCAACGCGGCGCTGTCGGTGCCCCGGGGCATGGTCATGTCGGTGATCTGGTCGCTGCTGTTCGGCTGGGTCATGCTCAGTGCGTTCGTGCTGATGCTGCCGAACATGGACGACGCCGCCAAGCAAGGTTGGAACGTGTTCTTCTGGGCCATGAACCTTCAGGTCAACCCGTTGCTGCGGGACGTGTTGTACGTGGCGATTTTCATCTCGCAAGTGCTCTGCGGCCTGGCCACCGTGACCTCGGTGTCGCGAATGATCTTCGCCTTCTCCCGCGACGGCGGCCTGCCCTGCTCCAAAGCGCTGTCTTCGGTCTCGCCCACCTTCCGCAGCCCGGTGGCGGCGATCTGGACCGGTGCCGTCCTGGCCGTACTGTTCGACTGGGGCTCCTCGGTGATCTCGGTCGGGGCCACGCCGGTGTACACCATCGTGGTGTCCTGCACGGTGATCTTCCTGTTCTTCTCCTTCGTCATTCCCATCGTGCTGGGGCTGTTCGCCTACGGGACCTCGAAGTGGCCGACCATGGGACCGTGGAACATGGGGCGGTTCTGGTATTCGGTGTTCGCCATCCTGTCGGTGCTGTCGATGGTGATCATCTTCATCATCGGCATCCAGCCTCCCAATGACTGGGCGCTGTACATTACCATCGGCTTTCTGGTGCTGACGGCGATCGTCTGGTTCGGCTTCGAAGCACGGCGCTTCCAAGGCCCGCCGGTGGGCGATGTGATTGCCAGGCGCCAGGCCGAAATCGCCGCAGCCGAGGCCGCCCTCAACAAACACGCCCCACTGTAGGTACAACCCAAAACCCTGTGGGAGCGGGCTTGCTCGCGATGAGGTCGGCACATCCGGCAGGGATGCCGACTGACCTACCGCCATCGCCAGCAAGCTGTGCGCCTACAGGGTCTTGGGTCGCTCGCGAATGTTGCATTTGCGGCGTGATCAGCCCTGTGTCACCCGCCGATGCAACGCCCTCGCCCCGGCATCCAGCGCATAACCCAAGGCACCGATCAGCAGCACCATCGCCATCAGTTCCGAATACGCCAGCCGATCGCGGGTATCGAGGATGAAGTACCCCAACCCGGCGCTGACACCCAGCATTTCGCAGGGCACCAGCACGATCCACAGGATGCCGATGGACAGGCGCACGCCGGTCAGCACATGGCCGAGCACACCGGGCAGGACAACTTTGCGCAGGGTTTCCCAACGGGTGGCGCTGAGGCTGCGACTCAGCTGCAGCCAGCGTGGGTCGAGCTGGCGCACGCCGGCGACTGTGTTGAGCAGGATCGGCCAGATTGCGGCGAAGGTCAGCAGGAAGTAGATCGGCTGGTCGCCCACCCCCATCAGCATCACCACCACCGGCATCCAGGACAGCGGCGAGATCATCCGCAGGAACTGGAACGCCGGCGTGGTCGCGGCCTCGAGGTTGTGGTAGCTGCCGATCATCAACCCCAGCGGCACGCCGATCAGCAGCGCCAACAGCAGCCCGATCAGGATGCGCTTGAGGCTGACCAGCACGTGTTCATACACCACGGGATTGCCCAGCAACTCCACCAGGCTGACCAGGGTCGCCTGCGGGGAAAACCGTGCGCCGATGCCATCGGCGCCGGCAAACCAGCGCACACCCAGCCACCAGCACAGCAGCAGGCAGGCCAGCCCCGCTACGCCAAGCGCGGCATTGAACAGCGGTCGGCTCGGCGAGCTGATCACAGGCTGAACTCCTCACGGCGTTCGAAACCGTCCGGCAAGCCAAACGCCTTGAGCCCACCGACCTCCTCGATGGCCTTGCGCACGAAGCGGTCGTCCACCAGGTCGCGGGCGGCAAACTGCGGATCGAGGCTGGCCAGGAAGCCTTTGTCGCCCTCGATCAGGGTGTCCTTGAGGCGCTTGATCAGCTCTTCGGTGTAGCTGGGGAACGGATACGGCTGGAAGTCGATGCGTTGTTCATCCCAGTGACTGTGCTGGATGGCGCCGTCGGCCAGGTACTGTTCCCGCGCGGCGGGATTGGCCACCAGCACGCGGTCCAACACTTGCGGCGCATGGGGCGTGTAGCGATTGGTGCCGTCCTTGGACAGCAACTTCGCCGCCTCGGCGCGATTGTCCCGGGTCCACAGTTGCGCCTTGACGATGGCGTTGACCACCTTCTGCGACCACTCGGGGCGATCGTTCAGGTCCTGCTCATGCATGAACACCACGCAGCAGGCGTGGTTACGCCACACATCACCGGTGAAGCGCTGCACGCGGCCAACCTTCAGCTCTTCGGCCAGTGCGTTGAACGGCTCGGCGACGATGTAGCCGGCGATGCGTTTGCTGGCCAGTGCCGGGGGCATGTCCGACGGTGCCAGCACCAGCAGATTGACTTCGTTGGCCGCCAGCGCGCTGCCGGCGGGTTTGCTCACCGGCACCAGGCCGTTGTCGCGCAACAGCTGCTGCACCACCACGTTGTGCACCGAGTACCAGAACGGAATCGCCACCGATTGCCCGCCCAGTTGCTTGACCTCGGTGATGTTCGGCGCAACGGTCAGGCCCGAGCCGCCGACATGGTTCCAGGCCACGACTTTGGCCGGCACCTTGCTGCCATAACGGGCCCACACGGTCATCGGCGACAGCAGGTGAATCACGTTGACCTGGCCTGAGATGAACGCCTCGATCACCTGCGCCCAACTGCGCAACAGCACCGGGCGTTCGGCCTTGATGCCTTCAGCCTCGAACAAGCCGTTGTTGTGCGCCACCAGCAGCGGCGTGGCGTCGGTGATCGGCAGATAGCCGATGCGCACCGGGGCATCCGGCTCCGACGCGGCGCGGGCCTGCAGGCTATTGAGCAGCGGCAAGGCGCCGGCGGCGGTCAGCAGGGCGCTGAGTTTGAGGAAGTCACGACGCGTGTGGGTGAAGTCGTCCAGGCACATGGTCAATCTCCGACGGTTCGGGCAAGGGTTGGGTTGAGGGATTGCGGCTCGCCCGCCGAAGGGTTTTGAGAATATCGATACGCAGTGCGCCCAGTTCCTCCACCAGCTCGGCACGGGGCTGAGGCAGGTCGATGCGCCACTCGCCGAGGGTCCGCGCCGGGCTGTTACCCAGTAGCAGAATCCGCTCGGAGAGCAGCAGGGCTTCGTCAATGTCGTGGGTGATCAACACCGCGGCGGTGTTGTGCCGGGCAATGACTTGCAGCAGCAGTTGTTGCATGTCGGCGCGGGTCACTTCGTCCAGCGCGCCGAAGGGTTCGTCCAGCAGCAGCACTTGCGGCTGGCGGGCCAGACAACGGGCCAGCGCGGTACGCTGGGCCATGCCCCCGGACAACTGCGCCGGATGTCGCAGCCTGGCGTGTTGCAGGCCGACGGCAGCGATCGCGTGGTCGATCCGCGCCTTTCGTTCTTCGCGGTTGAGGTGTGGCTGACGGGTAAAGTCCAGACCGAAGGCAACATTGTCTTCCAGGGTCAGCCAAGGCAACAGGCTCGGGTCCTGAAACGCCACGGCCACCCGTGGGTGCGGACCGTCCAGGGGTTCGCCGAGCAGGCTCACGCTGCCGCGATGGGGCGCCTGCAAACCGGCCAGCACCCGCAACAGGCTGGATTTGCCGACACCGCTGGGGCCGAGGATCGACACCACTTCCCCGGGTTGCAATTGCAGGTCGAACTGTTCCAGGACCGTGTGCCAGCCTTGCTCTTTCGGGTAGCCCAGCGCAATGCCTTGCGCGTGCAGTAACGGCCCGGTCATGCCGCCGCTTCCCGTTCCTGGCGCTGCAACTCGGCGCGCAGTTGCACCAGGCTCGGGGTGACGATCGGCACGAACGCCGACTCGCGCCAACGCCGGGCGAATCCGCTGCCATGCTCGCTCAGGTAGGCCTTGCCACCGCTGCTCTGAAGCTCAAGCTGTACGGCTTCGGCGGCGGATTCTGCCAGGGCGATGCGCAGCTTGAACAGCGCCGCCGGTGCGGCCAGGAAACGCCCGTCGAGCACACCGCTTTTCAACTCGCTGACCGTGCGTTCCAGATGCTGACGTTGCTCCAGCAACGGCTGCGACAGGATCGAACGGCTGTCGTGCAAATGCGTCTGCACTTCGCTCAAGGCACGGCGCGCCAGGCCGATGGCCAAGCCGCATTGCAACCCGAGGAACGCCGGGCGCACGGCCGGCAGGAATGTGCGCGCGTCTTCATGCAGCAGCCATTCGCGACTGAGGTTCACCTGGGCCAATTCAATGGCCGCGGTGTTGCTCGATTGCAGGCCCATCAGTTGCAAGTCCTTGGAACGCTGCACACCGCTTGCATCGTCCGGGATCGCCAGAATGAACGGCGAACCGCCCTCCTCGTGTTCGATGGCCGCCGCCACCACGAAGCCGCTCTTGCGCAGGTTGGTCACCCAGTGCAGTCGACCGTTGAGGGTCCAGCCGTCGGCCTCGGCACGGGCGCGCACTTGCAGCGCCTCGATACCGGACAGGAATTTCATGGCGTTCGACAGCCCTGTCGCCCCAGCCAGTTCGCCACTGAGCAGCGACGGCAGCAAGCGATCCCGCAAACCGATGTTAGGGCTTTGCAGCAGGTATTCGATGAAGGCGCGCTGCCCCCAGAACACGAACGCCGCCGCCAGGGAATGGCTGGCCACCTGCGCCAGGGTTTCGATCGCGTCGCCCAGATCGCCGCCGCTGCCGCCCGACGTCTCACTGATGCCAACGCGCAGCACGTCGGCGCTGGCCAGTTGCGCCAGCACCTGCTCCGGGTCGCAATCGCCCTGGTTCAGTGCCTGGGCGTGGCTGTCCAGCCATTGACTCAATGCCGGATTCAACATGTCGCGGCCTCCTGTTCGGTTAGTCCGGCATCGGCCATGACCGATGCGGTTTGAATCACTGCCCCGACTTCACGCCGTAGCGGGCCAGTTCGGGGTTGAGCGGGGTGTCGGCGAAGACGTTGGCGAAGTTGCACAGGGTTGCCAGGCTCACGCCGAGGATCACTTCCAGGGCATTGCCCTCGGTGTAGCCGGCGGCCTTGAAGGTGTTGAAAGTGCTGTCACTGACCTTGCCACGGGTGGCGATCACTTCGCGGGCGAAGGCGGCCAGCACTTCAAGTTTCTCTTGCGGCAGGGTTGCCTGTTCGCGCAGGGCGCTGACCACTTCGTCCGGCAATTTGGCTTTGTTCAGTGCCACGGCGGTGTGGCCGGCGACGCAGAAATCGCAACCGTGGGTGGTGGCCGCCACCAGTTGCACCACCTCGCGCTCGGCCAGGCTCAGTTCGGACTTGCCATTGAGCCCCGATACCGTAACGTAGGTTTCCAGCGCGGCCGGGGCGTTGGCCAGCACGGCCAACAGGTTAGGGATGAAGCCGCTGGCCTTCTGGGCATTTTCCAGGAAGGGTTTGGCCGCTTCCGGTGCGCTTTGCAGGTTATGTAGAGTGACGCGTGACATGGAGTGGACTCCTTGAATGGGGTGTCCGGCAAGTCTGTTGGTTATAAGAATTCCGATCCATATTCTAAAGTAGCGATTACTTGCTCTTGAGTGTTTCCATTAGATGAATTCGTCGAGCCCACTGGTTGATTGGTTATTAGAAAGCCTGGAGCTTGAGGCCAGCCTGTTCCATGTCGGCCGCTATTGCGGCGGCTGGCACGCCAGCACCCACGGCCTGGCGCGCTCCAGTTTTCATCTGGTGGTGCAGGGGCAGTGCTGGCTGCACATCGACGGTGATGAGCAGGCCCATGCCCTGAATGCCGGGGACGCGGTGTTCCTGTTGCGCGACCTGCCCTACCGCCTCTCCAGTGCGCAGTCGAGCACCGCCGCGCGGGAGCTGCCGCGCATGGCCATGACCGAACTGGAACCCCAGGCGCGGGACGGCGTGGGTCTGGTCTGCGGCTTCTTCCATTTCAAATCGGGGTTGTCGTCGCTGATCATCGAAAGCCTGCCGGACTGGATCATCCTGCGTGCGGGCGATCCGTCCTCGAAGGCGGCGCGGGCACTGTTCGAGATGATCCTGGAAGAATGCCAGCGCGAGCCGGCCCCCTCTTCTGCCATGCTCGAACGGCTCAGCCATCTGCTGTTTCTCTACGTGCTGCGCCAGCAGGTGGCAGACAACCCGACCCTCGGCGGCCTGGTGGCACTGGCGCGCCATGCGCAATTCGCACCCCTGCTGGACCAGTTGATCGCACACCCGCAAAACCCCTGGAGCCTGGAAAACATGGCCGCCTGCACCGGCCTTTCCCGCTCGGCCTTCTTCAAGCGCTTCAACGAACTGGCCGGCCAATCCCCCGGCCAGGTCCTGCTGGCCCTGCGCATCCGCCACGCCTGCCAACTGCTCAGAAGCAACCACACCGTCGAACAGGCCTGCGCCGCCGTCGGCTACCAATCCATCGCCGCCTTCACCCGGGCCTTCGCCAAAGCGGTGGGTGTGCAGCCGGGGGCGTATCGCAAGCAGCATGAGGCGCGCTGACCCTGCTTTTGTTCGATAATCGAACATTTAATCGATTATCGGATTGTCTTGGGATTTTCTGGCGCTTAATCTTTTTGCCGCACTGCGAGTGCAGGAACAGGCGATGGATTGTGCCTTTAAGGACGCCTTCGCGAGCAAGCCCGCGCCCACAGGATTGCAGTCTGACGAAAATTTTCTGTCCGGCACGGTCATTGTGGGAGCGGGCTTGCTCGCGAAAGCGCAGTGTCAGTCAACTTATTCGTTCGTTGACCCAACGCCTTCGCGAGCAAGCCCGCTCCCACAGTCGATCGGCGGTATCGCAGATTTTGTGGTGATCAACATAACAATTACGCACGAGGGGTTTTTCGATGAAAACGGTGGCCCAGCTACTCACTTCCAAGCAGAAGCAGAATCTCTACACGATCGCGCCGCACAGTACGGTCGACGATGCCCTGAGCCTGATGGCCTTGCGTAACATCGGTGCCCTGCCCGTGGTGGAGGACGGTCGCCTGACTGGCATCGTCAGCGAGCGCGATTACGTGCGCAAGGTCAATCGCCACGGCCATTCGGCCAACGATCTGCAGGTCGCCGACATCATGAGTTCGCCCGTGCTCACCGTGGACCCCAAGCAAACCATCCGTGAATGCATGGCGCTGTTCACCAGTCGTTTTCTGCGTCACTTGCCAGTGGTCGACGGCGGTCAGTTGATCGGCATGCTGTCCATCGGCGATATCGTCAAGGCCATGATTGCCGAGCAGGACCAACTGATCGAGCAGCTGGAGCAGTACATTCGCGGCCATTGAACAAGCGTCAGGCGCGCCAACGCGAGCATCGTCAGCCTCGAACGCCAGCCTGTGCCCCGGGTGGCTTGATACGGGAAATCCGGGGTGATCAAGTCCACCCGGGAGTTCTTTTGGTGCCGGTTTTGGATGAGCACCTGCAAGGGATGGCGAATGTGATTTGAATGCAGCGCAATGCAGGCCCCATGCGCTAACCTGCTGTGAATTCGTCGGGCGCTGCCCTCACTCATCAGCTCAAGGCCTGCACCACTATGATCATCTCGTCTGCATCGGACTACCGCGAAGCGGCACGGCGCAAACTCCCTCGTTTTTTGTTCGATTACATCGATGGTGGCGCTTATGCCGAGCACACGCTCAGGGCCAACAGCGCGGATCTGAGCCACGTCAGCCTGCGCCAGCGCATCTTGAAAAATGTCGAGGCCCTGAGCCTGGAAACCACCCTGTTCAATCAGCGCCAGGCGATGCCCATCGTGCTGGCGCCGGTGGGCCTGACCGGCATGTTCGCTCGCCGCGGTGAAGTGCAGGCGGTCAAGGCGGCGCAGAACAAGGGCATCCCGTTGTGCCTGTCGACCGTGTCGGTGTGTTCGATCGAGGAAGTCACCCAGCATGCGCAGCAGCCGATCTGGTTTCAGCTGTACGTGCTCAAAGACCGGGGCTTCATGCGCAACGCCCTGGAACGGGCCAAAGCCGCCGGGGTGCAGAACCTGGTGTTCACCGTCGACATGCCCACCCCCGGCGCCCGCTACCGCGATGCGCATTCGGGCATGTCCGGCCCGTTCGCCTCCTCGCGGCGCATGCTCCAGGCCATGACCCGGCCGGACTGGGCCTTCAACGTCGGCCTGATGGGGCGCCCGCACGACTTGGGCAATATCTCCCGATACCTGGGCAAGGCCGTGACGCTGGAGGACTACATGGGCTGGCTGGCCAACAACTTCGATCCGTCGATCAGTTGGAGCGACCTGGAGTGGATCCGCGATTTCTGGAAGGGCCCGATGATCATCAAGGGCATCCTCGACCCCCAGGACGCCCGCGACGCGGTGAGCTTCGGTGCCGATGGCATCGTGGTGTCCAACCACGGCGGCCGGCAGCTCGACGGCGTACTCTCCACCGCCAATGCCCTGCCACCGATCATGCAGGCGATCGGCAATGACCTGAGCGTGCTGGTGGACTCCGGCATTCGTTCGGGGCTGGACGTGGTGCGCATGCTGGCGATGGGTGCCAAAGGCGTGCTGCTCGGCCGCTCGATGGCCTATGCCCTTGCGGCCGACGGCCAGCGTGGGGTGGAAAACATGCTGGATATTTTCGCTAAAGAGATGCGCGTGGCCATGACCCTGACCGGGGTGACGTCCATTGACCAGATCGATGAGTCGATTCTGGTGCGCTCGGTTCGCTGAGTGACGGCGGTCTGTCAGCCAACACCGCTTTTTTCGGTTGTGCCGCTCGATTGTAGGAGCGAGCCTGCTCGCGATGGTCGTCAACGATGACGAGGGAAACCTGACACCGCGCGGCGATCTCAGGTTCATCGCGAGCGAGCTCGCGCCTGCAGTGGTTCAACCCAAATCAATCGAAATGCAAGCGCATCCCCGACATGGCAAGAATGATGACGCTCGCCACCAGCGCGGCAAACACCATCCCGGCCACCAACACCCGTGTGGCCGTGCGGTCACTGACGCGGTGCGCGAGCATGACGCCACGCAAGCCGCAGAACGCGTGGGAAATCACGTAGAACACGGCCAGGAAGTAATACGGCAGCAGACGGATGCTCCAGGCATCTTTCAACATGCCGTTCGGCGCGCCGACGGCGAATCCCCAATCGGTGTCGATCTGGAAATGCACCCTCGCCAGATAGAGCACGGCGTTGATGTGGCTGGTAATGGCGAAGATCAGAAACACACCGCCGGCGATCTGAAAGGTGCGGATGGCGTCCGCCTGGCGATCGGTCAGGCGCCAGGCCATCCAGGCGCCGCTGCCAATCAGGAACACGAACGTCAGGGTCAGCAGCGGTTCGATCACTGCGGAGCGGTAAACCACGCGGAACACTTTCATCACCGCCATGTGCGCCTCGGGTCCGATCAGACCAAAGAGGTGGTTACTGAAGTGAAACCCCAGGTACACCACCACCGCCGCCGCAGCGACGCCATGCCAGAACCTCAGTGTCTGATGATTGACCGCCAGGCGTTTTGGTTTGGCCGGGGTCCTGTCGGAGCAGGCTATCCAACCGATCAGCGTCACCCACACCGCTGTCAGGAAACCGATATCCCAGGTCGGCTTGCCCAACAGCAGAAAAATGACCCCGGTGAACACGAAGATCGGCGCGACGGCGGCCGACACCATCGCCACTCGGCGTGCCAACACTTCGGCCGGACTGTGCAGCGTGTCGCGCCCCAGCCGAATCGCCGCCAACAGGCCGATCAGGGGCATGAAAATGGCGATCGTCAGCATCAGGCCTGCCATCAGCCAACTGCCGACGCCCGCGCCCTGGGTGATTGCCACGCTGTAGAAGTTGAAGCAGGACAGGGTGAACGGATAGATCAGTGCGATGATTGGCCCTATGAACCATTCAGGCTGCGGTTTGGCTTCACAAGCCTGGGCATAGGTGTGCATTTCATTGGTCTGCATAGACGGACATCCAGTGACGTTAAAACCACAAAGAGGCTTATTTTTCACCGAAACTGGACTAAAGTATTGATCCACTTTTCAAGTATCTGATTGGCCCAATTCAGAGCCACCCCCATGAACGACACACCCTCAGGGCAGGTCACCTGGTCCCTCGCACTCGATGCCCGGCGCGACGGTGAAACCCTTCAAACCTGGCTTTACCGTGCGCTGCGCCAAGACATTCTGGGCGGTCGCCTGCCGCGCAATCACCTACTGCCCAGCACGCGCTACCTGGCCGCTCAATATGGCCTGGCCAGGGGCACGGTACAGGCGGCGTACAACCAGTTGTTGTCCGAAGGCTATCTGCACGCTTCACAAGGCAGCGGGACGCGGGTCAGTCGCACCCTGCCGGACGATCATCTGGCGCGGGCGAGCAACCTGCGCGCGGCAACCGTGCAACCGGATGCGTTGCCGCCGGTACTGACCACTCGCTGGGCTCGGGCGCTGACCGAACACCCCGCTGCGTTCCCTCTGGAATCGCGCTTTTCCTCCCAGTTTTTCGTGCCTCACAGTTGCGACGTCGCACGCTTCCCGATCGATATCTGGCGCCGTCTGCATGCAAGGCACCTGGGCGCCATTGAGCCGTCGGTACTGTCCAAACGCTCCGCCCAGGGCGCACCGGCGTTGCGCCAGGCGATTGCCGAGCACCTTGGTATCGCCAGGGGTGTAGCGGTCAGCGCGCAGAACATCGTTCTGGTGAGCAGTGTCCAGCAGGCGCTGGATATCTGCCTTCGCCTGATCGTCGAGCCCGGCGACCCGGTCTGGATGGAGGACCCGGGCTACCCGGGCGCCCGGCATATCATGCAGAGCGCACAAGCAGACATCGTGGATGTTCCCGTAGACGAGTCAGGCATGGTCGTGGACGAAGGCATCAAAAAAGCGCCCATGGCACGTCTTGCCTACGTAACGCCGTGCCGGCAGTCCCCCATGGGCGTCGCCCTCGCCCCGGACCGGCGCCTGGCACTGCTCAGATGGGCCAGGGAGCATGGCGCCTATATTTTCGAGGACGACTATGACAGCGAGTACCGGTTCATCGCCAAACCCATTCCGGCGATCAGGAGCCTGCCCCAGACCGACAGCCATGTGATCCTGGCCGGCACCTTCAGCAAACTGATGTTTCCCGCCGTTGGCCTGGCCTATCTGGCCCTTCCTGAGCAACTGGTCGAGCCCTTCACCAAGGCCCTGTCGATGACGGCTCGCCATGCCAATGGTTTGGCGCAGGCGGTGCTGGCCGACTTCATGATCGAGGGGCACTTTGACCGGCATATCCGCAAGATGCGCAAGCTCTATGCGGCCAGAGCCAAGACGTTCCAGACCTTGTCCAGGCAACTGTGGGCCGATTTCATCGAGTTCCCGCCCATCCAGGCCGGGCTCGATGTCGCCGGCCAGCTCAAGGGTTTCACCGAGCCCAACGCACTGGCCTTATTGCGAGATTGTGGTGTCGGTGCCTTTCCCCTGAGCCGGTACACCCGCAGTTGCCCAAAGCCACCGGGCCTGGTCATGGGCTTCGCCGCCCACACCGAACAACAGATAGAGCAACGGATGATCGCGGTTTCACAGGCCCTGATCCGGAGGAATTGATTCATGCGCATCGCCTTGCTGTCCGACATTCACCTGTCCGTCAACCCGATCCCCTTTCCCGAAGTGGCGGCCGATATCGTCGTGCTCGCCGGCGACATTGCCCGGCCGGCCAGGGCGATCGAGTGGGCCAGAGACTGCACAGCCCCGACCCTGTACGTGGCGGGCAATCACGAGTTTTATGGCAGTGACCTGGTCTCCACCTACGAGCAGTTGCGCCGCCTGACGCAGGGCACGCAGATCAAGGTTCTGGAACGCTCGGAATACGTTCACCAGGGTGTGCGATTTCTGGGGTGTACGCTGTGGTCGGACTATCGACTGTTCGACAAAGGTCTCCAGCGGGATCAGGGCATTGAACTGGCAACCCGGTTGATTCGCGACTTCAGCCACATCAGGGTCTCGCCGGATTTTCCCGACCTGTTCACACCGGCGCTTTCCCAACTGATCCATCTGCAGACCGTCGCCTGGCTCGACGAATGCTTCCGTCGCGACAGCACCACGCCGACGGTGGTGATCTCCCATTTTGCCCCGACCCGGTCGAGCATCAGCGCCAATTTTGCCGACTCGCCGATCAATGCCAGCTTCGTGTCGGACCTCGAAGAACGGATCAAGCAGTGGCAACCGGCACTGTGGTTGCACGGGCATACCCATGGCAGTTTCGACTATCGAGTGGGCAGCACCCGCGTCATCTGCAACCCCAGGGGTTATGCCAAAAACGGGGTCAACGAGAACCCCGGGTTCGACAGCGCGCTGGTGATCCACCTCGACCACTGACCCCCACCTGTAGAAGCTGACGAAGCCTGCGTCCGGCCGCGTAGCAGTCGCAAAGCCTGAGCATGCGGCGGACCTGAAGGCATGCGGTGGCAGGGTTTGGGGCTGCTGCGCAGCCCGGCGGGAGCAAGCTCCCTCGCCACGGAATTTGTGTGGGTCAAAAAACGGGGAGCTGCCGCGTTCGCCTTTGTGGTGAGGGGATTGTGTGGGTCAAATAAGCCGTGGTCTGCAGCAATTGCTTTTGTGGCGAGGGAGTTTACTCCCGCTCGGCTGCGCAGCAGTCGCAAAGCCTGTGCATGAGGCGGACCTGAAGGAATGGGGTGGCAGGGTTTGGGGCTGCTGCGCAGCCCAGCGGGGATAAATCCCCTCACCACGGGTGGTGTGTGGGTCAAATAAGCCGTGGTCTGCCGCAATTGCTTTTGTGGCGAGGGAGTTTACTCCCGCTCGGCTGCGCAGCAGTCGCAAAGCCTGTGCATGAGGCGGACCTGAAGGAATGGGGTGGCAGGGTTTGGGGCTGCTGCGCAGCCCGGCGGGAGCAAGCTCCCTCGCCACGGAATTTGTGTGGGTCAAAAACGTGGGGCTGCCGCGTTCGCCTTTGTGGTGAGGGGATTGTGTGGGTCAAATAAGCCGTGGTCTGCAGCAATTGCTTTTGTGGCGAGGGAGTTTACTCCCGCTCGGCTGCGCAGCAGTCGTAAAGCCTGTGCATGCGGCGGACCTGAAGGCATGGGGTGGCAGGGTTTGGGGCTGCTGCGCAGCCCAGCGGGAGCAAGCTCCCTCGCCACGGAATTTGTGTGGGTAAAAAACGTGGGGCTGCCGCGTTCGCCTTTGTGGTGAGGGAATTGTGTGGGTCAAATAAGCCGTGGTCTGCCGCAATTGCTTTTGTGGCGAGGGAGTTTACTCCCGTCCGGCTGCGCAGCAGTCGCAAAGCCTGTGCATACGGCGGACCTGAAGGCATGGGGTGGCAGGGTTTGGGGCTGCTGCGCAGCCCGGCGGGAGCAAGCTCCCTCGCCACGGAATTTGTGTGGGTCAAAAAACGGGGGAGCTGCCGCGTTCGCCTTTGTGGTGAGGGGATTGTGTGGGTCAAATAAGCCGTGGTCTGCAGCAATTGCTTTTGTGGCGAGGGAGTTTACTCCCGCTCGGCTGCGCAGCAGCCGCAAAGCCTGTGCATGCGGCGGACCTGAAGGCATGCGGTGGCAGGGTTTGGGGCTGCTGCGCAGCCCAGCGGGAGCAAGCTCCCTCGCCACGGGTTACTTGAAAAAATGACTGGGCGTGGTGCCGAACTGTTTTTTGAACATGGTGCTGAACGCGCTCGGGCTGTCGTAGCCCAGGGCGCCGGCCACGTCGATGATTTTCTCCCCGAGGGCAATGCGTTCCAGAGCCGACAGCAAACGCGCCTGCTGGCGCCACTGGCCGAAGGTCATACCGGTTTCCTTGTGGAACAGGCGCTGGATGGTCTTGGTGTCCAGGCTCAGGCGTTCGCTCCAGTCGGACAGGGTAGAGCCGTCGCCCGGGTCCTGGCGCAACGCCGAGCAGATCGCCTGGATACGCTGATCCCCCGGTTGCGGCAGGTGCAGCGGCAAGGTCGGCAGCAGGGTCAGTTCGTCGACGATCAAGCGCATGATCCTGGCTTCCCGGGAATCCGGGTCGACCGGTGCGGCGATGCTCACCGAGGTCTTGATCAGTTCACTGAGCAACGGCGAAATGCTCACTGCCCGGGTCTCTCCCGGCAGCTCGGGAAAATGCTCCGGGCGCACGAACACGCTGCGCATCTTCAACGCCCCCACGCAACGAATCGAGTGCACGTGACCGCAGGGCATCCAGATGCCACGGCTGGGCGGCACCGTCCATTGGTTGAGCCCGGAATGCACCACCATCACGCCCTCGATGGCGTAGATCAACTGGTGCTTGGCGTGGCTGTGGGGCTCGATGAACCAGCACTCCGGGTAATCGGTCGCACTGGTGCAGACCGGCCACGGCGCTTCGTCCATCGCCAGCAGGAATTCTTCCATCGATTTGTCCATGATGCCCTTTTTACAAAAGTAGGCGCCCGAATCGCGCGAGACAGGCAACAGGGCGAAATCTAGCATAGCGCCTGCCCTGTGCAATGCTCCTTTCCTCCAGCCTGGATGATGTGCGATGTCCTCAATGACACCCCCTATGACCGCCGCCCCGGTAGCCAGCCAGACCAGTCCACTGGTCATGCGGGTGATCGGCGCCTGCGCCCTGGCGCACCTGATCAACGACCTGATTCAGGCGGTGCTGCCGTCGATCTATCCGATGCTCAAGGCCAACTACGGCCTGAGCTTCACCCAGGTGGGTCTGATTACCTTGACCTTCCAGTTGACCGCATCGCTGCTGCAGCCATGGGTCGGTTACCACACCGACCGTCACCCCAAACCATGGCTGTTGCCGGCCGGCATGGTCTGCACGCTGATCGGCATCCTGTTGCTGGCCTTCGTCGGCAGTTTCCCGGCGATTCTCGTGGCCTCGGGCCTGGTGGGGATCGGTTCCTCGACCTTCCACCCGGAAACCTCACGGGTGGCGCGTCTGGCTTCAGGCGGTCGCTACGGCCTGGCGCAGTCGACGTTCCAGGTCGGCGGCAACGCCGGTACCGCCCTTGGCCCCTTGCTGGCGGCGGCGATCATCATTCCCTATGGCCAGGGTCACGTGGCCTGGTTCGGCCTGTTCGCGGTGTTCGCCATTGGCGTGCTGTATGCTCTGAGTCGCTGGTATCGCACGCACCTGAACCTGTTCAAACTCAAGCAAGGTGGTCAGGCGACCCACGGTCTGTCCAAAGCACGGGTGACTTTTGCCCTGGTGGTGCTGGCGCTGCTGGTGTTCTCCAAGTACTTCTACATGAGCAGCTTCACCAGCTATTTCACCTTCTACCTGATCGAGAAGTTCGACCTGTCGGTGGCCAGTTCGCAGCTGTACCTGTTCCTGTTCCTCGGCTCGGTGGCAGCGGGCACCTTCTTCGGTGGCCCGATCGGCGACAGGATCGGCCGCAAGAAGGTGATCTGGTTCTCCATCCTCGGCGCCGCCCCCTTCACCCTCGCCCTGCCCTACGTCGACCTGTTCTGGACCAGCGTGCTGAGCGTGATCATCGGCTTCATCCTCGCCTCGGCGTTCTCGGCCATCGTGGTGTTCGCTCAGGAACTGGTGCCGGGCAACGTCGGCATGATCGCCGGCGTGTTCTTCGGCCTGATGTTTGGTTTTGGCGGTATTGGCGCGGCACTGCTGGGGCATCTGGCGGACAGCCATGGCATCGAGTACGTGTATTCGCTGTGCTCTTACCTGCCGCTGTTGGGCATCCTGACGATTCTGTTGCCGTCGACCAAAGGCGTCTGAACCTCTGCATTCGATCTGCTCGCGAAGGCGGCGGGTCAGTTTGTGTAGATGTGAGGCTAATGGCCTGTTCGCGAGCAAGCCCGCTCCCACAGGGTGTTGGGTCGTACGCAGTATTGGTGTACGACACAAGCCCTGTGGGAGCGGGCTTGCTCGCGAAAGCGTCGTCACATCCAACCTCTCTATACCTGCCCCACAAGGTTTTTCGTTTCTGCGCCGCTTTTGCATGCCTGTGCGACAGTTCCCATTTCGGGGCTCCCGCATCGCGCCCTGGCAGTGTAAGTTTGGAAATGTTTCTGACTAACCAATCAGATATTTCTCACAACCCGCCTGCAAAGGAATGCCCCCAGCAATGGACTTTTCACTCAAGCACCTGGCCGCGACCACCCTGATGCTCGCCAGCCTGTCGTCGTTCACCACGGCCGTACAGGCCAATATCACCCCGCAACAGAGCGCGATCATCCTCAAGACCTTCAGCGACGCATCGGTCACCGATTTCCGCCAGTTCCTCGCAGCGCTGGCCAAGAGCGACGTCGCCAAAACCGACGAGCTGGGCCCGGCCATCAGTGCCTTCCTCGACAACAATCCACTTGATCCCGAGCAGCAAAACGAAATCCATCGCCTGCTGGGCCTCTACGCCCGGGTGAAATACGGCAGCGCGGCCACCGAAACCCTGCGTGAACTGGTGGCCATCCCCACCGTACGCGTGGAGGGCGTGGCTCAGCACGACAACCCTGAATTCATCAAGATCGCTGAAAAAATCAAAGGTCTCGCCCAATCCTTCAACCTCAACTTCCGCAACATCGACAACCGCGTCTACGAGATCTCCCTCGAAGGTTCGGGCGATGAAGTGGTGGGTATTCACGCCCACGCCGACGTGGTGCCGGTGACCCCGGAGAATTGGGTGTTGAAGGACGGCACCCGCCTCGACCCGTTCAAGGTCACCCTGATCGGTGACCGCCTGTACGGCCGGGGCACCGAGGATGACAAGAACGGCATCGTGGTGGCGCTCTACGCCATGAAGGTCATCAAGGAAGAGAAGCTGCCATTGGCGCGCAATTTCAAGCTGCTGGTGGACACCACCGAAGAAACCACGGGCGACGCCATCCCCTATTACTTCGAGCGTAACCCCACACCCAACTACAACCTGGCGCTGGACGGCGGCTATCCGGTGGTGATCGCCGAGAAAGGCTACGGCACGGTCATGGCCAGTTTTGCCAAGCGCAAGGCCCAAGGCAAAGGCGCAGAAATCACCTCGATGACCGGCGGCATGGCCACCAACCAGATCCCGTCGACATCGGTCGCCACCCTGGTGACGGACAAGCCCGCGCAACTGGCCGCCAGTCTGCAAAAGGCCGGCGCCGACTACGTCAAGCGCAACGGCGGCAACTTCGAAATCGCCGCCAAGGTGGTCGGCAAGGACGTCAAGCTGACCGTCACCGGGGTTTCGGCCCACTCCTCCGAGCCCGAGTCCGGGGTCAACCCGGTGGCCAGGATGCTCGACTTCATCAACGGCCTGGACGGCAAGGTCGCGCTCAAGCACAACGCCATTACCGACGCCGCCCGCTACGCCGCCGACAACTGGGGCCTGGACTACCTGGGCAGCCAGTTGGGCGTCGGCTTTGCCGATGACTTCATGGGCCCGCTGACCGCTTCCCTGACCTATGTCGGCCTGGACGACAAGGCTTTCAAACTCGCGGTCAACCTGCGGGTGCCGAAGGGCAAATCGCCGGAAACGCTCAAGTCGGAGATCGCTGGCAAGCTGGACGCCTGGAGCAAAAAGAGCAAAATCGCGCCGACCTTCGACTACTCGATCGCCGAACCGATGTACCGCAACCCCGAAGGCGAATGGGTCAAGGCGTTGCTCGCCGTGGCCACTGAAAACCTCGGCATGAAACACGAGTTCGGCACCTCCGCCGGCGCCACCTCGGTCCATGAACTGCCCAACGGCGTGCAATTCGGCCTGGCCATGCCGGACGTCAAATACACCGGTCACAACGACAACGAGTTCAAGACCACCGAGCAATTTCTGCTGGACCTGCAGATCGTCACCGAGATGATGGGCCGCATCGGGCAACTGCCGAAACTCTGACCCCTCCGGACCCGCCGCTCTGGCGGGTCCTTTTTTTCCAGCCTGGCCTATTCTTTAACCACCCCACTGCATCGGCCACTGCCATGTCTGATCCTCAATCCAGCCTGCTGCAAAGCTGGCACCACAACGCCCGATCCTGGATCGAAGCGGTGCGCAGTGGCGCCATCGAAAGTCGTCGCCAGGTCACCGACCAGGCGATCCTGCTGGCCATCCAGGGCCGCCAGCCCGAACGCGTGCTCGACCTGGGCTGCGGTGAGGGTTGGTTGCTCCGGGCCCTGGCGGATCGGGACATCGAGGCGGTGGGGGTGGATGGCGACGCGACGCTGGTCGACGCGGCACGCGCGGCAGGTTCTTCACGCCTGCATGTGGCGAGCTACGAAGCCCTTGCAGAGTCCAGGGTGAACATCGGCAAAGACTACGACCTGATCTGCGCCAACTTCGCCCTGCTGCACCAGGACATCATCCCCCTGCTCGCCGCCATCAATGCCCTGCTCGCCCCGGGCGGCACACTGTTGATCCAGACGCTGCATCCATGGACCGCCGCCGCAGGCGACTATCAGGACGGCTGGCGCGAAGAGACCTTCGACGGGTTCAAGGGACAATGGCACAGCATGCCGTGGTATTTCCGTACGCTGTCCAGTTGGCTTCGGGCGCTGGACATGGCCGGCTTTCGGTTGGTCGAACTGCAAGAGCCGCAGCACCCGCAGAGTCCGCTGCCGCAGTCCTTACTGATGGTGGCCGAGCCTACACCCCCCTGTAGGAGCGAGCTCGCTCGCGATGGTCGTTAACGAAGACGCGGGCTGTCTGCATGCACACGGTGCCTTTGACGCCATCGCGAGCGAGCTCGCTCCTACAGGATTGATCTCACGCACGAATCAGGAGAACACCATGCGCACACTCACCGTTGCCGCGTTTGTCAGCCTCGATGGCGTCATGCAGGCACCCGGCGGACCTGAAGAAGACCGCAGCGATGGCTTTGGCTTCGGCGGCTGGATCGTGCCCTACGCCGACGAAGTCACCGGCGAGGCAGTCATGGACTTGTTCTCTCAACCGTTCGAATTGCTGCTGGGGCGTCGCACCTATGACATCTTCGCCGGGTATTGGCCGCAGATTGAGGTCGACGCGAATAACCCCATCGCCGACCTCTTCAATGCCGTGCCAAAACATGTGGCGACCCATCGCCGGGACTCACTGACCTGGCACAACAGTCATGCACTGGATGCAAACCTGGTCGACGCCATCGGTACCCTCAAACAACAGGATGGCTCGCAACTGCTGACCCAGGGCAGCGGCGATCTGGTGCGCCAACTGCTGGCTGCCGGGCTGGTGGACGAACTGCGGCTGATGATCCACCCGGTTCTGCTCGGACGCGGCAAGCGCCTGTTCGGCGATGACGCGCAAGCCTCGGCCTTCACCCTGGAACACTCCACCCGCACCCCGAGCGGAGTCCTGGTCGCCCGCTACACCCGCAGCGGCGAGGTAAAAACCGGCACACTCCTGTAGGAGCGAGCTTGCTCGCGAAGAAACCCAGAACACCGCGGGGCGCCAGGCTGCCAGCGTTATCGTTGACGACCCTCGCGAGCGAGCTCGCTCCTACAGGGGGCGACGTGCGGTGGACATGCATTCTGCGGTGCTGGCGAACCAGGTCCCGGCCTGCTGGGCCAGCTTGCGCCATTCGGCGCTGGTGATCAGGCATTCGCGTTCCATGTCGTCTGCGGCCCGCAAGAGTCTGTTGTATCGGTCTTCGGCATCGATGTGGTTCTCCGGCATTGCATACAGCCGTCGCCAGGCTGTGATGGCCAGCCTTCTCTGCGCTTCTTTCATCACCCCACCCCCCCCCCGATGTCTATAAGAGATGGATGCCTGCAGCCGTCAGGGGTTCCATTTAACTGAGCCGTCCTTTTTACCCTTCACTGCGTCAATGCATCGTTTGCGGGTCCAGCGGTTTGCCTGGCGTTGTAGCGTCCGACTGCTCTGCGCTGCAGGTGCCGCGCAACCGTCGCGCCACGCTCAGCACCGAGACAAAGAACACCGGCACGAACAACACCCCCAGCACCGTCGCCGCCAGCATGCCGCCGATCACCCCGGTACCGATCGCCCGTTGGCTGGCCGCGCCGGCACCTGTGGCGAGGGCCAGTGGAACGACGCCGAGAATGAACGCCAGCGAGGTCATGACGATTGGCCGAAAACGCAGGCGCGCCGCCTGGGCCGCCGCTTGCGCAAGACTGGCACCCTGGGCGTGCAGCGCCTTGGCGAATTCGACGATGAGGATAGCGTTCTTCGCCGAAAGGCCGATGATGGTGATCAGCCCGACCTTGAAATACACGTCATTGGGCATGCCCATCACTGTCACCGCCGCCACCGAACCGAGCATGCCGATCGGCACGATCAGCAATACGGCAAACGGAATCGCCCAGCTTTCATACAGCGCCACCAGCACCAGCAACACCATGGTCAGCGACAGCCCGACCAACAGTGGCACCTGAGCGCTGGCCTGCTGTTCCTGCAATGACAAACCGGACCATTCCAGGCTGAAACCGGCCGGCAGTTGACGGGCGATTTTCTGCAACTCCACCATGGCCTCGCCGGTGCTGTAGCCGGGCGCGGCATCGCCGGAAAATCGCAGCGACGCCGAGCCGTTGTAGCGGCCGATTTGCAAAGGCCCCACCTGCCACTCGAAACGACTGAAGGCTTCCAGTGGCACCAGACGGTTCTGCCGGTTCGGCACCTGCAGGCGCAACAACGCTTCGGGGGTCTGCCGGCTGCTGCCGTCGGCCTGGACGATCACCCGTTGCATGCGCCCCTGGTTGGCGAACTCGTTGATCTGTTCCGACCCCAGGGCCGAGGACAGCGCCGCACTGATCACATCGAAACTCACGCCCAGTGCCTCGGCCTTCTCCCGGTCGATGCTGACATTGATCTGCGGCGCGTCGGCCAGACCATCTTCCATCAGGTGACCGATCACCTTTGAGGTCTTGGCCGCTTCGAGCAACTGGCTGCGAGCCAGCAACAGCGCTTCGTGCCCGCGCCCGGCCAGGTCCTGCAAGCGCAGATCAAAGCCACTGGAGGTGCCCAGACCATCCACCGGCGGCGGCACCACGCTGTACAGCGTGCCGTCGGGGACGTCCTCAAACGCCTGGTTGGCATGCCGCGCCACCGCCTTGCTGGTCTGCCCGCTGTCGCGCAGCGACCAGTCCTTGAGCGTGACGTAAGACATCGCGGCGTTGGCGCCCTCCCCGGAAAAACTGAAGCCCATGATCGCCAGCACCTGATCGGTGGCCGGCTGCGCCAGGGCGTATCGCTCCCAGGCGCGGACCGTGACGTCGGTGCGCGAGGCCGAGGCGGCGGGCGGCAACTGGATGTCGGTGACGATGTAACCCTGGTCTTCGGCGGGCAGGAACGAAGTCGGCAGCCGCGCGTAGGTAAAACCGAGCACCAGCAGCAACATCAGGTACAGGCCCAGGCTGCGAGCACTGCGCTTGACCCAGCTTGCCCCCAGCCGCTCATAGCGCCGGGCCAGGTTGTCGAAGCGCCGGTTGAAAGCGTCGGTCCAGCGATTGCGCCGGGCGTGATGCGTCGGGTCGAAAGGCTTGAGCACAGTGGCGCACAGCGCCGGGGTCAGGGTCAGCGCAAGAAACCCGGAGAACAGGATGGACACCGACAGCGCCATGGCAAACTGCTGATAGATCACACCCACCGAGCCGCCCATGAACGCCAGCGGCAGGAACACCGCCGACAGCACCAGGGTGATGCCGACGATCGCCCCGCTGATCTGCCCCATGGCCTTGCGGGTCGCGGCCTTGGGCGACAGCTGTTCCTGGGTGATCAGGCGTTCGACGTTTTCCACCACCACGATGGCGTCGTCCACCAGAATGCCGATGGCCAGCACCATGCCGAACAGGGTCATCATGTTGATCGAGAACCCCAGCGGCGCCATGACCGCAACGGTCCCCAACAGGCAGACCGGCACCACCACCGCCGGAATCAGCGTGTAGCGCAGGTTCTGCAAAAACAGCAGCATCACCAGGAACACCAGGACCATGGCTTCGATCAGGGTGTAGATCACTTGCCGGATCGCCACGTCGACAAAGTACGAGGTGTCGTAGGGCACGCTCAGGGCCATGTTCGTCGGCAACGTGCTCGACAGTTGATCGAGTCGCGTCTTGATCGCCTGCGCCGTTTGCAGGGCGTTGGACCCCGGCGCCAGTTGCACCGACATGGCCGCCGTCGGCTTGCCGTTCAGGCGCGCGTCGAACCGGTAGTCCTGGCGCCCCAGCTCGACCCGCGCCACATCATGGATGCGCACGCTGGAGCCGTCATCGTTGGCTCGCAGCACGATGTTGCCGAAAGCTTCTACCGATTCGAGCTGCCCCTGCACCATCACCGTGGCAGTGATGTGCTGTTCGGCCGGTCCGGGACGTTCGCCCATGGCGCCGGCGGGCACTTGGGCGTTCTGCCCGGCGATGGCTTTGCTGACATCGGCCATCGACAGGTTGTAGCCCACCAGTCGTGTTGGATCGACCCAGATGCGCATGGCCCGCTCGGCGGTGTACATCTGCACCCGCCCGACCCCGGGCACCCGGCGAATTTCATTGTTCACGGCCCGGGCGGCGTAGTCCGCCAGACCGATGGAGTCCTGCTCGTCGTCGGTGTAGGACAAGGCATACACCAACAGGAAGTTGGAGCGTGCCTGCTCCACTTTCAGGCCCTGCTCGATCACGGCCTGGGGCATACGACCGATCACCCGTTGCAAACGGTTCTGCACATCGACCTGGGCCATATCGGCATCGGTGCCGGGCTTGAAGGTGATGGTGATATCGGCGCCGCCGTTGGCGCTGTTGGATTCGTGATAGATCAGGCCCTTGAGGCCGTTGAGTTCTTCCTCGAGCAGGCTGGTGACATTCTGGCTGACGATCTGCGCCGAGGCGCCCGGGTAGTTGGCGCTGACGGTGATTTGCGTCGGCGCCACGTCCGGGTATTGATTGACCGGCAAGGTGCCCAGGGTCAGCAGGCCGACCAGTGAAATGAACAGCGCAATGACAAAGGCGAAATTCGGGCGATTGATGAAAAAATCGGGCATCGATAGCTTCCCAGGGCCTCAGGCCGTCAGTTGCGAGCCTGCTGCTCGGCCAGGGTGATGACGTGGACCGTGGTGCCGGCGCTGAGCTTGTCGACGCGTTCGACCAACACCTGCTCGCCGCCCGACAGGCCCTGGGTGATCTGCCAGTCGGAGCCGAGCATCGTACCGGTGCTGACCATCCGTTCGCGCACTACGCCAGTGGCGTCCACCAGCATCAGCCGCGCCTGGCCGTCGGCGCCGCGCTGCACCGCTTGCTGGGGCACGAACAACGCCTGCGGGTCGACCCCCGCAGGCGCCACCACGCGCACGTACATGCCAGGCAGCAGCAGGTTGTCGGGGTTGGCGAACTCGCCGCGCAGGGTCACCTGGCCGGTGCTTCGATCCACCGAGATATCGGAGAACAGCAACTTGCCATGGCGGGTCTGGGCGGGGTTGCCCACTTGCAGCGTGACCTCGGCCGAGCCGCTGCCATTGAGGGTCAGGCGCCCGCTGGTCAGGGCCTGCTGAAGGGCCACGACCTGATCGGCGGACTGGGTGAAATCGGCGTAGATCGGGTCCAGTTGCTGAATGCGCGCCATTTGCGTGGCTTCGTCCTGGCCCACCAGCGCGCCTTCGCTGACCAACGCACGGCCGATGCGGCCGCTGATCGGGGCGCGCACCTGACAGTAATCGAGGTTGAGCCTGGCGCTGGTCAGGTCGGCCTGGGCGGCAAGGCGATTGGCCTGGGCGCTCTTGAGATCGGACATGGCGTCGTCGAAGGCTTGCGGGCTGACGGCGTTGATTTGCACCAGTTGTTTGAAGCGCTGGACCTGGGCGTTGGCGCGATAGACATCGGCTTCGGCCTTGGCCAGCGCGCCCTCTGCACGCATCAAGGCGGCCTTGAGCGGCGCCGGGTCGATGCTGAAGAGCAACTGGCCGGCCTTGACGTCACTGCCTTCCTGGAAGTGCCGGGTCAGTACCACGCCGGCCACCCGTGCGCGTACTTCGGCGACGCGCACCGGCTCGATGCGACCTGGCAAATCGGTGGTCATGGCGAAAGCGCGGGGCTGGACGGTGAGTGTCTTGACCTGGGGGACGGGGGTGCTGGTCTGTGCGGGTGGTTTTTGGTCGCCGCAGGCGGTTAATCCGAGCAGCGTTATCAGCAGCCAGATGGGTTTCATCGACGTGAAATCCTTGTGCATGGGTACATCCTGTTGGGTGCTGTTTTTATTATGTACATATCCGGCGGTAACGGCTGCCATCGGTTCCGCCCTTGGTGCGCCACGATCCCTGTAGGAGCGAGCTCGCTCGCGATGGACGTCAACGATAACGCGGGGCAGCTGAAACCCCGCGTCGCCTGGGCGTTCATCGCGAGCATGCTCGCTCCTACAGGGACAATTGCGAACCTCAGCCCCGCGCACGCTCGCTGATCGCACTCGCCGCGCGGAACAGTATCTGCGCCACGAAATCGATCTCCTGCTCGGTGATGATCAGCGGTGGCAGGAAGCGAACAGTAGCACCGTGGCGGCCGCCCAGCTCGACAATCAAACCGTGTTGCAGGCACGCCTGTTGCAAAGCCTTGGCGCGGGCGGTGTCTACCGGTGGGTGGCCCTGGGCGTCTGGGGCGCCCTGGGGGTCGACGATTTCCATGCCGAGCATCAGGCCGCGGCCGCGCACGTCGCCGATCCAGTCGAACTCGCTCTGCAATGACAGCAGCTGTTTGCGCAAATGCGCACCGGCGGTCTCGGCGTGGGCCACCAAGCCTTCGTCGCGGATGAAACGCAAGGTCGCGGTACCGGCGGCCATGGCCAGTTGATTGCCACGGAAGGTGCCGGCGTGGGCACCCGGTTGCCAGACGTCCAGCGAATCGTTGTAGACCATCACCGAGAGCGGCAGGCCGCCACCGATGGCTTTGGACAGGGTAATCACGTCCGGGACAATGCCCGAGTGCTCGAAGCCGAACATGCGCCCGCTGCGGGCGATGCCGCATTGAATTTCATCGACGATCAACGGAATGCCGTGGGCCTGGGTCAGGCGACGCAGTTCCTGCATCCAGCGATCCGGCGCGGTGATCACCCCGCCCTCACCCTGGATCGGTTCGAGGATCATCGCCGCCGGTGCGGTGACGCCGCTTTCCGGGTCATTGAGCAGGTGCTCCAGGTAGCGCACGTTCAGGGTCACGCCCTGCTCGCCGGCCACGCCGAACGGGCAACGGTAATCGTGGGGGAACGGCAGGCGCTGGACGCCGGCCATCAGGCCGCCCAGGGCGTTTTTCGGCGACAGGTTGCCGCTGATCGCCAGCGTGCCCAAGGTCATGCCGTGGTAGGCCCCTTCAAAGGCTAGTACCGAATGCCGGCCCGTGGCGGTGCGGGTCAGCTTCAGTGCCGCTTCCACCGCATCGGCGCCACTGGGGCCACAAAACTGGATGCGCGCGTTTCGCGCAAAGTCAGCTGGCAGGCAGCCGAAGATTTCCTGTACGAATGCGTCCTTCACCGGGGTCATCAGGTCCAGGGTGTGCATCGGCACGCCAGCGGCCATGACCTGGGTGATGGCTTCAACGATCACCGGATGGTTATGCCCCAGCGCCAGGGTGCCGGCACCGGCCAGGCAATCGACGAACACCTGTCCACGACTGTCCTGCACGTAGATGCCATGGGCCCGTTCCAGCACCAGCGGAATGCGCCGAGGGTAACTGCGGGCGTTGGATTCCTGCTGTTGCTGGCGCTCCAGCATCGGCGTCGGATCAAGGCAGTACGGGGTCGACAACCCGCGGTGCAACAGGCGTAGCTGTTGCGCGCCACCCGATGTGACATTCGAAAAAGCACTCATGATTTCCTCCAGGGAGGCTGGTTTTGGAAGGGTACAGGGCAGCCTGAAAACGAACGCTTCAGGTCACGAAAGCCGTGAAACCGGATGCGGAGAATCCTTCCCCCGCTTCCATGGTTTTACAGGGGTCGCATTACATGTCGTAGCGCAGGACCAGACCGGCAGTGCGCGGGGCACCGACATCGATGTTGTCGCCACTGCGGTTGTTGGTGACGTAGCCCTGGTCGAAGGCGTTTTTCAAATAGCCGGATAGCGCGACATTCTTGGTGATCTTGTACTCGGCGTTGAAGTTGGCCAGCCAGTAGTTGTCGGCACGGCGCTCGCCGGTGACTTGACCTGCGTCATCGAACTCGTACTCCGACGGGGCGGTGCTCTGATAGACCACGTCGGTGTTGAGGGTCACGCGGTCGTTCCAGCGATAGGTCGCGCCCATGGTCATCTTGTATTTCGGCGAGAACAGGAAGTCTTCGCCGCTCATGTCGCGGCCGTCGCTGGTGACGAAGTCCTTGTACTTGCCATCGGTCACCGAGGCGCCGGCGTTCAAGGTCAACTGTTGGCCGAAGTCTTTCTCGACGGAAAGTTCCAGACCCTTGATGTCACTGCGACCCGCGTTGTACACGTCGAAGAACTCGGTTTGCGGGTTCACGACACTGACCTGCTGATCCTTCCAGTCGGTGTAGTAGAGGTTGGCACGGGTACGCAGGGTCTTGTCCATGAACGCACCACGGTACGACAACTCGTAGTTGGTGGTGTATTCCGGATCGTAGGCGGTATGACCGCTGCCGGCACGGACGTTGACGCCGCCGCCGCGATAGCCGCGCTGCACCATGAAGCCAACGTATTGGTTATCGGCCAGCTCGTAGTCGATGCCCAGCTTCGGCAACACGGCATCGGAGGTCTGCTTGTCCTTGCCCGGCTCAGAGAAATCATCGGCCTTGACGTTGGTGTCGTTGGTCTCGTGGTCGTAGCGCAGGCCGGTGATCAGGGTCCAGCGCGGGGCGAAGGTCCAGTTGACCTCACCGAACACGGCGCCGTTCTTGATCGTGGTGTCGCCCTTGACCGTGCCGCGCAGTTGCGTGTTGTTAAACAAGCGGTCGTGGAAGTTGTTGGTGTTGTGGCCGTAGTAGACGCCGGCGAAGCTCTTGACGGTGTCAGAGGTGTAGTTCAGGCGCAGTTCCTGGCTGAACAGGTCGCCGTATTGCTTGCGCAGCACGAACTGGTTGCCGGCGGACGACTGATCGAAGTCCAGGCGCGCGTCATAGTCGGAGTCGGTGTTGGCGGTGACGCTGGTGAGGGACCAGTCATCATTGAGCCGGTAGTCGATCTTGGCGCTGACGGTGTCCTGCTTGAGCTTGTCGTAGGCTTCGGTGTTGGAGTCGATCTTGTAATAACGGATCGTGTCGCCCTGGCGAATCGACGAGTTATCGCCCTTGCGGCTTTCACCGTGGGCATAGGTCAACAGCACGTCGGTATCGTCGTTCGGCAGGATCAGCAGCTTGCCCCGGGCGTTGGCGGTACGGGTCGGGTTGGCATCATCGCCGTTGAACAGGTTCTCGATGTAGCCGTCGCCTTCCTGGTAATCGACGGCGATGCGGCCGGCGATCTTGTCGTCGACGATCGAGCCGCCACCGGCCACCGCACCACCACGCTCACCGTAGGTGCCGCCATTGGCCTGCGCCGAAAAGCTCGGTACGAAGGTCGGGTTCCTGGTCTGAATAACCACTGCACCGGCCAGCGAGTTGCGGCCCTGGGTGGTGGATTGCGGGCCGAGGAACACTTCGACCTGCTCGACATCCCACAGCGGCATGGGGCTCAGGGTCAGCGAACGGTTGGGCTGTACGGCGCCGTCAACGAATACCGACACCGCACCATTGAGCGCGGCGGGGCCCTGGTCATCGAAACCGGAGACCGGCACGCCGCGGATACCCCAGTTTTCGTTGCCGGAGGTGTTGTACACACCCGGGGTGCGGGCGAATACGTCGACCAGACTGTGGTCTTCCTTCTCGCGCAGTTGCTTGTCCGTAACGACGGCTACACTCGACTGCGTTTCTTCCAGGGAACGGTTGATTTTTTCACCCGTTACCGTGATCGGAGCGATCTCCATCGAGGTCGATTGCTCTGCTGCCCATGCATTGTGGGTCAGGCAGATCGCCGACCCCACAGCCAATGCAATTGTAGTTTTTTTGTAATTCACGCCCCGCTCCCCTGCGACAGATATTGGTCTTTTTTCTAAGTCCAGAACGCTGATTGTCCCCAGCCGGCAGGAGTCTAATCCAAAAAAAAAATTAAGGGAATAAGATTGATAATGGATCTCATTTGTAATAAATATGCCGCCATGTATCGGTGACAATACATTTCAGCGGACCAGAGCGTAGCTGCCTTTGCCTTGATTTCCAGGCAGTCAACGCTTGATCCGCCTGACTGAAAAAGAAAAAAGGATGCGCAAGGATGACTTCAATCGAACACCTGAGCGGACGTTCAGAACCTTTTTCCCATGCCCCATTGATCGACCCTGCGTCGACATTGCCGGTGCTGGTAAAGGGGCAGCCGGGACAGTCGATCCATGATTTGGACGCGTCGGTTCGCGCCACGCTCGACCAGGCGCTGAGCACGGTCGGGGGCGTCCTGTTTCGCGGCTTCAGCGTGCCCACGCCCATCGATTTCAAGCGCTTCGCCGCCAGTTTCGGCGCACCGCTGGCAAGCTACGAATTCGGCTCCACGCCACGCAGCAAAGTGTTCGCCGGGGTCTACAGCTCCACCGAATACCCGGCCCATCAATTCATCCCCTTGCACAACGAACAGGCCTACACCCGGCCCTGGCCTTCGCGCATCTGGTTCCACTGCATCAAGGCCAGCGAGACCGGCGGCGAAACGCCGATCGCCGACAGCCGCCTGATCCATCAGCGCATGCCCGCCGAGATTCGCGAGCTGTTCGCCAGCCGCGAGCTGCTCTATGTGCGCAACTACAGCGGCGCCCTCGACCTGCCATGGCAGAAGGTGTTCAACACCCAGGACCGCGCCCAGGTCGAGCGCTACTGCCAGGACAACGGCATCGAGTGGCAGTGGAAAGCCGACGGCGAACTGCGCACCCGGCAGCGCTGCGCCGCGGTGTTGCAGCACCCCGAGACCGGTGAATGGGTGTGGTTCAACCAGGCTCACCTGTTCCATGTCTCGGCCATCGAACCGACTGTGCGCGCCAGCCTGCTGGCCGCCGTGGGTGAAGAGAACCTGCCGCGCCACGTGTATTTCGGCGACGGCTCGGCCATCGCCGATCAGGTGCTCGACACCGTGCGCGAGGTCTATCGCCAGACTGCCGTCAGCTTCCCCTGGCAGCCCGGCGACATTCTGATGCTCGACAACCGACTGGTCGCACACGGCCGCAACCCTTACACCGGTGACCGCAAGGTCATCGTTGCCATGGCGTGAATTGCACATGTTCTCTTTCAAACACTGGATCGACGTGCTGGACACCCACGCCCGGCACTTTCCACAGCGCGCGGCCCTGCACTTTTTGCCGGACGGCGTCGAGATCGGCGAAACCCTGACCTTTGCTCAACTGCACGAACAGAGCCAGTCCCTGGCGGCGGCGCTGCAAGCGCGTTACGCAGCGGGTGACCGGGTGCTGTTGATGCTGCCCAGCAGCCTCGACTACGCCCGTGCCTTCTGCGCCTGCCTGTATGCCGGGCTGATCGCCGTGCCGCTGTTTCCCCCACCGTCGCGCAAGCCCCGTCATCTGGATCGGGTGCGCAACGTGGTGGTGGATGCCGAACCTGCGCTGATTCTCGCCCCTGCCGACTATTGCCCGAGCCTGCGAGAACTGGTCAAGGGCCAGGTCGAGGTGTCCACGGTCGAAGACCTCGGCACGCCGCCCGCCAGTCAATGGACCCGTCCGCAAGTCGACGGCGCCACCGTGGCCTTCCTGCAATACACCTCCGGCTCCACCGGCAACCCCAAAGGCGTCGAAGTGCGCCAGCGCAACCTGATCGCCAACGTCGAGCTGATGCGCCAGGCCTACGGCTTCGATGAGCACGGCGCCATGGTCAACTGGCTGCCGCTGTACCACGACATGGGCCTGATCGGCGGCATGCTGGCTCCTTTATACAGCGGCATGCCCTGCTACCTGATCGCCTCGCAGACCTTCGTCAACGCACCGTCCACCTGGCTGCAGGCGTTGAGCCGTTACCGCGCCACCGCCAGCTTCGCCCCGAACTTCGCCTACGCCCTGTGCAACCGCGTGGCCAGCGACCACCTGATCGCCCAGCTCGACCTCAGCGCCTGGCAGCACGCGATCAATGGCGCCGAACCGATCCATCCCGGCACCCTCGACACCTTCGTCCAGCGTTTTTCCGTCTGCGGCCTGAACCCGCTGGCGATCAGCCCCGGCTACGGCCAGGCCGAAGCCACGCTGTGCGTGAGCGCCACGCCGGCCGATGCATTGCCGGTGGTGCTGCGCCTGGACAAGGCCGTGCTGGAAACCGGCCGCGTCGCCCTGGCAGCCGCCGAGGCCCCGGCAGTGGAGTTCGTGGCCTGCGGTTATCCGCAAGCGCTGCACAGTATCGCCATCGTCAACCCGCACACCCATGAACGCTGCGCCGTCGACCACATCGGCGAAGTCTGGCTGCAAGGCCCGAGCAACGCCGAGGCCTACTGGAAGAATCCCGAAGCCAGCCGCGAGGCCTTCCAGGCGCAGATCGTCGGCGAAACCGGCCACTATCTGCGTTCCGGCGACCTGGGCTTCATGCACGAAGGCCAAGTGGTGATCTGCGGTCGGGTCAAGGATTTGCTGATCCTCAACGGACGCAACCTGTACCCCCACGACATCGAATTCGCCATCACCGATGCCGAGCCGGGCATTCGCACCGGGCGCGTCGCCGCCTTCTCGGAAATGGACCCGGTGCTGGGTCGCGAGAAACTGGTGATCGTCGCCGAGCCCCATCGCAAATACGTCTACCCGGGCCATCACCCGGCGCTGTTCGCCTCGATGCAGGACGCCGTGCGCGAAGCCGCCGACTGCGGCATCGACCAGATCGTGCTGGTGGAGGCCGGCACCATCCCGATGACCACCAGCGGCAAGATCGCCCGTCAGGGCGCGCGCAAGCAATTGGCCGCGGGCACCCTGAGCGTGATCGCCCAATACGGCGGACAAGTCGCGGTTCTCAAGGACAGCATCGACCTGGCGCAATTGCACGAGCGCACGGCCAACGCCTCGGAAGATGCCCTGGACGCATGCCGCCAGTGGCTGGAGCAGACCCTGTATGAGGTTAACCCGTACCTGAGCGTGGACTTCGACAAAAGCCTGATCGGTCTCGGCCTGGACTCCATCCGCATCGCCGACTTCGCCGCGCGCCTGCACCAGCACCTGGGCTGGAACCTCCAGACCCATCCGCTGTTCGGCGAGCAGACCCTGGGCGAATGGGCCCAGGCGCTGCTGGACTTCCTCAGCGAACCGGCGCCCGAAGCCGCGTCCGAGGCCGAGCGCGCCAGCCTCGGCCAGCCCCATGGCCGACAATCCTTTGCCCAGAGCCGCCTGTGGTTCCTGCGCCAGCTCGACCCCAACGACACCCGGCACAACCTGGTGCTGCACCTGCGCCTGCAAGGCGCACTGGACAGCGAAGCCCTGGCCCTGCGCCTCAATGCCCTGGCCCTGCGCCACAGCGTTTTGCGCACGGTGTACCACGATGACGTCGACGGCCCGCAACAACGGATCCTGCCTTCGGCGACGGTGCCGCTGACCTGGCACGACTGGCGCTATCAACCGCTTGCCCTGCAACAGCAAGCCGTCAGCGACTGCCTGGCCCGTGAGCATGCGACCCCGGTCGATCTGCAAAACGGCCCACTGCTGCGCGCGCACCTGTTCAGCCGCGACGATGAGCAGCACGACCTGTTGCTGACCCTGCACCACATCGCCTTCGACGGACGATCCACCCAGCTGTTGCTGGCCGAACTGGCCGGGGCGGCTGCAGACAGGCAGCCGTTGCAGTACCTGGATTTCGCCCGCTGGGAAGCCGAGCATTGGAACCTCGAGCGGGTCGCCGCCGAACAACAGTTCTGGCGTGAGCACCTGGGCAGCGTGCCGCAAACCCTGGACCTGGGCGGCAGCGGTCAACTCCCGGGGCAGCACAGCCTCAAGTTCACCCTGCCCCAGGCCAGCTGTGACACCTTGACTGTGCTTGCCCGCGAACAGGGCATGACCCTCTTCATGCTTTTGCTGGCCAGCTATCAACTGGTGCTCCGACAACTGGGCGGGCAGCAGCAGTTCTTGCTGGGCACCGACGTCAGCGGCCGGCCACTGGCCGAGCACAACGAGGTGATCGGCTTCTTCGTCAACCAACTGACCCTGCGCTGCGATCTGCGGGGCGAACCGACCCTGGCCGACTTCCTCGGGCAGGTCCGCGATCAGGCGCGACTGGCCTACGCCCACCAGGGCCTGCCATTCGATCTGGTGGTCTCGGCGCTGGCGCCGCAGCGCCGTGCCGGGCACTCGCCGCTGTTCCAGGTCAAGCTCAACTATCAGCCGTCGCGGGTCAACCCGACCGCAATCGCCGGCGCGCAAATGACCTCGCTGGACGTGGCACAAGACCCCGGCGATTTCCATCTGGTGCTGGACCTGGTGCATGGCAGCCAGGGCATCGAGGCCACCCTGAAATTCCGTGGCGAACACTTCGATCAGGCCCGCGCCCTGCGCCTGCAACACCTGTGGACGCGCCTGCTGGACGAGAGCCGCGAGCTGCTTGGGCAATCGCTGCCGGCCCTGGCCGAACGCATCGACGCCTGGGACCAGGCGTTCCAGCGCGAACGCCAGCACAGCCAGGCCCTCGCCGGTCGCAGCCAGATGCTGCAAACCAAACGTCGCTCACTGCCCCTTTAACCGAGTTGGATGCCTCTATGCCTATCGTGCCCCCACCGTCCCGCGCCCTTGGCGGCGTGCGTCGCAAAGCCATGAACGTCACGGAACAGCAACTGGTGAGCGAGCGCCTGCTGCACCCGGACCACGCCCTGCCGCTGGTGATCGAGCCTGCGGTCAGCGGTGTCGACCTGGCGGCCTGGGCCGCCAGCGAGCGGGAGAGCCTCGAGCGCAAACTGCTGCACTACGGCGCCCTGCTGTTTCGCGGCTTTGCCGTGCAGTCGGTGGAACAGTTCGATCAGGTCATCGCCGCCCTCTCCCCCGGCGCGCTGGAGTACATGTTCCGCGCCTCGCCGCGCACCCGGGTCGGCGGCAACATCTACACCTCGACCGACTACCCGGCCGACCAGATGATTTTCCCGCACAACGAACATTCCTACTCGCCACGCTTTCCGTTGCGCCTGTTCTTCTACTGCCATCTGCCGTCGCAAACCGGCGGCGAAACCCCGATCGGCTCGACCCGCAGCGTGAAGGCCGCCATCAGCCCGCAGATCGAAGCGCGCTTTCGCGAAAAGGGCGTGCTGTACGTGCGCAATTACGGCGACGGTTTCGGCCTGCCCTGGCAGAGCGTGTTCCAGTCCGAGGATCGCAGCGAAGTCGAGGCCTACTGCGCCAGCGTCGGTATCGAAGTGCAATGGAAAGACAACAACCGCCTGCGCACCCGCCAGCGCGGCCCAGCTGTGGTGCGCCACCCGAGCACCGGCGAAGAGGTGTGGTTCAACCACGCGACCTTCTTCCACATCAGCACCCTGCCGCCGGCCATCCGCGACTCGCTGCAAAGCAACTTCAGCGAGCTCGACCTGCCGACCAACACCTTCTATGGCGACGGCGAACCGATCGAGCCCCAGGTGCTGGAATCGCTGCGCGCCGCTTATCTCGATTCGCTGGTGCGCTTCAGTTGGCAACAGGGCGATGTGCTGTTTATCGACAACATGCTCGCAGTACACGGTCGCGAACCTTTCACCGGCAAGCGCGCGATCCTCACCGGCATGGCGCAAGCCCTGCTGTCGAGCGACGTCGCCGTCTGATCCTTTCCACGGGTGCACGCAGTTGAACGCGGCCGCCAGCGGCTTCGCGGGCCTCTGCCACCCCAGGTTTAACCCCCATTTGCAGTCGAGTTGAACATGAGCGGACTCCAAGGTTTTCGTATTTCGCCGCAACAGGCGTCGGTTTATCAGCACATCAACGGCGTCGCCGAACATCCCTTGAGCTGCCGTTTGCAGTGGTCGTCGTCCTTGCCCCTTGGCCTCGACGTCCTGAACCAGCGCCTGCGCGCCCTGATCGCCGACAGTGAAATCCTGCGCACTCGGCTGACACCCGTGCCGGGGCTGCGCTTTCCGGTGCAGGTGATCCACGACCGGGTTGAGCTGTCCGTGTCGTTGCAGGACTGGCGTTCACTGAGCCGTGACGAGCAGGACGCGGCGCTGGACCGCCTCACGACCCAGCCCCGCGACTGGACGCTGCCGCTGGCGGTGACCTGGGTACGCCTGTCGGACCAACAATCGGTGCTCGACCTGGCCGGCGCCAGCAGCCATTTCGACCTGGCCAGCCTGAAACTGCTGGCGGCAGCCCTACTGCAAGACGCCAGCCCGGCCCTGACCGAGGCGCTGCAATACGCCGACTACGCCGAGTGGCGCTGGAGCCTGACCGAAGACGAGCCGGACCATCCGGGGGTGAATTTCTGGAAGCCCCTGGCCGACAGCGAACAACCGGCGTTGCAGCTGTCGCTGGAATCCATCACGGGCAAGGGCTTTGTCCCGCAGCGAGTGGACCTGGTCATCCCGCAGGCCCTCGCCCGGCACCCGTCCCTGACCTCCAACCTGATGCTCAGCGCCTGGGCCGCGGTGCTCAGCCGCCTCGCCGGTCAACAGCAGATTGCCCTGACCTGGATCCACGAAAGTCGTGGCCCGGAACTGGAAAACGCCCTGGGCCTGTTCGAGCAGTGCCTGCCCCTGCGACTTGACCTGGACCCACAATCGACGCTGCTGGAGCAAAGCAAAGCCATTGCCGCCAGCATCGAGCTCAGCGCGGGCTGGCAGGACTACTACACCCACAATCTCAACGGCGGTTATGCCTTCGCCTGGCGCCAGGGCCATGAGCACGAACGCCACGCCAGCGCCGTGCTCAACCCGGTCAAAGCCTGTCTCAACGTGCAGCAGACCCCGGACAGGGTTCAGGCCCACGTGCTCTACGACGCCCACCTGCTGAGCGCCAACGCCGCCGCCTGCCTTGGCGAGCAATGGCTGCAACTGCTGCAAGGCGCCCTGGCCGAACCGCAACAGGCCTGGGCACAACGGCCCCTGAGCGGCCCGCTGCAAATCCAGACCATCGACGCCGCACCGACTTCACCCGCCATTGAACCCGTGACACTGGTAGAGCTGATTGCCCGTCAGGTCCGGCAACAGCCCAATGCCATCGCCCTGAGCGACAAGGACGGCGACCTCAGCTACGCCGCCCTCGACGCCTGCGCCACGGGGCTGGCCCATCGACTGCGCGACGCCGGCATCGGCGCCGGCGCCGGCATGCCGGTGGGCATTCTGTTCGGCCGTGGCAACGCGGCGATCGTCGCCATGCTCGCGGTGTTGAAGGCCGGCGGTGCCTACGTGCCGGTCGACCCGACCTACCCGGCGGATCGCCGCGCCTACATGCTCGCCGACAGCGCCATCGCCCATATCGTGGTCAGCAGTGAGCTGGCCGACAGCGTGCCCGACAGCCTGCAACGCTTCGTTTTCGACGACCTGAGCGTGCCCGACATCAGCACCCTGCCGCCGCTGCCCTTGCCCGATGCGAACGACCTGGCCTACCTGATCTACACCTCCGGCTCCACCGGCGCACCGAAAGCCGTGGAAATCACCCATGGCGCCCTGAGCGTTTCGACTCAGGTGCGCATGGCCGCCTACGGCACACCGGTGCGGGCTTACCTGCTGCTGTCGTCGTTCGCCTTCGACAGCTCGGTGGCCGGGATCTTCTGGACCCTGGCCCAAGGCGCACGCCTGGTATTGCCGGCCACCGGCGAAGAACTGGACATGCCACGCCTTGCGCAATTGATCGCCCGGCACCAGGTCAGCCATGGCCTGTCGCTGCCGTCGCTGTATCAGGCCTTGCTCGACCAGTTGCAGCGCAATGCCGACAGCCAGAGCCTTGCGTGCTGGATCGTCGCCGGCGAGGCCTGCCCGCCTTCGCTGATCACCCAGCACAGCCAGGCCCTGCCGAACGCGCAATTGGTCAATGAATACGGTCCCACCGAGGCCACAGTCTGGGCCACCTATGAAGTGCTGGACCCGAGCCGCGAGCTGAGCATCGGTCGACCGATTGCCGGCATGGACCTGCGGGTGCTCAACGAACACGACGTCGCCTGCGGTGTCGGCGAACCGGGGGAAATCGTCCTCGCCGGCCCGACCCTGGCCCGGGGTTATCGCAACAAACCCGAAGAAACCGCCAAGGCCTTCGTCACCCTGGCCGACGGCACCCGCGCCTACCGCACCGGCGACCTGGCCTGCTGGCTGGCGGACGGGCGCCTGGCGTTCCTCGGGCGCAAGGACCATCAGGTCAAGCTGCGCGGCTACCGCATCGAGCTGGGTGAAATCGAGCGGCAACTGTGCAGCCACAGCGACGTGCGCGAAGCCGCGGTGATCGTTCAGGAACACGCCGCCGGCAAACGCCTGCTGGCCTACGTGCTGGCGGCCCACGGCTATGCGCCGGACTCCGAAGCGATCAAGCGCTTCCTCGGCGAACGTCTGCCGTCGTACATGGTGCCGGCCCGGGTGCTGACCCTGGCGACCTTCCCACGCACCCCCAATGGCAAGCTCGATCTGCGCCAGTTGCCCGACCCGGACCAGCTCGACGAAAGCGCCTTCGTCGCCCCGCGCAATGCCATGGAAACCACCCTGCACGCCATCGTCGCCAAGGTCCTGAAGCTGCCGAGCGTGAGCGTCACCGAGAATTTCTTCGCCGTCGGCGGCGACTCGATACTCAGCCTGCAAGTGGTGGCCCAGGCCCATGAGCAAGGCATCGCCCTATCGGCCAAGCAGGTGTTCGAACGCCAGACCATCGCCGCCATGGCCGAAGTCGCCCAGCCCCTGGCGGCTGACGGTGCAGAGCCCAAAAGCTGCGAATTCAGCGCCTCGGGCCTGTCCGCCGACGAGATGCAGGCCTTGATGGCCGAGCTCGACGAAAACGAATTCTGATCGGCTTTTTTTGCGTGCCATCACCCCTTTTTTGCAGGACGTTTTAATGACCACCGAAAACAACACCAGCAATCCGATCGAAGACATCTACCCGCTGTCACCGCTGCAACAAGGGATGCTGTTCCACTCCCTGCTGCACGAAGATTCCGGCGTGTACCTGATGCAGGATCGCTACCGCATCGGTGGCGCCATCGACGAAGTGGCGTTCCTCGAATCCTGGCGCCAGGTGGTGGCGCTGCACCCTTCCCTGCGCGCCAGTTTCCAGTGGAAAACCCAGAAGCAACCGGTGCAGGTGATCCACCGCGAGGTCAAGGTGCCGCTGGATACGATCGACCTGCGCGGCCTTGCGCCCCATGAGCAGGAAGCACGAATCCGCACCCTGCTGACGGACGAGCAAAAGGTCGGGTTCAACCTGTCCAAGCCGCCGCTGATTCGCTTCCGCCTGGTGCGCCTGGGCGATGAGTCCTACGAGTTCATCCGCAGCTTCCACCACATCCTGATGGACGCCTGGTGCATCTCCCTGGTGACGGTGGACTTCCTCAAGGTCTACGAAGCGCTGTGCAACGACCGCACCCCAGAGCTGAAGAGTCCACGGCCGTTCCGCGACTACATCCAGTGGCTGCAACGCCAGGACGCGACCAAGGCCGAGCAGTTCTGGCGCGGTCAGTTGCAAGGGCTCAACGCGCCGACGCCGCTGACCGTGGACAACGGCGTGACCCGCAATCGCTACACCGACGCGGTGCTGGTGGACGACCGTCTGATTCACCTCACCGAGTCGCAAACCCAGGCACTGGCGGCGTTCTGCCGGGCCCGGCGCATCACCCCCAATACCTTCTTCCAGGGCGTCTGGTCCTTGCTGCTGTCGCGCTACAGCGGCCAGCGCGATGTGCTGTTCGGTGTGACCGTGGCCGGCCGCCCGGCGGAGCTGACCGGCGTGGCCGAGATGATCGGCCTGTTCATCAACACCCTGCCGTTGCGGGTGTCGGTGGACCCCGAAGCGTCACTGGGCCAATGGCTGAGCGCGCTGCAAGGGCTGAACGTCGACATGCGCGACTACGAGCACACGCCGCTCACCGACATCCAGGGCTGGAGCGATTTCCCCCGGGGCGAAACCCTGTTCGACAGCATCCTGGTGTTCGAGAACGCGCCGATCGACGAGCAGATTCTCGAGGGCGGTTTCCAGTTCAGCCTCGATGGCATGGACCACAGCGTGCACACCCACTACGGCCTGACCGTGGTGATCCTGCCCGGCGAGCAACTGGGCATTCGCGTGTCCTACGACCGCGAGCGATTCGACGCACCGACCATCGAGCGCCTGCTCGGTCATCTGGCCAGCCTGGTGCGCGGCATGCTCGCCACCCCGGACGCCACCCTGGGCAGCTTCGAACTGCTGGCTGCTGAAGAACGCCAGCAACTGCTCGGTGAATGGGCAGTCAACCCCCACGAATTCCCGCTGGACCAGCGCTACGCGCAATTGTTTGCCCGTCAGGTCGCCCAACGCGGCGATCAAGTGGCCGCAATCTGCGACGGCGAGTCCCTGACCTACGCCGAACTGGACCGTCGCGCCAACCGTCTGGCCCACGCCCTGCGTGAAGCCGGTGCCGGCGAGGATCAACTGGTGGCGCTGGTCGCGCCCCGGGGCCTGGCGCTGTTGACCATGATGATCGCCGTGTTTAAGGCCGGCGCGGCGATGCTGCCGCTGGAGGTCAATCATCCGCCGGAGCGCCTGCGCGAGATCCTCACGCTGTCCCGCGCACCGTTGCTGGTGGCCAGCGAAGGTTGCAGCGGCCTGCTCGATCAACTGCTGAGCGGTCTCGACCCCGCGCCGAACGCGCTGTTCGCCGAAGCCTGCTGGCAGGCTGGCAACGATGCGCCCCTGCCGCTGCTCGGCGGCCCGGACAGCCTGGCCTACGTGCTGTTCACCTCAGGTTCGACCGGTACGCCCAAGGGCGTGATGATCGAACAACGGGGCATGCTCAATAACATCTTCGGCAAGGTGCCGGCCCTGGGCCTGAACGCCGACGACCGCATCCCGCAAACCGCCTCGGTGGCCTTCGACATTTCGGTGTGGCAGTTCCTCGCCGCCCCGGTGCTGGGTGCCACCGTACACATCCTCCCGGACGACGTGGCCCACGACCCGCAGCGCCTGCTGCAAGTGCTGGCCAGCGAGCGCCTGAGCGTGCTGGAAATCGTCCCGAGCCTGATGCGCACCCTGCTTGCCCTGTGCCCGTGCGAACTGCAACTGCCGGACCTGCGCTGGGTGCTGCCCACCGGTGAAGCCCTGCCGCCGACCGTGGCCCGCGACTGGTTCGCGCGCTTTCCCGACATTCCCCTGATGAACGCCTATGGCCCGGCCGAGTGCGCCGACGACGTGGCCTTCCAGCCGATCTTCGCGGCGCCAGGTGACGACGTCAGCCACATGCCCATCGGCCAGCCGACCGCCAACAACCGCCTGTACGTACTGGACGAGGCCCTGCGCCCGGTGCCGGTCGGCGTGGCCGGGGAAATCTGTGTCGGCGGCGTCGGCGTCGGCCGCGGCTACCTGCACGATCCGCAACGCACCGCCGATGCCTTCATCGATCACCCGCAACTGGACGGACGCCTCTACCGCACCGGCGACCTGGGCCGCTGGCGCGCCGATGGGGTGATCGAATACCTCGGCCGCCGCGACCAGCAGGTCAAGCTGCGCGGGCACCGCATCGAACTGACGGAAATCGAACATCGCCTGGCCCAGCACCCGAACGTGCGTGAAGCCGCTGTGCTGCTGCGGGAAAACAGCGTCGGCGAAGCCTGGCTGGTGGCCTACTGGTCGGCGCATGACGAAAGCCTGGGCAGCGACGGCCTGGGCGAGCACCTGCGCGGGCAATTGCCGCCGTACATGGTGCCAGCGGCGTTCGTCTGCCTGGAACGTTTGCCGCTCAATGCCAACGGCAAGGTCGACCGCAAGGCCCTGGCCGCCCGCGAGCTGGAGTGGCAGGCCGATACCGAGGCAAGCATCGCGCCGCGCAACGAACTGGAAGCGGCGGTGGCCAAGGTCTGGGCCGAGGTGTTGGGCCGCGACAGCGTCGGCGTCGAGGACAACTTCTTCACCCTCGGCGGTCATTCGCTGCTGGCCACACAGATCGTGGCGCGGTTGCGGGCACACTTCAAACTCGAGCTGCCGTTGCGGGTGCTGTTCGAACAACCCACCGTGGCCCTGCTGGCCGTGGCCATCGCCGCCCGCCAGGCCCAGGCCGCCGCGCCGCAATCGGCCACCGCCCAAGGGCCCAAAGCCCAGCCGCGCCCAGCCTTGCTGCCGTTGTCGTTCTCGCAACAGCGCCTGTGGTTCATCGAGCAACTGACGCCGGGCACCACCCTGTTCAACATCCCGTTCGCCCTGCACTTGAGGGGCCAACTGAACGTTGCAGCGCTGCACGCCAGCCTCAACGACCTGCTGGTGCGCCATGAGATCCTGCGTACCGGTATCCGCAGCACCGACGGTGTGCCCTGCCAGCAGATCAGTGATGCGCTGAGCATCGACTTGCCGTTTGAAGACCTGTCCGGTCTGGCGGCGACTGCCCGCGAAGGCTCGCAGTTCAACGCCTTGCAGGAGACCTTCGAACAACCCTTTGACCTGACCCGACCGCCGCTGCTGCGTGCGCGCCTGTTGCGCCTGGCACCCGGGGAACATGTACTGGGCATCGCCCTGCATCACCTGGTCTCGGACGCCTGGTCGGCGACCATCGCCCTGCGCGAACTGGCCCTGGGTTACGAAGCCCGCTGCAACGGCAAGGCCGCCGAACTGCCGGCGCTGGCGGTGCAATACGCCGACTTCGCCCTGTGGCAGCGCGAGCACCTGCAAGGCGCGGAGCTCAAGCGTCAGCTGGACTACTGGACCCAGACCCTGGACCGCAGCAACAGCGAAGGCAGTCCGCTGCTGGCGTTGCCCACCGATCTGCCGCGGCCATCGGTGCAGACCTATCGCGCCGGCATCGTCCAGCGCGAACTCAGCGCCGACCTCAGCGCTCGGGTGCAAGCCTTCGCCAGCCGCCTGGGCACCACGCCGTTCACCGTGCTGTTCGCCGGCTTCGCGGTGCTGATGCACCGTTTGAGCGGCGACGCCACGGTGTTGATCGGCACGCCGGTCACTCATCGTGAGCAACCCGGTACCGAAGGCTTGCTCGGCATCCTGCTGAACAATCTGGCGATCCGTGCCGACTTCGAGCCGCAGGCCGGTTTCACCGCGCTGGTGGAACAGGTTGCCAAGCGCCTGCGCGAAGGCCTGCAGCATCAGGACCTGCCGTTCGAGCAATTGGTGGACAGCCTGCAATTGCCGCGCAGCCTCAGCCATGCGCCGCTGTATCAGGTGATGGTCGCCCAGCAGTTGGCCATGGAATCGCGCCTGCGTTTCCCGGGCCTGGCATTCGAAGCCCTCGACACGCCGCTCAAGCAGTCCGAATGCGATCTGGACCTGCACGTGCTGTGCCCGGCCAATGCGCCGATCCAGCTGGAGCTGATGTTCGCCCTCGACCTGTTCGTCGCCGACAGCGCCCGCCAGACCTTGGCCCGCCTGGAGCACCTGCTGATACAGATGCTCGCCGAACCGCAACGCCCGGTGTCCGCCCTGCCGCTGCTGCTGGACGCGGAATGGCAACGCACGGTGGTCGAGTGGAACAACACCGACATGCAGGTGCCGCAGCACCTGACCTTCGCCCAACTGTTCGAGCAGCAGGCCGAACGCACCCCGGACCGCGACGCCCTGACGTTCGAAGGCCGCAGCCTGAGCTACGGCGAACTCAACCGCCGGGCCAACCAGGTGGCGCATTACCTGCGCAGTCGCGGCGTCGAGGCCAACCGTCCGGTGGCTTTGTGCGTCGAGCGTTCGCTGGAACTGCTGGTGGGCCTGCTGGGCATTCTCAAGTCCGGGGGCGCCTATGTGCCGCTGGACCCGACCTACCCGGTCGATCGCCTGGCCTACATGCTCGAAGACGCGCAACCGGCGCTGTTCCTCGGCCAGCAAGGCCTGCTGGAACACCTCGGCGCCGACCTGCCGCGCCTGCGCCTGGACACTGACGCTGCGCTGTTCGCCGATCAGCCGGACAGCAACCTGGCGCCGCTGGCCGGCCCCGATGACCTGGCCTACATCATGTACACCTCCGGTTCCACCGGTAAGCCCAAGGGCACCCTGGTCACCAACGGTTCGGTGGTCAACCTGGCGTGGGCGCGTATCCACGGCCTGTACCGCCGCTACACCGACCAGCCGCTGCGCACCAGCTTCAACTACTCGTTCGCCTTCGACAGTTCGGTGGCCGAGCTGATTTTGCTGCTGGACGGCCACAGCCTGTACCTGACCCCGGAAGAGGTGCGCTACGACCCCGACGCCCTGGCGCAGTTCTTCCGCGACACCCGCCTGGACGCCTTCGAGTGCACCCCGGCGCAGCTCAAGGCCTTGCTCGAAAGCGACGGCGTGCGCCGTGGCGAGGTGTACCTGCCGCGCTTCGTGCTGTTCGGTGGCGATGCGGTGGACGCGCAGCTCTGGCAGCGCCTGCCGTCGATTGCCGGCAGCCGCTTCTTCAACACCTACGGCCCCACCGAATGCACGGTGGACGCCACCGGTTGCGCAGTGGACGACTTCCCGGCACGGCCGATCATCGGCCGGCCGATCGCCAACGTGCGCACCTATGTCCTCGACGCCTGGCTCAACCCGATGCCGGTAGGCGTACCGGGCGAGCTGCACATCGGCGGCGCCGGCGTGACCCTGGGCTACCTCAACCGTGCCGAACAGACCGCCAAGGTGTTCATCAAGGACCCGTTCTCGAGCCTGCCCGACGCGCGCCTGTACAAATCCGGCGACCTGGTGCGCTGGCTGCCCGACGGCCAGCTGGAATACCTGGGGCGCATGGACCATCAGGTGAAAATCCGTGGTTTCCGCGTCGAACTAGGGGAAATCGAAGCGCTGATCGGCGCCCAGCCCGGCGTGCGGCAATCGGTGGTGCTGGCCCGCGAAGACGTCCCCGGCGACAAGCGCCTGGTGGCCTACGTCACCTGCGACGGCCCGGCCCACGTGGACGCCTGGCGCAAGACCCTCGGTGCCGCCCTGCCCGACTACATGGTGCCTTCGGCATTCGTGGTGCTCGATGAACTGCCGCTGACCGACAACGGCAAACTCAATCGCAAGGCCCTGCCGGCACCGGACCTGCAAGCCGCACCGGACGCCCAGGACCCGCCACGCACCCCTGCCGAACAGCTACTGGCGGCGCTGTGGGCCGAGCTACTCAATGTGCCGCTGACCCAGATCGGTCGCGACAGCCACTTCTTCTACCTGGGCGGCCACTCGCTGCTGGCGGCAGTGCTGTTCGCCCGTCTGCGCCAACAGTTCGCCACGGTGCCGGCGCTGCGTTCGGTATTCGAGCACCCGACCCTGGAGGCCCTGGCCGCGCTGCTCGGCGAACCTCTGCAAGCGCCGGCCGCCACCTGGGTCGCGGCGCCGCGTCCAGCCCGCCTGCCCTTGTCATTCGAACAGCAGCGCCTGTGGTTCCTCGAACAGCTCAGCGCGGGCGGCGGCGAATACAACGTGGTCAGCGCCGTGCAGTTCGACGGCGAGCTGAACGTGCCGGCCTTGCAAGCGGCATTGAATGCCGTGGTGGCGCGCCATGAAATCCTGCGCAGCCGCATCGTGCGCGAAGCCGATGGTGAGCTGGCGCTGATCATCGAACCGCAGGCCAACCTTGACCTGCGCGTGGCAACACTGGACGCGAGCAGCGATCAAGCCTGGCAACAACTGACCGATGAGGCGATCCATGCCGAAACCGGTCACCGCTTCGATCTGGCCACGCAACTGCCGATTCGCGCCACGCTGGTTCAGCGCACGGGTCAACCCCAAGCCCTGTTGTTGCTCAACCTGCATCACTGCGTCACCGATGACGCCTCCAGCCAGAACCTGTTGGACGAGCTGGCACGCCTCTATGCCGGCAGCCATGCCGAATTGCCGAAACTGGCCCTGCAATACCCGGACTACGCGCTCTGGCAGCGCGAGCCCAAGCAGCAGGCGCTGTTCCGCGAGCAACTGGCCTACTGGCGCAAGCAACTGGAGGACGGCAATTACTTGCTGGACCTGCCCACCCGACAGGCTCGCCCGAACCAGCTCGACCCGGTGGCCGGCGCGGTGAAGGTGCAATTGCCTGCGCAACTGGCGGCACGCTTGCGCCAGTTCGCCCAGCAACGGGGCGCCAGCCTGTACATGCTGATGCTCGGCGCCGCGCAACTGCTGCTGGGGCGTTATGCCAACCAGCGCGACGTGCGCTTCGGCAGCCCGGTAGCCCAGCGGCCGCTGGCCGAGTTGCAGCCGCTGATCGGCTGCTTCGTCAACACCGTGGTGATGCGCAGCGACCTCGACCCGGCACTGGATTTCGAAGGCCTGCTCAGTCAGGTGCGTGATCGCGTGCTGGATGCGCAGCAACATCAAGACGTGCCGTTCGACCACGTGGTGGAAAGCCTGAACCCGGCGCGCAGCCTGGCGCAGACGCCGCTGTTCCAGGTGCTGTTCGTGATGCAGAACGCCGATGCCGCGGCCAGTCAGTGGCCGCAGTTGCAGGTGCATGAGCGGGCGGTGACGGCGCAGTCCACCAAGTACGATCTGAACTGGGAAGTGCATGACGGCGAGGTGCTGTCGGTCCTGCTTGAATACCGCGCGGCGCTGTTCAGCGAGGCCACGGTCAAGACCTGGCTCGTGCAATGGCAACAGTTGCTGGAAACCATGCTCGACGCACCGCAGACGCTGATTGGCGATTGGTCGCCGGTGAGTGAAGGCGAGCGTCGCCAGCAACTGGTGCAGTGGAACGCCACTGAGCGCCACTACGCCGGTCCGAGCAACCTGCACACCGCCCTGCTCCAGCAAGCCGCCCTCACCCCCGACGCCCCGGCGCTGGTGTTCGAAGGTCAGCACCTGACTTACGCCGAACTGGATCAACGCGCCCAGCACCTGGCCCGTGCCTTGCGCGCCGCCGGTATCGGTCGCGAGTCCATCGTGCCGGTGTGCATGGAGCGCTCGGTGGAAATGGTCGTGGCCCTGCTCGGCATCGTGCATGCCGGTGCCGCGTGGCTGCCGCTGGACCCAGAGCTTCCGGCGGCGCGTCTGGCGTTCCTGATTGCAGACGCCGAGGCGCAGGTCACCCTGACCCAGCCGCAGTGGCTGGCCAAACTGCCGGCGGGGCACCCCGCCTGGACCCTCGACGCCCTGCCGCAAGCGCGGGTGGGCGAGCCGCTGAGCGTTGAGCCAAGTGATCTGGCCTACGTGCTCTACACCTCCGGTTCCACCGGCCAGCCCAAAGGCGTGATGAACGAACACGGCGCCCTGATGAACCGCATCCACTGGATGCAGGACGCCTTCCCGATCGGCCCCAACGACCGCGTGTTGCAAAAGACGCCGTACAGCTTCGACGTGTCGGTGTGGGAGTTCTTCTGGCCGCTGATCACCGGTGCCACCCTGGTGGTCGCCCGTCCGGACGGCCATCGCGACCCGGCGTATCTGAGCCAGTTGATCCAGCAGGAACAGGTCACCACCCTTCACTTCGTGCCGTCGATGCTGCGCGCGTTTGTCGAGGAGCCCACCTTGGTGAAGTGCCAGAGCCTGCGCCAGGTGTTCGCCAGTGGCGAAGCGCTGCCGGCAGACCTGGTACGGCGCTTCATGGGTCAACACCCGGCGGCGCTGATCAACCTCTATGGCCCGACCGAAGCGGCCATCGACGTCTCGGTGTGGCGTTGCTCGGTGGACGACGTCATCGTGCCGATCGGCAAACCCATCGCCAACCTGCGCCTGTACATCCTCGACGAAGCCATGCAACCGCTGCCGATCGGCAGCATTGGCGAGCTGTACATCGGCGGTGTCGGCGTGGCCCGGGGTTACCTGAAACGTGCGGAACTGACCGAAGAACGCTTCCTCGCCAGCCCGTTCGTTGCCGGGGATCGCCTGTACCGCACCGGCGACCGTTGCCGCTTCCTGGCCGATGGCAACATCGAGTACCTGGGCCGTCTCGACCATCAGGTGAAGTTGCGTGGTCAGCGGATCGAGCTCGGCGAAATCGACGCCGAACTGCTGGCACAGACCGGGGTGCGCGATGCCGCCACCCTGCTGCTGGATCAGCGACTGGTGAGTTTCTGGTGCGGTGAGGCGGATCAGCTCGTTTTGCAAAAAATCCTGGGCGACAACCTGCCCTCGCACATGGTCCCGGGCTTGTTGGTGCAACTGGACAGCCTGCCGCTCAACAGCAACGGCAAGCTCGATCGCAAGGCGCTGGCGGCCACGGCACTGCCGCAAGCCGCCAGTGACAAGCCACACACCGCACCGCGCAACGTTACGGAAACCGTGCTCTGCGAATTGTTCAGCGAACTGCTGAAGTGTCGGTCGGTGGGTATCGAGGATCACTTCTTCCAGCTCGGCGGCCATTCGTTGCTGGCCACCCGCCTGGTTGCCCGAGTGCGCGAGCGTCTCGGCGCCTCGCTGCCGCTGGCACTGGTGTTCGCCCAACCGACGGTGGCGGCGCTGGCCGGTCACCTGCGGGCGGCAACCCCTGGTGAATGGATCTGCGCCCAGGCGCGACCAGCCCGATTGCCGCTGGGCCTGGCGCAACAGCGGTTCTGGATGCTCAGCCGCCTGGTGCCGGACTCCCGCGAATACCACATGCCGTTTGCCCTGACCCTGCGCGGCGAGCTGAACGTTCAGGCCTTGGCCGAAGCATTCGATCAAGTCAGCCAGCGTCATCTGGTGTTGCGCAGCCGCATCGTCGAAATCGAAGGCGCGCCGCAGTTGCTGATCGACGATCAGGGCCCTGGGTTGGCAATCACCCCCGTTGACCCGCAGGACTGGACCTCAACCTGCCTCGAGGCGCAAAACGCCTTGATGGCGCCGTTCGATCTGGCGGCCGCCGCGCCGTGGCGTGCGCACCTGTTGCAACGCCGGGACAGCGACGAAAGCCGCCTGCTGGTGTGCCTGCATCACAGCGCCACCGATGGCTGGGCCATGCAGTTGCTGATCGACGAACTGAGCCAGGCCTACAGCGCAGCCTTGAACGGGCAAGCGCCCGGTTGGCAGGCGCTGGACATCGACTACGTCGATTTCGCCCTGTGGCAGCAGCACCCGGACACCCAGGCCCGCCGCAACGCCAGCCTCGACTATTGGAAAAACCACCTGGGCCAGGACGACTACCAACTCGACCTGCCACTGGACCACCCGCGTGGCGCCGAAGCGGATCGTCGTGCCGGCCAGTTGACCCTCAGCCTCGGCGCCGAGCGTGCCGACGCCATCCGCCAGTTCGCCCGGCAGCGCGGCACCACCGCGTATGTGGTGCTGGCCAGCGCCCTGAGTGCGCTGCTGGCCCGCTACAGCGGCCAGCGCGACATTCGCCTCGGCACCCCGGCGGACCAGCGCGATCAACCGCAGACCCAGACCTTGCTGGCATGCCTGGTGAACACTCTGGTGATTCGCAGCGACGTCGATCAACAGGCCACGGCGGAGCAATTGCTGGACCATCTGGAAGCCGATCTGCGGGCCGCCCAGGCCCACGCCGACCTGCCGTTCGCCACCCTGGTGGGCGCCGTGGCCCAGCGCCGCGACCTGAACCGCACGCCGCTGTTCCAAGTGATGTTCTCCCTCAACCACGGGCGCATGGACAGCCGCCAGTGGCCGGGCCTGCACATCGAAGAACAAATGCTGCCGGTGATCGACGCCAAGTTCGAACAGAGCTGGGAGGTGCAGGACGACGGCAGCGACATGATTCTCGCCCTCGAATACCAGTCGGCACTGTTCGATGAGCTGACGATGCAACGCTGGAGCGCGCAATGGTGCGCCTTGCTCGACGCCCTGGTGGCCGCGCCGCAGCGCAAACTGGTAGAGCTGTTCCCGCAGCAGCAGGACCAGCAGCAACTGGACCGTTGGAACGCCACCGATCGCCACTACGCCGGCCCGAGCAACCTGCACACCGCCCTGCTCCAGCAAGCCGCCCTCACCCCCAAAGCCCCGGCGCTGGTTTTCGAAGGTCAGCGCCTGACTTACGCCGAACTGGATCAGCGTGCCCAGCACCTGGCCCGTGCCCTGCGCGCTGCCGGTATCGGTCGCGAGTCCATCGTGCCGGTGTGCATGGAGCGTTCGGTGGAAATGGTCGTGGCCCTGCTCGGCACCGTGCATGCCGGGGCCGCGTGGCTGCCGCTGGACCCTGAGTTGCCGGCGGCGCGTCTGGCGTTCCTGATTGCAGACGCCGAGGCCCAGGTCACGCTGACCCAGCCGCAGTGGCTGGCCAACCTGCCGGCCGGGCACCCCGCCTGGACCCTCGACGCCCTGCCCCAAGCGCCGGCGGGCGAACCGCTGAGCGTTGAGCCAAGTGATCTGGCCTACGTGCTCTACACCTCCGGTTCCACCGGCCAGCCCAAAGGCGTGATGAACGAACACGGCGCCCTGATGAACCGCATCCACTGGATGCAGGACGCCTTCCCGATCGGCCCGAACGACCGCGTATTGCAGAAAACGCCGTACAGTTTCGACGTGTCGGTGTGGGAGTTCTTCTGGCCGCTGATCACTGGCGCGACCCTGGTGGTCGCTCGTCCGGACGGCCATCGCGACCCGGCCTATCTGAGCCAGTTGATCCAGCAGGAACAGGTCACCACCCTTCACTTCGTGCCGTCGATGCTGCGCGCGTTTGTCGAAGAGCCGAGCCTGGTGAAGTGCCAGAGCCTGCGCCAAGTGTTCGCCAGTGGCGAAGCACTGCCGGCGGACCTGGTGCGGCGTTTCATGGGTCAACACCCGGCGGCGCTGATCAACCTCTATGGCCCAACCGAAGCGGCGATTGACGTCTCGGTATGGCGTTGCTCGATTGACGACGTCATCGTGCCGATCGGCAAACCCATCGCCAACCTGCGCCTGTACATCCTCGATGAGGCCATGCAACCGCTGCCGATCGGCAGCATTGGCGAGCTGTACATCGGCGGTGTCGGCGTGGCCCGGGGCTACCTGAAACGTGCGGAACTGACCGAAGAACGTTTCCTCGCCAGCCCGTTCATTGCCGGTGATCGCCTGTACCGCACCGGCGACCGTTGCCGCTTCCTCGCCGATGGCAACATCGAGTATCTGGGCCGTCTCGACCATCAGGTGAAACTGCGTGGACAGCGGATCGAACTTGGCGAAATCGACGCGGCCGTGCTCAACCAGCCCGCCATCACCGGCGCCTGCACCCTGGTGCTGGACAACCGTCTGGTGGCGTTCTACAGCAGCAGTGCGCCGCAGGGGGAGCTGGGCGCGAAACTCAGCGCCGAACTGCCGGCCTACATGGTGCCGGCGGTGTGGGTCGAAGTACCGGCCCTGCCCCTGACCAGCAACGGCAAGATCGACCGCAAGGCCCTGGCCGCCCTGCCGTTGCCGCAGTCGCAAGAGGCCCGCGTAGCGCCACGCAACGCATTGGAAGCGCTGCTCTGCCAGCTGTTCGGCGAGTTGCTGGGCGAGATGATGAGCAGCGGCCGCGAGGTCGGTACCGCCGACAGTTTCTTTGCCCTGGGCGGTGATTCGATCCTCGGTCTCAAGCTGATTTCGCGCCTGCGGGAGCAGGGTTACGCCCTCACGCCGAAAGATCTGTTCCGCTCGCCGACCCCGGCCGCGCTGGCGCAGGTGGCCAGCCCGTTGCTGACCCTGGCCGAACAGGGCGAGGTCATGGGCGCCATGCCGTTGATGCCGCTGCACCAATGGTTCTTCGATCAACAGCAACCCCAGGCGGCGTACTGGAACCAGTCGGTGCTGGCCGACAGTGACCGTCACCTGGAGCCGGCGCTGGTGCAGGCGGCCCTGGATCGTCTGGTGGCTCATCACGACGCCCTGCGCCTGCGTTTCACGGAAGTTGAAGGCCAATGGCAGGCGCACATCGCAGCGGTTTCGCCTGCCTCCTTCATCTGCCTGGAACAGCCCGAGCAATTGCAGCAAGTGGCGCGAAGCCTGGACCTGCAACAGGGCCCGCTGTTCGCCGCAGCCCTGTTGCAAGGCCAACCGCAACGGCTGTACCTGGTCGCCCATCACCTGGTGGTCGACGCCGTGTCGTGGACGCCGTTGCTGGAAGATTTCCAGCAGTTGTACGAATGCCTGGAGCGTGACGAAAACCCGACGCTGCCGGCAAAAACCACCGCCTACCGGCAGTGGGCCGAGCAGATGCGCGCCCACGGCGACAAAGTTGGCGCCGAGCAGCGCTATTGGACTGCCCAGACTGGAGTCAATACATCGGCCGTGGCCACGGTCGGCGAGCGTGAAACCCTGTCGGCCCAATGGGATGCGACCCGTACCCACCAATGGCTGACCAAGTCCCACGCGGCCTACCGCACGCAACCGGAAGAGCTGCTGATCGCCGCCCTCGCCGCCACCCTGGCCGAAGCCGAACGCCGCACCGAGATCGTGGTGGACCTGGAGCGCCACGGCCGTGACGCGCCGTTCGATGGGCTGGATGTCAGCCGCACTGTCGGTTGGTTCACCACCCTGTTCCCGCTGCGGGTGAAATCCAGCGGTGCCCCCGCTGAGCGGGTACGCGATGCCAAGGAAGCCTTGCGCGCGGTGCCGGGCAACGGCCTGGGCCATGGCCTGCTGCGTCAGCGCGGGGTGTTGCCGCCAAGTCGCGGCGACGTGCTGTTCAACTATCTGGGGCACGAACAAACCGCCGGCGGCTGGTTACGCGCCAGCAGCCTGGTGTCGCCGTCGGAAATGGCCCTGGCCAACCGCGTCAGCCATGGCCGTGAAGTCGTGGCCTGGCTGCAGGACGGCGTGCTGCACGTGGAGTGGCACAGCGTCACGCCGAGCGCCGACAGCCGCTTGCCGGCGCGCCTGCTCGAGCACCTGCAAGCGCTGGTCGCCCATTGCCTGGACCCGCAATCGGGGGCGCTGATGCCGTCGGACTTCCCGCTGGCCAAGGGCATGAACCAGAAGTCTTTGGACATGCTGCTGAGCAAGCTCAAGACAAAACCGAATTCGCAAAGCTAGCGAACCGTGCGGCGCCTGCCGGACAGGCGCCGCGACCAAGGCTCGCCGTGTTTTTCAAGACTTTGAATGGATCACTGAAACAATGAACAACATCGAAGACATCTACTCCCTATCGCCCACCCAGCATGGGCTGTTGTTCCACAGTGTCGTTGAGCCCGATTCGCGGGTGTACTACCAGCAACTGAGCCTGGAAATCCAGGGCCCGCTGAACCTGACGGCGTTTCGCGGCGCCTGGCAGGCGTTGATGCAGCGCCACGCGGTGATGCGCAGCGCGTTCCTCTGGGAAGACCTCGACGATGCCTATCAGGTGGTGCAGCAGGACGTCGACGCGCCGGTAAACCTGCTGGACTGGCAGGACCTTACTGAGCCCCGGGAGGCCTTACAGCAACTGGCCCTGGAACAGCGAGCGCAAGCCCTGGAACTCAATGAATCGCCGCTGATGCGCGTGTGCCTGGTGCGCTTGGCGCCCCAGCGCTGGCACCTGACCTGGACCTTCCATCACATCCTGATGGACGGCTGGAGCGTGGGCATCGCGATTCAGGAATGGCTGGCGTTGTACTACGAACAGGCCCTCGGCCGTCCCGCCCACCTGCCGTCGACCCGCCCCTATCGCGACTACATCGCCTGGCTGTCGGAACAGGACATGGCCGCCACCGAAAGCTTCTGGCGCAACCAGTTGCAGGACCTCAACGAGCCCACGCCGCTGCCGGACTTCGCCGTGCGCACCGCCAAGCCTGCGGGGGCGCCGTTCGCCGAACGGGAGAGCCTGCTGCAGGCCAGCGAAACCGAGCAACTGTCGAACTTCGCCCGGCGCCATGACCTGACCGTCAACACCCTGATCCAGGGTGCCTGGGCCCTGCTGCTGGGCCAGCATGCCGGGCGTGATGACGTGGTCTATGGCGTGACCGTCGCCGGCCGCCCGGAGCACCTCACGGCGGTGGAGGGCACCGTCGGTCTGTTCATCAATACCCTGCCGCTGCGGGTGCAATGGGCCGACAGCCCGGTGCTGGTGGACTGGCTGCAACAGTTGCAGCAGGCCAACAGCGACCTGCGCCACCACGCCTACCTGCCCTTGGGCAAGCTCAAGGCGATGAGCAAGATCGCCGCCGAACGGGCGCTGTTCGATTCGATCCTGGTGTTCGAAAACTTCCCGGTCACCGACGCCCTGAATCAGGACGCCGATGGCCTGAGTTTCATCGCCCCGGCCAGCGAGCAGCAGGCTGACGGCATCACCCACACCCAGGGTCGCAACCACTTCCCGCTGTCGCTGATCGTGGTGCCGGGGGAGCAACTCAATTATCTGTTCAGCTACGATCGCAGCCGCTTCAGCGATGCCGAGATCGCGGTGTTGTCGGCGCAATTGCGCGCCATCCTGCTGGCCATGACCGCGCAGCCACAGGCCCGGGTCGGCGAACTGGACTGGCTGAGCGCCGAAGAACGCCAGCAGTTGCAGGCCATCGGCAGTGGCGCAGCATTGGCGGTGCCCAACGAATGCCTGCACCAACGCTTCGAAAGCATGGTTGCGGCACAGCCTGAGCAATGGGCCGTGCGCGATCACAAGGGCGCCCTGAGCTACCGCGAACTCGACCAACAGGCCAACCGCCTGAGCCAGCACCTGCGTGCCCAAGGCATCGGCCACGACAGCCTGGTGGCCCTGGCCCTGGAACGCAGCAACGATTTCGTGATCGCCCTGCTGGCCACCCTCAAGGCCGGCGCGGCTTATCTGCCGCTGGACCTCAAACAACCGGCCGGGCGCCTGGCCGATGTGCTGGTGGACAGCCGCGCCGCGTTGCTGATCGGCGCTGCGCCGTCGCCGCTGTTGAACCGTCTGGTCGAGCACACCCCGGTGCTGTGGCTGAACGAATCGGCGTCTGTCATCGCCGCCCAGCCGGACACCGCGCCCGCCGTGGAGCACAGCCCGAGCGATGCCGCCTACGTGATCTACACCTCGGGCTCCACCGGCACGCCCAAAGGCGTGGTGGTCGAGCACCAGGCTATCGTCAACTACGTCACGGCAGTGCAAGCGGTGCTCAAGCCGCCGGCCAATGCCCGTTACGGCATGCTGTCCAGCGTCGCCGCCGACCTGGGCCACACCCAATTGTTCGGCGCCCTGTGCACCGGCGGCAGCCTGTTGCTGGTGGACGACGACAGCGGCTTCAGCCCGCTGGCCCTGGCCGAGTTGTTCAGCCAGTACCCCATCGACGTACTGAAAATCACCCCAAGCCACCTCGGCGGCCTGTTGCAGGCCCTGCCGGACGCACGCCTGTTGCCCAACGCCCTGCTGGTGTTCGGTGGCGATGCCCTCACCCCGGCGCTGCTGGACAAGGTCAACGGCCTGGCCCCGGACCTGAAGGTGTTCAACCACTACGGCCCGAGCGAGGCCACCGTCGGCGCCATTGCCACGCAACTGCCCGCCGGCCTGCGCAGCATTGCCCTGGGCCGTCCCCTGCCCAACCGTCAGTTGCGAGTGGTCGATGCCAATGGTCAGCAGGTCGCCACCGGGGTTTCGGGTGAGCTGTTGATCAGCGGTGCCCTGGCCCGGGGTTACCTGCACCGGCAGGACCTGACCGACGAGCGTTTCCATGTCGACGCTGAGCAGCAACGCTGGTACCGCACTGGCGACCGGGTGCGCTGGCGGGTGGATGGCCAGGTGGCGTTCCTCGGCCGGGTCGACAGCCAGGTGAAAATTCGCGGCAATCGCCTGGAACTGGGGGAAGTCGAGGCGCAGATCAAGCGCCTGTCGCCGATGATCGAACAGGCCCTGGTGCGTGCCGTGGAACTCGATGGCGGCCTGCGCCTGGTGGCGTGGCTGGTCTCCAGCCAGTCGCTGTCGCCGGCCAAGCTGCGTGACGACCTGGCCATGCGCGTGCCGGACTACATGGTGCCCGCGCACTTCATCAGCCTCGACGAACTGCCGCTCAACCGTAACGGCAAGGTCGACGCGTCGCGCCTGCCGCTGCCGCAAAAACCGGTCGACGACAGCGCCAGCCACATCGCTCCACGTAACGATGTAGAGGCGCTGCTGGCGCAGATCTGGCAGGACGTGCTGAAGCTGGAACGGGTCGGCGTGCAGGACAACTTCTTCGCCCTCGGCGGGGACTCGATCCTCAACCTGCAGATCATCGCCCGCGCCAATCAGCAGGGCCTCAAGCTCACCCCGCGCCAGTTGTTCGAGAACCGCACCATCGCCGACATCGCCCGGGTGCTGGGGGCTGACGCCAGCAACGCCGTGGCGGAAAACCTCGCCGAGGGCTACGAATTGCCGTTGGGCGCCGGTCAACTGGCGCGTCTGGAGCAGGGTTCGCTGGCGGCTACATGGCGCTGCGTGGCGCTCAGCCAGAGCATCGACAGCGACTTGCTGGGCCGGGCGATCACAGCCTTGCAACAGCACCATCAGGCCTTGCGCCTGGGGTTGCAGGCACTGCCCGATGGTCAGTGGCAGCAGCGGGTGATGGTCGCGCCGAAGGCCCCGATCGTCAGCGTTCAAACTGTTGAAGCCTTGAATCCGGCACATCTGCAAATCCTGGCCCAGGCCGGTGTCGACGCCCTGGAGCTGGATGCCGGGCAAACCCTGCACGCCAGCCTGCTGAACCATGGCGACCAGCCTTACGTACTGCTGGCCGCGCACCCATTGTGCGTGGACGAAGCGTCCTGGTCGCTGCTGCTCACGGACCTCAACCTGGCCCTGGCGCAGTTGCTGTATCAGCGGCCGGTGCGCCTGTCCTACAACGGCGGTGACTTCACCCACTGGACCCGCCACCAGCAACACCACGCCCAGGGCGATGCGCTGGACGAGGCCTGGGAACACTGGCTGCAATTCGCCGGCATGGACACCCTGCAGCTGCCTGACAGCCAGCAGCCGAGCAGCGTGGTCGAGCAGACCCTGCCCGCCGACACCTCCCGCGAGCTCAAGCGTTTGGGTGACGTCCTGCAACTGGACTGGAACAGCTTGCTGGCCAGCGCCGTCATCGAGCAATGCCGTGAGCATGGCAACGGCCTGATCGCGCTGAACCTACAAGGTGCACGTCCGGCGGCGGATCGTCTGCCGGTCGACGCGCCGATTGCCCTGGCCGACCTCGACCCGACCCGTCTGATCGGCGCCCTGGAGCGGGCGGTCCCCTTCTTCCTTCAGCCCGAAGGCGACAGCCTGCTGCAACGTTTGCAGGCCACCGCCGCGCAATTGCGCGCCTACCCGCAGCTCGGTGCCGACTACGGCGCCCTGCGCTACCTGTCGGACAACACCTACCTGCAAGAACCGCTGCGCGACCTGCCTGCCGCACCCGTCGCCATCCGCTGGCTGGGCGACCGCGACGGCCACCGCGAACAACGGGGCATCCTGGCCAAGGTCGAGGCGGCCCATCAGCCGTCGGCCGCCAGTTGCCCGCTGACCCTGGACGCGTTCTGGCAGGACGGCCAGTTGCACCTGCGCTGCGAAGGCGCGCTGGCCGCCCGCTGGGCACCGCAACTGCTGCAACGCCTGACAGAGCTGGCCGCGCTGCTCGCGCAACCTGACCTGCGCCCCGCCAGCCAAGCGTTTGCCCTGTGCCACAGGCAAGCAGCAACGCTGGCGTCCGAGCCGCTGGACTGGCCTAACATCGAAGACCTGTATCCGCTGTCGTCGATGCAACAGGGCATGCTGCTGCACACTCTGCTGCAACCCCACAGCGGCATCTACCTGATGCAACAGCGCTACAGCTGGGACGGCGCCCTGCAACGCCCGGCCATGGAAGCGGCGTGGCAAGTGTTCCTCGACCGCCACCCGATGATGCGCACCGCGTTCTGGTGGCAGGACGATCACGAGCCGCTGCAATGCGTGTACCGCCAGACCGACCCGGCCTTCGACTGGCAAGACCTGCGCCACCTCGACCCGCAGCAGCAGACCCTGGCCATGGACCAGGCGCTGGAAGCGCAGCGCCAGCAAGGTTTCGACATGGCCCGCGCGCCGCTGACCCACCTGCGGATTTTCCAGCTCGATGACCGCCGTTTCGCCGTGGTGCGCAGCTTCCACCACATCCTGACCGATGCCTGGTGCTTCGGCCTGCTGATGGAAGACCTGCTGGCGATCTACCAGGCGATCTTGCGTCAGGAGCCCGTGGCCCGTCCGCGTTTCCGTTCGTTCCGTGGCTACATGAGCTGGCTGGAGCGTCACGACATGGCCGCTGCCCACGCCTTCTGGCAAGCCGACCTGGCGGGTTTCAGCGAGCCGACGCCGTTGCACGTCGACAGCCCGGTGGCCCGTCCCGAGCAGGCGCCGGAAGCGGTCGGCGACATGGACCGGACCCTGAGCATCAGTCAGACCCAGCGTTTGCAGCAGCTGTGCCAGCACTACCAACTGACCCCCAACACCTGGATCCAGGGCGCCTGGGCACTGTTGCTGTCGCGCTACAGCGGCCATCGCGACGTGCTGTTCGGCGTGACCGTGGCCGGCCGCCCTACCGAGCTGGCCGGGGTCGAGGAAATGGTCGGGATCTTCATCAACAGCCTGCCGCTGCGGATCGACGTCGACCCGCAAGCGCAGGTGTCCGACTGGCTGCAGGCGCTGCTGTCGCACAACGCAAAACTGCGCGAGCACGAAAGCGCCTCACTGGTGGACATCCAGCGCTGCAGCGGCGTGCCTCGTGGCCAGCAGCTGTTCGACAGCCTGGTGGTGTTCGAGAACGCGCCGCTGGACATCAGCAGCGTGCAGCTCGACGACTTCAGCATCGATATCTATGAAGACCGGGTGCACACCAACTTCCCGATGACCGTGGTGCTCTACCCCGGCGATCGCCTGGGCATTCGCCTGTCCTACGACAATCAGCGGTTTGCCGCCGACACCGTGCAGCGCATGCTCGGGCATCTGGTGCAATTGCTGTCGAGCATGCTCGATGAACCCGAGGCCACATTGGGCAGCCTGCACATGCTGCCCGAAGCGGAACGCCAGCAATTGCAGATCGAATGCAACCGCACAGACGTCGATTTCCCGCTGGAACGCGGCTACGCGGCGCTGTTCGCCGAACAGGCCCAGCGCCGGGCCCAGCACATCGCTGCGGTGTGCCAGGGCCAATCCTTGACCTACGCCGAGCTGGACCGCCGCGCCAATGGCGTCGCCCACGCGCTGCAGGCAGCCGGGGTCGGTCCGGAAACCCTGGTGGCGCTGTTCGCCGAACGCGACCTGGCGCTGCTGACCATGATGATCGCCACGCTCAAGGCCGGCGCCGCGTTCCAGGCCCTGGATATCCAGCAGCCGCCTGCGCGCCTGGCTGAACTGCTGGACCTGGGTCAGGCACCGTTACTACTGGTGTGTGAAAACGCAACGGCCGCCCTGGATCAGGTGCTGCCGCACCTGCAACAGCAGCCGAGCTGCCTGATCGCCCAGACCCTGTGGCAAGGCGCCGAAAAACCAGCGGTCAGCTACACCCACGACCCTGACCAGTTGGCCTACGTGATCTTCACCTCGGGCTCCACCGGTACGCCAAAAGGCGTGATGGTGGAACAGCGAGGCATGCTCAACAACATGTTCGGCAAGGTCCCGGCCCTGGGCCTCGGCGAGCTCGATCGTATCGCCCAGACCGCATCGCCAGCGTTCGACATCAGCGTATGGCAGTTCCTCGCCGCGCCGCTGTTCGGTGCCACCGTGCACATCCTGCCGGACGCCCAGGCCCACGATCCGCTGGCCCTGCTCGAGGCCGTCCAGGACAACCGCCTGACCCTGCTGGAAACCGTGCCGGCGCTGATTCGCGGCATGCTTCAGGAAAGCCAGGCGCAGCACAGTCTGAGCAGCCTGCGCTGGCTGCTGCCCACCGGCGAAGCGCTGCCACCGGCGTTGGCACGGGACTGGTGCGCGCGCTTCCCGGCGATCCCGATGATGAACGCCTACGGCCCGGCGGAGTGCTCCGACGACGTCGCCTTCCATGCCATCACTCAGGCGCCGGACGCCGACTGCCTGCACATGCCGATCGGCACCCCGACCGCCAACAACCGGATGTTCGTGCTCGATGCCGACCTGCGCCTGGTGCCCATCGGCGTGCCCGGTGAGTTGTGCATTGGTGGCGTGGGCGTCGGTCGCGGTTATCTGCGCGACCCGCAACGTACCCGCGAAGCGTTCGTGCCGCACCCGTTCGAACCGGGCGCACGCCTGTATCGCACCGGCGACATCGGGCGGATGCGCGCCGATGGCGTGTTCGAATACCTCGGCCGTCGCGACCAGCAGGTGAAGATCCGTGGTTTCCGGATCGAACTGGGGGAAATCGAAAACCGCCTGATGCAGCACCCGGCGGTGAGCAGCGCGGCGGTCCTGGCCTTGCCGGATGCCCGTGGCGCCCTGCAATTGGTGGCCTGGTATGTGCTCGACAGCGCCGCCAACTTGGGAGGTGAACCTGCTCAACAGCGGTTGAGCGCCTACCTGGGCAGCCAACTGGCGGCCTACATGGTGCCGGCGCGCTGGCTGGAACTGGCGCAATTGCCGCTCAACGCCAACGGCAAGGTCGACCGCCGTGCCCTCGCCGCCCTCGACCTGCCGCTAGCCGAGCAGGATCAACAGCAGCGCGTGGCGCCGCGTACCGCTACGGAAGAAGCGCTGGCGGAGATCTGGCAAGGCCTGCTCGGCCTGGACACTGTCGGCGTGCACGACGACTTCTTCGCCATCGGCGGCCACTCACTGCTGGCCACCCAGATGCTGTCGCGGATTCGCCGTCGCCTGGAGGTCAACCTGCCGCTGCGCATCGTCTTCGAGGGCGGCACCCTGGAACGACTGGCCGAAGCGGTTGACCGGCAACGGGACGGCCAGAACGCGGTCGAGCGTGACAGCGAGATCGTCCGCGTGCCCCGCGACCAGACGCTGCCGCTGTCCTACGCCCAGCAACGGCTGTGGTTCCTCGATCGTTTCGAAGGCCCGAGTGCGGCCTACAACATGGGCTCGGTGGTGCGCTTGCGTGGCGCGTTGGACATCGCCGCGCTGCAAGCGGCGTTGCAGGCGGTGCTGGAGCGTCATGAGTCGCTGCGCACCGCTTTCGAGCTCAAGGGCGAACAGCCGTGCCAGGTCATCAGCGCGGTGCCGACGGTCGACCTGACGCCTAACGATCTGGGGCACCTGGCGGGCGAACAGCAAGCGCAAGCCCTGCAACGCCTGATCGATGAACAGGCCTCACGCCCCTTCGATCTGCAACAGGCGCCGATGCTGCGCGCCAGCCTGCTGCGCCTGGGCGCCGATGATCACGTGCTGCAACTGGTGTTGCACCACATCGCCACCGACGCCTGGTCCATGGGCATCCTGATGCAGGAGCTGATCACCGGTTACCTGGCGTTCTCCAGCGGTTCGACGCCGGTGTTCGCGCCGCTGCCGATCCAGTACGCCGACTACGCCCACTGGCAACGCAGCGAGCCGCAACAGCGCCTGCTGGCCCAGGACATCGACTACTGGCGACGCCAGCTCGACGGCGCGCCGACGGTGATCCCGTTGCCGCTGGACCGCCCTCGCCCGGCTCGCCCGGACTACCGGGGCGCGTCCTTGCAACAGCGCTTCACGGCGGCAAAAACCCAGGTGCTCAAGGCCTATGCGCAAGAGCAACGGGCGACCTTGTTCATGGTCCTGCTCAATGCCTTCAACAGCCTGCTGCAACGGGCCAGCGGCGCCCACGACTTCATCGTCGGCACCGACCTGGCCAACCGCGAACACCCGGCGGTGGAAAATCTGATCGGCTTCTTCGTCAACGTGCTGCCGATCCGCGCCCGCCTCACCGAAGGCGAACCGTTCGACGCCCGCCTGCAACGCCTGCGGGAAGATTGCCTGTCGGCGTTCCAGCACCAGCAGGTGCCGTTCGACAAACTGGTCGAGGCCCTGCAGCCGCCGCGCACGCCGGGGGTGAATCCGCTGGTGCAGGTGCTGTTCGTCATGCAGAACACCCCAGGCGCCAATGCCAGCCTGCCCGGCCTGGAGGTCGAGGAGTACCTGATAGCGGGCCAGGAGAACAGCAAGTTCGACCTCGCAGTCTTCGTCGAGGAAGACGACGAGCAAGGCCTGAGCGTGCGCTGGGTGTACCGCACCAGCGTGCTCGACGCGCCGACCGTCCACCATCTTGAACAAGGCTTCGAAAGCCTGCTGGAGCGAATCGTGAGTGAACCGACCAAGGCCCTGGATGATTGGTCGTGGCGCCTGGCGCCGGGCAGCGACAGCGCAGTGGCCGAGCCTGAGGCAGCGGTCGACGACGCCGCCGCCCGCAGTGCCCGCAAACTGTCGAAGATGAGCAAGCTCAAGCAAACCCGCGCCACCGCCGTGAGCCAGTTGCCCCATGAACAGGTGCGCATCCGCACCCTGATCGACGGGCAAGCCTTGCCCTTGGTGATCGAACCGCTGCTCGGCGATCTGGACCCTGTGCACTGGGCGCTGCAAGCCCGGCCGTGGATCAACGAGCAGTTGCGCACCCACGGCGGCCTGTTGTTCCGTGGCTTCAACCTGCCGGATGCCGCGGCGTTCGAACAGTTCGCCCAAGCCATCGAGCCGGATCTGTATGGCACCTACGGCGACCTGCCGAAAAACACCTCGGGCAAGAACATCTATCACTCCACGCCGTACCCGGAACAACACATGATCCTGTTCCACAACGAGAGCTCGCACCTGCCGCAATGGCCGCGCAAGCAGTGGTTCTTCTGCGAGATCCCGGCCCCGCGCGGTGGCTGCACGCCGATCGTCGATTGCCGTCAGGTGCTGGCGCGCCTGCCGGAAGACATCGTTGCCCGACTCAAGGCCCAGGGCCTGCTGTACGTGCGCCACTTCACCGACAAGCTGGACGTGCGCTGGCAGGACTTCTTCAAGACCGAACAACGGGAAGACGTCGAACGCCAATGCCTGCAAACCGGCATGCAATGGCAGTGGCTGGGGGCCGATAACCTGCGCATCGCCCAGCACTGCCCGGCCATCGTCGCCCATCCGGACACCGGGGAGCTGTCGTTCTTCAACCAGGTGCAACTGCACCACAGCGCCTGCCTGGAACCGGAAGTGCGGGCCAACCTGATCAATCTGTTCGGCCTCGGCAACCTGCCGCGCAACGTGTACTACGGCGACGGCAGCGTGATCGAAGATGCGGTGATGGAGGTGATCGGTGCCGCCTACGAAGACTGCGCCGTGCGGTTCGCCTGGCAGAAAGGTGACATGGTGATGCTCGACAACATGCTGGTGGCCCATGCCCGGGACCCGTTCGAGGGTGAGCGCAAGATCTGCGTCGCCATGGGGCAGATGATGAACCGCGAACAACTGGCCCAGGCCATGGAGGTGCAGGCATGACCGCTTTCGAACCGCGCGAAGCCGCGTTCGCCCTCTCGCCGCAGCAACGCAGCCAGTGGTTGGTGGGGTTGCCCGAGGCGCGCCTGGAACTGGAGATCACCGGGGAGTTGGAGCTGACCCGCTTGCAGGAGCGACTGGCTGCACTGATTGCCTGTCATGAAGCCCTGCGCCTGCGAGTGCGGCCGGAGCCGGGTTTGCAGGTGCCGTTGCAGGTGGTCGAGGACGCAGCGCCAGAGGCCATCCGCGTCGAGGTGAATTCGCCGAACCGCGTGACCCTGCACCTGCCGGCGCTGGCGGCCGATCGCGGCACCTTGCAGCGGCTGGCCCGGGCGTTGGGTTCTGCGTCTGCACCGGTGGCCGATGAAGACGCCATGACCTACATCCAGTACAGCGCCTGGCTGCAGGATTTGCAGGCCGATGAAGATGCCGAGCATGGCCGGCGCTTCTGGGCGGGCCAGGCGCTGGATGAGCAGGCTGGTGGTGAACTGCTGTACCGCGAGGTTCGCAGCGATCGCGGCGATGCGCCGATCAGCACTCGGCTGGTTGCCAGTACGCAGCTGAGCGCAGCGCTGGACGGTTTCTGCCAGCGGCACGACGCCTCGCCGGAACAGGTGCTGATGACCGCCTGGGGTGTGTTGCTGCAACGACTGAGCATTGGCGACAGTCCGGCACTGACCCTGAACTGGGTCCACGATTGCCGGGATGATTACGAGGAACTCGCCGAGTGCTGGGGTTTGTTCGCCAAGGCCTTGCCCCTGCGCTTTGAGCCGGCGGCGCACGGCCACTTTGCCCAGGCTCTGGCGCAGGTACAGGCCGGTTGCGAACAGGCCACGGAATGGCAGGAATATTGCGCCACCGCCGAAACGTCTCGTTATGGCTTCCAGTGGAGCGCGGGCCCTGGCGATCGATTCAGTACCCTGGGCAGCAGCGCTTCGACCTTCAAGGTGCTGGACGTGCATGCCATCGCTCCGGGCATCGAACTGTTGCTGGTGGCCGAGGCCTTCGAGGGCGGCTATCGCCTGAATCTGTGCCACCTGCCCAATCGCTACAGCGAGCACGCGGCGCTGGTGCTGTTGGAGCAATTGCAGTCGCTGCTGCTCGATGCATTGAGCGAACCGGGCAAGCCTTTGGCCGGGTTGTCGCTGCAATCGTCACGCTTCACCACGGCACTGGATGCGTTGCACGGTCCGTTCGCGCCGCCGCCCTTTGTCAGTGTGCCGACAGCGTTCAGTCAGCGTGCCGCACAATTGCCCCATCACCTGGCCCTGCGTGACGCTGCGCAACACATGAGCTACGCCGAACTGGACGCCCGCAGCAATCAGTTGGCGCACTACCTGCGGGCCCAGGGTGTGGGTCGCGAGGATCGTGTGGCGCTGTACCTGGACCGGGCGGCGTCGATGGTGCTGGCCATGCTCGCGGTGCTCAAGAGCGGCGCGGCGTTCGTGCCGCTGGACGTGCACCAGCCGGCGCAGCGTTCCCTGGGCATTCTGCAACAGGCGCAAGCGGTGTTTGTCCTCAGTGGCTCGGCCGGTGCCGCCCCAGCCCTGCCTGCCGCTGGCAGCCTTGATCTGCGGGATACCGCGCTCTGGCAGCAAGGTCCGCTGACCGCGCTGACTGTGGAGATTCAGCCGCAGGATGCCGCCTATGTGCTGTTTACTTCGGGCAGCACCGGCGCGCCCAAGGGCGTGATCGTCGAGCACGCTCAACTGGCCAGTTACGTCGCCAGCGTGAGCCGCCGCCTGCAGCTCCAACCCGGCGAGCGCAGCGCGGTGGTCACGGCGCTGGCGGCCGACCTGGGCTACACCTTGCTGTTCCCGGCGCTGACCAGCGGTGGCGAGTTGCATGTGCTGGACAAGGACACGGCCATGGACGCCCAGGCCTGGGCGGCGTGGCAGGCGCAGTACCCGATCGATCACTTGAAAATCGTGCCATCGCTGCTCGATGCCTGGCTGATTCATGCCCAGAGCGCTGCGGCATTGCCACTTAAACAATTGATCCTCGGCGGTGAAACCTGCTCTCGGCGTCTGTTGCAGAGCCTGCGCGAACGGGCGCCGAACCTGGCGATCTTCAACCACTACGGCCCGACCGAAACCACGGTCGGGGTGGCGATGCACCGACTCGATCCGGCCTGTGATTATCGGCGTTTGCCGTTGAGCGAGCGTCTGGACGGCATGCGCCTGTATCTGCTCGATGAGCAACGGCAACCGGTCGCACCGGGGGTGAACGCCGAGCTCTATATCGCTGGGCCGCAAGTGGCGCGGGGGTACCTGGATGCGCAACAGAGCAGCGAACGGTTCATCGATGTAGCGGGTGAGCGCCTGTACCGCACCGGCGACATGGCGCGTTATCGGCATGACGGCGGCCTGGAGATCACCGGGCGCGCCGATCGCCAGGTGAAAATCCGTGGTTTCCGGGTGGAACTGGACGAAATCCAGACACAGCTGGCGAGCCTGTCAGGCGTCGCTCAGGCGGCGGTGGAGTGCCTGTCCAAGGGCGAGTTGGGCCAGCAATTGTTCGCCTTCCTGACCCTGGCGCCGGGGCAGTCGGCCACGGTCGCGCAGTTGCATGGTCAGGCTCAGGATCGTCTGCCGGACTACATGCTGCCGACCCTGCGCATCGTCGAAGCCCTTCCGCTGATGGCCAACGGCAAGCTCGATCGCAAGACCTTGCAGCAATGGGCGGACAAGGTGCTCGACACCGTTGGCAGTGCCCTGCCCCGTACGCCACTGGAAGCCTTGTTGGCAGATATCTGGGCGCAGGTGCTGGGCCTGGAGCGGGTCGGCATCGACGATGATTTCTTTGAGTTGGGCGGCCATTCATTGGCCGCGGTGACCCTGGCCAGTCGCTTGCAGACGGCGCTGTCGGCACCGGTGACGGTCAATGCGGTGTTCACCGCGCCGAGTGTTTCGTCATTCGCGGCACTGGTGCAGGCGCAGCTCAAGCTGTCGCCGCTGGTGAGGCTGTCGGCGGCGGACACTGTGCAGGCCCCCAACCTGTTCTGTTTCCACCCTTCCACCGGCCATGTGCAGGACTACCGTTCGCTGCGCTCGCCACTGCCGGACTGGAACCTGTGGGGGCTGCAGGCGGCTTATCTGGCTGATGACAGCACCACTCTGGGAGGGGACATGGACAGCCTTGCGGCGCTCTACGTCGAGCATCTGCGCCAGCAGCAACCGCAGGGGCCTTATCACTTGTTGGGCTTTTCCCTCGGCGGGCTGTTGGCGATTGCCGCCGCCGCGCACCTGGAGCGTCAGGGCGAGCAGGTGGTCTTCCTCGGTATTGTCGATTCGCAGTACCAGCATCAGGCGCCCGAAGACAGCGTCGAAGCATTGCTAGCCTCGGCAGTGCCGGCCCTGACCCCGGACAGCCAGACGTTGATGCGGCAGTTGCCGCCAGCAGTGCTCGCAGCACTGACCGCACAGTTGGAGGCCTTGCCCCCGGCGCAGCGACTGCCGGAACTGGTGCAATGGGCGCGTCAGCAGGGTCTGCAACTGGACGGCGACAACTGGGAGCACCTGCAAACGCGGCTGCGTTACCAGCAGCACACCCAGCATCTGTTGGCGACGTTCCAGCCGCCGCGGTTAAGCTGTGACGTGCAGGTCTGGTGGGCCAGCGACACCCTGACCGATGGGCATTTCGTCGACCCGCACTGGGAACGCCTGAGCAGTGGGTCGTTGACCCGCGACGTGATCCTGGCGCAACACCTGACTATCCTTGAGCAACGGACCTTGCATGAGCAATTGGCAGCGCGGCTCAAGGCCTTCACCCCTGTCGGAGCGGTTTGAAATGGATTTGTTGATACTCATGGCCAAGCGCTCGTGGCGCGCACTGTTGGTCGCGACCCTGACGGGCCTGATCTGCGGCCTGGCAGCGGCGGGCCTGATCGCCATGATCAACCAGAGCCTGGAAGTGTTCGATCAGTTGCGGCCCACCGATGGCCTGTACTTTGCCGCGCTGGTGCTGCTGGTGGCGGTGTCCCGGGTCATCGCCGACGTCAGCCTGCTGCGCCTCGGCCAGGGTGCCGTGCACGACATGCGCCTGCACCTGAGCGCCAAGCTGATCGATACCCCGTACGCCAAGTTGCAACGCTTGGGTAAACATCGTCTGCTGGCGATGCTGACCGACGATACCCAGACCATCAGCCAGGCGGTGGAGCTGGTGCCGATCCTGTTGGTCAACGCCGGCATCATCGCGGCCTGCCTGGGCTACCTGGGCTGGCTGAGCCTGCCGCTGCTGGGCCTGACGCTGCTGCTGATCGTACTCGGCAGCCTCAGTTTCAACTGGCCGCAACGCCGGGCCCTGACCTCGATCTCCCGCGCCCGGGAGCTCAAGGATCAGTTGTTCGATCAATACCGGTTGCTCACCGATGGCAGCAAGGAACTGCAGCTCAACCACCCGCGTCGCCAGCATTTCTTCAGCCGCCTGCTGCTGCCCGTGAGCCTGCAGTACCGCAAGGATTTCGTGCGTGGCATGAGCATCTACGCGGTGGTGTTGAACTGGGGCAACGCGGTGTTCTACATGCTGATCGGCGTGGTGCTGTTCGTCGCGCCGCACTTCATCGAGCTGAGCGCCAGCCTGGTCACCGGCTACATCCTGGCGATCCTGTACATGATCACCCCGCTGTCGGAGCTGATGCATGCCCTGCCCACCCTCGGCCGGGCCAGCGTCGCGCTGAACAAGATCCGCGCGCTTGAAGGCGAGATGGAAACCGCCAGCGAGACCGTCGAGACCCTCCCGACGACTCAGGTGCGCAACCTGGTCTGCCGTCAGGTCGCCCACACCTACTACCGCGAACGGGAGGACGGCCATTTCACCCTGGGCCCTATCGACCTGACCCTCAATGCCGGCGAGGTGGTGTTCATCACCGGTGGCAACGGCAGCGGCAAAACCACCCTGGCCATGCTGCTGACCGGCCTCTACCGGCCGGAAAGCGGTGACATCCTGCTCGACGAGCAAGTGTCCTCGGCCAACGACAACCACCATTACCGCCAGCATTTCTCGGCGATCTTCACCGACTTCTGCCTGTTCGAAAACCTGCTCAACGGCGACGATCCGCAACGGGTGCAGCAGGCTCAGGAATACCTGGTGCACCTGCAGTTGGACCACAAGGTGCAGATCGAAGACGGAAAAATGACCACCCTGGCCCTGTCCACCGGCCAACGCAAACGCCTGGCCCTGCTCAGCGCCTACCTGGAAGACCGCCCGTGCTACCTGTTCGATGAATGGGCGGCCGATCAGGACCCTGTGTTCAAGCAGTTCTTCTACGACCGGATCCTCACGGACCTGCGCGAGCGCGGAAAACTGGTGATCGTCATTTCCCATGACGATGCGTACTTCGGCCTGGCGGATCGATTGATTCGGATTGAGAGCGGGATGCTCAGCGACATAACGGTGCGTGCCGAGGCTGGGAGGGTTGCGCAGGCCAAAGCCTAGATGCCATGCGACCTGATTTTGCGGATGTACTCAATCCAGGTTGGGAGCGGCGTGCACATATTTTGTGAACAACACCCACCCCTGTAGGAGCCGAGCTTGCTGGCGATGGTGGTCCAGGCGACGCGGGAAGTCAGACAGCCATCGTCATCGTTAACGTCCATCGCGAGCATGCTCGCTCCTACAGAAAGCCAGCTCCCGCAGGTTTTGTGCCGTACACGGATTTTACGAACACCACCCCAACACTGTAGGAGCCGAGCTTGCTCGCGATGGTGGTCCAGGCGACGCGGGGAGTCAGACAGCCATCGTCATCGTTAACGTCCATCGCGAGCATGCTCGCTCCTACAGAAAAGCACGCATCCCCCAGATCAGGTCGGCTCGAAGGCCGCCTCGCTTGGCTTTTGATGTTGAGGTGCCCCGTCGGCGGGCCCACGGAGCAGGACCGGAGCGAGGGAATGGCGAGCCTAGGCGAGCCACCGGACGTCAGGGGATGGAGCCTTTGGTTACTTTGGGCACCAAAGTGACCCGCCGTCAGGGCGGAACCCTAAGCGGCCGTGACCGCAGCAATGGATATGTACACCCGACACAAAGCCATCGCTTGCAGGCAAGCTCCCACAGGTTTAGCGGCGTACGCACATTCAACGCACAACCCCACCCCCTGTAGGAGCGAGCTTGCTCGCGATGGTGGTCCAGGCGACGCGGGGAGTCAGACAGCCATCGTCATCGTTAACGTCCATCGCGAGCGAGCTCGCTCCTACAGAAAAGCACGCATCCCCCAGATCAGGTCGGCTCGAAGGCCGCCTCGCTTGGCGTTTGATTTTGATCTTGAAGTGCCCCGTCGGCAGGCCGAACGCAGGTTCTGCGCAGTGGGCGACCCGGCAAGGATGCCGGGTTAGCCGCCCCCGGCCATGGATGGCCGATGGCGGCGGGCCCACGGAGCAGGACCGGAGCGAGGGAATGGCGAGCCTAGGCGAGCCACCGGACGTCAGGGGATGAAGCCTTTGGTTACTTTGGGCACCAAAGTGACCCGCCGTCAGGGCGGAACCCTAAGCGGCCGTGACCGCAGCAACGGATATGTACACCCGACACAAAGCCATCGCTTGCAGGCAAGCTCCCACAGAGTTTGCGGCGTACGCACATTCAACGGACAACCCCAACCCCCTGTAGGAGCGAGCTTGCTCGCGATGGTCGTCCAGGCGACGCGGGAAGTCAGACAGCCATCGTCATCGTTAACGTCCATCTCGAGCGAGCTCGCTCCTACAGAAAAGTCGGCTCGAAGGCCGCCTCGCCTGGCTTTTGATGTTGAGGTGCCCCGTGGTCGTTACCGCAGCAATGGATAGGTACACCCTCAACATCCACCGCGCCTGACATTCAGCCTTCGCGAGCAAGCCCGCTCCCACAACGGGCCTCAGCCCTACTCATAGATGTAATGCAGATAACTCACCTGCTCCGCCACCGGCAGGCGATGCAGTTTCGGGCAGGACTCACAGAGCACCAGCGGCTCCCCCTCCACCTGCTCGTGCAACTGATAATGCAGGCAGCAATGGCGACGCAGCGGCAGTTGCGCAACGACCTGCGGCGCGGGCGATTCGACCATGCGTTGCAGCCCCCGCAACTTCAGGCGTCCTTCATTCACCGTGACCGGTTCCAGCCAACGGTGCGCCTCGGCAAAGCCGTCCCGCGACAGGTCGGCATCCATTCTGGCGAAAGCACCGTCCCAGATCGCGACCATGTTGCCCCACAGTATTTTCGGGGCCAAACCACCGGCGGCGGCGAGGGTCGCGAACAACGGCGTCAGGTGTTGATGAATCAACCGTGACCAGTAATCGGCGCGGTCTTGAGCAGCCAGTGCGGGCAACGGATCGACCAGGCCCAATGCCCGGGGCTGCCCGTCATCGTGGAACAGCACGAACTCATCGCTCCAGAAATCGATCGCGCCATGACGCGTCAGGACACAAGCCAACGTGGCCGGCAGCACGATGCTCATGTAATTCATCGACCATTGCGAAACCACCGCCGCACGGTTCACCCCCGGGTAGAGCAAGGCGAACCGGCCTAACAACGGTTGCAACACCGCAGGGTCGGCGAGTCGATTCAAGGAAACGCAAGGCTGCCCACTGGATTGATCGCCGATGACCCGCTGAATGGGGGGCCAGGCCTGGCTGAGCCATTGTGGAAATTCGATGGCGGGTCTCCCGTGGCTTTCCCTAATGAATGCAAACGATTAGCATTGGCCGATCGTATCCTCCCTCACTTGCAAACTCAACGTCGCTTGCGACCGGGCTCATCAAGACCACATGCAAACTCTTCGCAATTTCTGGCGTCTGGCAAGGCCCTTCTGGGCTAGCGAACAAAAGTACCCGGCCTTGCTGTTGCTCGTGGCCACCGTGCTGATGAACCTGTGCCTGGTGGGGGTCAACATACTCAACAACTTCTGGAACCTGCATTTCTACAATGCCTTGCAGGCCCTGGATTACCCTGGCTTCATCATCGGCAGTTTCCAGTTCATCCTGCTGCAGATGGGCCTGGCCGCGTTCACCATGGGCGCGTTTCACTTCCAGCAGAAACTCACCCTGCGCTGGCGTCGCTGGGCCACCCGCAACCTCCTCGGGCAATGGCTGGGCAGCCAGCGATACCAGAAGCTCAAGCTCACCGAAACCGAGGTCGACAACCCTGATCAGCGGATCGCCGAAGACGTCGACCTGTTCATCGTCAAGTCGCTCAAGCTTAGCCTGGGCCTGATGACATCGGTGGTGTCGCTGTTTTCCTTCCTGCACATCCTGTGGCAGGCCTCCAGCCTGGTCAGCGTGCCGTTCGGCGATCAGTCGGTGGTGATTCCGGGGTTGCTGGTGTGGATCGCCCTGGTCTACGCCCTGCTGGGCACCGGCCTGGCGTTCTGGCTGGGACGCGCGTTGCCTCACCTGAACTTCATGCAACAGCGGCGCGAAGCGGACTTTCGCTTCTCGCTGATGCGCCTGCGGGAAAACGCCGATTCGGTGGCGCTGTACCGGGGTGAAGCGGTGGAAAACACCCGCTTCAACCATCGCCTGGAAGCGGCGCTGGAGAACTTCTGGGCACTGGTGAAAAAACAGAAGCTGATCATGGGCTACTCGACCTTCTATCTGCGCAGTGCCACGGTCATCCCAATGTTCATCATGGCCCCGCAGTTTTTCGCCGGCGCCTTTCCCCTCGGCCGCCTGACCCAGATCAGCGCCGCCTTTGGCGAGGTGCACTCGGCCATCGCTTACCTGGTGGAAGTGTTCCCGGAGCTGTCAGCGTGGCGGTCGGTGATCGATCGTCTGATCGGTTTCCAGGAGCGTCTGGACACAGTCGAGATCAAGTCCGATGTCGTCGTCGGTCAGCAGTCCGATGGCTTGCACATCAAGGATCTGGACATCTGGCTGCCCAATGGCCGGCGTCTGCTCGATCGCTTCAACCTGTCACTGGAACCCGGCGACAGCCTGCTGATCAGCGCACCGTCCGGCTACGGCAAATCGACCTTGATTCGCACCCTCACCGGGCTGTGGCCCCATGCCCGTGGTTCGGCCAGCTACGACCGCGAACGTGCCCTGACCCTTTCGCAAAAGCCTTACTTGCCGCTGGGCAGTCTGCGCGAAGCGCTGTGGTACCCCAACCCGCCGGACATTGACGCTGACGGCGCGTTGCACCTGCACATGCAGCACGTCGGCCTGCAACACTTGAGCGAACATCTGGATGAGGAACGGGACTGGTCGCAGACCCTGAGCGTGGGCGAGCAGCAACGTTGCGCCTTCGTCCGCGCCCTGCTCGCCCGCCCCACCGTGCTGTTTCTCGACGAGAGCAGTTCGGCGCTGGACGCGGTCAACGAAGCGCGCTGCTATCAACTGCTCAAACAGAGTTTGCCGGACACCATCCTGATCAGCGTCGGCCACAATGCCTCACTGGAACGCTTTCACTGGCAGGTGCTGGAGTTGCAGAGCGAGGCACGATGGGTGCATCGCAAGGTTGAACAGCCGGTTTGATAAAGACCAAAATCCGTAGGAGCGAGCTCGCTCGCGAAAAATCCGAGACCGCCGCGGTGATTCAGGCTTCCCGCGTCATCGCTGACCACCATCGCGAGCCTGCTCGCTCCTACAAGGAACCCAAGGCATGTCCACTTCCCTGCAAGACAACGCCGCGCCCGACGGCGTGTGCTACGGCTGCGGCGGCCGCAATCCCCAAGGGCTGCACGTCAAAAGCTTCTGGCACGAGGACGGCGTGCACGTCATGGCCGAGCACGTGCCCGATGCCAAGTATTGCGGCTGGCCGGACCTGGTCTACGGCGGCCTGATCGCGATGCTGGTCGACTGCCATTCCAACTGGACGGCCATGGCCTACCACTACCGCGCCGAACAGCGCGACGCCGCCAGCCTGCCGCGCATCAACTGCGTCACCGGCAGCCTGGGCATCAAGTTCATCAAGCCGACCCCGATGGGCGTACCGCTGACGCTGCGGGCGAAAGTCGAAGGAGATGTCGGTCGCAAGACCCGCGTCATCTGCGAGGTTTATGCCGGTGAGGTACTGACGGCGGTAGGCGATTCGGTGTTCGTCCGGGTCGATACCGGGCAACTGGCCGATGCGGCGCACGGGCGCTGACGCCGTGAACGGCAGGAGCTGCCGCAGGCGGCTCCTACACAGAGATGCAGTCCGAGCGTCAGGCTGCAGCCAGCCCGCCATCGATCAAATAGATCGCAAAGGAAAACGTCACGATCGACAGCACGGTACTGACCAGGATCGAAGTCGCCGCTTCACTCTGATAAGCGCCAGTCTGGTTGGCGAACATCGCCGGGATCGTCGCCGAGGGCAGCGCGCAAAGCAGGATCATCTGTTGTGCGTACAGGCCATGCGTCCCCAGCAACACCGTGGCCGCGAACATCAGCACCGGGTGAATGAACAGCTTGAGCCCCAGGTTGCCCCACACCTCCCCCGACATCTTCAGTTTTTCGGAGGACATGATCAGCCCCAGGCACAACAGGGACACCCCTGGCGTTGCCTTGCCCAGCAGCGTGAGCGATTCGGCGGCCAGCGGCGGCAGCTTGACCTGCAGCAGCGACAGCACAATGCCCAGCGCCGGCGCCCACATCAGTGGCCGGCGAACCGCACCCGACAGGCTCGACACAAACGCCTGGGTGCCACTGCCCTTGCCATCGGCGATGGTCAGCAACATGGTGGTCAGCGGGATCATCACCAGGCTGGCGACCAGGTTCAGCACCAGCACCGAATAGATGCTGCCCGCCCCGTACATCGCGGCGAGGATCGGAATCCCCATGAACGCCGCGTCCGGATAGCCGTTGACGAAGCCCTTGAGCGTCGCGACTTTCAGATTGCGCGTGGTGAACCAACCGATCGCCAGCGCCATGGTGTACATGCCCATGATGCCGATGAACGTGGCGACGATGAACTTGACGTCGAACAACTGCTCGCGCGGCGTACTCGCCATGCCGACAAACAGCAGCGCCGGGAAGATCCAGCCCAGCACCAGCCGGCTGATCAACAGGCTGTCCGACTGGGTCAGCCGACCGCGCTTGCCGGCGATGAAACCCAGCGCGATCACGAAAGCGACGGGCAAGATGGGGCCTACGATTCTGTCAAACATGTGCTCAATCCTCGTATTTATTTTTATCAAGAATGTCGTCGGTGGCCGATCGAGGCCCACGGAAAAGCTGTCGCGTGGGCGTCGATCAACGCGGCGTTGGCCAGATGGCCGCTACGGTCAGGGTTTGAAGCGGTAGTCGCGGATCACGTCCGGGTTTGGCTCGATGCCCAGGCCTGGCCCTTGCGGTACGTCGATGCGACCATTGCGCGGAATGATCGCGTCGCCATAGAGCTGCGCTTCGAGATCGAAGTAACGCCACTCCACCAGTGACTTGGCCCCGCCCAGGGCCGCACTGCCATGCACGGCGGCCAGCAGGCCCGGGCCGTCATAGAAGGCGTGAACCATCACGGTGACGCCGTGGGCGTTGGCCAGCGCGTAGACTTTTTGCAGCTCGGTGATGCCGCCCATTTTCGCCGGGCTCGGCTGCACGAAATCCACCGCGCCGGCTTCAAGCAAGTGCTGGAAGTCCATCAGCGTCGAGGCGTTCTCGCCGGCCGCCACAGGAATGCCGCCCTGCTTGCGCACCCGAGCGATCCCCGCGTAGTCCTCCGGTGGCCACACCGGCTCTTCGATCCAGCGCAGGTTCAACGGACGCAGTTTCTCGGTCATGTCCAATGCTTCGCGCACGGTCCATGGGGCGTTGACGTCGAGGGTGATTTCCACCCCGGGGCCGGCGGCTTCACACGCGGCGCGGATGACGTCGGGATCGACCTCGTGCAGCTTGAGGTGCTTGAAGCCGCTGTCGACGGCGCGCCGCACGTTGGTGCGAATGAGCTCAGCGTCGGCGTAGCGGATCAGGCTGGCATAGGCTGCAAGCGACGTGGCTTCGCTGCCCCCCAGCAGTTGATAGACCGGTTGACCGGCGGCTTTGCCAGCGATGTCCCACAGCGCGATATCGATCGCCGACAGGCCATAGATGAACGCGCCACTGCGACCGAAGACGTGGAATTTCTTCTGCAGATCGCCCTGCAGTTTTTCCCGCCGGGTGACGTCACTGCCGATCAGCTCAGGCGCAAGGATGTTGTCGATCACCACTTTCACCGACGGGATCGCCGTGAAGCCGAAGGTCTCGCCCCAACCGACGATGCCGTCATCGGTGGTGATCTTGACCACCAGGGAATCGACCATCTGCAGGTCTTTCGGCCCCCATACCCCACCGGCCGACTTGCCACCCGTGGTGAAGGGAATACGCAGTGGAATGGTTTCAATGCTGGCAATTTTCATGGGAAGGCGCCTCGAGCGGGTTGCAGGATGACGCGGTTTTCTTGGACTTTGCCCGCGTCAGGTTGAAGACAACGTACATGACGTTCTGTTGTCCTTCAACTGAACAACTTGTGCTTTTTTGCGCGCTTTAACAACCTTAGGTATCAAACCATTGATTTTATTGGATTTTAATTTAATGCGATTGAGGAATTTCAGTTTTAACTGGGTGGAACAAGTCTTCTGATGTAGATTAACCAGACAAGTGAGGGGAGAAAAAAGAATGAGTGAAATGAACCTGCAACCCGTCGCACGGCGACCTCATCTGGCCGAGCACATTGCCCGTTCGTTGAGCGACGAGATTGCCTCCGGCCGACTGCGGCCGGGCGACCGTCTGCCCACCGAGCAATTTCTTTCACAGAACTTCGGCGTCAGTCGCAACGTGGTGCGCGAGGGCATCGCCACCCTTCGAGCCCAGGGCTTGATCCAGTCGCGCCAGGGCGTGGGCGTGTTCGTCGCCGCCCAGACGCCATCGCCAGAGCCGGTACCTGCCGCGCGGCGGGCAAGCGAGCCGATGCTGGACGGCGACAACACCATCCGCAACATGTTCGAAGTACGGGCCGTGCTGGAGAGCCAGGCCGCGGCGCTGGCGGCTTCGCACATGACCGTGCAAAAGTTGAAGACGATTCAGGCGGCGGTGCTGCGCATGCAATACGAAGGCGAGCCGACGCTGGATACGGTCAATGCGGATCTGGACTTCCACCGGGCGGTGGCCGCCGCGTCGGGCAATGATTACCTGGAGACGATGATTCGAACGGTGCTGGAGCCGATGCGGGCGTTGATCACCCTGAACTTCGCGCGCCGCGGTCCGGTGTACAGCGACATTCCCCATGCGGCCCGTGGCGAGCATGAGGAACTGGTGCAGGCGCTGACCGACCGCAATGCCTCGGCGGCACGACAGATCATGGGCCAGCACATCGTCGCCGCCGCCTCGCGTTTCGGTTATGAGATCAACTTTTTCTGAGATCCGGCTTCGGTGCAGTGTTGTTTCATTGTTCTACAAGCGATCAGGTTGTTCTTTTCGCTCAATCGTAGGGGATGCCAATAGCTCGCTGATCCACCGCACCTGCCGGGCGATAGCCTGCACGGTAGCTTCGGGCACGGCCTGTTGCGCCTTGGCGAAGTTGTTCAGGGTCCGTTGTTTCTGGCGCAACCGGCGCTGCCATTTGTCGAGGAAGGCTGGCGTGCGGGCCTGCATTTGCAGCGGGCCGAAGTACAACTGCTCAGGGCTGTACAGCACCGGGCCGTCGCGCTCGGCGACGATGATTTCATAGTCGAAGCGGTTTTCCCGCAGCACTTCCTCGCTGAGGATGCGGTAGTGGTGGTCCATGAGCCATCGGCGCAGCGGCTGCTCGCCGCCGTTGGGCTGCAGGATCAGGCGCTCCTGGCCACCAAGGCGGGTCTTGCCGCTGTCGAGGATGTCACGGATGGTCTCGCCGCCCATGCCGCAGATACTGATCGCCGTGATCCCGTCGCTCGGCTCGATTGCGGCCAAGCCGTTGGCCAAGCGCACGGTGATCCATTGCTGCAGGCTGTTGTCGCGCACGGTGCGCTGGGCCGCCCGAAACGGCGTGTCAGCTACCTCGCCGGCCACCGCCGAGGTGATGACGCCACGGCGCATCAAGACCACCGGCAGGTAACCATGATCCGAGCCGATGTCCGCCAATCGCGCCCCGGCCGGCACATGCGCCGCCACACGCTCCAGGCGCATGGACAATGTCTGTTCGTTCAACTGCCGCCCCTTTTCCCTAACCATGCCCGGCATCTTGACCGGACCGGGGCGCGATTCTGTCGGGCAACGCCGCGCATTTCAAATTTATGCGACAAGGTCCACGGCGCGACCTTTAGCAACCGGATCTTTCCAAGCTGATATCATTCGCCCGTTGACCACCGAGACCCAAAAAATGAACCGCCGTAAAAAGATAAACCAGCTGTTAAAGGCCAATGCCAAAAAGGCCAGCGCCAAACTGGCACCGAAAAGCAAAACCAAATACATCAGCAAGGCTGACCGCGCCAAACTTGAGGCTGAGGCCAGTCAGGAATCAGCCGTTACGTCTGAGAGCTGATCATCCTGTAGTGAGGGGATTCATCCCCGCTGGGCTGCGAAGCGGCCCCAAAACCTGCCATCGCATTCCTTCAGTCACACCGCATACGTAGGCTTTACGACTGCTGCGCAGCCGGACGGGAGCAAGCTCCCTCGCCACAAAAGCAGTGCGGCAAAGTTCAGGCGTCCGGCCCGCCGCTGCCTCTGTGGCGAGGGAGCTTGCTCCCGCTGGGCTGCAAAGCGGCCCCAAAACCTGCCACCGCATTTCTTCAGTCACTTCGCGAGCTCAGGCTTTACGACTGCTGCGCAGCCGGACGGGAGCAAGCTCCCTCGCCACAAAAGCAGCCACCACAGAAACCCGGTGCAAGGCACGCAATTATCCCCTCACCACAAAAGCAGCGCAGCAGAAATCAGGCAGCCGGCCCGCCACCATTCCTGTGGCGCCAGGCTCCCTACGGCAACTGCAGAAGAACCCGCAAAACCTCAAGTCCCGCTTTTAACCTTGCTCCACACCCGCGTCCGAATCCGCTCGGCCTTGAGCGGCAGTGGCTGGGAGGGGAACAGGGTGGCCAGGGTCGCCGCCGAGGGGTAGACGTTCGGGTTGTTCCTCAAGCTTTCATCGACCAGGGCCGTGGCGTTCTTGTTGCCATTGGGGTAGCCCAGGTAGTTGGTGCTGTTGGCGATGATCTGCGGGCGCAGCATGTAGTTGATGAAGCTCATGCCCTGCTGTGGATGCGGGGCGTCCTTGAGCAGCACCAGGTTTTCCACCCACACCGATGAGCCTTCACGGGGAATGCGATAGATCAACTGGCGGCCGTTCTTCGAGCGTTCGGCGGCAACCTGGGCGTCATGCACCCCGCCCGACCAGGCCACGACCGCGCAGATGTTGCCGTTGGCCAGGTCGGTGATGAACCGCGACGAATCGAAGTAGGTGATGTACGGGCGGATTTTCAGCAGCAACGCCTCGGCCTTGGCATAGTCCTCGGGGTTCTGGCTGTCCGGCGGCAAGCCGAGGTAGTGCAAGGCGATCGGGATGATCTCGCCGGGAGAATCGAGCATCGCGACCCCGCACTGACTGAGTTTGGCGATGTTCTCTTCCTTGAAGATCAGGTCCCAGGAATCCACCGGCGCCGCCGCGCCCAGCACCTTGGTCACCTGCTCCACGTCGTAGCCGATGCCCGTGGTGCCCCACATATAGGGGATTGCGTAGCGGTTGCCCGGATCGTTCTGCGCCACCTTGGCGAGGATCTCCGGATCAAGGTTCGAGCGATTGCCCAGTTGGCTGTTGTCGAGCTCATGCAGTACGCCGGCCTTGATCAGGTTGGGCAGCGCGCTGTTGGTCACGACCACCACATCGTAGCCGGTGCGGCCCACCATCAATTTGCTTTGCATGACTTCAGCGCTGTCAAACGTATCGAGGACCATGGGGGTGCCGGTCTCTTTCTGGAAGTCCTTCGGCGCCTCCGGGGCAATGAAGTCGTACCAGTTGTACAGGTTCACACTGGGGGCATCGGCCCAACTGGCGCTCATGCCCAGCCCGCAGGCGGTGAACAGAACGGAGTGCAGCAAACGCGGACATTTCATGGGGTGCTCCTGACGGATCGGCCTTCGATGGGCCACCCGCCGCTTATTGTTCTTGTTGGAAATCGAAACAGCCGGCGCCGCTCAGGGAATCAGCAACTCACGGCGACCGTCGGGCTGCTCGCTGAAAGATCCGCGCAGGTGCAGGCGTTTTTCCGCGCGATAGTCGTAGAGCGCGCGGGCCGGGGCGATTCGGGTCATGTCCAGTTCCACAACATGTCGACAGGCTTGCGACCCGGCCTCGAACAAACGCTGGCCGAATGGATCGACCACGGTGCTGCCCCCGGCGAACACTTCGCCGCTGCCTTCGCCGACCCGGTTGACCATGGCGGCAAACACCTGGTTTTCCTGCGCCCGGGCAGCGACGGCGGTGTGGTGCACGTGAGCGTAGGGTTGCATGTTGCCGTCGGCGATCAGGATCAGTTCTGCACCAAGCGCCGCCAGCGCACAGGCACTTTCCGGGAACTCGATGTCGTAGCAGATCAACAGCCCGATCCGCACGCCGCGCCAGAGCACCGTCGAAAAACGATCCCCCGGCAGCACCAGGCCCGGTTCGCCGACCCACAGGTGAGTCTTGCGATAACTCAGCGCCACGCCTTGCGGGGTGATGAACGACAGCGTGTTGTAGAAGCCGTCGCCCTCGCGCTCGATCAAGCCCACCACCACCCCGACATCCCGGGCACAGGCCGCCGCGCAGATCGCCTGCATGCAGGGGCCGTCAATCGGCTCGGCAAGCTGGGCGATATTGTCCCGATTGAGAAAACCGGTGATCTGCGCCTCGGGGAACATCACGATGTCGGTGCCCGGCGCGCACTCGGCAATCGCCCGCAGGATGCACGCCAGGTTGTCCGCGACATCGCCATCGCGGCCCGCCATCTGTACGAGTTCAAGTTTCATTGTCAGACCTTTCAGGTAAAGCGTCCCGGCCAGGAAGCGGATGACTGTCGCCAAAGGCCAATCCAGTATGCGGATCGGGCTGGAACTTCCTATTCCTCAGAATGAGTACCCCCTGGGGGGTAGAACGCGATGGACGGATGCTGGCCTTCTGCACTTATCCGGTTATCTGCAAGGTTTTGAAGGGCCGTTCTTGCAGACTGCATGCCACAGGTTTCGGGGTTGCGCCGCAAGTCTCTGTTTGCATGGAGGTTTTGCGCGGCGGGTGATTGGCACAGGAAATGCGACAGACCACGAGGACAACTCAGCGCTTGCCCGCTGAGGTATCAATCCTTCGCCATTTGAGGCAGCACACATGAACGCCATCGACCTTCTGAAAGCCGACCACCAAAAAGTCAAAGCCATCCTTGCCCAGTTGAGCGAGTCGACCGAGAGAGCCACCAAGAAACGCGTGGAATTGCTGGACAAGCTGGAGATGGAAATTTCCATCCACACAAAGCTCGAGGAAGAAATCCTCTACCCCGCGTTCAAGGAAGCCGGGGCCAAGGAACAGGACATCATGTATTTCGAAGCCAAGGAAGAACACCGCACCGTAGACTCGCTGGTATTGCCCGACCTGAAACAGACCGACCCCGGCACCCCGGAATTTTCCGGCCGCGTGAAGGTGGTCAAGGAGTTGCTCGAGCACCACATCGAGGAAGAAGAAACCGAGATGTTCCCACAGGCGAAAAAACTGCTGGGCAAAGCCAAACTCGATGACCTGGGCGCACAGATGGAAGCCATGAAAGCCAGCTACAAAAAGGACTGGGCAGCCAGCCATATGGCAGCCTGACACCCTACCCTGTAGGAGCGAGCTCGCTCGCGATAGTCGTGAACGATAACGCGGGGTACTTGATGCCCTGCGGCGTTCTTTAGTCCATCGCGAGCGAGCTCGCTCCTACAGGAGGTTTGCGCTGTTCGCGGAAACGGTTGTTTTGCGTTGTTCGCGCAAACGGTTGTTTTGCTTCGTTCGCGGAATTTGTAGTGGGAAGCAGTGCAGGTGATTCGCGAGGCTTACGCGATGATCTTGGCATACACCGATCGATCAACATTCCCCCCCGACAGCACCACCCCTACCTTTTTCCCCTGCATGCGCTCCCGCTCCTGCATCAACGCCGCCAATGCCGCCGCGCCTGCGCCCTCGGCGAGGTTGTGGGTGTCGGTGTAGTACACGCGCATGGCGTCGGCGATCTGTGCGTCGCTGACCGAGACGATCCGTGCCGCGCCGGCCGCGTACACGGCGAAGGCTTCGGGAATCGGTTTGCGCACCGCCAGGCCGTCGGCGAAGGTGTTGGCCGAGGGGGTTTCGCAGATTTCGCCGCCGTCGAACGACAGTTTGGCGGCTGCCGCCTCGGTGGACACCACGCCCACCACGTCGGTGTCCAGCCCCAGCGCATCGCGGGCGGCGATCACCGCGCAGATCCCCGAGCCGCAGCCAATCGGCACGTAGACGGTGTCCAGCTCAGGTGCCGCGTCGAACAATTCCAGCGCGTAAGTGGCCACGCCCTTGACCAGTTCGCTGTGGAACGGCGGCACCAGATACAGATCGTGCAGTTTCGCCAGGCGCGCGGCCTCTTCCCGGGCCTCGTCGAAGTCGCGGCCATATTCCACCACTTCGCCGCCGAAGCCGCGCATGGCCTGGTTCTTCTCCACCGAGTTGCCCTCAGGCACCACGATCAACGCCCGCAACCCCAGGGCACCGGCCGCCAGCGCCAGGCTCTGGCCATGGTTGCCGCGGGTGGCGGTGACGATGCCCTTCACGTCCGGATGGGTGTGCTTGAGCCAGTGCATGAAGGTAATACCGCCGCGCACCTTGAAGGCACCGGTCGGCGTGTGGTTTTCGTGCTTGACCCACACCGTGCAGCCCAGACGCTCGGCCAGCAAGGGCCAGGCGTACTGGGCGGTGGCCGGCATCACCTGGTAAACCTGGCGGGCAGCCTGTTCGAGATCAACGCGGGTCAGTGTGTGCATGGGCAAGCTCCTTGAGGTTTTTCCCAGTCTAGGCGCGGGGGGTGCAGGCTGGCTTTCAGAAAACTGACCTGACTTTTACCCCGGCGCTTCACTACTATGGTGGGCATGAGCCAGCGCAACCGCCCGCCACCGCCCCCTCCCGCCGAACCGGTGCGCCGTGTCGAGGCCGGGCCATGGGCGATCGAATTGCTGCCCGGTTCGGCCTATGCCACCCGCTATGTGGCGCGCCAATCGGCGATCGGTTTCGCCTTCGACAGCCAGCGCGGCGTACACGCGATCGGCAGTGACCGGGTGCAACCTTTCCTGGCCCTGCCCAATGGCCTGGCGTTCGTGCCCATCGGCTGTGACGTGCTGTCCGAATCCCCATCGGGCGGCGAATACCTGCGGGTGATCCGCACCGACGGCCTGCCGTTGCGTGGCGACCACGCCTTCAACAATCGCATCGATCCGCAGGCGACCGCCCTCGCCCAGCGAATACGCAGCGCGCTGCTGCGCACGTCGGTGGACGACGACTGGGAAGCCTGGGCCCTGGCGTTGGCCGAACGTGCCGAGTCGGGGTCGATACCGTCGACAGCGCACAGCGGCTCCATCACCGGCAGCCGGATGCGCCTGCTCGACGAGTTCATCGAGGACGGCCTCGACGGCCCGCTGGGGGTGCAGGCAATGGCGCAGGTGCTGGGGTTGTCCGAAGGCTATTTCATCCGGGCGTTCAAGCACGCCACCGGCAAGAGCCCCCACAGCTACCTGATCGACCGCCGCCTGGCGCGGGCCCGCGCCCTGATGCGCGACGCCACCCTGCCCCTTGCACAGATCGCCCTCACCTGCGGCTTCAACTCCCAGGCGCACATGGCGACTGCGTTCAAGCAGCGGCTGGGGGTGAGTCCGGCGCAATTGCGCAAGGATTCGGGCTTTCGGTAAAGAACCTGGATCAAGGTTTGCCCTCGGACTTCAGAACGAATAACGAGACGTTCAAGGGGACAGTAAAGTCCGGAATTAGACGAACCGACTTAGATAAACATTTGAAACCTCAGGCAAGTATCAACTAAAGTCCGCACTTTTATTTTAATCAAACACTTATTTCCGCCCACTATTACGCACATATATAACATCCAGTTCACTGGCATTATTGACTACCACCCGAAACTATCAGGCAAGCACCGCGAACTGACTCAGCGATGGACATGTTCGCGGTTAAAACGGCCTGTTGTTGCGGCTTCAGCCGATTGATTCGCCGGACGCCTCGACGAAGGCCGCAATGTGCCTGGCAGCGCTGCGCGGGAACTGCAAATGAGGGCCGTGGCCTGTGCCCGGAAATGTCACCAGGTGCAGGGTCGGGAGCTGGCCGCTGAGTGCGTGCCAGTTTTCGACGGGGAACGCGATGTCGTGATCAGCCCCCAGGTGCAGAATGGGAACCGAAGTCGCTTTCATGGCCTGGAGTACGGCGTCCACCGCAAACACCGGGTTCTTCGGCCCCTCGCCCAGCTGTTCTGCCGCCCAGGCGGCAGGCACGTCGGGGCTCGCGTCGTCCCGATGGACGGAGAGTCGATTCCACGAGCGTTCGGCCGCAGCGCGGGAGACAGCAGAAGCGGGTTCGAAAAACAATTTGACGAAGTCGTCGTAATCATTGGGACGCTTGGCCAATTCATAAAACAGTGCCTCTCCGGGCTTGACCAATTGGCCAGGCGGCGTTGTTGCGATGAGCGCTACATGGCTGACCAGTTGCGGCGCCTGTGCAAGAACGATCTGCGCGGCAATACCCCCCAGCGACCAGCCGCCCAGGATGACCTTACCCAATCCGAGTGCACTGATCAGTTCAATGACATCTTTAGCCAAGGCGCCAGGGTTATAGGTTTTCTCACCTGAAGACTGGCCCAGCCCGCTGTAATCGAAGATCGTGACTTGAAAACCCTGGGCGACCAGACTATCGAGAAACAGCGGATCCCAGGACTCCATGGTTCCACGGAACCTCACGCACAACACGAGCGGCTTGCCCTCTCCCATGCTGCGATAGGCCAGCTTTCTATCCCCAAGCGTGATGAATTGGGTCTTCGCACTTAAACTTACCGATTGTTCAGTCATGTCCAAAACATCCACTTATTGAATACAGTTAATCAAGGCAGCCGATAACCAGACACTTGGGATCGACCGGGAACTTATCGGCAAAAACAACGCCCTTCGCATAAAAACCGATGGAAGCTATTCAAAAACACCACGTCAAAGTTAAACTTCAGTCTCCGCTGGATTCGCGAAAAACATTTAATACGGTTATTCAATTGTAGGGTGTGGCTTTTATTCCTGAGACTGCATCGTGCATTGCATTGACTGAAATTAATACGACAATTATGGTCATGTTTTCGGACATGACGCCGGACGGAGACACCATGCATAAAATCGGTTACTTCCTGACAAACGGCTTCCAGGTCATGGCGCTTGGCACTCAGTCTGTCTTTGAGTTCGCCAACGTGGTCGCCAAGGAAGAGATCTATCAGGTGACTAACTATTCCTTGTTGGGCGGCGAGGTCAAATCCTCAGCAGGCGCGTCCATCAACACCCGACAGGCGAGCGCGGCAGCCGATGTGGATACCTGGATGGTGTCCGGTATCGTCGACCCGACCGCCAGTGATACCTCTCCCGACGAATTGAATTTCATCAAGGGTGCCGCAGGGCGTTCCCAGCGCATCGCCGGGCTCTGCACCGGCGCCTTCGTGCTGGCAGAGGCCGGGCTGCTGGAAGGGCGTCGCGTCACCACACACTGGGCCTACGCCAGCGTGTTGAAAGAGCGCTTCCCGGCTACCCGCGTGGAGGCTGACCACATCTTCATTACCGATGGATCCATCTGGACCTCGGCGGGGCTCTCCGCGGCGATGGACCTGGTACTCGGATTGGTGGAAAAGGATCTTGGGGCGGACATTGCCAACAACGTCGCGCGGGTGATGGTGATGTACCACAGAAGATCGGGTGGGCAATCGCAGCATTCTCAAATGCTGAAAATGGCCCCCCGATCCGATCGGGTTCAAACCGCACTGGAATACGCTCGCTCCAATCTGGCCGGCCCGCTCACCGTTGATGTGCTGGCCAGGGAGGCTCATTTGAGCGAGCGCCAGTTCAGTCGGATCTTTTACTCGGAGACCGGCCTGTCACCTGCCAAGGCTGTTGAGCAACTGCGACTGGAAGCCGCCCGGAACATGATCGAGCGCGGTCACCACTCTCTGGAAATCATCGCCCGGGACACCGGGTTTCGTGACAGACGCCACCTGCGCGAGGTTTTCGTTCGCAAGCTTGGGGTCTCGCCTCAGTCGCTGAGAAGGGACGCTCGCGAAGATTTTTGACCGGTATGTCTGATTCAACGCTACGGCGCAGGCCTGGCAGGCACCGCGCCCAGGTGTTCGATCCGCAACCACAAATGCGCATCGTTATCATTTCGAAATGATTCAGTGCTGTGTATGATACTGATTATCATTAACGACATGACCCGATGTGAGTTCGCATGCCCGCCTCTTTCTCCCTGTGTTCACGCACCTTCGTTACGCCGCACACACCTTCTACCCTGCGCCCCCTGGCTCTGGCCGTGCACATGCTGGCTGCCGGGATCGTCATCACCGCACCTTGCGTGCAGGCAGCGGATCAGACTGAGCAGACTGGACATGCAGGCGCCCTGACCCTCGACGCGATCGCCATCACCGAGACCGCCGCACCCGAACCGGGCGCCGTCACCGAAGACACCCACTCCTACACCACCGAATCCGCCCGCACCGCCACGCCGCTGAACATGTCGCTGCGCGAGACGCCGCAGTCGGTCAGCGTCATGACCCAGCAGCGCATCCAGGACCAGGACCTGAAAACCATCCTCGACGTGGTCAACAACGCCACCGGGGTCTCGGTCAACCGCTACGAAACCAGCCGCGCACAGTTCAACGCCCGGGGTTTTGAACTCAATTCGCTGATGATCGACGGCGTGCCGACCATCTATGAACAGCCATGGAGTTCGGGAGAGATTTTCAGCAGCCTGGCCATGTACGACCGCGTCGAAGTGGTCCGCGGCGCCAACGGTTTGATGACCGGTGCGGGCGACCCGTCCGCGTCGCTCAACATGGTGCGCAAGCGCGCCAGCAGCAAGGACCTCAAGGGTTCGGTGGAACTGAGCGCCGGTAGCTGGGACACCTATGGCATGGAGGCCGATGTGTCCACGGCGCTGAACGAGGAAGGCACGATCCGCGCGCGTCTGGTGGCCGAGACCAACGACGGCAATACCTGGGTCGACATGAACTCGAACAAGCGCCAGACCCTCTACGGCACCATGGACATCGACCTGACGCCGGACACCACGCTCTGGTTCGGTTTGAGCCATCAGCAAAGCAACGCCGACTCGCCGATGTGGGGTGGCCTGCCGGTCTGGTACGCCGATGGCAGCCGCACCCACTGGAGCCGTTCGAAGACAACGTCCGCCGACTGGAGCAAGTGGGACACCACCTACAAGACCTATTTCGTCAATCTCGACCACACCTTCGCCAATGACTGGCAGGTCCATCTGAGCTACAACCGTGGCGAGCGCAGCGGCGACTCGTCCCTGCTCTACCTCTCGGGCAATCCCGGGCAGAACGGCAGCGCCGGCATGTCCTCGTTCCCGGCGACCTACAAGACCGAGACCACCCAGGACGACTACGGCATCCGCTTCAACGGCCCGTTCACCTTGCTGGGTCGCGAGCACGAAGTAGCCTTCGGTTATGTGTACAGCAAGCAGAAGTTCGACGCCGATTCCCTCGACGCGCAGAACGGCTTCGACGGGGTGGCCGATTTCGATGCCTACAACGGCCATTTCCCCGAGCCGATCTGGGGGCCGCGTACGGATTACGGTTACAGCGAGACCCGCCAGAAAGGGCTGTATGCCGCGACCCGCCTGAACGTCACCGACGATTTGAAAGTGATTCTTGGCGCCCGTGAGAGCTGGTACGAGAAGACCAGTGATGACATTTTCTCCGAAGTCAGCAAGACCGATGTCGATCATGAGCTGACACCCTATGCCGGCGTGGTCTACGACCTCACCGACAACCTCTCGGCCTATGCCAGCTACACCGAAATCTTCCTGCCGCAGTCGGTACGCGACCGCAATGGACAGGAACTGGACCCGATCGTGGGCGAGAACCGGGAATTGGGTCTCAAGGGTGAATACTTCGGGGGCCGCTTGAACGCCTCGGCGGCGATTTTCCAGATCAAGCAGGAAAACCTGGGGCAGAACACCGGCGCGCTGATCGACCCGTCCAACCCTGTCGGCGGTTTCGCCTACGAGGCGACCAAGGGCGCCACCAGCAAGGGTTTCGAACTGGAGGTTTCCGGCGAACTGGCGTCCGACTGGAATGCCTCGGTGGGCTACACCCAGTTCAAGGCCGAAGACGCCCACGGTGACGACGTCAATACGCTTTACCCGACCAAGTTGCTGCGCACCTTCACCACCTATCGCCTGCCGGGTGCTTTCAACAAGTTGACCGTCGGCGGCGGCGTCAACTGGCAGGACTCGATCTACACGTACGCCATCAACCCGGCCGGCAACTCGGAGAAGATCCAGCAGGATGCCTATGCACTGGTCAACCTGATGGCCCGCTACGAAATCACCGAAAACCTCTCGGCGCAGATCAACGCCGACAACATCACTGACCAGAAGTACTTCGACATCTTCGACGCCTACGGCGCCCTGACCTACGGCGCACCGCGCAGCTTCACGGCCTCGGCGAAGTACCGGTTCTGACAAACCCTGATTGAGGTCGAACGCAAAACCCTGTGGGAGCGGGCTTGCTCGCGAAAGCGGTGTGCCAGTTGACAAATGCATTGACTGACACGCCGCTTTCGCGAGCAAGCCCGCTCCCACATAAAGGACTTGTAGAAAAAATCCGGAGCCCTGTGAGGGGCGCCGGATTTTTTTTGGGGTGGGTATCAGTCCTTGAAGTCAGTGGACAGGGCCAGTTCATTCCAATCGGCCAACTCCTGCGCCACCAGACGATTCTTGCCTTCAATCCGCGCAATCGTATCGCTACCCAATGCCAGTCGCTGCGGCGGTTTCGGCGCATTGATCAGGGTCAGCATCGCCTCGGCAAACTTCACCGGGTCCCCTGGCTGAGCGTGGTTGGCGGACTCAGCATATTTGCGCATGGCGCCGACCGTTTCATCGTAGTCAGGGAGTTCCAGCGCGGTCTTCACCAGCGACTGTTCATCGAGGAAGTCCGTGCGGAAGAACCCCGGCTCCACCACTGTGGCGTGGATACCCAGCGGTGCCAGTTCCTGATGCAGCGCCTCGGTGATGCCTTCCACCGCAAACTTGGTCGAGCCATACACACCCCAGCCCATATAGGCCTGGTAACCACCGATGGACGAGATATTGATGACATGCCCCGAGCGCTGACGACGCATGTGCGGCAGCACGGCACGGGTCACGTTGAGCAGGCCGAAGACGTTGGTGGCGAACAGCCGCTCGGTCTCGCTGGCGCTGGTCTCTTCCACCGCACCCAGCACGCCGAACCCGGCATTGTTGATCAGCACATCGATGCGCCCGAAACGCTTGATGCCTTGCGCCACCGCCTGATGCGCCTCTTCCTCGCGGGTCACGTCCAGACGTACCGCCAGCAAGTTCGGGTGGTCACCCAGTTTGGCGATGACCTCTTCAGGTTTACGCGCCGTTGCGATCACCGCGTCGCCGGCACGCAGAGCGTGTTCTGCGATCAGGGTGCCAAAACCACGGGAAGCGCCAGTAATGAGCCAAGTACGCATGTCAACTCCTCCTGTCAGCGACCCGAGCGATATTGCCGGGCCTTCTTGATGAGTTGACGCAACTTTAGATCTGCACTACTGATGTGATAATCCCAATAAATTTGCATGGCTTTATGAAAGGCATTCACAGATGAAATCCCCTTCCGCCGCCGATCTTTCAACCTTTCTCTGCGTGGCCAGCCAACTGAATTTCAGCCGGGCTGCGGTGGAACTGGGGCTGACACCCTCTGCCCTCAGCCATTCGGTGCGCACCCTGGAAAACCGCCTGGGGGTGCGACTGTTCAACCGCACCACCCGCAGTGTCGGCCTGACCGAAGCCGGCGAACGCCTGTATGCGCGACTCAAACCGGCCTTTCGCGACATCGACGATGCCCTCGAAGACCTCAACCATTTCCGCGACAAACCTTCGGGCAACCTGCGTTTCACCGCAGGTCGCCAGGCTTGCGAACGGGTGCTGCTGCCGATCGTCAGCGAGTTTCTGCAGGCCTATCCCGACATCCGCCTGGAGATCGTGGAAAGCGACGCCTTGGTGGATGTAGTCGCGGGTGGCTTCGATGCCGGGGTGCGATTTGGCAACAGGCTGGAAGCGGACATGGTGTCGCTGCCCATCGGGCCGACCCTGCGCTCGGTGGTGGTCGGTTCCCCGGCCTTTTTCGAGCAGCACCCGATCCCGCGCAAGCCCGAGGACCTGCATGGCATGCCCTGCATCCGTCATCGGTTTCCCAGCGGCTCCATTTATCGCTGGGAATTCGAACGCGGCGGTATCGCTCAGGAAATCGAAGTCAGCGGCCCCCTGACCCTGGGCGACGTGAGCCTGATGGTCGGGCCGGCGTTGCAGGGATTGGGGATGGCCTACGTGTTCGAAGGCTCCGTCACCGGACATTTGGCCGACGGACGCCTGATTCAGGTCCTGGCCGATTGGTGCCCCTATTACCCGGGCCTGCACCTGTACTATCCAAGCCGCCGCCAGGTACCCGCGCCACTCAAGGCGTTCATCGATTTTGTGCGGGCGGCGCACAACCCTCTCAGTCAGGCAAGGGCAAGGGTTTGACGATCACCAGGCTGCACGGCGCCCTGTTGAGCACGCTCTCGGCGGTACTGCCAATGAACCGCTCATAGCCGGGTTGGTAAACCGTGCCCAGCACCACCATGTCAAAGTCGTTCTGACGGGCGAAAAGGCTGATGACTTTCGCAGGATCGCCAGTCAGTGAATGTCGACGGGGGCCCTTGATGCAGTAACGATCGGCCAGTGCCTCCACCGCCTCCTGTTGAGCATCCTCGATTGCCTCCCCAAGACTTTGATCAAGGCTGCCGGTGGGTACACTCTTGGGCCCATCGCTGACCACAGACCAGCGGCTGACGTTGAGCAGGTGCAGCGCCGCACCGCAACTGGCCGCCAGCGATGAGGCCACGTCCAGCACCCGGTCATTGAGACCCTCGGTCAGTTCCTCGAGATGGGACAGGTCGATCGCCGCGAGAATTTTCAACGGCCTGGGATTTTCGCCAGCGGTGACCAGGTGCAAGTGGGCCGGACATTCGCGCAACAAGTGCCAGTCCACCGGTTGGTGAAAGGCTCGATCCAGTGCAGGCACGTAGTGGGCGTCCTTGATGACCAGATCCGCACGACAGTCGCTCACGTACTCAAGCAAGTGGCTCGCGCTGGGCCTGGCCCAGACCACTTCAGTGGACACCTGGATGCCCGTGCCCCGTTGAAATCGGGCCTGCTGCTCCAGCCAATGACGGTGTACCTGCAGATAGCCTTCCCGGGCCTGTGCCATGGCATCGTGGTCAAGCAGGCCGGCCAGGGCCAGCACTGGCACATAGTCGAACGCAACGATGTGCAACGACGCCCCTGTCGCGCACGCCAGGGCCCGCGCACGCTCGAACGCCGGGCTGAGTGTCATTTCGCTCGGGGCGATCAATAGAATGCGTTTGAGCTTGTGCATCACACCTCCCTCCCTCGAACCTCCAGCTGCCTGGTCGCAAACCCGCTCGGGCTTGGGCAGATGTCTTTTTACTCGCTCGAGTATCCGGGGCTGTCCGGCAGGCGCCTCTGATTTTTATCAAGCAAACCGGTGTTCGGTCCACGTGATCGGCCGGCTGCTCATCCCCCACCAATGCGCCGTTTTCTCCATTCATCGGCGATACCTGCAAATGCCCCAAGTAAAAATCCTTGCCGGCGTCACGCGCCTATACTGGGCACACCCCAACCAAGGCTGCCCCATGCCTGACGCTCAGCCCTTCCACGCCCAACACCTTAAAACCGCATGCTCCAACTGCAGTGTGCTGGAGTTGTGCCTGCCCCTTGGCCTGACCGGTCCGGAAATCGAGCGGCTGGACACGCTGATCGTGCAACGGGCCAAGGTCAGGAAAGGCACCGCCCTGTACCGCGCCGGCGATCCGTTGCGCTCGCTGTATGCCGTGCGCATCGGCTCGTTCAAGACCAGCGTGCTGTCGGTCGACGGCCGCGAGCAAGTCACGGGGTTCCAGATTTCCGGTGAAATGCTCGGCCTGGACGCCATCAGCACCGATGTGCATGCCTGCGATGCGGTGGCCCTGGAAGACAGCGAGGTCTGCCCCATCCATTTTGCCCACCTGGAAAAGGTTGCCGGGGAGCTGCCCTCCTTGCAGCACAACCTGAACAGGATCCTCAGCCGGGAAATCGTTCGCGATCACGACATGCTGATGATGCTGGGCAACATGAACTCCGATGAACGCCTGGCAGGCTTTCTGGTGAACATGGCGCAGCGCTTGAGTACCCGGGGTTACTCCTCCAGTCACTTCGTGCTGAAAATGCGCCGCGAGGAAATCGGCTCCTACCTGGGACTGCGCCTGGAAACCATCTGTCGTGGCATCGCGCACCTGCGTGACCAGGGGCTGGTCGAAATCAAGGGCCGCGACGTGAATATCCAGGACATGGATGGGCTCAGGCAGTTGATCGCAGGTTGCCATCGAAGCCTGCGCTGAGTCAGGCACCGGCCAGGCTGACCTGCGCGGCGCAGCTATCTGATCCAGATCAGATTCAGGCCTGGATAACGGAGTAGAAAAGCAAGAAAGGATCGCAGCCTTAGCTGCGCGCCGAACTTGCAACCCGCCCTGGAGAATCACCATGCTAACCGTCAAAGACCACAATGACCGAGCCGCGGCCGCCTTCACCACGGTCGCTGGGCAACACTGGATCGAAGCACTCAAGGACGGGCGCCACGTGCTGATCCGCCCCCTGGCGCGAAACGATCGCGACCGTGAATACGCCTTCATCAAGCGGCTGTCCCCCGAATCCCGGCACATGCGCTTTCTTGCGCAGATCAGCGAGCCAGGTGCCGCGATGCTCGATCAACTGATGGACACAGACAATGAGCAACGCATGGCCTACATCGCCCTGGTCTACGAAAACGGGCAATTGATCGAGGTCGGCGTCAGCCGGTACGCCGCCACTGGTGCACATGAGTGCGAATGCGCCATCACGGTCGCCGATGACTGGAAGCACCTGGGTCTGGGTGCGCTGCTGATGGAGCACCTGATCAGGACGGCCCGCAGCAATGGCTTCCACCAGATGTATTCGGTGGACGCCTCCAGCAACACGCCCATGCGTGACTTGGCCAAGTCGCTGGGCTTCGAGACGCACAATGATCCCGACGACAGCTGTCAGGTCATCCACCGTCTTGACCTGTAAAACGCCCTGCGCGATGCGCCGGCCAACAACGGCTCATCGCGATGGGTCTCCAGCCCTCAGGCCGTCAGGCCGCTTTCCGGTTTGATCGCCAGCACGCTGCACGGCGCCCGGTGCAACAGTTGCTCGGCCGTGGTACCCAGCAATTTGCTCAAGCCCTTGTGCTGCACCGTGCCCATGACGATCACATCGGTGTTGTTCTGGCTGACGAAATCACACATGCACGGCACCGGTGCCCCCTCCTTGAAGTGACGACGTTGTGGCGGCACACCGTGGCGTTCGGCGATGGCGGCAAACGCCTCACGTTGCGTGGCGCCCAGCGCCTCGTAGATCCCGGTGGCCAATGGCAATGCGCCCAAGCCCATGTCCTGGACATAGACTGCCGTCCAGTCATACACGTGCAGCAGTTCAAGGCTGGCACCACAGAGCGCCGCCAGCTTCGCCGCTGCATCGATAATCCGGTCATTGAACCCGGGGTCCTCATCGCGCAACACATCAATGATGGCCAATACGTTGCGGGGCCGGGCATTCAGGGCCGTGGTCACCAGATGCACGGGCACCGGGCAGTCGCGCAACAGTTGCCAATCCAGCGCAGTGAAAAACACGCGCTTGAATGCGGACTCCTCGTGTGCATCCTTGATGATCAGGGTCAGCGGCATCTCGTTGATGAATGCCAGGACCTCCTCGTACGGATGCTGTACCCACAGCACTTCGCTGGTGACCTCCACGCCGTGCTTGCTCATCAATGCGGCCTGATCCGCAAGCCACCGCCCATGGGTCTGCAGGTAGCCGTCCCGGGCCCGGGCGAACTGTTCCGGGGCGAACAGCCCAGCCACCGCCAGGGCCTGTGAATAGTCGAAGGCCACGATGTGCAAGGGCACATGCATGGCGAGCGCCAGCGCGGCGGCCCGGTCGAATGCCGGCGTCCGGTTCATGGTGGTGGGAGCGATCAGGAGTAAACGTTGGGATTGCGACATGGTTCACCTCGGTACATGGCCAATTCAATCAGGGAGCAGGCCCCCAGATTGAACCCTGCCTGTTTCGAGCCATTGATATTTGTCAGTCAGGGGCGCGATCGCCGTCACTGCAATGCCACCCCTGCCCACAAGGCCAACGTCAGCAAAGCCTGGCCGGGGATCACGTAAGCGGCGAAACGTCGCCCGCCGCTGACCCACGCCACCACGCACTTGCTGACGGAGTTGCTGCTGATCCCTATCAGCACCGGCCCGGCAATGGCTTCGTAGGGCATCTGACCGGACTTGGCCAGCGCGGCAATCGAAGCGGTCGAGGCATGGGCATCGGCAAAACCGCTGAACAGGGTCGTCAGCATCACCCCCACCTGGCCGAAATGGCTGAGCATCATCGACGACATAAACGTGATGGCCGTCATGGTCAGGGTGACCATCAGCGCCAGCTTCAGATTGAACGCGCCGGCGACCCTGATGGCCGGGGCCTGGCCACTGACCGCCCGGAAAAACATCAGGCAACCGCCATACACAGCGATGGCGACCGCACCGGCCACCAATGGCCCCCACAGGTGGCGCAGCAATCCCGGATCGACCGCCCCCAGGATCAGCCCCACCTGCGTGACCGTCGCCAGATTGGACAGGACCGCCGCCGCGCTCAGGACTTTGATGTTGTCGGGCTGATGCGCCGCCAGATGGCCCATGGAAGCGATCGTCATGGTGCTGGAGGCAAACCCGGAAGCCATGGCGCTGATCGCATAGCCGTAACGGGTACCCAAGGTGCGCACGGCGATATGCCCAATGGCGCCGACGGCCATCAGCAACACGGTCAGGGTGCAAATGGTCCGTAGATTGATTGCAGCGTAGGGGCCGATGTAGCGGTCCGGCACCAGCGGCAGCACCACCAGCGCTGCGGTCAACAGGATCAGGCCATCGCCCAGTTCGGCATCGGTCAATTGGCCGCGGACAAATTCATGCAGCTTCTGTCGATAGGTCAGCAGTGCCGCCATCACCACGCCGACGGCGATCGCCACTTCGGGGTTCGTGCCACTGAGCGCCCCCAGCATCAGCACCGTCAACAAGGCCACTTCGCTGGTCACACCGGGGTCGTCGCTGCGGCTTCGCCAATAGGCCACTGTCACGAGCCCCGCCAAGGCGATCGCGACGATGCCGACGAGCAAGCCGCCACCGACCTGCATCGCCACGTAACCGAGCAACGCGGTAATGGCGAAGGTGCGCAAACCGGCACAGGCGCGCGTATCGCCCTGGCCCTTGTGCCGCTCGCGCTCAAGACCGATGAGCAGGCCGATGCCCAGCGCCGTTGCGGCACCCGCCATCCCGAGGGTTTCGTTCATGGGCAGATCATCAGGGCGTGATGGCGACTTTCATCACCCCGTCACGCTGGTGCGCAAACAACTCATAGGCCGCTTCAATGTCGTCGAGCCGGAAACGATGGGTAACCAGCGGCGACAGATCCACGCCACCGCTTTGCACCACCGCCATCAAGCGTCGCATGCGCTCCTTGCCGCCGGGGCACAGAGTGCTGACGATGCTGTAGTCCCCCAGCCCTGCGGCAAAGGCATCCAGCGGCAGGCGCAGATCGCTGGAGTAGACGCCAAGGCTGGACAGTCGGCCGCCCGGTCGCAGCACCCGCAGTGCCGATTCGAACGTCCCCTGAGTACCCAGCGCCTCGATGGCTACATCGACACCCCGGCCATCGGTCAGGGCCATGATCTGCTCGACCACGTTGCCATCCTTGAAATCGACCACATGGGTCGCCCCCAACCGGCGCGCAACGCTGATCCGTTCGGCCACGGCATCCACGCCAATGATCATCGTCGCGCCCTTGAGCCGCGCCCCCGCCACCGCGCACAGGCCGATGGGCCCAAGGGCGAACACGGCAACCGTATCGCCGATGTTCACCTCGCCCCGCTCTGCCCCGGAAAACCCGGTGGACATGATGTCGGGGCACATCAACACCTGCTCGTCGCTGAGCCCGTCCGGAATCGGGCAGAGGTTGGCGATGGCGTCCGGCACCAGTACGTATTCGGCCTGGCAACCGTCGATCGTGTTGCCGAACTTCCAGCCACCGGCGGCGCGGAATCCATGACGGGTATCCGGACCGTCCTGGGAGCCGCAGCCACACAGGCAGGCATAACTTTGCCCGCTGGGGGTGATGGCGCCGGCGATCACCCGCTGCCCTTCGACGAACCCCTTCACCTGCGACCCCAGCCGCTCGATGATGCCCACTGGCTCATGACCCACGGTCAGGCCCCGTTCCACGGGATACTCGCCCCGCAGAATATGCACATCGGTGCCGCAAATCGTCGTGGTGGTGATACGAATCAACGCGTCCTGCGGTCCAACTTCAGGGACGGGTTTGTCTTCGAGCACGATCCGGTTCTTTTCAACGAGCACCGCCGCTTTCATGGTCGCCATCGTGTTGCCTCCATTAACCCTGGTCCATTACGAACCCACAGACTGCGCCGGGGCAACGAACCAGAGTTTGACAATGGTCAACAAAACGCCAATGGCCGCCACGCCGATTTGGCGATCAGGCGCCCGCCTTGGCCAGCAGCGCCTGCAACAATACATTGGCCCCGGCCGTGGCCCAATGCGGATGAATCTCCTCGGCTTCGTTATGGCTCAGGCCGTTGACGCAGGGCACGAAGATCATTGCAGTCGGGGCCACACGATTGAGGTAGCAGGCGTCATGGCCGGCACCCGAGATCATTGGCCGATGGCTGTAGCCCAAGGCTTCGGCGGACGCTCGCACCACCTCGACACAGTCGGCATCGAAGGCAATCGGCGCGTACTGGAAGATCTGTTTGACGCTGTGCTGCAAGCCGATCTGCCCGGCGATCTGCGCCACGACAGCCTGCAATTGCTGGTTTTGACGCTCCAGCACCGCCTCGTCCGGGTGCCGGAACTCGACACTGAAGAACACTCGCCCCGGCACCACGTTGCGCGAGTTGGGGAAGATGTTGGCCATGCCCACCGTCGCCCGACCTTCGGCGCCCTGCTCCAGGCCTAGTTGGTTGACCGCCTCCACCACCCGCGCGAAACCGAGCAAGGCATCCAGGCGATGATCCATCGGGGTGGTGCCCGCGTGCGCACTGCGGCCGATCAATTCGACTTCGTACCAGCGCTGGCCCTGCGCACCGGTGACCACGCCGATGGTCAGGTCCTGGGCTTCAAGAATCGGGCCCTGTTCGATGTGCAGTTCGAACGCCGCGTGCACCGCTTCGCCGCCCACCGGGTGCGAGCCGGCGTAGCCGATCTGCTCCAGCGCGTGGCCGATGCTGATGCCCTGGGCATCGGTGCGGGACAGGCCGTATTCGAGGTCGAACACCCCTGCATAGACCCCTGAAGAAATCATTGCCGGAGCAAAGCGCGAGCCTTCTTCATTGGTCCAGTTCACCACTTCGATGGGACGCTCGGTCTCGATGCCCAGGTCGTTCAAGGTACGAAGCACTTCCAGGCCGGCGAGCACGCCGTAGATGCCGTCGAACTTGCCCCCCGAGGGCTGCGAATCACCGTGGGAGCCGGTGAGGACCGGGGCCAGGGCATCGTTGCGCCCGGCACGGCGGGCAAAAATATTGCCCATGGCATCGACGCGAATCGTGCAGCCGGCAGCTTGGGCCCAGGCCACGAACAGGTCGCGGCCACGACGGTCTTCGTCAGTGAGCGCCAGACGCGACACGCCGCCCTTGGCAGTGGCGCCGATCTGCGCCATTTCCATCAACGAATCCCACAGGCGCTCGCCGTTTACCCGTGCCGATGCGCTCATGAGCGTGGCTCCGGGGTTTGCGCCTTGGGCTTGGCCCGGTAGCGGAAATCACAGCGCGGTGCCCCGCCCATGATCGTTTGGGTGCGGGTCAACTGGATGTCCGGGTTGTAGCCGACGATGAACAGTTCATCGCGGTTGCACGACAGCAGATGACCGATCTCGCCCAGCCCCATCTCGTGGTACATCTCGGCGTAACGGCAGCGTTTGACGTCATAGTCGTAATGCTCGGCATCGCTGGCGATGATCTCGACTTTCAGCGCATCGTCCTGCTCCCAGAGCACTTGCAGTTCGACGAAGCTTTTCAGGTCGGCGCCCTGCTCTTCCAGCGCGGCAAAATGCTTGCCGGCCTTGATCGCCGCGTTGCCGACCGCTTCGCCAATCACCGCGGCGGCGTGCTGCTGGCCGTGTTCGCGCACCAGGATGTCGTAGATCGGCTTGATGATTTCGGCTTCGATCCGCCGCCGGGCGAGGATGCCCAGTTCACCTTCGAGTTTGCTCATTGTGTGCCTCCAGCGGTCGTTTTCGATGCTGGCACACTAAATTTTTATTCTATTTTCATCAACTGCTTGAACGACATATGGTTATTCGAACAAATTTATACCCTGTAAATGCCAGAAACTCGGCATTTACGACACTTTATTTACCGATGATCCTGGTATTTAATTCAACACATGAATAATTTAGAACAGTTAGCCAACGATCCTCCCCTTCGTGCCGTGCGAACCTTCGAAGCCTTTGCCCGTCATGGCGGCGTGAATGCGGCGGCGCGGGAACTGGATGTCTCGCCGTCGGCGGTCAGCCATCAACTGCATTTACTGGAAAGTTTTCTCCAGCAACCCCTGACCTTGCGCCAGGGACGCAACCTGATCCTGACCGATGAGGGCCGCGAGTATTACCGCGCGATCCGTTCGGCCTTCGCGGTATTGCGCAGCGCCACCGAGCACGTGCGGGAAAAAAGCGCCACACGCCAGGTCACCATCAGCCTGATCCCGCTGTTTGGCATCAACTTGTTCATCCCGCGGCTGGCCCAATTCCTCGGCGCCAACCCCGGGCTGGACATCAACGTCACCTACGCCAACCACCGCAGCTACCCCAGCGACGCCGCCGACCTGTCGATTCGCTTCGGCACCGGGCACTGGCCCGGCTATCACAGCGAGCCGCTGATCGGCGGCGCAGTCACCGCCTATTGCAGCCGAGGTTTTTTGCAGCTGCACAGACCCATCGATACGCCCCAGGCGCTGAGTCAATTGCCGTTGCTGCACGATGAAGAGCGCGGGACATGGAGCCAATGGTTTCAAGCCGCCGAAGTACAACACGCCAACGCCCTGAACGGCCTGCTGCTCGAAGACGGCCAACTGGCCCTGACCGCCGCCCTCACCGGCCTCGGCTGCGCCCTGCTCCGTGAACCGCTGGTGGCGCCACATGTGGCCAGCGGCGAACTGGTGAAGCTGTTCGACCTGGCGGTGGACGACGGCCGCCAGTACTACCTGTGCCGCCGCGCCAACAGCGAACTGTCCAGCGACGGCACCCGGCTCCATGAATGGATCCGCCAGCGACTGGCCTCCCTGTAGGAGCGAGCACGCTCGCGATGGTCGTCAACGATGACTCGGGGAGTCTGAGAGCCCGCGGCGGCCTCAGGTTCATCGCGAGCGAGCTCGCTCCTACAGTGGTGGCGTGGGCCTTGTGGGAGCTAGCCTGCTAGCGATGGACGTCAACGATGACGCGGGGAGTCTGATGGCCCGCGGTGGTCTTTGGTTCATCGCGAGCGTGCTCGCTCCTACAGGGTTGGCGTGGGCCTTTGTGGGAGCGGGCTTGCTAGCGATGGACGTCAACGATGACGCGGGGAGTCTGATGGCCCGCGGTGGTCTCTGGTTCATCGCGAGCGTGCTCGCTCCTACAGGGTCGGCGCAGGCCTTGTGGGAGCTAGCCTGCTAGAGATGGACGTCAACGATGACGCGGGGAGTCTGATAGCCCGCGGCGGCCTCAGGTTCATCGCGAGCGTGCTCGCTCCTACAGGGTTGGCGTGGGCCTTTGTGGGAGCGGGCTTGCTCGCGATGGTCGTCAACGATGACGCGGGGAGACTGATGGCCCGCGGTGGTCTCAGGTTCATCGCGAGCGTGCTCGCTCCTACAGGATTGGCGCGGGCCTTGTGGGAGCGGGCTTGCTCGCGATGGGCTTCAACGATGACGCGGGGAGTCTGGCGGACTACGGTGGTCGCAGGGTCGTCGTTTTATGGTTGGCAGAGGAATGCGCGTATCGCTTTGGCGGTTTGTGTGACGCTGGTGACCACGAAAAAATGCCCCTCGCCGGGCAGGATATGCAGTTCGGCATGGCGGATGGTGCGGCGCAGGATGTGTGCGTTGTACAGCCGCACCAAGGTGTCGCGTTCGCCGTTCAGGATCAGTGTGCGCTGGCGCAGCCGGAACAGCCGAAGCAGGCTGGTCCAGCCGACCAAGGCAGTGAGCTGGTGATAATAGGTTCGGGGATTGACCGTGAGCATGCCGTTGGCCACACCAAAGCGCAGCAGCGTCTGTATCGAGTGGTCGGTGCTCTCTTGCCGGCGTGATCTGACGCTTTTGCGCTTGCCAAAAAAATCCAGGATGTCGGTGGGCTTCACCAGCATCGCCGGGCCGGCCGAGGTCGCCGCGAGGATCAGACGGCGCACCATGTTCGGGTACCGCAGGGTGAACTCCTGCGCCAATGCCCCCCCCCAGCTCACGCCGAACACATCGACCTCCTCAATGCCCAATTGCGTGAGCATGTCGGCGATCAAGTCGGCATGGCGCGGCAGGCGCATCGGCCAGCGGGGCATTTGCGATTTGCCGACCCCGGGCACGTCCAGGGTAATGGTCGTGTAGTCCATCAGCTCGGCGCGCAAGGGATCGAACGTACGGATCAAACCACCCAGGCCGTTGAGCAACAGCAGCGGTGAGCCCTGCCCGCGGATGGAAACGTGCAACGCCAGGTCGTCAACGATCAATTTGTGCGTTGTCATGAGTTGCGCCCAAGCCGAGCATGATTTGACCTGCGACAGAGACTATCCACACCGCTTCACACCGGCAAACGCGACGAGACTGCCTGATGCAACGCATCCAGCGACCAAGGCTTGCGCAGGAAAAAACTGTGGGCAGGCATCACCCCATCGGCCAGGGTCCTGTTGCCTGAAGTAAGGATGACCGGCAACAGCGGCCAACGCGTCCAGATCAACTGCGCCAGTTGCAGCCCATCCATACTGCCCGGCATGCAGATGTCGGTCATGACCAGCACGATCGAGGTCGCCCCCTCCAACATCGACAGCGCGTCATCGGCCGTCGCACAATCAACGACCATTATGTCGAGCAGCGAAATGGCGTCCGCCGTCAACGAACGCAATGTTTCATCATCTTCGACGACAAGCACTGAGGGCGGCATGATCGGCACTCCAAGTCATTGATCGTTAGTGCGGCCTGCAACCGCCAGCGTTTCGGACAACTGACCAGCGGCGCCATCGGCCCATCGATGGCCGATCGCAGTACAACGGCTCCCTGGGCACTTATTGACTGCTTTCCACGGTCGATGCCATCCCCTCCCGTCGATACTGTCCCGGCGAAGTCCCGTGCACGCGACGAAAGGCCACCCCGAAGGCCGCGTCCGACAAATAGCCGAGGGCTGCCGCTACGGTTGCGACGCTCTCAAAGCCATTGCGCAACCGTGACGCCGCCACCTGCATACGCCAGCGCGTGGCGTATTCGACAGGCGCCTGCCCCACTCGTTGCTTGAACAGCGCCGCAAAGCTCGAGCGCGACATGCAGGCGATATCGGCCATGTCTGCCAGCCGCCAGGGCCTGTGCGGTGCGCCATGAATAGCTCGTAGAACCCCGGCGATCGCAGGGTCTCGCAGCCCTCCCAACCAGGCCAGTGCGGCAGCGTCAGCCGTGGTGATGTGATAGCGAAGCGCATGCACGAAGATCAGCCGCAGCAGGTCGTTGCACATCGCATGCGCGCCAGCCTGACCGGACTGCCATTCGCGATCAAGCTCATCGAGCAGCCAGCCGAACGACGATGCGCCTGCGGCCTGGGCATGGATGATCAGCGCAGACGGCAGCACGTCGAGCAACTCCGCAGCGCCGGGTCCGACCAGAGACACGCTGCCGCCCAGCAACTCCACCTCTTCGCCCACACCGAACGTCGCCGAGGCGCCGGCGTGGGAGAACACATGGGCGGCATCCACTGCTTCGACATCGGGTGCGCTGGCCAAAATGAACGGCGTGCGCGAGACCACGAAACAGTCGCCGGCCCGCAGCTGGCGAGCCGGCATGTCCGGCATTCGCAACCAGCACTCGCCGCGCCGCACGACGTTGAATTTCAATTCGATGGGCCGAAACCGCAAGGCCCAGGTGCCACCGGCCAACAGGCGTACCGAACAAGCGGCCCGCAGTCCGGACAGCGCCAGCACGTCGGACAAGGGATCGGAAGTAGAATTCTGGATGATCACGATAGAAACCTGGATGTTTCAGACTGGTTCGTCCATGGAGCTTAGAGAACAATTGAGTTCTTCGATAGCCCAGCAGGACATTGCCCATGACGACGCCTCAACAACCCATTCAATCGCCGTTCGATGCCGCCAGCACGGCGGCCCAGGTCATGGCCGGAATCGACCTGACCGGCAAGCTCGCCGTGATTACCGGCGGCTACGCCGGGCTCGGTCTGGTGACCACCCAAAGCCTGGTTGCCGCCGGTGCCCGGGTCATCGTACCGGCCAGGGACCCAGCCCGTGCGCGTGCAGCCCTGGCAGGGGTTGCGAGGGTGGAGGTGATGGAAATGGACCTCATGCAGCCCGCCTCTATCAACGCCTTCAGCCAACAGGTGCTCAGCAAGGGCCAACCCGTTTCCTTGTTGATCAACTGCGCCGGCGTCATGGCTTCGCCATTGATGCGCGACGCGGATGGCCATGAAAGCCAGTTCGCCACCAACCACCTCGGCCACTATCGGCTGACCTGCGGGCTATGGCCTGCGCTCGTTGCAGCGGGCGATGCGCGTGTGATTTGCGTGTCATCACGAGGGCACCAAATTGACGGGGTAAACTTCGACGACATCGATTTCCTGCAGCGTCCCTACGATAAATGGGCCGCGTATGGCCAATCCAAGTCCGCCAATGCCCTGTTTGCGACCGCCCTGGACAAACGCGGACGCGACCACGGTGTGCGCGCCTTTTCATTGCACCCCGGTCAGATCCTCACCGACCTCAGCCGGCACCTGAGCCAAGAGGAAATCGCCGCATTCGACGTGCTGGACGAACAAGGCCAGCAACGGCTCAACCCCGAAACCGGCCTCAAGACTGTGGACCAGGGCGCCGCCACCATCCTGTGGTGCGCCACCAGCCCTGCGCTGACCGGCCTGGGTGGCGTGTATTGCGAGGACTGCAACATCGCCATGCTCAATGAGTCGCAGATGGGTCGCAAAGGCGTGGCGAGATGGGCGGTAGACCCCGAAATGGCCGAGCGGCTCTGGGCCGTGTCGGAACAATGGACGGGGATGACAGCCGGGTAATCGATGGCCGCACCTTGTGGGAGCCAGCCTGCTGGCGATGGGGGTGAACGATGACGCGGCGAGCCTGGTGCCCCGCGGTAGGCTCGGGTTCATCGCGAGCGAGCTCGCTCCTACCGGCGCCGTGCAGGTCCTTTGTGGGTACCACCGGCTATGTTCGCTACCGAACAGACGCCCACCCTCCAATCTCTTCACACTCAAGGCTGCAAAGCTACGTCCACTACGGCGCTGCTCACACCGCTCAAAACGCGCGCCACGTGTGACGCGCGTTTCAGGTTCAGGACCTTATGAACAGCATATGGACACGCATACCCGCGATGCTTTCGCGCTGGTCAGGCTTTTGGCGCACCGGGCAGTTTTCTCCTCCCCGATTCCAATACGAGCCGATCCTGCGCTCGGAGTTGTTCAGTGCCGATCAGATGGCCAGCCACGGCATCGCCCTGGCCGGGCAACATCGCCTGAGCGCCCTGTCGGCGCGGGATTCGATGCTGCGCCGGCTCGACGATAACGAACAATTGCTCAAGCGCAGCTGCACGGCGCTGGCCAACGCACAACTGTCCAGTCGCCGAGTCACGCCGGCGGCGGAATGGCTGCTGGACAATTACTTTCTGGTCGAAGACCACATCCGCACCGCCCGCAGCCACCTGCCCAAAGGCTACAGCCGTGAGCTGCCGCGCCTGATCAACGGCCCGTCCGCCGGCTTGCCACGGGTGTATGACATTGCCCTGGAGACCATTTCCCACGGCGACGGCCGGGTCGATGAGCAAAGCCTCAAGCGCTTCATTTTTTCCTATCAGACCGTGATGCCGCTGGCTCTGGGCGAGCTGTGGGCGATCCCGATCATGTTGCGCCTGGCGCTGATCGAAAACCTGCGCCGCGTCGCCTCACGGGTCATGGCCAACGCCGACGATCGCAACCTGGCCAATGACTGGGCCGAGCGCCTGATAGAAACCTCGGACAGGGACATCAAGAGCGTGGTGCTGACGGTCGCCGACATGGCCCGCTCCGCCCCGCCGATGACCGCCGCCTTCGTCGCCGAGATCACCCGCCGCCTGCAGGGGCAAAGCGCGGCGCTGGCCATGCCGCTGACCTGGATCGAGCAGATGCTCGGCGAGACGGGCTCGAGCATCGAGCGTCAGGTGCAACTCGATGCCCAGCAGCAGGCCGCCGATCAGGTGTCCATCAGCAACAGCATCGGCAGCCTGCGCCTGTTGTCGGCCACGGACTGGCGCGAGTTCGTCGAATCGATGAGTCACGTCGAAGAGATGCTTGCCGAAGACCCGGCGGCGATTTACCGGACCATGGATTTCAGCACCCGCGACAGCTACCGGCACGTCATCGAGCGCCTGGCCCGCAGTTGCCCCCAGCACTCGGAAATCCAGGTCGCCCGGGCCGCGATCAATCTGGCCGCCGCCGGCACGGACTCGGTGTCCTGCCCGGTGCTGGCCCGCCACGTCGGTTATTACCTGATCAGCGCAGGGCTGCCGATCCTGGAGCGACGCCTTGCCGCCCGCGTGCCCGTTCATGTGCGCTGGAAACGCCTGTTGCAGCAGTCGCCGCTGATGTTCTACCTGGCGCCGGTGGCGTTCCTGACGCTGATCTTCGCCGCGCCACTGCTGGCGTCGGCACACCGCGACGCAATGCCCGCCGCGGCGCTGGTGCTGCTGGCGATTCCCTGCCTGATCATGACCAGCCGACTGGCGATCGGCCTGATCAACTGGCTGGTGACCTTCAGCATGGTGCCGGCAGTGCTGCCGAAAATGGACTACGCCAACGGCATTCCCGATGAAGCGCGCAGCCTGGTGGTGATCCCGACGCTGATCGCCAGCCTGGGCGATGTCGAAGAATTGGTGGAAGGCCTGGAGGTGCGCTTTCTGGCCAACCGCGACAGCAACCTGTACTTCGCCCTGCTCAGCGACTTTCTCGATGCCAATGAACAGACCCAGCCGCAGGACGCCGAGCTGCTGACCCAGGCCACCGGCGCCATTACCCTGCTCAACCAGAAATACGCCGACGGCCTCAGCGACCGCTTTTTCCTGCTGCATCGGCCGCGACGCTGGAACCCGAGCGAACGGGTGTGGATGGGCCACGAACGCAAGCGCGGCAAGCTGATCGAGCTCAACAGTCTGTTGCGCGGCCAGGGGCTGGACCGGTTCGAAGCCATCGTCGGCGACATCACGCCGTTGCGCGCCGTGCGCTACGTGATCACCCTGGACACCGACACCCTGCTGCCCCGCGACGTCGCCCGCCAATGCGTGGCGGCGATGATGCACCCGCTCAATCGCCCGCTGTTCGACAGCGCCGGCGAGCAGATCCTCTCCGGCTACGCGGTGCTGCAACCCCGGGTCGGCATCAGCCTGACCAGCGCCACCCGCTCGATCTACGCCCGGGTGTTCGGCAGCGACGCCGGGGTCGATCCCTACACCCGCGCGGTATCCGACGTATACCAGGACCTGTTCCAGCAAGGCTCGTTCATCGGCAAGGGCATCTACGACGTGGACGCCTTCACCTGTGCCCTGGAAGGTTGCCTGCCGGACAACCAGATCCTCAGCCACGACCTGATCGAAGGCTGCTATGCACGCTCGGGCCTGCTCAGCGATGTGCAACTCTACGAGCAATACCCCTCGCGCTTCGCGGCCGATATCAAGCGCCGCCATCGCTGGGTGCGCGGCGACTGGCAGCTGCTGCCGTGGCTGCTGCCCTGGGCGCGCAACGCCGACGGCGTGCGGGTGCGCAACCGCCTGAGCGTCATGGCCCGCTGGAAGATCCTCGACAATCTGCGCCGCAGCCTGGAACCGCTGGCGCTGTTGCTGATGTTCGCCTGGGGCTGGTTGGCCAGCAGCAACCCTCTGGCCTGGACCCTGACGGTCATCGGCCTGATGGTGATTCAACCCCTGTTGCGCTCGGTCACCGATGTGCTGCAGCCCCCCGCCGATGTGCCCTACGGCCAATACCTCAGGGCGCTGCTGGCAGACCTGGGACAGGACCTGGCCCGGGCCTGCCTTACCCTCGCCTGGCTGCCCTACGAGATGTTCTACAACGCCGATGCCGTGCTGCGCTCGCTGTGGCGAATCGGTTTCAGTCGGCGCCTGCTGTTGCAATGGCAGCCCTCGCGGGAAGTGGAACGCAACACCGAAAACCGCTTGTCCGGGCTCTATCGGCAGATGTGGACGCAATCGACGGCGGCGCTGTTTTGCGTGGCGCTGCTGGCGGATGATCCGCAGACACTGGCCATCGCCAGTCCGCTGTTGCTGGCCTGGCTGGCTGGCCCATGGATCGCCTGGCGCCTGAGCGCGCCACCGCGGCAATCGGTGTTTGCGCCCTCTGAAGGGGAGTTGCGCTTTCTGCGCATGCTGACACGCAAGACCTGGGCATTCTTCGATCAATACGTCGGGCCCGACGATCATTGGTTGCCACCGGACAACGTCCAGGAAGAGCCCCGGGCCGCCATCGCCCATCGCACCTCGCCAACCAACATGGGCATGGCCCTGCTCGCCCACCTGGCCGCTCACGATTTCGGTTACCTGAGCACCGACCGGCTGTTGTCGCGACTGGCCGCGTCGCTGGACAGCATGGACGGCCTGGAGCGCTATCGGCAGCATTTCTACAACTGGTACGACACCCAGACCCTGGAGCCGCTGCGCCCGCATTACGTGTCGACCGTCGACAGCGGCAACCTGGCGGGCCTGCTGCTGACCCTGAGCACCGGCCTTGGGCAACTGGCAGACGCGCCAATGTTCGGCCCCCGCGTGTTCGAGGGCCTGCGCGACACCCTGGATGTGCTGGCCGATGCCCGAAGCGCTGCGGGTGCGGATGACGCGGCGCTGGATCAACTGCAACGACAGCTCTCGCAGGCCGCTAGCGCCGACACATTGGCCAACCTGCTGCAGACCGCCAACGACCTGCCAGCGGAAACCGACGAAGAAAGTCGCTACTGGCGCGATCGGGTTATCCGTCAATGCCAGGACTGGACCGAAGAACTGCAGCGCTACCGACTCCCTGCCCCACGGGTGATCAGCGAATCGGCGCCCCACACATTGCGTCAGCTGGCCGCCCTCGACCCCGTCGATTGGTCAGTCGAACACCACCCGCGAATCGAGCAAGTGCGCAGCATCGCTGCCGAACGCCTGCAGAATCTTGAGCGATTGCAATCGCTGGCGACGTCCCTGGCGCAAATGGACTTCTCACTGCTCTACGACACCCAGCGCGACCTGTTCGTCATCGGCTACAACGCCGAGGAACTCAGGCTCGACAGCGGTTATTACGACCTGCTGGCGTCCGAGGTGCGCTTGACCAATTTCGTCACCATCGCCCAGGGCCAGATCCCCCAACGCGGCTGGTTCACCCTTGGCAGGCTGCTGGGGGAAAACGCCGGCGTGCCGACCCTGCTGTCCTGGTCGGGTTCGATGTTTGAATACCTGATGCCGATGCTGGTGATGCCCAACTACGAGGGCAGCCTGCTGGACCAGACCTGCCGCGCCGCGGTGGCGGTGCAGATCGAACACGGCAACCGGCTGGGGATTCCCTGGGGCGTTTCCGAGTCGGGTTATTACACGGTCGATGCGCACCTCAACTATCAATACCGCGCCTTCGGCGTGCAGGCGCTGGGGCTCAAGCGTGGGTTGAGCGATGACGTGGTGATCGCGCCCTACGCCAGCGCCCTGGCGCTGATGGTGGATGCCGACGCCGCCTGCAAGAACCTGCAACGCCTGGCGCAACAAGGCTCCGCCGGGCGCTTCGGCCTTTATGAAGCGGTGGATTACACCGAGGCGCGACTGCCCCGGGGCCAGTCCAGCGCCGTGGTCCAGTCGTTCATGGCGCACCACCAGGGCATGAGCCTGCTGGCCCTGACCAGCCGCCTGCTCGATCAACCCATGCAACGGCGCTTCGAAGCCAACCCGGCGATGCAATCGGCGCTGCTGCTGTTGCAGGAACGCGTACCCAAATCCGCCGCGCCGTACCTGCAAACCGCGCAGTCGCCCGTGCTCGGCGATGGCGGCCTGGGCCAGGACGCCGGGCTGCGAGTGTTCGCCGATCCCGGTCGCAAACGCCCGGCGGTGCAACTGCTGTCCAACGGTCGCTACCACGTGATGCTGACCAGCGGTGGCGGTGGCTACAGCCGTCGCCATGACATGGCCGTGACCCGTTGGCAGGAAGACATCTCCCAGGACAACTGGGGCATGTTCTGTTACCTGCGGGATGTGCAGACCAACGCTGTGTGGTCGGCGGCGCATCAACCGACCTTGCAGCAACCGGAGAGCCACGAGGCGATTTTCAGCGATTCGCGCGCCGAGTTCCGCGCGCGCAACCTGGATTTCGACACGCACCTGGAGATTGTCGTCTCGCCAGAAGACGACATCGAACTGCGCCGCCTGCATGTCACCAATCGTGCCTCGGTGACCAAGACCCTGGAGATCACCACCTACGCCGAAGTGGTGCTGACCACCCCGAGCAACGACGCGATGCACCCGGCGTTCAGCAAGCTGTTCGTGCAGACCGAACTGCTGCCCGAGCTCCAGGCCATCGTGTGCAGTCGCCGCCCCCGGGCCAGCGACGAGCCGACGCCGTGGATGTGCCATTTGCTGGCGGCACACGGCGTGGACATCGACGGGATTTCCTACGAAACCGATCGCGCCCGTTTCATCGGTCGCGGGCGCAGCCTGGTGTCACCCGCAGCCCTGGATGACGATTGCCAGCGCCTGTCCGGCACGGCCGGCCCGGTGCTCGACCCGGTGGTGGCGATCCGTTGCCGGATCACCCTGCAACCGGGCCAGCAGGCGACCATCGACCTGGTCACCGGCGTCGCCGACAGCCGTGACGACTGCCTGTACCTGATCAACAAATACCGCGACCGCCACCTCGCCGACCGGGTGTTCGACCTGTCCTGGACTCACAGCCAGGTGCTGTTGCGCCAGCTCAACGCATCGCTGGCCGACGCCCGCCTGTTCGAACAGATGGCCTCGTCCCTGCTGTATGCCAACGCCTCGATGCGCGCCGATCAAGCGGTTCTGATCGCCAATCGGCGCAACCAGCCGGGCCTGTGGGGCCAGGCGATCTCCGGCGATCTGCCTATTGTTTTGCTGCAGATCCACACCCTGGACAACATCGAGCTGGTGCAGCAGTTGATTCAGGCCCACGCCTACTGGCGGCAAAAAGGCCTGGTGGTCGACCTGTTGATCTGGAACGAGGATCAGGCCGGTTATCGCCAGCAACTGCAGGACGCGATCATGGGCCTGATCACCTCCGGCAGCGAGGCGACACTGCTGGACCGTCCGGGGGGCATTTTCGTGCGGCCGGCGCAGCAGATGTCCAACGAAGATCGGGTGCTGGTGCTGTCGGTGGCCCGCCTGGTGCTCTGCGAAGGCCTGGGCAGCCTGGCCGAGCAAATCCATCGCCGCCGGGTTTCGCCGGTGCATGCGCCGTTCGTGGCGAGCCGGCGTTATCAGCTCGCGCCGACCGCGATGCCACCCAAACCTTCCGCGCTGTTGCTTGCCAATGATTACGGCGGCTTCAGCGCCGATGGCGCGGAGTACATCATCAGCGGCCAAGCGAGTGCAACGACACCCGCCCCCTGGGTCAACGTGATCGCCAACGCACACCTCGGCACTGTGGTCTCGGAGGCCGGCAGTGCCTACACCTGGGCGGAAAACGCCCATGAGTTTCGCCTGACGCCGTGGCACAACGATCCGGTCACCGATCGCAGCGGCGAGGCCATTTACCTGCGCGATGAAGAGACCGGGCACTTCTGGTCTCCGACGCCACAGCCCTGCCCGGGCCAAGGCCCGTACCGAACCCGTCACGGTTTCGGCTACAGCGTGTTCGAGCATGAAGAGGACGGCATCTACAGCGAGTTGTGGATCTACGTGGCGCTGGACGAGCCGGTGAAATTTTCGCGGTTGCTGCTGACCAACCGCTCGGGGCGGGCCCGCTCGCTGTCGGTCACCGGGTATGTGGAATGGGTGCTGGGGGACCTGCGCAGCAAGTCGGCGATGCATGTGGTGACTCAGTCGGATCCGGTCAGCGGCGCCCTCTTCGCCCGCAACGCCTACTCGGTGGAGTTTTCCGAGCGGGTGGCGTTCTTCGATACCGACACGGTGGATCACGGCGTCAGCGGCGACCGCACCGAGTTCGTTGGCCGCAGCGGCACCCTGGCTTCGCCGGCGGCGATGCGGCATGCCGGGTTGTCCGGGCGACTGGGCGCTGGCCTGGACCCTTGCGCGGCCCTGCAAGTCTCGGTGGCGCTCGTCGACGGTCAAAGCAAGGAAGTCATCCTGCGCCTGGGCGCGGCAAGCTCCAGCAATGACGCCACTCAACGGGTGCAGCGTTTGCGGGGCAGCCTGGCGGCGGCGGCCGAGTTGCAGAAAGTGCGCGACCACTGGCGTTCGTTGCTGGGCGCCGTGCGGGTCGAGACCGGCGCGCCGGCGGTGGACGTGATGGTCAACGGCTGGTTGATGTATCAGGTCATCGCCTGCCGCTTCCAGGCCCGCAGTGGCTACTACCAGTCCGGTGGCGCCATTGGTTTTCGCGATCAGTTGCAGGACAGCATGGCGATGATCCATGCCGATCCCGCCGCCGCCCGCGCGCATCTGTTGCTGTGCGCCGGCCATCAATATGCCGAAGGTGACGTGCAGCATTGGTGGCATCCGCCGATGAACCGCGGGGTGCGCACCGCCTGCTCCGATGACTTTCTGTGGCTGGTGGCGGCCACCAACCGCTATATCGAAATCACGGCCGACGTGACGGTTCTGGATGAGTCGATCGGCTACCTGGAAGGCCGGCAACTGGCGGCTGGTGAAGAGTCCTACTACGACCTGCCGGGGGTATCACCCCTGCAGGAGTCGCTGTATCAGCACTGCGTACGGGCCATCGAACACAGCCTGCGGCGGGGCCAGCATGGCTTGCCGCTGATGGGCGCCGGCGACTGGAACGACGGCATGAACCGCGTCGGCCAACGGGGTGCCGGTGAAAGTGTCTGGCTGGGCTTTTTCAGCTATCAGGTGCTGGAGCAGTTCGCCGTGACCGCGGGCCTGCACGGTGACCCGGCATTTGCCAGGCGCTGCAGCGACAGCGCGGCGACCCTGCAACGCAACCTCGAGCAGAGTGCCTGGGACGGCGCCTGGTATCGCCGGGCCTGGTTCGACGACGGGCAATTGCTCGGCTCGGCCAGTAACGAAGAGTGCCGGATCGATTCGATCGCCCAGAGCTGGTCGGTGCTGTCCGGGGCGGGTTCGCCGCTGCGGCAGGTCCAGGCGATGCAGTCGCTGGATGAGCACCTGGTCAAGCGCGATATCCGCGCGGTGCTGCTGCTCGATCCGCCGTTCGACAAGGGCAGCCTGGACCCGGGCTATATCAAAGGTTATGTGCCCGGGGTGCGCGAGAATGGCGGCCAGTACACTCACGCCGCGGTTTGGGCGGGCATGGCGTTGGCGCAACTGGGGGAAGCCGACAAGGCCTGGGAATTGCTGAACCTGATCAACCCCGCCGACCCGGGCAACAATGCCCGTATCGAGATCTACAAGGTCGAGCCCTATGTGATGGCCGCCGACGTCTACGGCGCCGCGCCGCACGCCGGGCGCGGTGGCTGGACCTGGTACACCGGGTCTGCCGGCTGGATGTATCGCTTGATCGTCGAGTCGTTGCTGGGGGTTGAGCGCAGCGGCCGAACGCTGAGCATCGAACCGCTGATTCCCCTCGACTGGCCAGGCTTCAAGCTGCATTACCGTTTCGGCAGCACGCTGTACCACTTCGATGTGCGTCAGGGCAGTTCGACGCTCACCAGCATGACCCTCGACGGCAAGCCACTGAGCCTGCTGACCCTTGAAGACGACGGTCTGGAGCGTTGGGTGCGGGTCGATTGTCGCGCCCGTTCACCCCGCCCGTTGGCGGTGGAATTTGCGCGGGCCGTCGATGAATAGACAGGGGGCACATGGGCGGGCACGGATGGGAGTACCCTGAACCGGTACTCCCCTTATCGCCACGGTGCCCTTTCATGCCTGCCATACCTCAGCCCAGCCACAATCATCTGCTTGCGGCGTTGCCGGTCGATGACCTCAAGCGCCTCGCGCCGCACCTGGAGCAGGTCAGCCTGGGGCTGGGGGATGTGCTGTATGAACCGGGCGACACCCTGCGCCACGTCTACTTCCCCACCGACGCCATCGTTTCCCTGCTGCACGTCACGGAAAACGGCTCGTCGGCGGAAATCGCCGTGGTCGGCAACGAGGGGCTGATCGGCATCGCACTGTTCATGGGCGGTGAAAGCACCTCCAGCCGCGCGGTGGTGCAGAGTGCCGGGGTTGCCTTTCGCCTGCCGGGGCAAAAGCTCAAGAAAGAGTTCAACCGCCACGGCGACCTGCTGCTGTTGATGCTGCGCTACACCCAGGCGCTGATCACCCAGATGTCCCAGACCGCCCTGTGCAACCGCCATCACTCGATCGATCAGCAACTGTGCCGCTGGCTCCTGCTGTCCCTGGACCGCCTGCACGGCAATCGCCTGAACATGACCCAGGAACTGATCGCCAACATGCTCGGCGTGCGCCGCGAAGGCGTCACCGAAGCGGCGGGCAAACTGCAGCGCCAGGGCGTGATCGAGTACAGCCGTGGGCAGATCACCGTCCTCGACAGAGCGCGCCTGGAACGGCTGAGCTGCGAGTGTTATCTGGTGGTCAAGACCGAGACCGATCGGTTGTTGCATTACACTCGACGGCAGGATGAGTGAGAGGGCCTTTACGACCGGCTGTCCCTTAAACCTGTCAGCCAGCGGATAACCCTGCCGCCTGTGGTGCCAAAGCCTAGGATGACTGAGCAGTCCCTTGATTGAACGGAGTTTCGCCCATGGCTTATGACGCAAGCATCAATAAACGCTTCACGGATGAAACCGATGGACTGACGGGCGACTTCTGGGTGCAGTCCCTGAGCGATGGCACACCCATCCTGATTCGAGAATTGGCCGAAATCGATCGAGACAAGGACCTGACGTTTTTCAACGAGATCAGCATCGGCAAACCGCACTTTCGCTTTCTCGCCTCGTTCAGCCAACTGGACGACACCCATGACCAGCTCATGGACATCGACCTGCCCAATCGCATGGCCTACATCGCGCTGGCCCACGAGGGCAGCGAGCTCAACGAGATCGGCACGGCGCGGTACGGGGCCTTCGAGGGCGATGCGCATTGCGAATTCGCGGTGGCGGTGTGTGAGCGCTGGCAACGACGGGGTGTCGCCACGGCACTGCTGCAGCACTTGATGGACACGGCGACCCGCCAGGGTTTTCGCAAGATTTCGTCGATGGATTCGTCCGGCAATGAGGCGATGCATGAGCTGGCTATGAGCATGGGGTTTACCAGCAGGAACGATGAGGAGCATGGGCCGCAGATTTTCCATGAGTACATCCTGGCGCCGTGATCTTTCCGGCAACGCCTACTCACCTGTGGCGAGGGAGCTTGCTCCCGTTGGGGCGCGTAGCGGCCCCTTATCCTGTAACAGCAGGGGACTGCTGCGCAGTCCAACGGGAGCAAGCTCCCTCGCCACAAGTGCAATGTTCGTCCTTAAGTGAACATCGCCTCGCCATAACGTCGGTACTGACTATGCCGATGACACTTTTGAAGTCGGTCGCCTCAGTGGCTGCCCCGATAATCGTAAGCTTACTCACGAATTGTCGAGGTCCAGCATGACGAGTGCAACGATGGAAAGGGTCAGCCCGCAAACCCTAAGGAAAGTGATAGTCGCTGCCGGCATCGGTAACTTTGTCGAGTGGTTCGATTTTGCCGTGTACGGCTTTCTCGCCACTACCATTGCCCAACAGTTTTTCCCCAGCGGCGATGCCAGTGCCGCCTTGCTCAAGACCTTCGCGGTGTTCGCCGTGGCCTTTGCCTTCCGCCCCCTGGGCGGGATTTTCTTTGGCATGCTGGGCGACCGTATCGGCCGCAAGCGCACCCTGGCGATGACGATCCTGCTGATGGCCGGGGCAACCACTCTGATCGGTTTGCTGCCGACCTATGCCGCGATCGGGGTGGCGGCGCCAATCCTGCTGTCGCTGATCCGATGCGCACAGGGCTTTTCCGCCGGCGGTGAGTATGCCGGCGCCTGCGCCTACCTGATGGAGCATGCGCCGAATGACAAGCGCGCCTGGTATGGCAGTTTCATTCCGGTGTCGACTTTTGCCGCTTTCGGCTCGGCCGCGGTGGTGGCCTATGCACTGGAAGCGTCCCTGTCGGCCGAGGCCATGGGCAGCTGGGGCTGGCGCCTGCCGTTCCTGATCGCCGCACCGTTGGGCCTGGTGGGCCTGTACCTGCGCTGGAAGCTGGACGAGACGCCGGCGTTCCAGGCCGTGACTCAGGAAAAAGCCGTCGCCCATTCCCCGCTCAAGGAAACCTTACGCAACCACGCGGCGGCGATGTGCTGCCTGGGCGCGTTCGTATCACTCACGGCGCTGTCGTTCTACATGTTCACCACTTACTTCGCGACCTACCTGCAAGTCGCCGGCGGCCTGAGCCGCGCCACCGCGTTGCTGGTGTCACTGATTGCGCTGCTGTTCGCCGCAGCGATCTGCCCGCTGGCCGGGCTGTTTTCGGACCGGGTCGGGCGGCGCAAGACGGTGATGACCGCCTGCGCGCTGTTGATCGTGGTGGTGTATCCGTCGTTCCTGATGGCCAGTTCCGGCTCGTTCGCGGCGTCGATCGTCGGCGTGATGCTGCTGGCGATCGGCGCGGTGTTGTGCAACGTCGTCACCGCCGCCCTGCTCTCGGAAACCTTCCCGACCCGCACCCGCTACACCGCCTCGGCGGTCACCTACAACATGGCCTACACCCTGTTCGGCGGCACCGCACCGCTGATGGCCACCTGGCTGATCACCACCACCGGCAGCAACCTGTCCCCGGCGTTTTACCTGATGGTAGTGGCGCTGCTCGGGTTGGCGGGTGGGTTGGCATTGTCGGAGACCTCCAGGATTTCCCTGCACGATGTGCCTGGCGAGGAGAAAGGTGCGGGGGTGGGGGCGGCTGCCTGATTGAACGCCAAGCGAGGCGGCCTTCGAGCCGACCTGATTTGGGTACGCCTGCTTTTCTGTAGGAGCCGAGCTTGCTCGCGATGGTCGTTAACGATAACGATGGCTGTCTGATTCCCCGCGTCATCGTTGACGACCATCGCGAGCAAGCTCGGCTCCTACAAGGTTTTCGGGTTGGCCGTGGATTTTCTGGTCGTCACAAAACCATTGTGGGAGCGGGCTTGCTCGCGAAAGCGGTGGGTCTGTCACCTGTGATGTTGGCTGTGCCGACCTCATCGCGAGCAAGCTCGCTCCTACAGGGTTTTTGGGTTGATCGTGGATTTTCTGGTCGTCACAAAACCTTTGTGGGAGCTGGCCTGCCAGCGATGGCGGTGGGTCAGTCACTGTGATGTTGGCTGTGCCGACCTCTTCGCGAGCAAGCCCGCTCCCACAGGGTTTTTGGGTTGGTCGTGGATTTTCTGGTCGTCACAAAACCATTGTGGGAGCGGGCTTGCTCGCGAAGGCGGTGGGTCTGTCACCTGTGATGTTGGCTGTGCCGACCTCTTCGCGAGCAAGCTCGCTCCTACAGGGTGGGTGGTGTTCACAAAATGCGTACACGCCGCCAGCTCCCACCCAATGCCTCTGATATTCACCCCTGCTTCAACGCCCCCTCAAAAGCAGGCGTCAGGCCGGACAACTCCAGCTTGCGGACAAACTCTCCGAGCCGTTGCTGCTTGTAGACATCCATATCCCGGTCACTGTAGTCGTAGAAGCCCTGGCCATCGCGCAGGCCGTTGCGGCCGTTCTGCATGTTGTCGGCAATCACCTGGGGCGATTCGAACCGTGGTGACAGGGCGCCGCTCAGATAGCGCGAGGCGTAGTAGAGGATGTCGCCGCCGCCCCAGTCGATGAACTCCAGCAGCCCCAACACCGAAAACCGCAGGCCGAAACCCACGCGAACGGCGGTGTCGATGTCTTCTGCACTGGCTACCCCCTCCTCGACCATCCGTGCCGCTTCGTTCATCGCCAATGCCTGGATACGCGGGACGATGTAGCCGGCCACCGGGTTGCACACCACCGGCACTTTGCCGATGCGCTTGAGCAGTTGCAGCAGGCGCTCGACCACCTGCGGACAGGTCGCGTCGCTGCGGCTGACTTCCACCAGGGGCATCAGGTGCGCAGGGTTGAGCCAGTGCGCGTTCACGAAACGCTTGGGTTCACGGACCATGTCCGCCAGTTCCGTGACCAGGAAGGTCGAGGTGGTCGACGCGATGATGGCCTCGGGGCCGACATGCTCGCTGACCCAGGCAAACGTCTGTTGCTTGACCGCGATCACTTCCGGCACCGCCTCGAACACCAGGTCATACCGACCCAAGGTCGCACTTGCCTCGGTCTTGGCTTGCACGGTCAAGCGCGATAACGCCACGTCCGCCTGATCCGCCTGAAGCAACCCAAGCCGTACCAGGGTCTGCAGCTCGCCGCGAATGGTGTTGCGCACACGTTCGAAGTAGCCGCGTCGCTCAGCCTCGACGCGGTCCTTGATGTCGATCAGGGTCACCGGCAGGCCCGCATGGATGAACGACAGGGCAATGCCCTCGCCCATCCGCCCGGCGCCGACCACGCTGACTTGGGGCAGCGCGGCGCTCATCCGTGAATACCCTTGGTCAGCAGTTCGGTCATCTGGGCCCGGCTCAGTTGCGCCAGCCCCAGGTTTTCCAGGGTACGGCCCTCGGCATACAAGTCGCGTGCAGCCACCACCGAAGCAATGCTGAGCAGCCCCTGCGCCACCGGGGTCGGCACACCGGCCCAGCGACCGACAGACACCAGGAAGGACAGCCCCAGACGCGTATCCTCGAGCATGTAGCGATGCTTCTGCAGGTCGATGTCTTCACGCCAGTCGCCACTGTCGGTCAGCTTGCCGTGGGCCCCGCGACCGTACATCCACTCATCGCCATCAGTGGTGTTGTAGTGGTCGGCCAAGGGGAAATGCGGCGCGCCATAGCTCAGCGCTTCACGCACGGCCATGCGCTCGGCATCCAGCTGATTGGTCACTCGACGGATCGACGGCTGGGTGCCTTCGTTGTGAATGTCCCAGGCCTCGAAGTGTTCCAGGGGACCGGCGTTCATCATGATCAACGGCGGATGGATGATGGGGCCGGCGTTCATCAGCGCGCCACTCAGCGCATCTTCGATCGGCTCGACGCTCGGGTAGGCCTCGCGCAATACCGCAAAGGCATGCTCGGACAGGTTGCTGGGGAACACGCCGGTCGGCAGGCGGGTGGCGTAGGCGCTGATCACCAGGTCACTGACGCCGTGCTTGCGCACCAGGTACGGCAGCGTGCCGGTTTCCGCGAAAGCGACCTGGCTGTGGTTGCCCGCCTCGGCCATCGCCTTGGCGAACACATAGCTGCCGAACGTGCCCGGCGGCAGGAACACCACCTGGCCGTCGTGCAGGTGCGGCGCCACGTGCCTGGCCAGGTCTTCATGGGAGGTGGACGGCAGCGGGATGATCACCAGTTGCGCATCACTCAGGGCTTCGGCGAGGTTGTCGGTCAGCGACAGCTTGTCCTCGGGTTTACCGACGGACAACCGACGAGTGCCGCGATAGTCCTTGATGGTCAGGCTGCCGATGTCCAGCAGTTCCTTGAGTGCGGCGCCGTCGCGACGCCACAGACGGGTCGCGTGCCCCTTTTGCGCCATTTCCACCGCTGCGGCATAACAGCCGTGCCCACCACCCAGCACCGTAATATTCATGGAGTCGCTCCTCTTGTAAGAGACTCGATGCTATCGGGCGCCCGCCTCACCCACTTATCCGATTGCGCAGCCGACTGACGGATTACGCAGAAGCTTCAATGCTTTTGCCGGCGCAGGGTGTCCGACGGCAGGCAACCATAACGTTGCCGATAGGCGCTGGAAAAATGCCCGAAGCTGTTGATGCCGTGGCGCAACAGAATGTCGGTGACGGTCTCACCGGCCCTGCCCTGCTTGAGCGACTCATGGATCGCCGCCAGGCGCCGGTCGCGGATGTACTCCACCGGCGCCTGCTGCAGGAACTGGTTGAAGCCGTTCTGCAGGGTGCGCACCGACACGCCGCACAGTTCGCTCAGGGTCGCCAGGCTGATCGGCTCGTCCAGGTGCGCCTCAATGTAGTCCCGGGCCTTCTTGACGTGATGCGGCAGCGGCGCGCGGGTGTCGATCAGCAGATCCGCCGAATAGTTGTGCGGCAGCTGCGTCAGCAACAGCTGCATCAGGTACTCGGACAGGCCACCGGCAATGCGCGAACCGTCCACGCCGCTGCCGTACAACCGACAGATGTAGTCCAGGGTGTGATAGAGGCTGACAACGCCGGCGCCCAGGTGATCGACGCTGATGTCGAAGATCACCGACTGCCGCAGGCTGCGGCCGAGCAGGCGTTGCAGTTGCGTTTCCAGGGCATCGCGGTCGACCCGCAGGATCAGGTTGCGGCATTGCCCGTCGGTGACGATGCGGCTTTGCGCGAAGGGTGAGGAAACGCTCAGGTAGCCTGACTGCATCGCCGCGCTGCGCCGCCCGTGGGCCACTTCGCAATGGCCCTGCAAGGTGATGCGGAACAGGTACTGGTCGGCGATATCGCCGATGGTCACCTCCACGGGCGCGCCGTAGCGCAGGTCAAGCAGCGCCGAATCGCCGAAAAACACCCCATTGAGCCGGGTATGCATCGGCTCGTCCCGCAGCACGTTGAAGCTGTGCGGGCACAGGTAATGGCTGACCTTGTCCTTGATCTCACGGTAATCGGCCGAGCTGAGCAGGCTGTGCCGTTCCAGCAGGTGTACGTCATTCAACATCTGGGGTTCTCCCGATCCGGAGCGGCTCGGCCCCACTCCCCTGAACAGGGAGCGAGGCCGAGGCGCCGATCATGGACGATAACCAATCAAACCCGGTTCGGATATTCCCGGGCGTAACTTTCGCGGAATCGACCGCAACCGCGCCACAGCAAAAGCACGGTCAGCACCGATGCGCCGGCGATCACCAGCGACATCGATGAGCCCACCGCTGCGGGCGAGCCGAAATAACGGTCGGTCAACAGCGCCACCAGCGTGGTGCCCAGGCCCAACCCCAGCAGGTTGCTGATCAGCAGGAACACCGCCGAGACCTGCGCCCGCACCTGATTCGGCGCCAGGATCTGCATGGCCGCCGTGGACGCCGGCATCGGGAACGAGGCGAAGAACATCGCCGGCACCAACAGGCTCACCGACAGCCACAGTTGATCCACTTGCGAGAACAGCACCGCCGGCACCGCCATGCCCAGCGCACCGATCACCCCGGTGCGCATCGCGGCGTCCTGATGGCCTTGCTTGGCCAGGTAATCAGTCAGCCAGCCGCCGAACAAGACGCCGGCGGTATTGGCCACCAACAGCACGGTGCCGAGCATGTAGCCGGCCTCCACCGGCGTCAGGCCGAACTTGCGGATGTACAGCGCCGGGCTCCAGCTCATCAGGCAGAACAGGGCCATGGCGTAGAACGAAAAACCCAGGTAATGGCAGGTGAAGGTCGCACGGTGACGGTCGAGAAAGCGCAGGCCATCGCCCAGGGCGACCTTCCTGGCCCGGCCCTGGGCATCGACTTGCAGGCCTTTGCGCGCAGGGTCGCGCACGGTGAGCCAGATCAACAGGCCGACCACGATCCCGGGCAGGCCGACAATGAAGAACGCCAGTTGCCAGGCCTTCATCGCGCCGAGAAAGGCCACCTCGATGGTGTTCATGTCCTTGAGCATGGCGATCACATAACCGCCCACCAGGAACGCCAGGCCACCACCGACGAACGAGCCGATGGAGTAGATGCCCACTGCGCGGCCGAGTTTTTCCTTGGGGAACATGTCGCTGAACATCGAGTAGGCCGAGGGCGACAGCGCCGCTTCACCGACGCCCACGCCGATGCGGGCCAGGAACATGTGCAGGAAGTTCTTGCTCAGGCCGCAGGCGGCGGTCATCAGGCTCCAGACCACCACGCCGACGGCAATGATTTTCGGACGCGAGAAGCGGTCGGCCAGGTAGGCGATGGGCATGCCCATGAAGGCGTAGAACAAGGAAAAGGCCAGACCATGGAGCAGGCTGAACTGAGTGTCGCTGATCTGCAGGTCGGCTTTGATCGGCTCGATCATCAGCGCCAGGATCTGCCGGTCCACGAAGGAAAAGATGTAGGCGACCATGCACAGAGCTACCACGTACCACTCGTAGACGTAGGTTTTCTTCTTGTGCAGGACCGGGTTGTCGACCTGGATATTCACGGGTATTTGCTCCTCTAGGAATCCGCTCATGGACGCCGCGCGCCACAGAACAACGAATGGAAAGTCGTGGGGCAGATGCTAAGGACAATGGGTTCGATCATGGTCAGGCCTCTTATTGTTATGGGATCAATCGCCTACCAGAACTTCCAGGTGTAGGTCGTGGCGAAACGGAATTCGTTGTAGTCGTAGCCGTACTTCTGCTTCACGTCGATGTTGCGCAGGTCCAGCCCCAGGCCTTGCAGCGCCCCGCTCTGCACCACATAGCTGAGGCCCAGGAAGCGTTCGCTTTCCTGGTTGTCGCTCAGGTTGGCGCCACGGTTCCAGTCGGTGCCCTTGGTGTAGCGGCTGTAGAACTTCAACCCCGGCACGCCCATCCCGGCAAAGTCGTAGCCATAACGCGCCGACCAGGATTTTTCACCCGGGCGCACGAACGCCAGGGACGACCAGTGCACCAGATAGGGCTGGGGGATGTAGCCGTTCATGGTCGGGAACACGCTGATGCGCGGCGCGAAAAATGATGTGGATTCGCTGAGATAAATTGAATTTAGATTCGTTGCATCCACCGCAACAGAATAACGGAAATGGCAGTCGTTCATCACTGCCAGTCCACTTAATACCTATCGGCTGATCCGCTTCCTCTCATCAACCTCAAATCACCAAGCACCCCTTCAACGGTGCGACTGGCGTCGCAGTGCTTCGTGTACGCCAAGAAGCTACAGACTCGCTGCCTGACGTGCTGCTGACTGATCAACCCTGCCTTATACCTGGCCATCAATGCCCGGAACGATGACCGAGCCCGCTTGATGTTTCGCTTGCGCGGCAAGATGTGGGTCGGCCATATGCGGTAACCACAAAAATCCAAGCCGCGCTGCCAAGGATGAGTCGCTGTCTTGGGATTCAGCTCCAGGCTGAGCGCCGCCACCTCTGTTGCCAGCTCGCTCAGAGCCGCTGCCGCACACTCTTTATTAGGCAGCACGGCGATGAAGTCATCCATGTACCGAACATAGTGCTTGATACCCATCTGATCCTTGGCGACATGATCCAGTCGGTTAAGCAGGATGTTGGCCCCTAACTGGCTGGTGAGCGCACCAACCGGCAAGCCGATGCCAGTATCGTCGCCGTAGCCGCTGATAATCTGCCGCCACAGCCACAACACGTTCTTGTCGGAGATGGTGCGCCCGATCTCTCTTAGTAAGACGTGATGTCTGATGCTGGCGAAAAATCGACTGATGTCGGCCTTGAGTACATACGCACCATCTCCGTGGTTACGCTTCGCAACCCTAATGAAGTGCTGAGCACGAGCCACGGCTGCCTGGGTGCCCATGCCGACGCGACAGGCGTAGGAGTCACTGATGAACTTACGCTCGAAGAGAGGGTTGACCACTCGCACCAGGGCGTGATGGATGACGCGATCGGCGAAAGGCGGAGCCTGGATCAGCCGCAGCTTAGGTTCTTTAACCACGAATTCGCGGGGCTTGCCGGGTGCCCAGCTTTTCCAGATCAGATGGTTCTGCAGGTTGACGAGATTTTCTTCGACGTTGGCCGCAAAGCGCATGACAGAGGATCGGTCCCGCTTGCCGCGACGTGCTTCTAGATAGGCTTGGTACAGGTTATCAAAATCAACTATCTGGCCCCACAGGCCATTGGTGGTGGTCGGCACAACATAAGCCTTAGCCCATATGAGGGCAAAAAATTAGGGCGGGCATCGCCACATTCGCCGAAGCTACTAGCCGCGATGCCCTGTAAATCTTTGACTACATGGTCTGGAGAGGGGCCCCAAAGGAAGCGCGCTGGACATAGACCCTTGGGCCTGATGCCTTCTGGCGATAATCGTTTGCGAGGCGGCCGCCGACGTTCGTGTTCGCGTTCGACGCGGCGTTGTTGACGTTCAGATAGAACAGCCCGGCGTTCGAGCCGTTGCCGTAGTTGCCACCGTAATAAGCCTCTCCCCAATGCTCTTTACTTCTTAACTGGCACCAGCCCTTCATGCTTGATCCAGGAACCAACGATCCGTCCAACTTCGTTGACATGGCGCATCCAGACATCAAGCCGGTGCGTATTGATGTAGCCAAGCCTGTGCGCCTTGCGCACCAGATGGCGGAATACTTCGATCTCAACATCCAGATCAAACAGCGCTGCGGTCTTCTGGCGGCGCTTCCAAGCCACCACCGTCAGACGTAACAGCTGATTGCAGGTGCCGCGCAACTCGGCGCAGAGCAGGTGCCGCTCAAGCTTGGGGAACTGGTGCAGCACGGTGTGCGTGTAGGCATCCAGCTCTTCGAGCTTGGTCAGCAGGATCAAATGGGCATCGCTCACGCCGACATCTTCCCTTCATCCATCTCTATGCTGCTCTCACAATGGTTGGGCTCGAACCAGTCCAGGAGCCTGCACAGCACGCAGCCCCAGCGCTTACCCTTACGCGCAGCCTTACCAGCGCGGGAGCTAATCGTTTCGTCTTCGCTCCCCCCGAATGCGGTATTGGCCAGCTGGTCGAACGACACCGCCAAACGCCAGGCCCGCGTGCTGCTGCCGAGCACAGCAAAGAACATCCAACCCAGCGCGACCAGAGCGGCGAATGCGCACAGCACCAACAGGACCAAGCCCAACGCAATGCGCTTCACCATACAATGGCCGCCACTTCTTCCAGCGACTCTGCATTGTCGAGCAGATCCTCGGCAGCCTGGCGCTTGCCGATGATGGCTCCCGAATAGGCGGCGTAGCCCTCGGCCTTGGCCTGCACGCGGGCGGCCAGATCCGCAACCGTCAAGCCGCGCACCTCGGCAATGGCTGACAAGAGCAATGTGGGGCCTGGCGGATCGAGCAGAAACGCCGCCGCTTCCTGCACCTGCTGCGGCCAGCTCTGCAATTCGCCTGGCGGATAGGTGCTGGTCAGGGCCGCCAATGCCAGATCGCACGCCGAGTTGATCTGCGCCAGCTTGGCGACCTTGGCAGCGGCCAGCCTGTGCGACGCGGAGGCTTCGTACTTGATCTCGCCCAGGTAATCAGCAGCATCAAGTGAGCAGGCCGGGATTTCGTCCGGCTGCCCCGGCAGGATCACCGCTACAAACAGTCCGTTCTCGCGGTACTCCAGCGGTACCGACCAGACGCGAACCATGCCATCAACGCTGATATCGGCCAGCTCAATGGTCTGGCCGTTGACGCTCAATATTCCATTTTCGATCTTCAAAGCACTCTCCTAAAAGCAAAGGGCGCCCGCTCGGCGGGCTAGCCCAAAGACATGACACAAGTCACAGGACCCATTACACCTTCGCGAGGCGGCCGCCGACGTACGTGCCCGCGTTCGACGCGGCGCCGTTGACGTTCAGAAAGAACAGCCCGGCGTTCGAGCCGCCGCCGTAGGCGCCACCGTGGTACGCCACGCAGTTAGCGCTGGCATAGAAGTAGTCGCCATAACTGCCGTTGCTGGCCGTCGCATCAACGGTGGCCGGGGCAAAGATGTCGCGCAGGTCGTAGTCCACCCCTGCGTCCTCGGCCATGGTCACCGGGTAGGTACCAGCAGCTGGAGCAGTGCGGGTGGTGGTCAGGTACGACTTGTTGCCGTTGCGGTCCCAGACTTTGAACTTGTTCGATGCGTCGGTTTGCAGGCCGTCGACCATCTGATAGACGTTGCCCCACAGCCCGACGATGCCGCGCCAGGTGGCTTGCGCAACCGTGACACTGTCCACCGCCTGGACGGCGCTAGTGCTGACGTTGCCCTGGCCGATCAACGCCTGCGAATCGGCGCCGCCCATTTCGATCATCGCCAGCGTCTGAATGGCCGACAGCTGATAGATCGACCACAGTGCAAAGCCGCTGACGCCGGCCGTGTTGCGTGCGGTCGCACGTGCCTGCATGGTCGGGAAGTCGATGCTGACCAGTGGTGCCAGGCCCGGCTTGGAGCCCAGCTTGGCGCCGTCCGTCGTGCCCTGATACTTGCCGACCCAGAACTGCGCCAGGTCCGCGCCCGCATTCTTGAACGCTGGGTGCAAGGTGAATCCTGCGGCAGGTTGGTCGGAGATCCAGACCGCCTTCTTGCCAGTGTTAGCCCCCGAGGCGATGGTGCCGCGCTTCACGTAGAAGGCCGGAATCCGAACCATGTTCTGGCCGTCGACCACCTGATCCTGAATCGCGCCGTAGGTGGCGTGCGAGCTGAAGAACGAAGCGTCCGTCACCTTGGTCGCGCCATTTTCATCTACGCGGGACCAGGTGCCGCCACCGCCGCCCGTGGCGAGCATCGCAATGCCGATCACGTTGGCAAAGGCCGCCTTGGTGGTGATCTTGCTTTCGGTCGACCACTCCGACCAGCCTTTGGTCGCGCCCTGATGGCGTACCTGCAGGTAATAGCTCAACTGGCCGGGCTTGAGCTTTCCAGCGGGCACCACTGCCGAGAGCTTGTTCGTCGCATCCGTGCCACTGTCCCAGACCGGCGCGGCGTAAGTGCCGGCCGCGTCGCGAATCCGCCACTGACTGGCTGCGTGCGTATCGGCGCCGCCCACAACGACAAAGGCCGAACTGGTCAGCGTCGGCTGCTCGGGCACGTCCGTGGCGTTCGCCGCAGGCCCGGTGATGCTCGGTGCGGCGACATACACAAATGAGGCGGCCGTAGCGAAGCTGGCCACCGTCATCCAGTCCGACCACAAGCCCGCCACGTCCTGCACGCGGGCGCGCCAGTAGTAGGTGGTTCCCGCGACCAATACCCCGGCAGGCAGGGCGTAGGACAGTCCTGAGCCCAGCACGCCAGAGTCATGCAAGATCGCGGCAAAGCCGGCCGTCGTCGACAGCTGGAATTGCACTGCCGCCTGCGTGTTGCCGGACGGCGAGCTGTAACCCGCCAGGGCCAGCGTTGGCCGCTCCATAATGCCGGTGGCGGCCGCCACAGGGGAGCTGATCAGCGGTGTGACCGGACGCAGGTCTGGGTTGATAAAACCGCCCAGGCCAGTGGGCATGCCCAGCGCCACCAGGTGCGCAATGCTCATCGCTTCGCCTTCGACATCCAGACGCAACCAGCCGTCGCCGCGCATCGGCAAAATGTACTCGTAATCGGCGTAGCCGGTCGGGATGTCGCCGTCGGTGCGGCGCAAAGACCAACCGGTTTCCTTCCATGTCGGCTGGTAGCCGTCGCGATAGTACAGCCGAGCCATGCCCGAGTTGAGCGAGCGGCGAATCACGACCGCGCCGCCAGCAGTGTCGGTGCCAATATTGATCGAGCGCGTCAGGTAGATATCGCCCGGCATGGCGGCGGCGCGGGAAGCACCCAGCACCTTGATGCTGGATCGGCGCAAGGTCGCCGATGAGCCCCAGTCGCGTGACAGATTGGCCGCGAGACGAATACGGGCCGCAGAAAGTACGGTTTGCACTTGCACCAGGGCGGATGCCGGGGCCGGATCGCCATTGGCATCGACAGCTGTCGGATCACTGAGGACGTAGAACTCGCCAGGACGCAGCTTGGCCGTGGATGCCAGGTCGATAGAGTCATCGCCATTAACGCCCTGGATAACGCCGATCGGCTCCAGATCGATCAGCGTGTAGCCCGGAACGAACATCTCAAAACGGACTACGTTGTTGCGGTACAACCAGTCGAGATCAACTGCCTTTTGTACTGAAACAGCACTCGACGACTCTACATCGCCAAGGCGCTCATCGAGCGAACCGAGAGCGAGGTCGGCTGCGGCCTTGTTATCGCCAACAGCCTTATTAATAGCTGCGTCATTATCCAGCAGCGCCTGGTGGATCGGATTCCAAGTGTCCGGATGGGCGACACTGGACGTGGTCAGCGCGGGCACGCTGGCGGAAAAAACGGGATCTAGACTTGGGGTCAACGGCATGACGGTGTTCCTCAGTATTCAAAATCAAGATCGAGCTCGATCTCGCTGGTGGACTCGAACTCTTTTGGCTTAACGACACGGCGACCCATCAGTACGCCCGACTCGGTAAACACACCAAACTCACGCAGGACGTTGTCTGCAGCCAGAATTCCGCCCATGTTGCCCCTGACTGTCAGCACAGCGCCTACCACGCTGCAGGTCACTGGCACGCGGGCGAACTCGGCCACGAGGGCAACGTCCTCATCCGGCGAATACGCCTTGCTACCCGACCCGAAAGCCATCCAGGCGGCTTTGGAAATGGCTGCTCCAGTTGCGGCGCTAACCGCGACCTGGTGCCGGTAGGCAAGCGTGGTGGGTGTCGCGGTCGGGTTGCTCATAGCGGTTCCTGTGTCGTAATGCCGTTGTGTTTAACGCGCAAGGTGGCGCGGAATCTGATGGTTGGGCCGCCCAGTTCGCCGCCCAGCAGCCAGGTGCCGTCGAGGCGATGCAGGCCAATGCGGTCGAGCTGGGCATCGGCAAGGCTTCGGCCTTCATCCATCGGCCAACCCTGAAGTGTCTGGACGTCCAGAGCCCAGCGGCCATCCAGCGAACGAAAGCGATCGCCCAATAGAACTGGCTCAGAAGCACGTGGCCCGCCCATGGACATGGCGGCACGCAACGAGATCTTTTGGTGGGTGGTGATGTGGCTGTTGTCTAGGGCCGCACCGGTCGGCGTGTGCCCATTGAGGAGTCGTCCATCAAGGGACCAGCCACCGTCGAGCAACACGTCGGCATATCCGCCGTTGAGTTTCCAGCAGCCATCCAGCGTGCGGCGCGCTGCAGGCTGGAACCGCTGACACTTGGAGTACTTCAGGCGCAGGCGCGCAGCCATCGACTTGATGGTGATTCGCGAATCGAACCTGGCCTGCAGGGCGATGATGATGCCAACCAGCTCGTCGCGAGTAGGCGCATAGGCTTCTGCGACTTTGCGGATGCGCTTCTGCTGCTCGCGGGACCAGTCGCCCTCGGAGGCGTTGAGACGGATCGCATACTGAGCCCAATGGCTCATGGCGATGCGCTTCATGACTTGACCGTTGATGCCGGTCGCGGGGGGCGTGAGGCTGACACTGCCATCGAGCAGCCAGGTGCCGTCCAAGGTCTTGCCACCAGCGGCAATCCATTCAGCCTGGTAGGTCTTCTGCTCGATCAGCTCCAGCACTGGGTAGCCAATGGTCGCCAGCGCCTGCTTGACTGCCCAGGGCGTGCCTTTATAGCGGTGCAACATGATCGCAGTCTTGATCAGCGCTCGCCGGTCGTCATCGGACCTGGCCACCGGCCAAGTAGCCTCTTCCAGCATGGAAAACTGTTCGGCAAGGATCGGCAGCAGCGAAGGCGGCACCAGGTCTACCAGGTAGACGAGCATCGGATTGAGATCGAGCCGCTGCATATTCTCGTTGAGCAGCTCATTCAGCCAGACGAATCGCTCGTCACCGACCAGTGCCGGTGGCAGCTGTTGATCAGCCATTGGATGTACCTGCATCGATCAGCTGGATCGAGGAGCAAACTGCCCATTCGTTGCCGAGCAATTCACGCGGTACAGCTGGTTGCTCGACAAAGGCCCGATACACACCGGCCACTTGAAGCCGTGCGATCAGCTGCTCAGGGACGATATCGACACCCAGCCCGGCACTCAACTCAAGCACGTATGCATCGGCGGCAGCTTGTACCTGGGCCATCGTAGTGACGCGGTCGGCGCTGTTGAAGAAGACGATGCGAGCGTTGATCGAGTAATCAACCTGCACCGGGGGTAGCGCATGCACGGTGTCACAAAGGGGCCGAACCTTTTCACCGCTCACCAGGGCCAGCACGCGCTGCAGCAGGTCGGCAGTCGGCAGTCCGCTGGTGGTCAGCGGAAACAGCGCGACATGCCCAGGTAGCTGGCCTTCAGCAGGACCATGCACTGCGACATCCACGATGGATTGGTGTACAGCCATGGCGTGATAGCGGTAAGCCCCACGGCTGCCAGCGTTGGAGTACGCCTCAGGCGCCAGGATAATGCGCTCGCGGTAGCGATCATCGTCCTCGTCCTCGGCACCGTCGAAGCTCACCGCAATGTTGGTGGCCAGCAGACCGGCAAATGGTGGATTGGTGATGACACTGATCTGCCCGACCGCCCAACCATTACCGGCTTCGCCGACCGTGCTGCAGGTGGCGGTGACGATGACTTGAGTCTGGCCAGCAGGGATCAACACGTCTTCGTCAGTGATGAATGCCAGCTTGGCGTCCAGGGTGGCCACTCGCGTGCCAGCCGGTATCAGCAAAGGCTGAATTGCTGCCGTTGCAATGGCGAAACGCACCGGGCAACGAGCGGCTATTGCCAGCAGTCGAGGGGTGGCGACCAGCTCGCCCAGGTAATCCAAGATCGGGCCGTCGCTGTGCCGTACCAGTAGCTGCTCACCAGCATTCTGAATGGACATCTGCAGGCCGGTGGTGGCGTAGGCGATCTGGTCGATGAATAGGCGCTCGATCTGCGCCGGATATAGGGTTTTGCCCGACTTCTCTTCGTAGCGCGCAATCAGATCAGCTTCGGTGGCGGCAGGATCGATCGTGACGAATACCGGCTTAGGCAGCTCGCGCATACGACACCTCCGTCAACTGAGGCACGCCGTCCGCTACACGCCACATCACCTGCAGGGTGACTTGCGCGCCCTCGATGGCCGGAGTCACTTGCACCACCTCAACTCGCTTCTCCCACAGGCGAATCGCATCAACAGCTTCACGCACCAGGTGCGGCACAACGCGGTTTACGGGCCAGTCGATATAAAGGTGGATGTCACTGCCAAAGGTCGGCCGATGAGGATCGCTGCCCTTGGGGGTTGTGAGGATGATGCGAATAGCCTGGTCAATATCACGCAGGCCTTCCACGACCGCACCGGCAGTGCCAAGTGCTGGCTGCCAGTGGGCTGCGGTGATGCTGGTATAGGAGATGGGCGTCGTCATGCGCCCATACTAGGAGTGTTGGCTGCAGACTAGTTTTCATCGGGTTTAAAGACCCGAGCCAATGCGGAAAGTCGCGCCTTCTATATATATGTCGGTCAGTGGCTATGGTGGTTCGAGTTGCCGCCTCCATCCATGATGGTTCCCGCCACTTTGGCGTCACCGCCGACATCAAGGCTGCCACCTACCTTTAAATTGCCGGTCATCGTCACGTCAGGGACATCCAGCGTCGCCGAAGGGGCCTTGACCGACACCGGTTCTCCACATTCCACGCTCAAGTTCTTGGCGCACTTTAAAGTGGTAGCTCCGACGCAATCCAGCGCCATCACATGGGCCGCACGGTCATACGTCAGGGTCGTGCCGTCGCTGAACCGCACATAGTCCGTGTCTTCATCGACGACTGGTGGCGGCTCGGCGGTGGAATAGATACCGCCCAGGTAAACACCACCGACGCCATCCGCATCGAGCAACACCGCCACCTGCTCATTCAGCTCAGGCATCAACGGACGGCGCTGCGTGCCCTGGGTGTTGCGCTGGGGCACATGCAGCCAATAGCTCTCCACGCCGTCCCGGTCATCCAGACGCACGCGGATCCGGCAGGCCAGGTAATCGACCGCACTCACTTCACCGTATTCCAGCTCAACGCCCATGACTGAGGCTTCCTGCTGCTTTGAGGTTATGCAAGGGCACCATCCTGCTGGAAGCCATAAGTCGACAGCGCCAGATCAGGCTTGGAGGCGTCGAATGACAGTGATATCGAGGCCGCAGATATGCGACAGAGGCTCAGTTCGACCGTATAACCCCCACCACGGGTAATCCGATGCTGCGCGGACATGATCAGATAGTTACCGCCCATTTTGCCCGCTGCGACCAGGGTAACGACGTTGCCACTGACCAGATTGGGCTGGCCCATCATCGACCAGCTGCCCGTCGTGCGCCCCCGGTTTGCTTTAGCCAGATCAGCTTTGGCCTTGGCCTTGGATTCCTCTTCAGAGGCCGAACGCTTGCGCTGTTTCTTGGTGTCGGCACTGGTGGTCGTGCCACTACTACTGCTGGGGACCGCGACAGTCTCACCGTTTTTAATGTCGTAAGAGATCAGCTTCTTCTTGGCCGGATCCTTGTGCTTGACCGACACCTTCTCCGGCACGGTCCTGATCTGGTCCCGCAAATGCACATTACTCAGGTCTTTCAGCATCAACTGGGCGACCGGCTTCCCCTTGGCCAGCTCGCTGATGGCGTGAAAGACCAGGCGTGATCCAGTGACCTTGAAGGCATAGTCGTATTCGTCTGCGAGGTTGCGCAGGAACTCCAGATCGGACTCCTGCTGTGTCAGTCGATCAAGCTTGATCGGCTCGATGCTGCCCACCAGGGTCAGCCCCAGACGACTAGCGACCTCTTGGGCAACGGCGGCAAGTGTGGTGTTCTCGTAGGCCTTGTGCTCGGTGGTACGCAGCGCCGTGTTGATGCCTGTTGCGATCGCCCTGATGCCAACCGTGGAAGGGGCGGAGCTGAAGTCGACTTCATCAATCTCCAGGCGGCTCAGCGTACGCAGCGGCTTTCCTGACCACCCCAAGGACAAAGCAAGTGCGTCGCCATGCCCCGGATACCAGGCATCGAGCCACTTCCCCTCGGTATCTTCCAGTTCGATATCCAAGGTGTCAGCCTGACCTGTCAAAAAGTCCGAGTAAGAGATCGAGGTCCAGTTTTTGCTAATGTCGTGAGTGATATTTCGCTGCTGGTAGGTCAGCACAAAGCGTGCCTCGGGCACCTCTCCTGGTACTAACGCATCCATGGCGGGAGATCCTCGCTCGACACCGCAGGCTCAAGCACCGGAATAGCCAGGATCAGGCCTGCAGGCAATGCCCCGGTGATCGGCACATGAGGATTGGCCTCAACAATCGGCGGGTAACGATGGGCGTCGCCGTAATACTTCCAGGACAGCTGGTCCCAGCGCTCGCCCTCAGTTGTGACATGGGTCAGAAACATCAAGCTCTCCTGGTGATGACTTGAGCGGCCAGGCCGGTCAGGCGCGTTGAAGCCCCATCGAGCCTGTCGTAGGCCTGGGCAATGTAGTTGCCAGAGGTCTCGAACCGATCGACGACATTGCCCAGGTCCAGCGGGCTGAGGCTAGATCGTGCGCCGCTGACGCTGCCATACAGGCTCTGACCCAGCTGCGCTATGTCCTGCCCCTCGCGGATAAAGCTCGCAGCTTCTGTCAGGCCTGCGATCGGCCCCAGCGCCCGCTCGGTCAGAGCGGCGAGCTGCGGAGCCTGAGTAAGCAACGTCATCGGGTTGAAGTTCTTCACCGCCTCGTAGATGGTCTTCGCCTGCCGGATCATGGTCCCGGCCTGGCGCGCATAGCCAACCACTTGCTGAGCCGAGGACAGTACCGGGGCGAGCTTTGAGATCAATGCCGGGGTCGCCATCTTCGTCGCAGCCGTGGACTGCACCGCCGAATCAATCAGGCCAGGCTTGACCAGCTTGGGCGTGAATGGCCCTGCATATTCGCGCAGCGTGACCTGGACATTCGACGAATAAAGCCGACCGTCAGCCGAGGTCCGACGAGGTGTGTTGCTGATGTCAGTGATCACAAAGGCACCGACATATTCGCCACTACCAAGCACAAACGCCAATGGCTCGTGCTTGCTCTTCGCCTCACGGAGGGTGCGCAGACGCAGTTCAGGGTCACCCAGCCACGGGTGCAGCTGCATGCTGAAGATGAGTTCGTCGAGGCCGTCGCCGACCCACTCCAGCAGCGGTTTGCTCTGGATCAGCGAATGCTCAGCCCAATCGGCAGTGCTGCGCTGTTCCATGCCGGTGATGCCGCTGGCCACCTCGAATTCGATCTTTCCCAATACGGCAAACATCAGGCGCGTCCCCCAGCTGGCGGGCCGTAGCTTCGGCGACCCTGGTCATGCTGGAAGCGCTCCATGTACCTGACGAACTCGGCATAGCTGGCGCTCAACGCCTGGGTGACTTGATTGCCAACGCCGTCACCACCCGGCACGTTGATGACTGGTGCATAGGTCACTTGCATAGGCTGCGCAGTAGCTGCGCCACCCATGGCAGCAGCGCCTGCAGATCCGTCAGTACCGGCCATGTTGGCGCTAGTGAGCGCCGCCAGATTCGGAAGGCGCATTGGGACGCCTGTCTGGTCGGCCATGCCCAGTGCCGCCTGGCGAACGAGGCCAGTCTGCGAGGCGATGCCGATCGCGGCACCCTCGCTGATGTTGGCACCGTAGCCCATGAAAACGCGGCTCGGCGATTGGATGCCGAGTGTCTCGGTGAACCAGCCCTTAATCGAAGTGCCGATTCCAACAACGGTCTCCTTGGCGCTTTCGAGTCGGGCACTGATACCACTGACCAGACCGCTGATGATGTTGCCGCCGAACTCACTGAACTTGCTTGGCAACTCGACCCCGAAGTAGCTCATGACCCCGGCGAAGGCCCGATAAAACAGGCCCACCGGGGAGAAGTTGACGATCAGGCCGACGATCCCTGCGAGACCACCGCTAAAGCCGGCCCTGATCTCACTCCACAATCCGCTGAAAAAGCCCTTGATCGGCTCCCAGTAGCGGTAGATCAGGTACGCCCCGAGGGCAATGGCAGTGATGGCCAAGCCGATGGGATTCATCAACAGTGCGCGACCAAGCCAAAGGACGGCCTGACCCGCAAGCTTCAGGCCGAACAGCAATGTTCCGCCCAGGATCTTGCCCAGGAACAACCCGCCCCGAGCAGCCATCATGAGTGGCGCACCGAACGCCATGGCGATACCGCGCAGGAATATGCCGCTGTATTTGAGAGTGGTGAGCAGGCCGCCGCCCAGCATCTTCAGGCCGGCGATTGCCGGGGCAAACCGGCCCATCTGCCAGGCGGCGCGCAGCAGCGTCCATTTGGCCGACATCGACTTCATGGTGGTCATGATCGATACAAACGGCGACATCACCAGGTTGGCGCCGTAGGCGACACCGATGAATGCTAACTTGCTGGCCAGCAGACCTGCGACCAGGCCGACCACACCCTTCACCAGGGCCGGGTTTTCGCCAGCCCAGGTGGAAAACGCCCGTACTACTGGGATGACGGCCGTGGTCACATCTACCAACGCAGGCAGAAGGACACTCCCGACAGAGATACCAAGTTCGGAAAGATTGATCGTCAGAGCTTTTAGCTGCTCCTTCGGGCTTTCCATCCGTTTTTTCCAGTCTTGATCTAGAACACCCTGATCAGCGGCTGCGGCACTGCCTTTCTGAATGTCTGCGCCTTCGCTTCGGTTTGCGATAGCTGGGCGAATGAAGGCCAACACCTGCTGATCCGCGAACAGTTCACCCAACTTGTAAGATTCATTCAACCGGGCTAATGCCGTCTCACGCTCCTTATCATCCTTGAGAGCCATCACTTTCTGAAACTCGGCCGCTGCCTTTGGCCCCTTCGTGCCCATGTATTGGGTGATGATGTCGAGCATGGCCTGCATCGGCGTCATCCCCTTGCCGACCATGTTTTTCATAGCGTCTTGTAGGTCAATACCTGCGTCTTTGAATGACTTCAAAGTGTCTTTCGCAGTGATCTTCGATAGAAAGTTTTTGAAGTTGTTGGCTGCTTCGTCGTTGCTGCCCGCACCTTTACGGGCAATCTGCAACGACGCACCAATCTCGGCAACTGCCCGCTCACCGGTTATCCCAAGGGCGGCAAATTGAGGAGTCAATTGAGGCAACCATTTGGCCATGTCCGCCAACTCAAACTGGCCCCGCTTACCGGCATAGGCGAGCATGTTCATCGAGCGCTCAAGCCCGGCCGCGCCAATGCCCAAGTTGTCGTTCAGCGCGATGGCCACCTTCCCCAGATCATCCATGTTCGCCCGCGTAGCGGTTGCGGTTTTTGCCATCACCGGTGCATATGCGGACAGCTCTTTAGCGCTGGAGATGCCGCCTGCGATCAATACCTGAGTACCCTTGGCAACCTCGGTCTGCGCCTGATTCCACTTCAGCGCTGCACCGCGCATGACGTTGCTGATTCCCTCTTCCTCGGCAGCATTAAAGCCGCCCGTGATGGCGATGTCGTTGGTCTGATCCTTGAAGTCGATAGCCGTACGCATGGCCTGAACGACAGGTGCTCCTACCACGGCCGCCGTCCCAATGGTCTCCATCGCTTGACCGCGCAACTCACCACGCTTGTTTTTCAGGGTTTCGCCACGTGCAATACTGGTGTTGAGCTGCTCCTGCTTGGCCTTCAATTGATCAATGGTGCGGCCAACCTGGGTGTACTGATTGCGCAGACGCTCAATGCCAGTACCGCCGCGCGCGAGGGACGCGGCCAGCTCCGTACCGATGAGTTTTTGCCGAGCCGTTAGACCGTCTGTAGCTCGTCCGAGCTGCTGGACGGTGGAGCGTGCAGACCCGAACGCGGACTGCAAGGTGCCCGAAACCGCAGCACCAATCCGTAGCCCGACAAGAACTTCATTCGCCATATTCGTTACGCCTGGAGCCTGACCTTATGCCAGCCGAGCCAACGGCCCGGCTCCTACGATGGCACTCATTGCGAGCGCATCTTTTCTGCAGCTTCGATGCGTCGGTCGATCTCCCGACTGCACGCATCAACCCAGCGCAGATACTCCGGCATCTCCAGATTCGCTATCTCCGAGGGCTGCATCTTGAGCACCATCAACAGTGCCTCGTCCCAGGAGTGCAGCCAGGTCTCGTCCATCAGCCATGCCCCGAAACACCTCGGTAACGGTTTTGGAGTCAGCGATATCCAGATCGTTAAGATCCTCGATGGTCATACCGGTCATTTTTGCGAGGAGGAAGTCCTCAATCACGCCCTCGTCCTTGCTGTAGTCCTGGGCCTTACCGATGTCCTTGCGCTTGAGGCGAGTGATAGGCAGTGAAGTTAGGTAGGCGCCCGCTGCGGTCGTGAAGGGGAATTTGAGTGGAATACTGAGGGTTGCGGCCATTGCGATTGCTCCAGGTGATGTGGGACTGCTCTGAAAGAATCCAGAGGTTCGCACCTGGCGGCCGATCCGACTTTTAATCGGCTTTAAAGAAGAAGCCCCGCACGATGGCGGGGCTTCGGGGTGCATCCATGCTGCCCATCCATGGGCTCGTGTCAGATCAGGCGCATCCCGCGCAACCGCTAAGCCCGGCCGATATTCTTCCTGTATGTCGCCAGCTGATCCTCACCATTCACCTTGAAGATGTTTGACATGTAGTCCAGCAGAAGCACTTCATCACCATCGAGGACCTGTCGCACATAGGTGGCCGAGAACGGCGACTCGTACTTCGCTGCATCGCGAGGCTTGTGGCTGCCCAGTTTGTACTCCTTGAAGGTGATGGTCATCATCGTGACCAGCGGAACTTCCTTCACCAGGCCAGTGCTGTCGAACACCTGCACGTTCGACCGGCACTGCAACGCAACGCTTTTGAAAGGCGTTGCAAGCTTGGTGGCCGCCTCGCCGTACATGCTGTTCCAGTTGATCTTGCCCTCGATCTTGTCGAAGCCATCGGGCAACTCGATCAAGCCGATCATGCCCAGGCCCTGGAAGTCGGACACCACAGCCTTTACTGAGCCAAGGTCAATCTCTTCGGCCTTACCGAAGAAGTCGGCTCCGTCCAGGTAGATGTTGGCGTTTGAAATGCGGTGCGCGGCGAAGGCCATTATGGTGCTCCCAGGTTGACCAGGTATTCGCTGGTGATTTCGGTTTCAAATGTGCCTCGCTCAAGCGGCAGAGGCACGGTCAGCTTGTAACTGAACAGCGCATGACCAAGCTGCAGCTCTGTCTGAGGGTTGCGGGCGGGGTCATACCAGCACTCCCCACCGATCAACGCTTCATCACCAATCAACTTGCGAAACAGCAGATTGACGCTTTCGGTGATGCTGTCGATCAGGCTATCGGTGATCGGCATGTCCACGAACTGCAGCGAGCTGTAGCGGATCGATTCGTCAATGATGTCCTTGGTGCGACGAACGTTTTCGAAGTTGCGCATCTCCGTCACGGTCGGCCAGGCGGCAGTGCGGTTGCCCCACAATCGCAGTCCGGTACCGAATGAATTGAAGACGGTGGTGATGCCGTTTTCGTTGAGCAAATTGACTTCACTGCTCGCGTCGTCAACTCGGGCGGTCAAAGGCCGCTCCAGCCCGATTACGCCAATCAGCTCCTGATTGGAGCTGCTCCACCAGTAGCCCTTGTCGTTGTCGATCTTCGCCCGAAGAGCGGCAGCACGGATCGACAGGGGTTCCAGGCGCTCACCGCTGGTGGCGGTATCGAGCACTTTCACGTGGGGATAGCACAAACGCACCCGATCACTGCTGGTGTTGAAGTTGATCGCGCCTGCAGGTCCGCGACCAGCAATGCACTGCTGCACAGTGGTGCCGATCGGCGCATCGATGTAAGCGACCCCGCCGACTTGAGTGGCGGCCGCAATCAGCTCGACGCTGACCGTGTTGAGCTGACTGAACCCTGGAGCAATGAAGATCTTCGCGAAGAAGCCCAGGGTGTTGTAGCTGTCCTGGAACGCTTTGAGCCCGCTTCGCTGACCTGCAACGTTGATCGCACCGACGATATCGGCGGGCGTGACTTTGCTCGGGTCGGCATGGGTGTAGTCGGCAAGGACCGATCCGTTGATCGGGATAGCGCCAGCGGCCAGCCGTGTGACCTTACCGGCCAGCATGTCGACGGTGTAATCGACACCGACCTGATAGGCCACGCCCTCGGCAGACGGCTTGAGTGTCAATGCCTGTAGTGCGCCGTGACCCAGCCTCAGCAGTTCGTTATCACCGAAGGAGCGGGCCTGACCCTCAACATTGGAGCGGTGGACCAGCGGATCAAGGACGTTCACCACCAGGACAGTGCCAGCACCGAAGTCGTAGATGCCCGACAACGCCTTGGGAATGCTGAAGCCGTCCAGGTCATCAGGGCCAAACTGAGCACCGTCGATCTCATTCAGCGACAGCGTGACCGTATTCACCGCCCCGACCGGAGCGGTACCGAGCAAGGCAATGACCGCCGACTTAACAATGCGGATGGGTCTTGCCCCTCGGGATATCTCAAGGGTCTCAATACCGTGCAAATAGTTAGCAGCCATCAGGCTTTTGCTCCTTTCTTGGCTTGCGCAGCGGGCGTATCAACCACAGCGCTTTCGGCGACATCGTCTGGAAGTAACTCCAGATGTTTGAGGGCGAGCAGTACCTGAACATATTCATGGTCGTCTGGTAGCTCGACAGGTTTGCCAGGCATCAGCTGCACTTCGAGCAGCTCGGCAGGCTTGCCGGACTCCGCAACAAAACGAAGCGTCGCCGCGCTCTGCGGGCCTTTGTACAAATAGCGGGTCAGTTTCACGGGAGATCCTCGAAACGGGACTGAGTCAGGGGATACCCGGTTTCGGGTTCCATGATTTGCAACTGGGTTGCACGGGTGGAAATGTCGAGGGCGTACTGCCAGATACCCTGTGTCTGGCCGATGAACGCTTCCGCGAGCGGTCGACAGGCCACATCACAGTGCGGCGCCTTCCAACCAGCCAGCGCACCTCTGGCACGGTCGAGGTAACTGATTACCCCATCCTTGCCATTCAGCTGGCGGAACACGAAGGTCAGACGCAACACGATCTTGCGTGTCTGGAACATGGCATCGGTGGACTCGGAGTCATCGAAGGACGATTTGCCGAAGGCCACCAGGACAGCGCCACGAGGGTGATTCAGCCGGTATTGAGCCGAATTTTCGGGAAACAACTCGATCATCAGCTCCTGATCGAAGTGCGCTTTCAAGCGCTCTATGATGGCCAGCATCAGTTGCTCGGTCTGGGTCTTCGGTTGAATCAGCGGCTGGCTCATCAGTAGCCCTTCCAGAGATCGTCGCCAAACTGCTGGCGACGGGAGCGGACCCGGATCTCGCCGGGCTCAGGAGCGGCCTTGCCAGACGGCATGCCGAGGGTAACGACGCCGTCGCGGATGCTTTCCAGTAGCTTGATGGTGTCCTTGCGACTGTCCTTGACCGGATCCGGCAATGAGCCTTCAGGCCGACGCTGATACAACCAGTGCCGTGCCAGGTAGACCACGGCATCGCGCAGCACCGTGGGCACCGGGTCGAGCGGCAATGTGTAGCGCCCGCGCAGATAACCGTCGACCAGCTCCTCGGCCTGGCGCACGCCGTCCTCGATCACTGACTCGTTCGGCTGCATGGCCGAGGGGTCATCGTTGGAGAGCTGAATCAGCGTCAGCTCAGGGATGGCATTGCCGATATCGGCGCGGGTGCAGTAGCGCATGGCTTAGAACGACAGTTCGACGAGGGCTTCAGGGAACAAGCACATCGCCAGCGGGTTGGCCTGGGCTTCCACGTCCCAGCCCTTGCCCAGCTTGCGTTCTTCAGCCTTGCTATAGAACGGCAAGCCGACCGAGTTGACGGTCTCGTTGTAGTTGGCCGGGGCGTTAAACATCTTGAAAATGCCTTTGCCCACCGGGAATACCTGGGCAACGTTGGACGGGATATAGCGCTGGCCGCTGACCGTCACGTCGTACTCGATGAACTCAATGCCGCCGAAGGTGAAGCCCGAACGTAGATCGCCGCCGATCTTGTCTTGCGCTTCCTGGTAACCCGCAAAGGCTGCCTTGACCTTTTCATGATCGGTGAAAGCATCGAACCAGTCAGGGCCGCAGAACGAGCGAAAGCCCGTGACCATGACGCCGCCGAGTTTCGATTCGGCGTAGCGCTTGGCATCCAGACAGGCCTTGCGCACGTTGGTCGATGCCGTGCCCAGGGCGACGGTGACCTTTTTCTGCGTAACACCGAACTCACTGAACAAGTCGACAATGACTGCGCCGTCCGCATCCAGCAGCTTGCCGCGCAATGCGCCGACACGCTGGAATTCACGCGTGGATTCGATGCTGTTCTTCAGCTCCTGCAGGTGGTCGTTGATCACTGTGGCCACAGGCGTTGAAGCCGTTTCCTGACCGAAGGACGCAATGCCCTGCAGTTGGCTTGGCAGCAGCGGGCGACCCAGTGGCAGGTGCAACGTTTCGAAGATGCGGCGGGCGCGCTTGCCTCCTTTTACGGCTGCCGGATCGGCGTCACGCGAGGTGTTCGGGACCAGCACCAGGCGACCTTCGTATTCGTCGATGGCCACCGCCGTGGTGGTGACACCTTTTTCTTCGAAGATGCCCATCGCGCCGACTTTGCTGGGGATGACGGGCAGCTTGTTGATGGACGCGCTAAGACTGGCAACGGTGAAGAGGTCTTGAAGATTCATGTAAAGCTCCTATCAGAGCGCCGCACGAGCGACGATGCCCAGGGCGTTCAGTTCGCCCAGGGCGATGGTTTTTTCCGCATCGGTGATACCTGCGGGCCACAGCAACTCCGCCGAGTCCACGACAGCGCCACGGGCAATGACAACGCCAGGTGCGTCGGCGCCTGTGGCATCAACAGCTTCACCGAGAACCGCGACGGCTTTTTCAGCTGCGCCAACGGCAACTGGATCGAGGGCTTGGTATTTGCCATCGACTTTGGCCAACACAGTGCCAATCCCGTAGAGAGTGCCAGCGAGCAGCAACCCCGTTTCTTTGGTCCAGCCGGGAGCGACTTCAACCAGGAGCAAATCACCCAGCGTTTTTGGCGGTGTGTAAGTAGGCATGGAGCCTCCTATCGTTTCGAACGGGCTTCGGCGTCAGCCACAAGCGGATTGATGGTCTTGTCCTGGGCCTTGCCAGCACGCTCTTTGGAGGCCTGTTCACCGAAGCTGACAGCGCCGGTCAGCTCCTGAAAAACGGCCTTGAGCCCTTCAGTGAGCGGCTGGCGATCATCGGCTTCGCCAAACTCCAGGGGCTTATCACCCGACTCGGCGTAGTCCAGCGCAGCCACGACGGCAGCAACGTGAACCGGCTTCATGCCGCTCGCCACCAGATGTTCGGCGAACTCGGTGTTGCTGGCGTGGATTGCTTCCTGGGTCGCGGCTTTGTCGGCTTTGTCGCGCCGGCTGATTTGGGCTTGAAGACGCTCGTTTTCCGCCTTCAATTGGGCCTGTTCTTCCTCGGTCACGGGATTTACCTCGGTGGTGGGTTTGGGTTCTGCATAGGACGGGCCGGTTTCCAGCTCGGGACGACGCCCGATTTCGGCAAGGCTGTCGATCTCCCAGGACGGAACCACCTTGTCGGCGGTCTCGGCGCCGAACTGGCCGATCAGGAATTCGCGAAACTTGCGCCACAGGCCGGAACTGACTTCGTGCCCGTAGTCACCGAACTCGATGACACCTTCGTCGGTGTCGGCCAGATCAATGGGGCGCAAACCCTTGATGGCGGGAGGCTGAGCCCCGAGGAAGCCGACGTGGCGTAGGTAGTACACACCAGGCACTGGATTGCTCGGCGAGTCGGGGTGATAGAACGATGCGGAAATTTTCTTGTAGCTGCCTTTGCTGACCAGCTCGGCGAATGCCGGGTCGACCTGCTGCGTTTCGGCAGTCAGGCCCTCAGGCGTCGCCTGCAGAGACTTCACCCAGCCCGCTGCCGGTGCGTCGTGTTTGGGATGGCCGATCACCAGCGGGGCTTCATGCAATGCAGGGGAGTAAGCACGCACGGTGGCGGCCAGATCACTTTCGCTGAAGTTGAAGCTGTCACCGCTCATGGCGGTGTGCTTACCCGGCTTAAAAATATGGAGTGGCTTCATGGCTGTTGGCGTGCGCTGAGGGAGTAAGCACACAGCCTGATCCAATGACCGGCCCGAGACTTTTAATCGGCTTTAAAGAGTCGTCGCGAGGGAATGTGATGAGGCGCCTGCAATATGCACCCGATCAACAGGCGCGAAGGACGGCAGCGGGGATTTATAAAGCATGCACAGCGGGTTTCAGGGTTGCTGCGTGATGAACCGGGGCGCTGAATGCCCCTAAACGTGTCCTGCGCGCTTACAGGCGGGCGGCCTTTTCCAGGTGTATCAGCGCAAGATCAAGGATCGCCTCCTCTGCCTCAGGCTGAAGCGCACCTTCAGCGTCCATCGGCAGGTAGGGTCGCGCAGGAATGTCGCCCCACAAGTGAGGGAACTCGGCCTTGGTACCACCGAAGTGCATCATCGCTGCATACAGCTTGTTACTGCCGACTAGGGCAGAACTATCGGTTGCATGGGTGGTGATCGACGCAGCGAGGCCTGCGGAGCTGACCTGCAGTATCTGACCTGGCCACGTACCATCCTTTTCACGCTGGCCAATACGTACGTCAGATAGATCCTGCCAGTCAGGCCGGCCTTGCTCCTCCAGATTCTCCTCGGTGATGCTGCCCAGCTCAGCAGCGACCGAGCGCATTAGCGGCGCGAGATCACCGACAGCCCATTCGACTTTGCGTAGCACGTCCTGTAGACGCTGGTGATCCAGTTCGATGGTGAACATATCAATGCTCCTAAGCGGCTGCCCGTTTGCGTTTAAGCATCTCGGCAAGGCCTGTACCTGGTGCGTGGTTGAACCCAGGATCGGTGCGGAACGTTATGGCTTTGCCTGCGGCGTCGGTTGTGCGGATGCCCGTCACCGGAGCGGTTCTGATCTCGCCGGTACGTTTGTCGGTACCAGTCTCAACGGTCTCGGTGAACATGCGCCCCTCGCTCGATACGACTTTCAACCCCCGGCGCTTCACTGCAGCTTCGCTCAGGGCTACAACACGGCAGCGACAGTTGAAACCATTGGGTGGGAAAATTGCCGCCCAGATCGGATCATCATGACGGAACACCTGACCGTGCAGCGCCCGATGACTCGGTCGGGTCTTGCCGTCCAGGATGGCGATGTACATCCAGTACGGATGGGTATCAGTGGTTTCCTCCATGCTGGCCTTGCGACCGGCCATGTAGGCGCTTTGCAGGTTGGTCTGGTAGATCGTCTTCAAGCGTCGCGGACTGCCCAGCTGCACCATCTCGGCACCGCCGTTGCTGTCGACGATCACCTGCTTGCCCCACCAGCCCTGAGACTCCAGCGTGGGCTGCAAGGCCTTAATGAACTGGGTGAGGGTTTGTCCATCTTGCAACGCAGCTTCCAGCGCGCCACGTATATCGGACAGCAGATCAAGGTTCATGGCCTTGGCCACGGTGAGCGCCTGGTCATGGGCCTGATCAAGCATTTCCTGCCAGTTCCAGGTGATCGCATAGCCCTTGGACTTCATGAACGCCACGGCATTCTCAGGCTCCATGCCGAACATGGCTTTGAGATCGGCGGGCGACGGCATTTTCGATGAGGTGGCCATGTCAGTCTTCCCGATCGGCTGCAGCAGTCAATCGGCCCCACATGTCCGCCATGAACATCAGCTTGGTGAGGGTTTGCTGCAGCGCCTGGGCATCCATCTGCGGATAGGCTTCAGCCAGCAATCCCAATGCTTCGGTTTCGGATCGGCCTTGCTGCAAGGCTTCGATCAGCGGTGCGATCGCCTTTTCGGCTTGCTCTTGCAGTAGCTCGTGAGGCAGTGCGGCGATCACCTGGTCAAGCGCTACCTGGTCGAGAATCGGGCGCACGACGGACTCGGCAAATTCTGCTGGCGGCGCTGTAGCCACCTCAGAGGCGGCAAGATCACCCTCCTGCAGGTTGTAGGTACGCATCCAGTACGCCGGGGTGAATTTCACGCCCGCGTCGGTTAGGTTCTTGTCGCGCTCGGCCAGGGTCTTATCAATCTCATCCTGCTCCCACAGCTCGTACACGGGGGCAGCTACGGACTCACCGAAGTTCAGATCGACAATCCGGCGAATCACTCCGTTGAGCGCAGCCGCCACGATGCCCGCGTCACCATCCCGAATATCCTTGGTGACTTCGGCACCAGCCGTCGCGCTGGCTCGGTTGCTTTCCTTCTCGGTGGTCTGGTTCTGTCCAAGCATGGCCACGTTGATTTCGCTACGGCAGTACTCCAGCAACTGACGGTACACATCAGCGCTGTCTGCCTTGCCTGCGGCTTCGACGATCGACACGCTGGAGTCATCCGGGATCGCAGCGACCGCGTCCTGCACCATGGCTTCCAGGCTGTCGAGCAGCAAATCGGTCTCTGCATCGGTCGCGCCACGTGGATGTTTACCAATGACCCACGGACTGCCGTATTTCTCGGTGAACTGCACCCAGAACTTCAAGCCGCCTTTCATGAACACGGCAGGCCAAAAGCACATGGACAGGTCGGGAAAGCCGTAAGGGTTCGCGTACGTCGCGTCCTGACGAGCTACGACGAACCGCATCGGGTCGCACAGTTCGCCGTCCTGGCCAGCCTCTTTTGAGCGAAAGCGCAGCGCGTTGTCCTGGTCGTAGAAAAACCACTCAGCCGGTTTGCCCAGGACATCCTCTGGCACGGTGAACAAACCGACTGGCTGCCACATCAACTCGACAGGCTGGTACCCGAACAGCGGCGCATCGAGCAGCTCGCGAATGATGCGATCCAGATCCAGATCGGTCAGCCAGTCACGGATGAAGCGCTCGACCTTGGTCGGTGCGCTGGCCCGTTTCAGGTCACGCTCCAGGGCCAGCACCGCGGACTTGCGGCGACGGACGTTGCCGCCCACCAGGGCGGCGCTCCGCAGGTCACGGTACACCGTGATGTCTTTACCCTGAGCCTTGAGGATCGGATCGGGATTCGGCAGGTTGACACCGCCCATGCCGCCCGCGTCGATACGGCCACGCGTGGCGATGTGATTGGTGAGGCTGGAGGAGCGCTTCGCTTCGGAGAAACGTACAAACTCGGTGGGACTGACCCACACACCTTGATCTTTCATGCGTACCCCTGGGTAATTTTACGGCCCTGGCGGGGGCTGCGAGATTTGACGCTGACAGGGCCCGAGGTCACTTCAAGCGTGGCGAAGTTGGCCAGCGCACCGGCACCGGCGAAGTCGCCGTGGCGGTAGAGGTCCGGATCTTTGAGGTCTTGCGATCGCGCCTTGACGATCATCGGGATGCCATCGATCAGCTCGATTGAACGCACGTCCTGGTGCAGCGAGTCATCCTTGGGCATCGTCATCGTTGCATCCTCAAAGAGCTGCACGAACTTCGGCATCCAAGCCCCATACCAGGCACGACTGATCTTCACCTGATGAATGCGGTTACGACCGAATTCATCGGCGGTATCCTCGGCGAGCGTTTCGCCACTGCCGGTGGCGTCCAGGGCCGCCCCCACGAACTGCGGCAGACGCCGCAAGATATAGAACAGGATCTGTTGCTGCTGTCGAGTCGGAACCTTATGCATCTCCACCACAAACGGCACATCGCGATGACGATCCTGGTCGACCGACATTGGACAGATGATGGAAAAGTCCCGGTGCCGGGCATAGTCCATACCCAGAAAATGACGCAGCCCGCCATTCAAGGTGGCCATCGTTGGCACCAGGTGACGCTCGATCCACTCATCGACATAAGCCTCACGACGATAAACAGGCTGCAGGGTGAAATCGTCATCGAGCGCCAGCCGAAGAACGGCGCGATCGGGGCGCATCGCCTCGTCAATCCAGACGCCTGGAATGCAGACGCCATTGCCGTCACGCGGGATAGCATCCAGCTCTTCGCGCATCTGCGCCTTGCGCGGCCCATAGGCATTACGGATTTTCTTGTACCAGGCCTCTTTGCCTTCCGGCGTAGGTTTTTCGCCGGTCATGAAGCACACACGCTCGTACAAGCCATTGGCGACTGCGTCATCGAACGTCGCCCGATAAACCTTCGCGGTGTCGCCGTAACGATTGTCACGGATGTCGTTAGCCATCTGGTTGAAGGCATTGGCCTTGCCGTTGTGCGTACTGATGATGACGATGCAGCCACCCCAAATCAGCAACGCGGTTGCGGCATCGAGCACAGCAGATACGTCTCGGTGAAACGCGGCCTCATCGATGATCACCTTGCCCTGCAGACCACGCAGGCTGGCTGGGTTGCTCGACAAAGCGACGATCTTGAAGCCGGAGGCGAAGCGGATCCGGTACGCATTGATCTGCCGCGTGCTGCCGCTGGCATCCTGGTCCTCGAAAAGAAACTCCTCGATCGCACTGACACCGGAGGCCTGAGCCTCGGCCATCACCCGGCTGAACTTGGCGCAATAGCCAATGAACTCAAGGCCCTTTTCCTTGGTGTCACCGATGTAAAAACCATCCATACCCCCGGCGCTTTTCTGCGAGGCGGCGGTGATGACCGTGTCCAGGGCCTCGGCAAAGGTGATACCGGTACGTCGGCCTTTCTCGCACAGCTTGATCTGCGCACGGATACCCAGCCACTCAGCCTGGTGCGCCATCAAGACACCGTCGCCCAGCGGGTCGTAACCTTCGGGGATTTGCCGGACGCTGTCTGGCAGCTCGTCCCACTCAATGACGCGCAGGGTGCTGGAGGACGGTTTGATCACTGAGGCGCTCATCGAACCCCCAGGAACTTCTGACGCCAGAACATGGCCTGCTCTTCGGTCATGCCTTTGGCCTTGACCGTGTTATCCAGCTCGGCGGCTTGCTCCTGAAGGATCCGCTCACGGGTCGCTTTCTCGATCGCCTGCCGCTCCTTGACGCTCATCGTTCTGGCTTCCATGGTGGCCTTTGCGGCACGCGCCAGTGCCGTGACCTCGGCAATGGTGACCTCATCTTTCTCATGCGCCCCCATGGCCGCCTGATAAGTCAGGGTTGAGATCGCCTCCACCAGCAGTACGCCGGTCTTGTCCGAAGCATCTTCACCGAAGGCGCCGACGAACGCCTCAGCCATCTCACGCTGCTGGCGGGCCTTCTGCGTCAGCTCCTCGAAACCTTGCCTGAAGCGCCCTAGAGCACTGCGGCTTGGAGCTTTTTCATTGGGGAAGCGCGCTCGAATGTCGGACAGCATGTCGTCCAGTGTCAGGCGATCTTCGCGCAGCAGCTTCTGGATGTACGACTTGACCACCGGCTGAAGGCGATCAATTGAGGACTTGCCCGCCATAAGTCAGGCTCCCGGCCGCTTGATGCCTGGGACGCGAGCGCGTCCTGCAGCGATGTCCTGCCCGCGTTCGGTGAGGGTGGCCACCAGCACCGGGCCCACATCAGAGAGAGTCAGCGCTCCCTGTTCAGCCAGCCAGTGCAGCTCGGTCTTCACCTGGTCACGACTAAGCGTGTGGCCGTAGTTGTCCAGAGCCATGGTCAAGACGGAGCTGTTGGCACGATAGGCCGTCATCTCCACCAGCAAGCGCAGCACCACCAGGCGAATATCGTGGCGCAGATAATCGGCGTATTGAGTCATGCTTTATCTCGCAGTAAGTAGTCGTTAATCCGGTCCAGCGATCTGGTCAAAGGGGCCAGTGCCTCCTTGACCCCCGTCAGTTCGGCACGCATGGCTTTCATATCACCGAGCAAATCAGTGATTGCGGTGTGGTCGGGCAGATGTCGAATGTGCTCTTCCAGAGCAATGATGCGAGTACGCAACACCATCATTTCCTGGTTGCTGGCGGCCTGGCGTTTGGTCAGCCAGGTGTAAACACCAAGGACCGCCATCACGATCCACTGAACCGATTTGAGGCTAAAGCTGGTGTCGTCAAAGATCATCACGGGCCTCGCTCATCAACAATTTCAGGGTGTAAACACAGTCGACGCAATGCTCGGTACCGGGCTCGGCCTGGCGCCGATCCTCCGGGATAGCATCGCCACATTCTTCGCAGCGATACCCAGAGTTGCCGGACCTGCGCTGCATACCGCTTCGACGGACACGCAGTAGTACTTCGCTGTCGTCGTCTTCCGTGACGGGCTCTACAAAATCCATGAAGGGTTAGTCCTTGTGCAGGTCGAGCAGCGCATTGAGTTGGGCAAGGTTGTCTCGGGCCCAGCGCCCGTAATCCTGGGCGTGGGCAAGAATGTCTGCGGGAGTGACGCCGCTTTCCAGTAGCTCGGCGTCAGTGCCGGGGGCGGCCCAGGGCGCTTTTGCAGAACCGGCGGCAGCGGCGCCTGCTCCAGGGGCGGGCACACCGAGGGCGGTGTTGTAGTCGCGCAGCCAGCCAGCAGTGAACACACAACGAGGGATAGGCTGAGCAGCGGCGCCAGGCGCCGGGCGGTAGATGGTCGTGACATTGGTGATGCGCTCCTTGAGCAGTTGCACTTCTTCGGCATGGCGGTCATACGTGACAAGCAACAGATCCTCAGCTTGGTTGGCGCGAGTGACCTGCTGCAGGAGCTGTTTCTTGTTTTCGGCCGCGACCTGCAGCGCCTGCTCTGCATACGTCAGTTTCAATTCAGCTAAGGCCTGGTCGCCTTCGGTCTTGGCTTGGTTGTAACCACCATTCCACTGCGCATGTCCATGCGCTAACAAGGCGGCTACATACAAGATGACGACCAACACCTGCCATTTTCCGACCAACCATTTCAGCCAGGCTTCAAGCATCACCATGACCACCCCCTTTGCCAGTAGCGAGTCTTCCTGGCGCGACGCTTAGCGGCAGCAATGGAGGTCTTGCCGAGGCGGTATTGCGGGAATGGTGAGTGGTGGCCCCATCGCCCAGGCGCAGCAATCCCAGGCTCGCCCAACAGATTGGGCAGCGCTATTGAAAGACGGGGAATGACCCTGCAGAACACCCTGAATACATGGATGACGCAAGAGCGCAGCAGAACGGAGAACGGGGATCCGATCACGAGGATAGGCATTACGCAGCCTCCTGATCAGGGCCCTGCTTGATCAAGCGCACGACGAATAGCAGCGAGGCCAGGATGCTGTTGGCTGCCGCATAGGCGTTCGGCGAAAGCTGGGCTTGCCACATGGGCAGCAGCGTTATCTGGACGAAGCCGAATACAGCAATCAGCAGCCCGAGCTGGACGCTGTAAAGGCGATAACAACGTTTCCACTCAGGAATCAGCTTCATGCCTGAGCACCTGCCGTCTTGCCGTGTTGCGCCCCTCGAACGATGCCAGCCAACTGCAGGCCATCGGCGATGATGGCGTCGCCATACCAGGCGCCACCCGGCAACGAGCCAGGACCGTTCTCATGACGGATGATGGCTACGACCAGGTCGCGCATCGTTTCGAAGTTGTACACATCGACAACGCCATCATCTGGGCCAACGCCCAGCACACGCGACACCGTCGCCACGTAGGACGCGGTGTCGTTTTCGTTGGGCGGGGCCCAGCGCTCGATGATCTCGCGAACACTGTCAATCCGACTGCCGTCGCTGGCGCGGCGCTTGTCCTGGTACGTGATCAGAACGCGAGCCAGTGCCCGGATACCCCAGCGCGGACCATTGAATTGCACGAACTCAGAATCAGTCTGGGCATCGGCCTGACCCTGCCAGCGCACACCCTGGGCATGACGGATGTTGCCGGGATTGAAGTTGCGGATACCACGGGGATTCTGGGGTCGCATACACGTCTCCTGCCGGGCACCCGTCGTGATTGCGGATGCCAGAAATACACACGCCGCCATAATCGGCGGCGCGGGACAGGAGTGCTTTTAATCGCGTTTAAAGAGAGCCGGGCGTGTCAGTTGTATCTCTGGCAGAACCTATTAGCGTACTCGATGCTGTCTTTATCTTGGCAGTAGTCTGAGACGATGGTTGATCCTGCCGGATGCAAGAATTCGACGTTATTTGCAAGATTCAACAGACTCCAACTACTGAATTGGCCGCCTTTGTAATTGATTTTTTTCACATCCTCCGCCTTAAACGATACTTGAATGACCGGCTCACCTTTGACGTTGCCGAATTTGTCCGTGAGATCTGCTGAAAGCGTGAAAAAAATCAAATCCGATCGCTCTTCTGGAAAGTACTGAAGCAGCTTGGGCAGTATATGGTTGATCTCAGAGGTAGCCTGAAAAAAATAATTTGCATTGCTTGAGCGACTAGATGGCCTCATTGAAAACTCAAGGAGTTTTTTGCCTGCCACTTCGCTCGAGGCCACACCTGTAATGTCGCGGCTTAAGTCCGCCAGCGCCTTGGGGGCCTCCTCTCCACACCCGGTAAGTACGGAAGCTGCTAAGGCGATAATCCATTTTTTCATACACGATTCCTTACTTGTGGATTAGATTCCATGGGCCGATCTAGCCAGGCTGTATTGCGATCAAAAAAGATAACGCCCAAGAAAAAGGCCCGTCAAAAACACTCCGCCGGCGTGCCAGCGATGCACAGATAAAAAGACCAAGAGAGGGAGTGGGTTCGCTCCTCCGTACCCGGTGACTGTCTGTTCATCCTGTAAAGGCCGGGCTCTGACTTCTAGTCGCTGAGCAAACTCTAAAACCTGCTGTAGTTCTGAGCGCTTAAAACCACTGAGCTGCGTCCGACCAAAAGTTAGTTCGCAGAAATTAACGATCTCGTTTTCCGCATCTTTTTCCGTGGCCATTCGCAGTATTTTACCGCCAATACGGCGCTGGTCCGCCTCCTCTTGAAGCTGATCCAGACGTTCCTGAATGACCCTTCGGGCTTCACTGAACTGCTCTGAAGCTATCTCACTGATGGATATTACACCGAGCTGGGCATGGACGCGGCGCCACACATCTCTCGGATCATCACCCAACTCTTCACATTTGGCGCGAAGAGCATGGAGTTCCTTTCGTTGTGCTGGCACTAGCCCCTTATCCTCGTGTTTGCCCAGCACATGGATCTTGACATCCAAATTCTGTATATCGCCAGCCGCGACTTGACCGACGCTGCCATGGAAATCCTGGCTCATGGCTCACCCTTTCGCTTGTCAGTTCCTACGTTGAATGTGGTGCGGCCCGTGTTTGAAATTCCGCCCTCAATCGCCTGGCCCACAGCTCCATGAAAAATTTGCTTAGGCGATCTCAACAGCCCTTCACCACCAGCAGACAGGGCTCCTATTACTGCTGCTTTTACCGCTAAAGGTGCAGCGCGATATTTTTCAAGTAGCTCCTGCTCATCGGCGCTCAGGGAAGTAGTACTTCGTTCGCCAGTGATGACGTACTGCGCATCAAAACCGATTCGCGCCAGAACCTCCAGCTTGTCGGCAGGGATGGATATCTCTTTCTCCCAGCGACCAACCGTTTTCGCCGTCACCTCGGCGAAACCAGCTACCGCTGCCTGCCCAAATCTCAAGCGCTCTCTTTCTAGCCTTAACCGGCTAAACACAGAAAAGCGGTCTGAAGGTTCTTGACCATCAGACATATATGTACCATTATTGCCACTCATAGACACTTATGTCCTACCATTTCCTCGGATCTCCACGCACGGGAGCGCTATGAAAAATCCACCGTATCCGTCGACCCCAGAGCAGGCTCATGCCTGGTTCATCACCCATGGCGTTTGTATTGCCGAATGGTGCAAGCAACGTGGTTTCAATCGTTTCACCGTATTCGATCTTCTCCGGCGAAAACGTAAAGGCATTCGAGGTGAGGCTCATAAAGCTGCGGTTGCGCTTGGCATGAAAGCTGATCCTTTAAAAGCAACCAAGGCAGCAGCATGAACAGAACCTTGCCCTACGAGTTCGGCTTCGATATGCACCGATCTGTCACTGGTCATGGTTACGTTTGCCGGTCTTCACGTACCGAAAGTCAGCCAGCAACTGATCAGCAAGCCCCTCAAGCGTCCGCACAACCGCTGCTCGACTCGGGAACTCCGGACGAAGCCCCTCGCCGGCAATCCGAAGGTCTGCCTGTAGCTTCTGCTCATCCAGAAGGCCCTGACGCTGAAGCGTCCCGGCCAAAATCATCACGCTGCGGGCAATGCCCTCAATGCGACCAGCCAATTCATCAAATTCCTGCGTGGTCATTGCCATGACTCCGTTTGTCAATTTACCCCTAAACATTGCATCCAGTGCAAGCACTTTGCATAGGAGCAAACACGGACTTTGTTTGGAAAGGCTTGTTTTGGAGGCGTTCCAATGAGCAGACGTCGCTGGAAATTGATTCGACCAACCTCTCTGCGCAACGCCATGGAGCTGTGCAAGGAGTACGCAAGGGAAGTTCATAACAAGGGCATGCAACGCATCGCTGATGAGATGGGAGTGACTGATCACTGGACCGTCTACAAGTGGCTACAAACGGCTCGCATGCCGGCCTGCATGATTCGTCCTTACGAACAGGCTTGCGGGTGCGACTACGTCACACGGTGGATCGCCGCCAGCGCTGGTCGCCTCACCATCGAAATACCGTCAGGTCGCAAATGCGCCGCTGAAGACATGCAGGCCTTGCAGGAGCTTCTGAATACCGCCGTCGGAAAACTGATGGCGTTTTACGCGAAGAACAGCGAAGCCGAAGAAACACTGGCTTCCATCCAGACAGCAATGGAATCGCTGGCTTGGCACCGCGGAAATGTCAGCCAGAGCAGCAACCCGCAGCTCGATTTTGGAGACCAATCATGAGCGCGGTTATCTCTGCGTCTGCACGCGTCCTGCGCGTACTCAAAGCACTTAAGGGTCACACCATCACCGGTCTCAGCAACATTGAGCTGGCGCAGTTGACCGGGGACAGCCCGAGCAACATCACACGCTCCATGCATACCCTCATTGAAGAGGGGCTGGCGGTGAAGCTCGACAACGGCAGATTCGCCCACTCGGTGGGGATGCTGCAGATCGCCCAAGCCCATGCTGAGCATATGGCTCGACTGCAAGGCCGGATGCAGGAAATAAACCAGCGCATTGCTGCTGGCTCAACGAACTAAGGAGAACACCATGGCACGTACAAAACAGGGCGTAACACCGGAGATCGATCTTCCCGCATTGGACGGCGAAGCGCTGACAGCAAGCCAAAATTTGATGGCGACAGTTCTCGACTCGCATAGCGACGAGCGAGACCTGGTTAACCAGCTCCTTGGTCAAACCCAAATGGCCGGGGCGTTTGAAGAATTTTCACGAACGGTTCGTGCTTCCAAACTGGCTTACGTCAAGGAAAACAAGCTTTACCGGGCCCTCAAGGGCAAAAAAAACACGAACGGTTCGTACTTTTCTGGCTCTTGGGAAGAGTTTTGTGAGGCCCTTGGTATCTCGCACGATAAAGCGAATCTAGATATAGCCAACCTGCAAGCTTTCGGCGAAGAGGCGCTGGAGTCTATGTCCCGCATGGGTATCGGCTACCGCGAAATGCGCCAATACCGCCGCCTACCAGAAGACCACCAGGCCGCACTGATCGAAGTCGCCAAGACCGGCGACAAGGAAGCGTTCATAGATCTGGCCGAAGAGATCATCGCCAAGCACGCCAAGGAAAAGGAGGCACTGACTCAACGCCTCGACGAGGTGAATGCTGACTACGACGCCCAGGGCGAAGTCATGGCGAAGAAAGCTGGCGAACTTGACCAGGTCAAGATGGAACTGGAAAAAGTCCGCCGCCGCGTTCAAACGCTGCCAGTTAGCGAGGTGTCAGGCGAACTTCGTCAAGAGGTCGCTGCGCTGGCCTACCAGGCTGAAGCGAGCATTCTCGGATCGCTGCGTGAAGGCTTCACCAAGCTGGCTGAGCACGCCGCTGAGAGCGGAGAAGATCATCGCGCATTCAAGGCCACAGTGATCCGCCAACTCGAACTGACGCTGGCGACCGTGCTCAGCGAGTTCCATTTGAACGGCGTTCTTGATGACGCCCCGGTTTGGCTAAACCAGGCCGAGGGTTAATTCATGAACCCGGTACAAACCCAGCTCTTGGCTCGAATTGCCCAACAGGCAGCCAATGCTCCGCATGGCCAGCGCACTGCCATCTACAAGGCAGGAGCGGTCGAGCTGGGCGTATCGATCCAGACCTTACAGCGCAAGTTGAAGGAAGCCTCTGTGACCAAACCACGTAAGCGCCGAAGCGATGCTGGCAACAGCGCGCTGCCTCTGAGCGAGGCGCAATTGATCTCGGCGGTTCTTCTGGAATCGATCCGAGCCAACAATAAACAGTTGTCGACCGTTGAGCGTGCGGTGGAACGCCTGCGCAGCAACAACATGATCATCGCGGGTCGCTTGGATGAGCAAACCGGCGTATTCACGGAGCTTTCAACAGGTGCAATCACCCGCGCATTGCGGGCTTATAAGCTGCACCCAGAGCAGCTGCTGCACGACGCGCCATCGGTATCGCTGGCCAGCAAGCATCCCAACCATGTCTGGCAGGTCGATGCGTCCATCTCGACCCAGTACTACCTTGCCGATGACGGTGCACGGGTGATGAACCCTGCTGAGTTTTATGACGGCAAACCGAGCAACCTCAAGAAGATCGAGCGTCAGCGTCTTTGGCGCTATGTGATCACCGACCACACCAGCGGCACGATTTACCTGGAGTACGTCCTGGGCGCCGAGTCCTCGGAAAACCTGTGCAACGTGCTGATCAATGCCATGCAGAAACGGCATGACTCGGATCCGTTCCACGGTGTGCCCTGGATGCTTATGACCGACCCTGGCGCCGCCATGACCAGCGGGATTTTCCGCAACTTGTGCCGCGCCATGTCCATTGAACTGATCATTAATCAGGTGGGTAACGCTCGGGCCAAGGGCCAGGTTGAGCAAGCGCACAACCTGGTGGAACGCGAATTCGAAAGCGCCTTGAAGTTCCAGGCTGCTCACAGCCTGAAGCAAATCAACGAGTGGGCTGGGCAGTGGATGCGTTACTACAACGCAACCGCGATCCACACCCGCACGCGGCGCACTCGTTATGGCGTCTGGCAACTGATCAAGGCTGAGCAGCTTCGCCTGGCGCCGAGCGTTGAAGTCTGTCGCGAGCTGGCAGTCAGCACGCCTGAGGAGCGCAAGGTTACGACCCTGCTGCGCATCTCCTTCCGTGGTGCGCAATTTGATGTGAGCAAAGTTCCAGGGGTCATGGTCGGCGACAAGCTGTTGGTGACGCGTAACTGCTGGCGAGATAAGGACGCCGCCTTGGCATTGCTAATTGGCGAGGACGGTCGCGAGCATTACCACGTCATTGAGCGCCTCGACGTGGACCAGTTCGGCTTTTCCGAAGGCTCGGCAACCATCGGCGAGAACTTCAAAAGCCACGCTCAGACGCCAGCCCAGCTCTCTCGCAAAGTGTTGGAGCAGCTCGCCACCGGCACAACCAACGAGGAGGACGCGAAGGCTGCACGCAAGGCGAAAACCTTGCCCTTCGGCGGCTTGATCGATCCGCACAAACACGTCACCGACACCTTGCTCCCGGCCTACATGCCGCGCCGTGGCACCTCGCTGGACATCAACGTGCCCACAGTTGACCAGGCCCCGCTCACGCACGTGGAGGCGGCGAAGCTCCTTCGCGCCCGATTGGGCTCTATGTGGTCAGGCGAAACCTTCGGCTGGTTGCAGAAGAAGTTTCCGGAAGGTGTTCCCCATGAGCAGCTCGACACCATCGAAGCCGAGCTGAACCGACCTGCAGAGGTGATGCGCCAGCCGCTCAGCCTGGTGCGGGCTGCTGGAGGCGAATGATGTTGAACCTAAAGCAAGTACTGAAAGGGCTGGGCCGACCTCAGTCGGCTCTGGCCGAGTCGCTGAAGCTCAGCGCAGCCACCATCGCCCAACTGATTAACCATGGTCAATGGCCTCGCAGCTTGGACAGTGCGGATTTACAGGAGCGCATTCGAGCGTTCCTGGTGGAGTCAGGGGCCAATGATGCCGACATCGCCAACGCATTTGAAAAAGTGGACCTGCCGTGCGCCAACACGACAGGTCCGGCCCTAAATGAAGAGCCGTCCGGGGAGGACGAACCCATGCTACTACCAAAACAAACACTGAAGGCAGCGACCCGCAAGGTATTCGGACTGTTTCGCGACCCCTTTGACGAGCTGCAGAGTGGCAAAGACATGTGGGTCAGCCCTGATATTCGCTATGTCCGCGAGGCTATGTACCAGGTCGCACGCCACGGCGGCTTCTTGGCGATCGAGGGCGAATCGGGAGCAGGGAAAAGTACGCTTCGCCGTGACTTGGTCAACCGCCTGCTGGAAAACAATGACCCAGTGATCATCATCGAACCCTACGTACTGGCGTCCGAAGACAACGACACCAAGGGCAAGTCACTGAAAAGCACCCACATCGCCGAGTCGATGATGGCTGCCGTCGCGCCACTGGAAAAGGCCAAGAGCAGCCCAGAGGCGCGCTTTGCCCAACTGCATCGCGTACTCAAGGAGTCTCATGCTGCGGGTTTTCGTCACTGCCTGATCATTGAAGAGGCGCATAGCCTGCCGATCCCGACCCTCAAACACCTCAAGCGCATCCTGGAGCTGGAGATCGGTTTCACCAAACTGGTCAGCATCATCATGATTGGCCAGCCTGAGCTGGGCGTGAAACTGAGCGAACGCAACGCCGATGTGCGTGAGGTTGTGCAGCGCTGTGAGCGCGTGACACTTCCCCCGATCGAGGGTGGCCGTCTCGACGAGTTCTTGTGGTTTCGTTTTGAGCGCGCAGGTAAAGATCTGCGCGAAATCATCGACGAAAGCGGCATCCACGCCATTGCCGCTCGACTGTCCCAAGCCGGCCGACGTGGTGGCCGCGATGAATCAGTCTCCCTTCTGTACCCGCTGGCCATCGGCAACCTGGTGATTGCTGCAATGAACCTTGCTGCTGAGCTGGGTGTACCCGTGGTCAACGCCGACATCGTGAAGGGGGTGTGAAATGCCCAATCTTTCCCTGGTACCGCCACAACCAAAGCCACCGCTGAGCCTCCTGCAGCCAGAGTTTCAGCCGTTGCTGTCGACGTTCAACGAACTGAACCGCGACATTCGCGCTGCGGGCGTTCCCGTCCTGGAGCTGAGCCTTCTCGAAAAACGCATCGTTGTCTCGATCGACGATGTGGACCTGATCGCACGCCGCTTTGCTCACGAGATTCGTAGTCAGAGCAGCAAGACAGAGGGCGGCATGACCTGCCACTCAGTACAGATTCGCGGCATCTACGTGTCATGGTTTTCCCTGGTGAAGGAGCAGGACCAATGACTGCGGAGTATCAAACGTTCGTAGTGGAGAACCCTGAGACCGTTGATCTGCGAACGCCGATCCATGGCGGGCGTGTAGTCGCGTGGGCTGATGGTCACGCATTGACTGCGATCGGGGCGCTTGAGGATTTCATCCGCAATCTCTCCTACGGCGAAATCGAAAACCCCGAACAGGCTGCTGTTGAACTGATGGAGCGCATGAAATGGGCGTAAGTACTAAGCAGGCTACAGACCAATATCTCCTGTTGCAGGGGCGGCAATTCGCGCTCGACCTCCTCACATCGTTTGGTGAGCAACTCTACTCGCCAAAAGGAGTGGCCCATGCGATCGACAGGTTGACCTCCGCAACGCAAAACAAGCCCGAGGGTTATGTAGCCGGGATTCAGGACATCATCGAAGTGCTTCAAAAGGCCAAACCATGAAAAACCAATCATCACGTGATGCCGACAAATTCGTCGTTAGGCTTCCCGATGGCCTGCGCGCCGAGATTGAGGGCGCCGCGAACTCCCTTGATCGCAGTATGAACAGCGTAATTGTTCAGGCCGTGAGGCAGTACCTCGACGGGCAACAGCGCCAGCAATTGCTATTGGGCGCCTTGGCCGGCGCACTCGCCAATACCGCACCTTCCCGCGCCATAACCGATCTGGACCTGTGGTCGCATCGCGGGCCACTAGGCATTCAAGGGCACCACCATGGTGGATGCCCCGCAGTCGGGATCCATGGCGCTATCGAAGAGCCTCAGAAGGCCCTGCCATGAAGAATGAGCTTTTAGAGAAGGCTATCTCGGCAATGCGTGAAGCGGTTCAGTCTGACACTCCAACGATGTTCTGGGCTGAAGCGATGGGGCATGTCGTCGTTCTTCTCGAATATGTTCAAAAACCCTCAAGCGCCTCGGTGCACCAGGACTCAGCAAATGGTTGCGAGAACTGCGCGATGGATCTGGCCACCTGCGATTGCGTCGACCCGAAGCCCGTGCAATTTGCGATCAGTCCGAGCGGCGACTGCGCCACCAATAGTAAGGATGAAAATAATGAATGATGCCCCACAACTTTCAGTACCCGCTGGTTTTTGGCAGGACGCTCAAGGCCGTATGGTGCCCGAAAGCCTGATCAAACCGATCGATATCGAGCGCGATCGCCTGGTGCGTCATCTGGTTGATCGCGCTAGCGAACTCAGTGCCAAGCTGGCCGACTTCAAGGCAGTCGCGTTTGGTGATATCGAGGCCTTTATCGAGCTGAGTGCCGAGCAGTACGGCATTACACTTGGTGGAAAGAAGGGCAATGTCACCCTTTATAGCTTTGATGGTCGCTTCAAGATTCAGCGCTCGGTGCAGGAGTCGATCGCTTTCGACGAGCGTCTGCAGGCCGCACGCGCTTTGATTGACGAATGCCTGCGCGACTGGACCCAAGGTGCTCGGCCAGAGGTGGCCACCCTCGCGAATGACGCATTCCGCACTGACTCCCAGGGCGAAATCCGCACCGCCAGAGTCCTTGCATTGCGCCGTCTGGATATCAAGGACGAACGCTGGCAGCGCGCCATGCTAGCAATCGGCGAGGCATGCCAGGTGGTCGGCTCCAAGTCTTATATCCGCGTATACGAACGGATCGGCGACTCAGACCAGTACCGTGCCATCAGCCTTGATATTGCGGGGGTGTGAGATGGACGACAATCGTATCCTCGACAAAATTAAGAAATGCCTGGAGATGGCCAACTCCAAAACCAGCAACCCCAATGAGGCCGAAACAGCATTGCGCCAGGCCCGCAACCTGATGGACCGGTACAGTCTGGAAATGGGCGATGTGCTCGCTAGCATGGCGTGCGAAGTCTCGATTCTCGCAGGATCCGAGGGGCCGCCACCGGCATGGCGTGCTCGACTCGCGCAGGTCTGCGGCCTGGCCTTCGGTACCCGCATAATCATCAGCACCAGCCGCTTTAAAGCGGCTCGCTTTATTTTAATCGGCTGTGCAGCGGCACCTGAACTCACGGGTTATGCCTATCAAGTCTTGGCCCGTCAGTTGCAAAAGGCCCGGCGCGAGTACTTGGACACCCAGAAACGTTGCAAGCGGTCCACCAAAGTGGCGCGAGGTGATGCATTTGCGAACGCCTGGATCGATGCAGTGCATAGCAAAATTGATGCGTTTGCAGGGGTTGAGGACAATATTGCCGAGGCAATCGAAGCGTTCGTGAAGAAAAACCATCCGGAACTGGAGAGCGTTGAACTCAAGCGTCGAAAGCTCAAGTCACGGGACGAGGTCGCCGCCGATGCTGGTTACCAGGCAGGAAAATCAGCTCAATTGCACCAGGCAGTGAATCATCAGCCTCGTGCCCGCTTGACTGCGGGGGTCTGAGATGCGCGTTCAATGCCCTTGTTGCGGCGAGCAGTTTCCACTGGAAGCAGGGTTTCTCGATGACGAGGGTAAGCGCCTGGCTGCGCAGTTCGCTGACATTGAGCCGCGACTTGGTCGGGCCATCCTTGGATATCTGCGTTTGTTCAGCCCGGCCAAGCGCGGATTGCGTACCACCCGAGCCATCAAGCTGGTTGAGGAGCTGATGAGCGCGGTTAACGCTGGCACCGTCACCCGCGATGCCAGGACCGCCGACTCAAAACCGGCAAGCCCCGCCATGTGGACGACTGGCATTGATCAGATGCTGGCTCAACGGGAACGGCTGAGCCTGCCGCTGGACAACCATCATTACTTGCGTGCAGTGGTGTTCGGTATTGCCAGCGATCCGGCGCAGGTTGCCAAGGTACAGCAAGCAGCTCCGAAAAAGGCTAGATCAGGTATGACGGCGCAGCAGCTGCACCAGGAACAAATCGGCAGGGTCAAAAGTGACGTGCTGCTCGGGATTTTGAGTGCAGAGGAAGGTGAGCGACGTATAGCGAAATTAGGAGCTGAAGCATGAAAGCCGATGACCGTTTGCGACTAATAAAGTTGATCCACGTAGCACGCCGCGAGCTGGGTATGGATCGTGAGACGTACGGCCTGATGCTTGCCGGGATGAAGGGGTTGGAAGGTGCCACGTCGACCGCTGATCTGAGCCTTCCAAACCTGAAATTGGTTTTGGAACAGCTCAAATCCAAGGGCTTCAAAGTCCGTCCAAACAAAAAGCCAACACGCCCCTTGGCAAATGATCCGCAAGCACAAAAGATCCGGTCGCTTTGGCTGAGCCTCCACGAAATGGGCGTTGTTCGAGACCCATCGGAGACAGCTTTGGCGAAGTACGTATTCAGCATGACCAAGGTGCAGGCATTGCAATGGTTAACAGCCGGCCAGGCGAGTCATGTAATTGAAACTTTGAAACAGTGGATGGGGAGAGTCCAGCAATGAGCACGATCCGAGGCAGTGATCTTTTGAGCGAGACCATCGAGCCAATCGCCAAGGTGATCCAGCAGACGCTGGGCGTCAGCGAGGAGCTGGCAGAGGCGACGAGTGTTGAAATTACGACGCTGTTCGCTCACCTCTGGGGTGGGCAGGTCGTTTATATCCCGAAAGGCGTATGCATTCAGGCATCCAAGCTGCACCATAAAATTTACGATGACTGGACTGGCCGCAATCACCATGAAGTGGCAACGAAGCACGGGGTTTCAGTCCAGCATGTCTATGCGGTGGTGAAGCGTATGCGCTTGGCAATCATCGCCCGTGACCAACGAGACCTCTTCGCGCCACCAGAGGAGGAGTGATTGCCAGAAGATGGCACTGTGTTTTAAGGTTTGCACCCCCGGTCAGCGACAACTGATCGGGCCTTTCCTGAATTGCAGCCCTTGCAATGTTTTTGCAGTACTCATCCCACCCGCAACCACTATTCCTCGCTTTATCCCGCAATTATCTTAGTTTTCCCTTTAGATTTATCTCAGTCCTAAACAACACGCTGTCACCGAGCATGCGCTGGTAACTGACGCCAAACATGTGGGCGCCCTTGAGCAAGGTGAACAACGAGCCCCAGGAACGGTTGTCGATCACGCCGTTCAAGGCCTTGCCGTCTTCGTTGTTGTTGAAGTAGCGCAGGTCGGTCTTGAGTTTGTAGCCATCGCCCAGGTCGGCCATGTGCATCAGCCCGACATAGTGTTGCTGATAGATATCGTGCAGCACACCATAGAAATAACTGGCTTGCAGGTTCTTGGAGATGTCGTAGGTGGCGCCGCCAAAGTCCAGGCCGTCGCTGTCGAGGTTATCGGTGGAGCCGTACTTGTAGAGCTTCTCGTGGTTGGAAGACTCGCGGGTCACCGCCGACCAGAAACGGCCACCGGTCAGGGTCAACTTGTCGACCTCCTTTGATTCGACCACGGCGCCTTGATAGATCGTATCCAGTTGTCGACTGGTGTCATCGAAGGCCACCGGCAATTGCGGGCGCAGATCACCGACCTTCAGCTCGGTCTTGCTGTAGCGCATCTTGAAGGTGGCACCGGCGCGACTGTAGTCCCGGGACGTCTGCCGGTCACTGACGCTGTAGGGCAGCGAACCGTCGTTGCCCGACGAATCCAGGCGCACGGCGTATTGCGCATCGACATCCAGACCGATGGCCAGGGCCGTGTCGGTGTACCCGGAGGTGAACTGCGCATCGAAACCCTGGGACCAACTGTGCACTTCGGAATCCGGCGCATTGGTGTTGGTGTAGTTACGGTGCAAGTAGAAGTTGCGTGCATCCACTTTGAAATGACTGTCATCGATTACGTCGGCATGGGCTGCCAAAGGTGCACAAATCATTCCCAAAACGCCGGCAATACTTCGCCCACGGCAAATTTGCTTTACCTGAACCATCCAACCTCTCCACATCTGTATGTGCCTGGGCACTGTTTTTATAGGAGCAGAATCAAACCAAAGACCTGGAAGTCGCGCGGCGCCTATCGGCCGTACTCAGGCGTGGTGCATGGGTAAGGCGGGGCCTCTCCCTGTTTTTGTTATGGCGTGAAGCATCGGGCGGGCTCGAGGGAGCAGCCCGCTGCGGTGACACGTTGGTTGTGCCCCCAAGGTAAGCCAGCCATTGCCGCACCGGTATCGAGACGAACAGCATCCGAAAGGGGGAAATCGCCATGCCGGCTAAAGGTTTCCCTTAGTCGACCGGCAGCGCTTCAATTGCCAGGCCCTGTTTGGGTGCAGCCTTAAACTAGCGACTGGGCTGGCAGGCAACCTCCCCGATTGCGCAGGGGGCTCTCCAATTGCGCAACGCGATGCAGGGGCTGACGTGGGGGGCGCCTGCCGAGAAAAAAACCAAATCGCCATGTGTTTCCTTCGTTATTCCCTGCGTCGCAGTTCCTCACTGCCTGTTCTTGTCCGTATGGAGTTCGTCCGATGCCTTCGCCCAAATCACTGCCCGCCGCTTTGCTGGGCCTGGCCCTCGTTTGTCCGGCCATGGCCAAGGGCATCGAACTTGGGCAGGTGTTGATCGGCGCGGAGGATCGCAGCGGCGAAGACGCCTCGGTGGAAGACGCCCAGGCGCGGTTGGCCCAGGTGCCGGGCGGTACCAACGTGGTGGACATGCGCCGCCCGCTGCAGGGCCGGGTGGCGAGCAATCAGGATGTGCTGGCGTATCAGCCGGGGGTGTATGCGCAGTCGGCGGGCAACGAAGGGGTGAAGATTTCGATTCGGGGCTCGGGCATCAACCGGGCGCCGGGGGCGCATGCTTCGGGGCTGTACACGATGCTCGACGGGCTGCCACTGACTGGCCCGGGCGGCACGCCTTATGAGTTGCTCGAGCCGCTGTGGCTCGATCACGTGGAAGTGTTGCGCGGCGCCAACGGGTTCGACCGGGGGGCGCTGGCCCTGGGCGGGGCCATCGATTACGTCAGTCACACCGGTTACAACGCACCGAAATTGCAGGTGCGCTATGCCACTGGCAGCCACGGTTATCAGCAACGCCAGGTCAGCTCCGGGCAGGTGCTGGGGGACTTCGACTATTACGTGGCGGTGACCGACGCGCAGTCCGACGGCTATCAGGATCACACCGACAGCGAGAGCCAGGGGGTGATCGCCAACTTCGGTTACCGCTTCAATCCAAACCTGGAAACGCGTTTTTACCTGCGCTACCGCGAGACCGACAACGACCTCGCCGGGCGGGTCACCAAACATTCCATCGAGCACGATCCGCGCGCGGCCAACCCCGCCTATGTGACCCGGGACGACAGCCGCAAGCAGCCGGGCAGTACCTTCATCGGCAACAAGACCACCTTTTATCTCGACGATGATTCGAGCATCCAGACCGGGCTGGTCTATCACGATTACCCGATGGATTTGCGCGAAGGGCCGAATCGTTTGAAGGTGGCGTACACCGATGTCAGCGGCACGTTCGACTACAAGCGTCGCGACACGCTATGGGGCATGGAAAGCCACAGTACGGTTGGCCTGCGCGTGACCAAGCATTTGCCCAATGACGGCGCCAGCGAACGGGTGCGTATACCCACCGGCAATACCGCCGGCTACGCGCCGGGTACCCCGATGCGCAATTTCACCTATCAGGGTTCGGACAGCGTGCTGCATGTGGGCAATGATCTGGAGATCGCTGACGACCTGTGGCTGACCACCGGCCTGGCCGCCATCTATACACGACGCGAAAGCGCGGTGACTTACCCCGACGGGGGTGGCAAGACCAGCCTGAATGACTGGGACTACGCGCCACGGATTGGCCTGCGCTATCAACTGACGCCGGATCTGCAGGTGTTCGGCAACCTCAGCCGCTCGGTGGAGGGGCCGCATCCGTGGTCGTTGATCTATAGCGCCGACCAGCGCTTCCCTGCTGGCAGCGGTGCGGCCACCGGCACCCAGCGTGATCCGATCAAGCTGCAAAACCAGACCGCCACCACCCTGGAGCTCGGCGGGCGCGGCGACAGCGCCGTGGGGCAATGGAGCCTGGCCTGGTATTACTCAGAGGTGCGCCATGAATTGCTGTCGGTGCTACCGGACGCCAACGCCACCACGCCGTATGAACTCAACGCCAGCCCCACCGTGCACCAGGGGGTGGAGGCTGGTTTGCAGAGTCAGCTATGGTCGGCGGCGGACGGCGGCCGGTTGAGCCTGCGCCAGAGCTACACCTTCAGCGACTTCCACTACCGCGACGACGACCGCTTCGGCGACAACCGCCTGCCGGGCCTGCCCATGCACTATTACCAGGGCGAACTGCGCTACGACTGGCCCCAGGGTTTCTTCGCCGCGGTCAACACGCAGCTGGTGTCCAAGGTGGCCGTCGACTATGCCAACAGCTACTACGCCGACCCCTACGCCCTGTTCGGCGCCACCCTGGGCTTCAACGCGCCCAAGGGCGACTGGCAGACCTGGCTGGACATCCGCAACCTGACCGACAAGCACTACGCGGCCACCGTGACTCCCGGGTACGACGACAGAGGGCTGGATGCAGCGCGGTCCACGCCGGGTGAAGGGCTGGGGGCGTATGTCGGCGTGTCCTGGAGCCTGCTCTGATAGCCCCCTGTAGGAGCACGGCTTGCCGGCGATGGCGGTGGGTCAGGCGACATTGATGTTGGACAGGCTGGCCCCTTCGCGAGCAAGCCCGCTCCCACAGTTGATTGAGGTGTAGGCGGAATTTGCGTGCACCGGAGATCCAGTGTGGGAGCGGGCTTGCTCGCGAAGGCGGTGGGTCAGGCACAGGTGATGCTGGCTGTGCCGGCCCTATCGCTGGCAGGCCAGCTCCCACAGTTGATTGGGGTGTAAGTGGAATTTGCGTCCGCTGGAGATCCAGTGTGGGAGCGGGCTTGCTCGCGAAAGCGGTGGGTCAGGCACAGGTGGTGTTGGCTGTGCCGGCCCTATCGCTGGCAGGCCAGCTCCCACAGTTTGATTGGGGTGTAGGCGGAATTTGCCTACACCGCAGGTCCAGTGTGGGAGCGAGCCTGCTCGCGATGGCGGTGGGTCAGGCGACATTGATGTTGGACAGGCCGGCCCCTTCGCGAGCAAGCCCGCTCCCACAGTTGATTGAGGTGTCGGCGGAATTTGCCTCCGCTGGAGATCCAGTGTGGGAGCGGGCTTGCTCGCGAAAGCGGTGGGTCAGGCACAGGTGATGCTGGCTGTGCCGGCCTTATCGCTGGCAGGCCAGCTCCCACAGTTGATTGGGGTGTAAGTGGAATTTGCGTGCACCGGAGATCCAGTGTGGGAGCGAGCCTGCTCGCGATGGCGGTGGGTCAGACACAGGTGATGCTGGCTGTGCCGGCCCTATCGCTGGCAGGCCAGCTCCCACAGTTGATTGGGGTGTAAGTGAAATTTGCATCCACCGGAGATCCAGTGTGGGAGCGGGCTTGCTCGCGAAAGCGGTGGGTCAGGCACAGGTGATGCTGGCTGTGCCGGCCCTATCGCTGGCAGGCCAGCTCCCACAGTTTGATTGAGGTGTAGGCGGAATTTGCGTGCACCGGAGATCCAGTGTGGGAGCGGGCTTGCTCGCGATGGCGGTGTGTCTGACAACATCGATGTTGAAGCCGCCCGCCTGTTCCAGAGCAAGCTTCACACCACCATTTCGGCTACCCTCTCACTACATCGCACCCCTTGCGCAACAAAACGGAGAACTTTAATGCTCAAGCGAACCCTGGCATTGGCCATCGGCCTGACCTTGTCGGCCTGCACCCTGCTCACCCAGGCCGCCGAGACCCTCAAGGTCAGCGCGATTCCCGATGAGGCCCCTACCGAACTGCTGCGCAAATTCAAGCCGCTGGGCGCCTACCTCGAGCAGCAACTGGGGATGAAGGTCGAGTTCGTGCCGGTCAGTGATTACCCGGCGGTGGTCGAGGCGCTGGCCACCGACCGTATCGACATGGCCTGGCTCGGCGGTTTCACTTTCGTCCAGGCTCGCCTGAAGACCGGCAATGCGATTCCCCTGGTCCAGCGTGAACAGGACGCCCAGTTCACCAGCAAATTCATCACCGCCGACCCCAACGTCAAATCCCTGGCCGACCTCAAGGGCAAGTCCTTCGCCTTCGGCTCGGTGTCTTCCACCTCGGGCAGCCTGATGCCGCGTTACTTCATGCTCAAGGACGGGATCAAGCCGGAGACCTACTTCAGCCGCGTCGGCTATTCCGGCGCCCATGACGCCACCGTGGCCTGGGTCCAGGCCGGCAAGGTCGACGCCGGGGTGCTCAACGCCAGCGTCTGGGAAAAACTGGTGGCCGCCGGCAAGGTCGACACCAACAAGGTCAAGGTATTCGCCACCACCCCGGCCTACTTCGATTACAACTGGACCGTGCGCGGCACCCTCGATCCAGCGCTGGCGAACAAGATCAAGGCCGCGTTCCTGGCGCTTGACCCGGCGAAACCGGCGGACAAGGAAATCCTCGATCTGCAGGCTGCCAGCCGTTTCATCGAAACCAGCCCGGACAATTACAAAGGCATCGAAGAAGCCGCCCGCGCCGCCGACCTGCTCAAATGACCTTGAAGTTGACCGGCGTCAGCCTGACCCACGGCAACGGGGTCCAGGCGCTGCGTGACGTAAACCTGCACATCGCGGCCGGCGAACAGGTCGCGATCATCGGCCCGTCCGGCGCCGGCAAGTCGAGCCTGCTCAATCTGCTGGCCACCGCCCTGCGCCCCGGCAGCGGCGATGTGCGCTTGCTGGGCGAGCACGCCTGGACGCTGTCGGCCCGCCAGCGTCAGCGCCTGCGCGCGCGGATCGGTCTGGTGCACCAGGCGCCGCCATTGCCGCCACGCCAGCGGGTGATCACCGCGGTGCTGGCCGGCAAGTTGGGGCAATGGAGCCTGGGCAAGAGCCTGCTGAACCTGTTGCACCCGGTGGACATCCCGGGGGCTCGCGCGGCCCTGGCCCGGCTGGACCTGGGCGACAAGTTGTTCGCCCAGTGCCAGCAACTGTCCGGCGGCCAGTTGCAGCGGGTCGGCGTGGCCCGGGTGCTGTATCAGGCACCCGAGGTCTTGCTGGCCGATGAACCGGTGTCGGCCATGGACCCGGTGCTCGCCGGGCATACGCTGTCAGTGCTGTGTCGCCATGCCCGGGAACACAGCGTCACCCTGGTGGCCAGCCTGCATGCGGTGGAGCTGGCCCTGGCGCATTTTTCCCGGGTCATCGGCCTGCGCGACGGGCAGATCCTGTTCGACCTGCCCTCCAGCGACGTCGATCATGACCTGCTCGACCGGCTCTACGCCAATGAGCAACTGCAATCCCCGCCAGCGCCCCAGCCCCCCCTGAGTGTGCAGATTCCACGATGCTGAGCCGCGATTCCCGAGACCCGGCCACCGGCCCTCGCCTGCTGCTCAGCCTGCTGGCCATCGCCTTGCTGTGGCCTGGCATACGCTTCAGCGAACTGGACCTGGGCGTGCTGCTGCGCAGCGACAGCCAGAGCGAAATCGGTCGCTTCGTTTCGACCTTCTGGCCCCCGGCCTATGGCCAGGACTTCCTGCCGCTGTTGTTGCAGTCCACCCTGCAAACCCTGGCCATCGCCACGGCCGGCATGGCCCTGGCGCTGTTGTTGGCGGTGCCTGCCAGTCTGCTGGCCAGCCGCGCGTTGTCGCTGTCGGCGGCGTCGCTTTCCGGCCGCCCCAGCGTCTTGGGGCGGCTGTTGCGCTGGCCGGTGCGCGGGCTGTTGATTTTCCTGCGCAGCGTGCCGGAAATCGTCTGGGCCCTGCTGTTCGTGCGCGCCGTCGGCCTGGGCCCGACCGCCGGGGTGCTGGCCATCGCCATCACCTACAGCGGCATGCTGGGCAAGGTCTATGCGGAGATTTTCGAATCGGTGGACCAACGCCCGGCCCATGCCCTGCTGCAAGCGGGCAGCGGTCGGCTGGCGGCGTTCTGCTACGGCATCCTGCCCAATGTCGCCGCCGAGTTGCTGTCGTACACGGTGTACCGCTGGGAATGCGCGATCCGCGCCTCGGTGGTGATGGGCTTCGTCGGCGCCGGCGGCCTGGGCCAGCAGATGGACCTGTCGCTGCGCATGTTCGCCGGCGGTGAAGTGGCCAGCCTGTTGCTGACTTTCCTGTTGCTGGTGTTGTTTGCCGATCAGCTCAGTCGCCTGTTGCGCTGGAGGCTGGGATGAATCGCCTGATCAACCTGGCGCTGTTGCTGGGCATCGTTGTCGCGGTGGTGGCGTCTTTCGCTTATCTGAGCATCGACCTCGGCGCCCTGGCCGGCAGTGACAACCTCAAACAGATGGGCGCCTATGCGCAACGCTTTCTCAGCCCAGACCTGAGTGAACCTCACTTGCAGGCCATCGCCCATGGCGCGCTGGAAACCATCGCGATGTCGGCCCTGGGCACCTTGCTCGCGGCGGTGTTCGGGCTGATCCTGGCACTGCCGGCGGCCGGGCGCTTCGGCTGGCCGCTCAAGAGCCTGTCGCGGTTGCTGCTCAATGCGCTGCGGGCGGTGCCGGAACTGGTGTGGGCGGCGCTGATGGTACTGGCCGCCGGCCTCGGCCCGAACGCCGGCACCCTGGCACTGGCCCTGCACACCACCGGGGTGCTCGGCCGGCTGTTCGCCGAAGCCCTGGAAAACACCCCGCCACAACCGGCCCAAGCTCTGCGCCTGCAGGGCAGCAGCACCCTGTGGGCCTTCTGCTATGGCACCCTGCCCAACCTGTTGCCGCAACTGCTGGCCTACGTTTTGTACCGCTGGGAAAACAATATCCGCATGGCCAGCGTGCTCGGCTTCGTCGGTGCCGGCGGTTTGGGGCAGATGCTGTATGTGAGCCTCAGCCTGTTCCAGGAAGCCCGGGCCAGCAGCATCATTCTGGCGATGCTGGTGCTGGTGTTTGCCGTCGATTCATTGAGCAGCTGGAGCCGGCAACGTTGGGTGAAAGCCTGAACGTGCTTTTTTGATGGGCAGTGGTCAGGTGTGGTGAAGGCATGTATCTGTGGTGAAGGCATATATTTGTGGTGAGGGGATTTATCCCCGTTCGGCGGCGCAGCCGTCGTCACCCCAGACAACTCGGTTCAACTGCGGTCAGGTCTCGCTGATCTGATTGACGCTGGTGATCTGCCGGTTCCAGATCATTTCGTAATGGGCGGTCTGCACGATCGACAGCACGGGCCTGGGGGTCATCAGGGCCCAGCAATGGCTGCCGGGCATGCGCACGGAGTGGTAGCGCAGGCCCGGGCTGCCGGCACGCCTGAGGGCTTTGCCGAACCGCCGGGAGTCGGTGTAGTCGCCGGGGTCGTAGATCGGATCGCTCATTGCAATGCCCGTCGCATCTTGCATCGCCTTGTCCACGAACGAGCAGGACAACCCTCGGAACACAAACCGCTCGTAGTGCAGCTCGCGCACCTTCGACCAGTACAGCGCCTGATGATGCTGGACCTCGGCCAAGGCCGTTTCCATGGTGTCCGCCAGGTACAGCACGCCAAAGCTGCCGTCACTGAAGCGCGAGCCCGCCGGGTTGACGTGGGTAAAGGGCGCCGTCGCGTAGGAACAGCCAGTAATGCCGAACGGAATCTCGCTGCGAGGGATCAACTCAAGGTGCCCCACCTCGTTTTTCAGCCGCGGATTGGTCAGCGCCTGGATCTCGTACAGCACATCGAATTCGTCGGCGTCGGCCACGTCATCGAAGATTGCGATTGGTGGGAATTTCGAATTGACCAGCCGATAGGCCTGCAAAGATTCGCCTGCAAACACGGGCAACCCGGCCGGCTTCACCATTGCCCGCCCCGCAACGCATCGATGCGCCGGAACGTCTCGTACAGCGAAATCATGTCGCCCTGGGCCATGATCTCCAGCGGGCTTCGGCCGTTGAAAAACTCGTTGTCGTTGGCCATCGCCACGAAGCCGTAGACGTTTTGCGGGTTATCGAAGATCAGGCGCAGGGTGGCGTGGATGTTCAGCACGAAACTGATGCGCTGCATCTGGTCCGCGTCCAGGGCCACCGCCCAGTCCGGATCGCGCTGGCGGGCGCGGGTGTAGGTGCTGCGGGATATGCGCAGGATGCGACAGGCCTGATCGCTGCTCGCGTTCCATTTCTCGAGAACGCCGACAGCGGCACGCAGCCCGGTCACGCACTGGTTTTTAGTGAAACCCTGGGTTTGCAGCGCGACCGACATGCCGATACCTTTTTCTGAATCCATAGATTCAAAACTAGACATATTGGCTCTACAGATCAATAGCGCCTCGACCAGTGGTCGACTCGATGGCTGTCGCAGGTTTTTTGCCTACTCGGACACCGCCACCTGATTGCGCCCCCGCGCCTTGGCCCGATACAGCGCCTTGTCGGCGTTGCTCATCAGGCTGTGCAGGTCCTTGACGCTCGACTCCATCGACGCCACCCCGACACTGGCCGTGATGCAGTGCACCGGCCCCGTCATCAGCCCGGAGATCGACTGCACCAGATCCTCGGCAATGTGCTGCGCCGCCTCAAGGGACGTATCCGGCAGCAGCACCGCAAATTCCTCGCCGCCCAGGCGACCGTACACATCGGTTTCGCGAAACGACCGGCAGATCACCACGCCCATCTGCCGCAACACCTGGTCGCCGACCTGATGGCCGTAGGTGTCGTTGATGTGTTTGAAATGGTCCATGTCCAGCATCACCGCGCACAGCGGCAACTGGTAGTTCTGGCAATGGTTGTACAGGCGCTGCGCCTGTTCGTAGAACGCCCGGCGATTCCTGAGCCCGGTCAGTTCATCGGTCTGTGCGGCACGGGTGGAAATGCTGTGGGCCAGTTCCATTTCACGGGTCAGACGAAAAGCGGTTTCCAGCGCATCGGACAGCTTGCGGGTGGCATTACACACGAAGGAGGCAAAGACCAGCACCGCCACGCCCATGCCCAGTTGCAGGGTCGACGGCTGAACCAGCAGCCAGAACGTACTGGGCAACAACACCAGGGCGATGGACACCACCGTCATGTAGCGATAAGCCGAATAGCAGGACACCGCGCTGACCGACATGCCCACGGTAAACAGCATCACCAGCGCCTGGGCCAGCAGATCGTCGGCCGGAATGACCGCCAGCGCGCCGCCGCCCCAGATCCCGGCGGATAGCACCAAAGTGCCGAAATAGACACGTTCCCAGCGCTGATGGGTGCGCGCCGCTGGCGGGCTGCGAAAATACGCCACGAACATCAGGATGCGAATCAGGGTCGAGGCCGTCAGCAGCGCGACCCACCACGCAACGATCTGATGATCGAACCGCTCCCAGCACAGCCAGCACAGCATGACCTGCGCCAGGAAGCTGCCAAATACAGCGCTGACCGATTGACGAAACAGTTGATGCAATCGGTCAGTTCGCACCTGTTGGGCGATGAAGCGTTCCTGCTCGTACCGAAATCCTGGGCCGTCCATTGAGTTCGCCTGATAATGCTGCGGTGACCTCAATGATTGTGGCACATCGCTGACAGGCACCGACATAACTCTGCGTCGACTTGAAAGACTGCGCCTATCGGCTAGCAATACTGCGGCTATTAGCTGACTTGCCGATAGCGGTCTAGCCTTACCCGGTGCCGGTGCAAACGGCCGGCACAGAGCTGATGTGAAGATAAGAATGAGTCAGAAAACTGACTAGGCATGGTGGCAACTTGATTGCCGCTGTCTGCGATGCCCAGACGCCCCCGACGCTCGCGGGGCTGGCAGCCTGAGTCATGGATTTCGCTCGCTTCTATTCCAGGCCCGCACCGGGCCGGGAAGCGCAATGAACTCGACCGAGGGTAGCTCACACATGGCAAACGAATCGAAATGCCCGTTCAATCACGCCGCCGGCGGTGGCACCAGGAACCGCGACTGGTGGCCGAACCAACTGAACCTGAACATCCTGCACCAGCACTCGCCCCTGTCCGACCCCATGGGTGAAGGCTTCAACTACGCCGAAGCGTTCAAGAGCCTGGACTTTGCCGCCGTCAAACGCGACCTGGCAGCGCTGATGACAGATTCGCAAGACTGGTGGCCCGCCGACTTCGGCCACTATGGCCCGCTGTTCGTGCGCATGTCCTGGCACGCCGCCGGCACCTACCGCACCGCCGACGGACGGGGTGGCGCCGGCTCCGGCCAGCAGCGCTTCGCCCCCCTCAACAGCTGGCCGGACAACGTCAGCCTCGACAAGGCCCGGCGCCTGCTGTGGCCGATCAAGCAGAAGTACGGGCGCAACCTGTCCTGGGCCGACCTGATCGTGCTCACCGGCAACGTCGCCCTGGAGACCATGGGCTTCAAGACCTTCGGCTTCTCCGGCGGCCGCCCGGATGTCTGGGAACCGGATGAGGACGTGTATTGGGGTTCGGAAACCAAATGGCTGGGCGGCGACACCCGCTACGCCAGCGACAGCGACGACGACAACAAACCCGTGCAAAACCCTGGCGACGGCCCCCTGGTGGCCGAGCCCGGAAAAAACGAGGACAGCCGTACCCAACACGGTCGCAACCTGGAAACGCCTCTGGCCGCGGTGCAGATGGGCCTGATCTACGTCAACCCCGAAGGCCCTGAAGGTGAGCCTGACCCGGTCAAGTCGGGCCTGGACATCCGCGAAACCTTCGCCCGCATGGCGATGAATGACGAAGAAACCGTGGCGCTGATCGCCGGTGGCCACGCCTTCGGCAAGACCCACGGCGCCGGTCCCGCCGATAACGTCGGGCCGGAACCGGAAGCCGCTGGCCTCGAACAGCAAGGCTTGGGCTGGAAGAACAAGTTCGGTACCGGTAAAGGTCCGGACACCATCACCAGCGGCCTGGAAGTGACCTGGACCAGCACGCCGACCCGATGGAGCAACGACTTCCTGGAAAACCTCTTCGGTTTTGAATGGGAGCTGACCAAGAGCCCGGCCGGCGCCAACCAGTGGAAACCGAAAAACGGCGCGGGTGCCGGGACCATTCCGGATGCCTTCGATCCCAATAAACGCCGTGAGCCGACCATGCTGACCTCGGACCTGGCCCTGCGCTTCGACCCGATCTACGAGCCGATCTCCCGGCGCTTCCTGGCCAACCCCGACCAGTTGGCCGACGCCTTCGCCCGGGCCTGGTACAAACTGCTGCACCGTGACATGGGCCCGCTGTCGCGCTACCTCGGCCCGGAATTCCCCACTGAAGAGCTGCTGTGGCAAGACCCGATCCCGGCGGTCGACCACGAACTGGTCAACGACAGCGATGTGGCTGCGCTGAAGAGCAAGGTGCTGGCATCCGGCTTGAGCGTGTCGCAATTGGTGTCCACCGCCTGGGCGGCGGCTTCCACCTTCCGTGGCTCCGACAAACGCGGTGGTGCCAACGGCGGGCGGCTGCGTCTGGAACCGCAGAGATCCTGGAAGGCCAACCAGCCTGATCAGCTGGCCGGGGTACTGTCCAAGCTCGAAGGCATCCAGCGGGAATTCAACGCCGGCGGCAAGAAAATCTCCCTGGCGGACCTGATCGTGCTCGCCGGCAGCGCGGGCGTCGAACAGGCGGCGAAAAATGCCGGTCACACCGTCACCGTGCCGTTCAGCCCGGGGCGTACGGACGCGAGCCAGGAACAGACCGATGTCGAGTCGTTTGGCCACCTTGAACCGATCGCCGACGGCTTTCGCAACTACCTGAAAACCCGCTACAAGGTGTCGGCCGAGCACCTGCTGATCGACAAGGCGCAACTGCTGACCCTCACCGCACCGCAAATGACCGCGCTGATCGGCGGCCTGCGCGTGCTCGACACCAACGTCGGGCAAACCGCCCACGGTGTTTTCACCACCCGCAAAGGGCAACTGACCACCGACTTCTTCACCAACCTGCTGGACATGGGCGTGGAATGGAAACCCACCTCCGACACCAACGAAGAGTTCGAAGGTCGCGACCGCAAGACCGGCCAGCCGAAATGGACGGCTTCACGGGTGGACCTGGTGTTCGGCGCCAACGCGCAGCTACGGGCGATCTCGGAGTTCTACGCCACCCCTGACAACAAGGAGAAATTCGTGAAGGACTTCGTGGCGGCATGGACCAAGGTGATGAACCTGGATCGTTTCGACTTGAAGTGAGGTAGACCGCAAGCCCATTGGCCACCTCGGCATTCAGTGCCGGGGTGGCCATTTTATTTGCGTCCGAGAAATCTTACCGCGGGCTTGTTCCATGGGATGCAGAGCGTCCCGGGCTACATTCCGATCACGCTCACTTGACCGCTCACGCTGATTGCCTGCGCCAATTGCCAGGTGACGTGCCGAACTGGCGCTTGAAGGCGCGACTGAACGCGGCTTCGGATTCGTAGCCCACTGCAAAGCCGATTTGCGCCACGTTGCCGCGCCCTTCGCGCAGCTGTTGCGCCGCCACGTGCATGCGCCAGAGGGTCAGGTATTGCATCGGAGGCTGCCCCACCAGGGTCGTGAACCGCTCGGCGAACACCGAGCGCGACATGCCCACTTCCAGCGCCAGGGCTTCTGCGGTCCAGCCCTCGGTGGGACGCGCATGGAGCAGCGCCAGGGCGCGGCCGATGTGCGGGTCGCGCAACCCCGCCAGCCAACCGCGGCGTTCGGCGGGCAGGCTGGCCACATACTGGCTGACGGCCTGGACGAACAGCAGTTCCGACAGCTTGGCGATGACCGTCGCCGAGCCGACGCGCCCCGCTGCGATTTCACTGACCGCAAACCGGAACGAGCTTTCGATCCACGCCCCCGAACCGGTCGCACGAACGTCCAGGATCAACAACGGTGGCAACGACGACAGCAACGGACTGAAAGGGGTTTCAGTGCCAAGGAACCCGCACAACAACTGCGTGAGTTCACCGCCCCCGCCATAGTTGATCCGAGAAATGCCGCCGACATCCGGCGGTTTGACCACCTGGCTGGCCAGCAGGGGCGCAAGGCTCAGGTCGCTGCCGAAGGCATGCAGGTCATTGCGCGGCAGCAGAACCAGTTCGCCGGCCTTCACATCGACGGCGGCGCCCCCGTCGACCTGTATTTGCATGTGCCCCGCCGCGACAAAATGCGACGCGATGACGTGTCGAGGCGCCTCCATGAACGGTTTGCAGTCCTGGCTCGAGATTCTTCCGTTGATGCACCAGGGCGCAGTGAGCTCTGCCTCCAGGAACACCCCTCCAGACAGTCGAATCACTCGCAAGACATCAGACAGCGCATCCAACAATGGCCCGCCCTCTTTCCGGACGCCGGAGCAGGAATTCAGGCGTACCGGTCATTCACCGCCTGAACTGCGACCACTAGATTAGCACCTGTGCGGAATCAGCGATCGAGACTGTCCCAGCGGCTTGCCCCCAAGATCTTTGGCTCCGACGTCAACCGCAATTGCCCCATTCCAACTCAACCAGGGCAGCAGGAGATCCATATGAACACCGTTGTTATCGCTCCACGCTCAGCGTCAGCCAATGCCGACCGTTACGCGCAAATGGTCAAGGCATCGAAAAAAGCCGAATGGCAGATCGACCGCGACTTGCTGCAGGATCGCCGTTTCGACCATTCACGCAAATTCCTGCCCGACGGCCTGTCGCACGTCGACCGCCTGACCTTTCTCGGAGCGACCGAGGCTCGCTTGCTCAGTCAGATTCAGGGGCGAACCTATGCATACCTGTTTGGCCTGGTCGAGCGGTTCATCAGTGCCAAAATGCTCGACCAGGGCCGGGCCCATGTCTTTGACGATCAGTTGGCCTTTGAAGCGCTGGTCCAATTTTCCAGCGACGAGATCAAGCATCAGGAGCTGTTCCGGCGCATCGAGGCGATGCTCGCTGAGCAATTGCCCGCGGGGTATCGTCAAGTGGCCGACCCCAACGAAGTGGCCCGGGCGGTACTGGCCGCGAGCACCTGGTCGGTGTTGGCGCTGACTTGCCATATCGAGCTGTTCGTTCAGGCGCACTACCAGAAGAGCATCGCCCCGGGGGAGGATTTGTGCCCACTGTTCAAGGATGTCTTCAAATTCCACTGGAAGGATGAAAGCCGGCACGTCGTGCTCGATGAACTGGAGTGGCAGGCCGAACACGCCAAACTCTCGCCGGCCGAGCGCGACCAGGCGGTGAATGATCTGATTGCACTGGTGGGGGCCGTCGATGGGATCGTGCAGGCACAGGCGGCAGCCGACGCCGACTACTTCATCGGCAATGTTCCACGATCGTTCAGTGCCGATGAAGCGCAGCACATCAACGCCTGCGTGCTGAGCGCCTACCGCTGGCAATACATTGTCTCAGGGGTGGAGCATCCGCATTTTTCACGGCTGCTCACGCACATGACAACGCCCGAACAGATGGCGAGGATTCAGGCCGCACTGGCACCGTTGATGGGGGGTTGATAGTCAGCAATGGCAAACGGTGGTGAGGGGTTTATTCCCTCACCACACAGGTATCCAACGGCTTATAGGTAGTGTGCGACTCAGGGCGGATCCATTTGATCCAGCACCCGATTGGCCGTGATCTCCGCCAACATCACGCAGCTGGAAATGCCCAGCAAGGCATTGCGATCGCCCCCTTCCAGATGATCCACCAGTTGATGGACCATCACATCCACCGACGCCAGCGTCTCCACCAGGTACACCATCAGGTCTTCGGTTCTGGTGTGCGGGTTCACGGTGAACAGCGTGCTGGGGGTGCGGGGCGTGGCTTTGATGTCGGCGCTTGAGGGGAAGTGATAATCGAGGGCACGCTCGGCGGCGTCGTTGAGCCTGGTTGAATCGGCTTCGTAGGGGGATGTGGGATCGGTGTCTGGGGGGTTGGGTGTGACTTTGAACATAGTGAATCTCCTAACTGGATAAAGGAGCCTTCACCTCGCTACCAAACGAGGGGTGGCGGCCATACGCGGGTTGGTAGACCGGTAGTTAGGACCCGGCGCCCCCGAAGGAGCCCTGCGCATGGCCGCCATAATCCAGGACCCGAAAGGGACCTGAAAAACGATGAACCTCTGCGCCTAACCAATCCGGGCTACCAAACCCGATCGCTGTTTCCAGCGACCGCCAAACGATAAAACCCGCACCCCAGGCGCACAAGCCGGCGGATTCTGGCGTACGCGTAGGCAACCGCGCAAGGCTTTGTAGCTTCCCGGAAAGATTCCTGACACCCGTTAAACACACCGCCTCCCGCAATGTTTAAAACACACCAAACCCTGTAGGAGCGAGTTCACTCGCGATGGTCGTCAACGATGACACTGGCCACCTGACACCCCGCGGCGCTCTCTCGTTTTTCGCGAGCGAGCTCGCTCCTACAAAAGCATCGTTCCCCCTCAACCAAACTTTAAATGGCAGAATCCCCGTAACTTGATTGTTTCGGTGACCTCCATGCTTCGCGTATTTGAACAAAGACTCGACCCCTTCCCGCCCGACGAGGTACCGCCGCCGCCCGACGGGCTGGCGCGGTTTCTGTGGGCGTGCACGCGGGGTGCCCGTGGTTATGTGCTGGCGTTTGCGCTGCTCAGCGCCGCGGTGTCGATCTACGAGGCGTGGCTGTTTTCGTTCTTGGGTCAGGTGGTGGACTTGCTGTCGACCTGGCAGGCCGGCGGTGAAGCGGCGGCGCAGGAAAGTCGCGTGTTGTGGGGCATGGCCATTGTGATGGTGGCCAGCGTCGGGCTGGTGGCGTTGCGTACGATGGTGCAGCACCAGATATTGGCGATCAATTTACCGCTGCGCCTGCGTTGGGACTTCCACCGATTGATGTTGCGCCAGAGCCTGTCGTTCTTTTCCGACGAGTTCTCTGGCCGGGTCACCACCAAGGTGATGCAGACCGCGCTGGCGGTGCGCGACGTGCTGTTCACCCTGATCGAGATCGCCCCCGGCATCGGCGTGTATTTCATCGCGATCATCGCCCTGGCCGGCGGTTTCGCGCTGAAGCTGATGCTGCCCTTCGTGGCCTGGATCATCCTGTTCGCGCTGGCCATGCGCTACTTCGTCCCACGCCTGGGCAAAGTCGGCCAGGAACAGGCCCATGCGCGCTCCTCGATGACCGGACGGATCTCGGACGCCTACACCAACATCACCACCGTAAAGCTGTTCTCCCATTCCAATCGCGAAGCGCATTTCGCGCGCGCGGCCATGGAGGATTTCAAGCAGACCGGCTTTCGCCAGATGCGCCTGGTCAGTCAGTTCGAGATCGTCAACCAGGCGTTGGTGGTGGCGCTGATCATGGCCGCCGGCGGTTATGCGCTGTGGCTGTGGCACCAGGGCGAAGTCGGCGCCGGTGCCGTGGCGGCGATTACAGCCATGGCATTGCGCATCAACGGCATGTCGCACTGGATCATGTGGCAAATGACTTCGCTGTTCGAAAGCATCGGCACCGTGCAGGACGGCATGTCCACCCTCACCCGCGGGCCCAAGGTGCAGGATGCGCCGGACGCCGGCACGCTGGTGACCTCCGGCGGCGCGGTGACGTTCGACAATGTGCGCTTCAACTACAACGGCGAACGCCAGGTGCTCGATGGCCTGAGCCTGAACATTCGCCCGGGGGAAAAAATCGGCCTGGTGGGCCGCTCCGGTGCGGGTAAATCCACGCTCATCAACTTGCTGCTGCGCTTCTACGACGTCGACAGCGGGCAGATCCGCATCGACGGCCAGGACATCGCGCACGTGACGCAAGACAGCCTGCGCAGCGCCATCGGCATGGTCACCCAGGACACGTCCCTGCTGCACCGCTCCATCCGCGACAACATCGCCTACGGCCGACCCGATGCCACCGACGCCCAAGTGCGCACTGCCGCGGCCAATGCCCAGGCCGATGAATTCATCAGCCAACTGAGCGACCGTCAGGGCCACAGCGGCTACGACACCTTGGTGGGCGAGCGCGGCATCAAGCTCTCGGGCGGTCAGCGCCAGCGCATCGCCATCGCCCGAGTGATGCTCAAGAACGCGCCGATCCTGCTGCTGGACGAAGCCACCAGCGCGCTGGATTCGGAAGTCGAAGTGGCCATCCAGGAAAGCCTGGATGAAATGATGCAAGGCAAAACCGTGATCGCCATCGCCCACCGACTGTCCACCATCGCAGCGATGGACCGACTGATCGTCATGGACGATGGCCGCATCGTCGAACAAGGCACCCACAATGAATTGCTCGCTAGGAACGGCCTCTATGCACGGCTCTGGCATCACCAGAGTGGTGGGTTTTTGGGTGAGGATCAGGGGGTGACCGAGGCGATGGATCAGGTGTGAGTGGATCGAGGGCTTTACGCACTTCTCGAGACGGTCAGCGCGTCGGTACGTTCAACTCTTTCGTCATCACCTCATCCCCCGCTTGCGCTTGGCATTCTTGAGCTCTTCAATTGAATTTGGATGCTCAGTCTTGAAGAGCCGGGTTACGCAAGTGAGTTCATCAAGAGCGGTGGCCATGAGGATCAGAGCCTCCAGGGTCACCACTCCAGTGGTCTCGAATCGCTTGATGGTAGACTCAGACACCCCCGATTTTTCGGCGAGCGTCTTGCGAGAGAGGTTTTTTGATAGGCGCAGTGTCTTGGCGTTCTCTCCAACATTCCTGGCGATCTCAGCTGGCGAATAGAGTAAATGCATGAAAGACATGGCCGCCTCTGACTATTTGACAATGGTTATATCTGACCAGTTATTGCGCAAAATCGCCTTATTTTGGTCATGTATGACCCCTTGATAGCATTCGCGCGCTATGAAATGACAGAATTTTTTCTTGTACATTGAAGTCAGTTCCCTCATGCCCCTTTGCATAAACCCACACTCAAAACGACAGTACGCCGCAGTGCATCATCGTGCTGCACAGAATCATTTGGGCGAGCAAGAAACCCAGGGCAGCGCCCAGAAAACCGACGCCTGCGACAATCCATGGCAGGCGTGCTTTCACCCGGTACTTCAATAGCCAAGCCGCTACACCAGCGCCTACCAACATGCCGGGCATGGAAAACAGGTGCCCAAGCACTAGCAACCCTTCGGGCCGAGCGTGACTGAGCATGACTTTCATGTAGACCAACAGACTCGCGATCGCTGCCGCTGTCGTGCCAGTGAGAAACAATGCCGGAGCTCGCAGGATCAAGCCCGGCACCAGCGCCGCCACGGGCACACCGAGCAGGTACCAGAAACCTGAGTACAGCGGATCGGCGCCCATGCTTGCGTAGAGAAGAATGGGAGCGAACAGGAGGAGTGAATACGCAAGATCATGTCTAACACCGATTGTCATCCTGGCCTCGTTATCAGCTTCATGCTTGCTCAATAGCGTAGATGAGGAAGACGTTTTTATTCTGTTTGTCCGCGCACCTGCTCACCGATTAAATTGGCCTGTCTTTTTTTCGGGCTGTACCAACAATGACCTGCACTTTCCAAGGCAGCTGCCTCTGCCGCGTTGTCAGATACGAAATCAAATCAAGCCCGAAAGCGCTTTCGCATTGCCATTGCAGCCAATGTCGCAAAAGCCATGGGGCGGCATTTGCCAGCTATGGCAGCGTACCGCGCACTGATTTGCAGATCATTCACGGTGCTGAGCACATCAGGAGCTACCGCTCCTCCGAGTCAGTACTTCGTCAGTTTTGCAGCCAATGCGGCTCGTCGTTGTTCTGGTCGAAAGACAGGAGTGAGTACGCAGACTGGGTATCCGTAGCACTGGGTACCCTGGACACGCCTTTTACGTCGCAGAAGCAGCGACATATCGAGGTGGCGTCCAAGGCGTCGTGGTATGAGATTCAGGATCAGTGGCCACAGTCTTGACGCCACGGTTGCGCGCCTTACTGGATTTTCTGCTCGAACAGTTCGAACAAGTCTCCAGTGAGATGAGTTTCACACTATCGCAAGCAAGCCCCGCAGGGAAAACCCCTTCACTGTTCAGCAATCCCCCCATCAGCCGATAATTGAAGCACCCTTCAGTTATTGGCTCCCCAATGGATCAGACGCTTTCCTTTCTCTGCGACACCCTTCCAAAAGCGCAAACCCTGGAGCAGCTCACGCGCCCCTTGCTGACCCTGCTCAGCCAGGTGGCCGGCATGGAGTCGACCTACCTGACGACGATTGATACCGATGAGGGTGTCCAGCGTGTCGAGTTCGCGCGCAACGTCGGGGACATGGTGATTCCCGAGGGGCTGGTGGTGCCTTGGGCAGATACGCTGTGCAAGCGGGCGCTGGACGAGAATCGCCTGTATTCGGATAACGTCGCCCAGACCTGGGGTGACTCTGAGGCGGCCACGGCCCTGGGCATCCGAACCTACGTGAGCGCGCCCATCAGATCCCGGGACGGCCAAGTGCTGGGGACGGTCTGTGCCGCCAGCTCGGATCAGGTGGCCCGCACGCCTGAGGTGGAGCCCCTGCTGATGCTGCTGTCATCGTTGCTCAGCTATGCCCTTGAACGCGGGATGCTCGTCGAGCAACTGCAGACGGCCAACGCCGAATTGACCAAACTGGCCCTGACCGACCCGCTCACCGGCCTGTCCAACCGCCGCGCGATCCTCAACGACGCCGTGCGCCTGTTCGCCCTGGCCCAGCGCGAGAACAAGTACATATTGATGGGCGTCATCGATCTGGATGGCTTCAAGCTCATCAATGATACCCGCGGCCACCAGGCAGGCGACGAACTGCTGCGCGGCGTGGCCACCCAACTGCAACATGGCCTCCGAGCGAGCGACGTCATCGGGCGCACCGGCGGCGATGAATTCATCGTGATCGCCCTGGGCACACCTTCCGAACACGCAGAGCCGGCAAAAGACATGCGTCATGCCGCCGACCTGCTGCAGGATCGCCTGGCCAAAGCGACCATAGGCAACTATGAACTGGGCCACGGGCTTGGCGATATCCACTATCCCGGCGCGAGCGTCGGGGTGGTGGCGGTGATGCCGGGCAGCGTGACCGTGGACGAGGCGACGAAGCTGGCAGACCGCGAGATGTATAAGGTGAAACAGCAGCGAAATCGTCAGCGGGCCTAGCAAAACAGTGGGCCATGGGTCGGTTGCCGCCCTCCTACAGCAGCAGCGTCGAAAAATCGCAGTGGCTGACAGCCAACTGTGCAACGTTCTGGTTCAAACCCAATTGCCGATCAGAACGGTACAGCACCGCGTAGCGAATTCGCGGCAGCCCAGGCGTGGTGACCAAGGCCCGCAAGGCACCACTGTCGATCAAGTGCGACAGGCACGCCTTGGGCAGGTAGCTGACCCCTACCCCTGACAAAGTGAGCCCCACCTGCACCAGCAAGTTGTGGCTGGTGAGGGTCTTGGGCAATTGCACGTCATGGGAAGCCAGCCATCGCTCATAGACCAGGCCAGTGCCGGACTGTGAACCCTGGGTCAACACCGTGAACCCGGCCAGGACGTCGAGGCTCACAGGGTCTGGATCGCCAATCAGGCCTGGCGCACACATCCAGGCATTTTCAACGCTTTGGAGTGGCGTACTGACGAATCGAGCGTCGTCATAGACGTCCGGCACAATGATCAAGTCGAGCTGGTCATTTTCCAGTTTGCGAAACAACTCGCTGCTGAGCTCCACCGAAGGCTCGATCTGCACTTTTGGATAAGCCTGTCGAATCGCCTCGACCAGCGCCGGTAACCAGGTCAGCGCGGTGAGTTCGGTGACACCCAGGCGAAATCGTCGCACCAGGACTTCACGGGCACTGACGCGCTCCAGCAAATAGTCGCGCCGCTCAAGCAAGTCCCTGGCGTAATCGAGCAGCTCACTGCCCTTCTCGGTCAACCGAGCGTTGCGTTTGCTGCGGTCGAAAATCTCCACATCAAAGGTTTCTTCGAGTTCCTGTATGCGCTTGGAAATCGCCGACTGAGACATGTTGAGTTTGTTCGCCGCCGCTTCGAAGCTGCCCAGCTCGGCTATCCAGTACAGCGCGTCGATTTGCTTGAAAGTGATCATGCTTTCTTCACATGAAAAAAAGCGATGGTAACGCATAATAAAATATCGCTAAAACTGTTTACTCATCACTCCTAAGATCGAGCCACAGCCCTGATCGGCTGCTACCTCATTCTTACGGAGATCCGCCATGTCCTTGCCAGGTTCACGCATTCTTCCCAATCCTCCGCTGGCCGATGCTGAAGTGCTCCAAGCTTTCGCCCACGTGGTGACGCCGCACATCAGCGACAACCTCGGTCGCCATATCGGTGCGCGCGGCCTTACGCGTTACAACCGAAGCGGAAAACTGGTGGGCACCGCCCTGACCGTCAAAACCCGTCCTGGCGACAACCTGCTGATCTACAAAGCCATGAGCATGCTGCAGCCAGGCCATGTCCTGGTGGTAGACGCCCAAGGCGATACCAACAACGCCGTGATCGGCGAACTGGTCAAGCTTTACGCCCAACAACGTGGCTGCGTCGGTTTCGTCATAGACGGGGCGATTCGTGACGTCGCCAGTTTCGACGACTCCCCATGCTATGCCCGAAGCGTCGTTCACTGCGGCCCGTATAAAAGCGGCCCGGGTGAGATCAACGTGCCGGTCAGCATTGGCGGCATGGTCATCCAGCCTGGCGACCTGCTGGTGGGCGATGAAGATGGACTGGTGGCCTTCTCCCAGTCGGATGCCGCTGAGGTTCTGCGCCGCGCCGCGCAACATGCGGCGCATGAAGAAGAGGTGAAAGCGGAAATCGCCACCGGCGCTGTCCGCCAGAGCTGGATGGACAAGGTATTGAAACAGGCCGGCCTGGCCGATTGAGGAGAACGACATGAGCACTGCTTTTTTGTCTGACCGAGTGCTGGGCATCGAGCCATCACCGAGCATTGCCGCCAATGCACTGGTGGCTGAGTTACGCGCTCAGGGTCGCGACATCGTCAACTTCACTGTAGGCGAACCGGACTTCGATACCCCGCCACACATCCTTGCAGCGGCCAATGCAGCCATGCACAGCGGTGACACGCATTACACCGCCACCACCGGCACGCTCGCCCTGCGACAGGCCATCTGCCAAAAGCTCGAACGTGACAATGGGCTGACCTACGGCCCGGACGAAGTCGTTGCCGGGTGTGGGGGCAAGCACATCATTTATCACGCACTGGCCGCGACCCTGAATCCGGGTGATGAAGTGATCGTGCACACGCCTTACTGGGTGTCTTACCCGGATATCGCTCGCTTGAACGATGCCACCCCGGTGATCATTCCCGGTGACGAAAGCAACGGCTTCAAACTCTCGCCCCAGGCGCTTGAACAAGCCATTACACCACGCAGCAAGTGGGTGATTCTCAACACCCCGAACAACCCCAGCGGCGCCGTCTACACCGATACCGAACTGCTGGCGCTGGCCGCCGTGCTGCGCAGGCACGCACACGTCCTGATCATGGCTGACGAAATCTATGAACAGTTCGTCTACGCCGATGCCCGGCATGTGTCCTTGGCACGGATCGCACCGGATCTCAAGGCACGTACGCTGATCGTCAACGGGGCGTCCAAAGGCTATGCCATGACGGGTTGGCGCCTGGGGTTCGGCGCAGGCCCTGCCTGGCTCATCGCAGCCATAGGCAAACTGCTGTCGCAAACCACCACCTGCCCGAGCTCCATCAGCCAGGCTGCAGCGGTGGCCGCTTTCGCGGGTGACCAGGCGCCCATTGCCGACATGCGCGAGGTCTACCAGATGCGTCGCGATCTCATGCTGCAACTGTTGGCATCGATCAGCGAGTTGCGCTTCACGCCGCCGGACGGGGCGTTCTATGTGTTCGCCAACGTCAGCGCACTGATGGGCAAGACCACGGAAAATGGCGAAACCCTCCAGACCGATTCGGCGCTGGTCGCCCATCTGCTCAAGGAATACGGACTGGCCACCGTCAGCGGTGCGGCTTACGGCATGTCGCCCTATATCCGACTGTCCTTTGCCAGCTCACTGGACGTCATCGAAGAAGGCTGCCATCGCCTCGAACAAGCGTGCCAACGATTGCGCTGACGAGCGCTCGCGACATCCGACAGCCATCGGACGGCTGCTCATTGACTGCCTAGAACAACACTCATAATCATTGTCATCAAATGAGGCATCCCCATGCACAAGCCCCGTATCGCGCTGGTATGGCAAATCATGATCGGCCTGCTCGCCGGCATCGCCATCGGCGCCCTGCTGCACCGGTTTCCCGAATCCCGTCCATGGCTGGTCGACAACCTGCTGCAACCCGCAGGCGACATTTTCATCAAGCTGATGAAGATGATCGTCGTACCGATTGTGTTTTCCTGCATGGTGGTCGGCATCGCCGGTCACGGTGACGGCAAATCCCTTGGCCGCATCGGGATTAAATCGCTGGGTTATTTTTTCTGCATCACCACCCTGGCAATCATCATCGGGCTGGTCATTGGCAACCTGCTCAAGCCCGGAGCCGGAACAGATCTGGCGAGCCTCAAGGCAGCCGCGATCACCCTGCCGACCAGCAGCGGAGCGGGTCATAGCCTGGGGCAAATCATTGTCGGAATCATCCCCGACAACGTGATCAATGCGATGGCGCAGGGCAGTCTGCTTTCGGTGTTGTTTTTCGCGGTGATGTTCGGCCTGGGTGTCTCGAAGCTGAGCAACGAACGCAAGGAACCGGTGATTGCGCTGCTGCGCGGCGTCTCGGAAGCGATGTTCAAGGTCACCTCGATGATCATGGCCTACTCACCTATCGGCGTATTCGGAATGATCTCCGTGACGGTGGCCAACTTCGGTTTCAGTTCTCTGCTGCCATTGGCCAAACTGATCATGGTCAGTTATGTCGCCATCGCTTTCTTCGTACTGGTCGTTCTGAACCTGGTGGCGCGACTCTGCGGCATCAACCTGTTCGCCCTGATGCGCCATATCAAGGACGAATTGGTCCTGGCCTTCTCCAGTGCCAGTTCGGCAGCGGTCATGCCGCAGTTGATGAAGAAGCTTGAGACATACGGAGTACCGCCCTCGCTGGTCAGTTTCGTCGTACCTGTCGGCTACTCGTTCAACCTGGATGGTGCTTCGCTGTTTTTGGGCATAGGCACGTTGTTCGTGGCGCAGTTGTATGGCATCGATTTGAGCATCGGCGACCAGGCCCTGCTCGTGGTCACCATGGTCCTGACGTCCAAGGGGGCTGCCGGCGTACCCGGTTTCATGTTCGTGATTTTGTCAGCCACGCTGGCCAGTGCCGGCCTGCCCCTGGAAGGCATCGCGTTCATCGCTGGGGTCTACCGGTTGATGGAAATGCCGACAACCGCCTTGAACGTGCTGGGCAATGCCCTGGCGCCGTTGGTGATTGCCAAATGGGAGGGCCGCGCTGCGCACTGCCTGAAGGCGACACCGGCCTGAGACGCCGCTGGTCAGGCAATGTGGAAGGTGCTCGTTGGTAAAGTGTGAAGTTGCCCCCTTGGCAAGCAGTCCTGGGGGGCTTGGATATACTGGGCAGACTCTCGTTTACCCAAGACAATCACTTCGGCCTATTGCAGCCCGACGGGACCAAACCCATGCCCCTCAAACGAATGGACAACATCCTGATCGTCGTCGACGATCTCGACGCGGTGAAAACCTTCTTCATCGAATTGGGCCTCACCCTCGAAGGCCAAACCACGGTCGAGGGGGCCGCTGTCGGGCGCCTCATAGGGCTTGAAAACGTCAAGTCCACCATCGTCATGCTGCGCACGCCCGACGGTCAGGGAATCGAGCTGGACAAATTCCACACGCCCGACGCCATCAGGTTCGGCCCTGTGGATGCGCCGGTCAACACCTTGGGGCTGCGTCGGCTCATGTTTGCCGTTGAGGGTCTCGATTCAGTGGTGGCGCATATGCAGGCCCATGCCGCCGAATTGATTGGCCAGATGCAGTACGAGCAATCCTACCGGCTCGCCTATATTCGCGGGCCGGAAGGCATCATCGTCGGGCTGGCTGAGCAACTTGTTCAAGGGTGACTGCGCGAACGCAGTTTTCAAAGAGGATGCCCCGCCGTTCTGAGTAATGCTGTTCACTTAAGGACGCTGCCCCTGGCGCAAAGTGCATGGGAGCGGGTCGATAAAGGTATCAGTGCGCGCCATGTTCTGGTTTTCATCAACTTGCCTTGAAGCCAGATCCGACAGGGAGCGCGCTTTATGTTCAGGTTCGCCGGACTGCTGTTTATCCTGCACTACCCCTTCGCCGGGGCTTTATCTGTGCTTTTACGCCCCTTGGGGGCTATCGCTTCATACTCAGCAGTATCGGCCTCTGTCACCAAATGTGCGGCCACTGCAGTGTCGCGATAGCGGTAATTGGCCGAGGTTTTCCTGGCCACGGGCCGATCCGGTTTCATGGACGTTGCCTTGGCAGGGGTTGTCGGCACAAACGCCCCCGGATCCATCGCAAAACGCTGAGCCAGCGCATAAGCCATCTTGTGGCTGATGGGCCGATCGCCACTGAGCACCTTGGACACCGCCGTTTTATCGCCGATTTCAGGGAGGTCGGAACCGGTGAGCCCCTGTGTCGCCATCAGATCCTTGATCAGTTGCACAGGGGTACAGCTCGCTTCAAACGCGGCATTCGATTGGCGAAACTGGTCGGAGTCGCGCTGGTAAGCCAGGATCGCGTCCTCAAGTTCAACGAGAATTTTCTCCTCGACCTTGCTCAGTTCACGGCCGTCGGTGAGCTCATCGAGCAGCTCGGTTGCACGCTCGTAGTCGGCGGGGGTCTCGATGCCGTGCACGAATTCACCGCGCAGGCGCTCCAGTACCGCGTGCAGTTCACCCAGTGTCGCGATCACGGATTGAAAGTCGGTGCGGGTTGCACTCATCGTCTTACTCCTTTGTTTTTTGCGTACCAGAGGTTGGCAACGTCGTAATCGGCATGGGTGTAGATGTGTTTGACATAGAACTTCTGCCGGGGGTAGTTCACTGCGCCGATGACCCTCAGGTTGTTGCCGCCGACGTCGATCACCACCCAATTCATGGCGGCTCGCGGCTCGAACAAATCGATACCTTGCGTACCGAACATTTTTTGCAGATCCGCGAACTCCGCCGGGCGGGCCATCTTCAAAAGGCGCAGGCACCGGCATAGCCCGGTCCTGTCGTTGGGGTACAACATCGCAGCATCGTCAAAACGTGATGGCTCGAGTATATCCATTGGCTTCCCTGTCCTTTGTGTTGACACTACCCTAGTTGTGTTTTTTCACAACTCTATTTATTGACGAGGGCCGGGCTCAAAAAACCTCGCAAGCCGGCCACCGAATATTTGACATGATTGCTAGAGGCAACCATATTGCTGCCTAAAGCAACTATATGAGATTTGCCATGACCGCCCTCATCGAACGCGCCGAGACGGTACGCCGCTTCAACCGGTTCTACACCCACCAGATCGGCGCGCTGCAAGAGCACCTGCTCAAGGCCGAATTCTCGTTGACGGAGGCTCGCATTCTTTTCGAGTTGGGCGCCAGTGATGGCCTCAAGAGTGCTGACCTGTGCCAGATGCTCGGCCTGGACGCCGGCTACGTCAGCCGGGTCATCGGCGGGTTCGAGAAACAGGGCTTGATTGGCAAGACTCGCTCGACAAGCGACGCCCGGGCCTCGCAAATCCAGCTCACCGCGTCTGGCCGCAGCGTATTGGCCTCGCTGGAGCAAGCCGCCCGCGAGGAAGTCGTGGCGATGCTGCAAGGCTTGCCTGAGCCGCAGCAAGAGCAATTGACCCAAGCGATGAAGCGGATACAGGCGCTGCTGGGCGACCGCGATCCGTCCTATCTCTTGCGCGACCCCAAGCCAGGTGACATGGGCATTGTCGTTCAGCAGCAAGCCCAGCTCTATACCCGCGAATACGGTTGGAATTCGCAGTTCGAAGCGCTGGTGGCAGAAATTGTCGCCAAATATCTTCGTGAATTCGATCCAGCGTGCGAGCGATGCTGGATCGCGGAAAAAGATGGCAAGGTCATCGGTTCGGTCTTTGTCGTCAAACATGACCAGACCACTGCCCAACTGCGAATGCTCTATGTAGACGCCAGTGCCAGAGGCATGGGCATCGGCAATCGACTGCTTGATGAAAGCCTGCGATTTGCGCGCGATGCCGGTTACACACGCATGATGCTCTGGACAACCAGCGTGCTTGGCGATGCCCGAAAGCTCTATCAGAAGGCAGGCTTTCAACTGGTCGACGAGGAACAGGTGCACAGTTTCGGCAAAGACCTGGTCAGCCAGACCTGGGCGCGGGATCTGTAGAGGCGCTGCCATGACAGGAAAGAAAGGCGCCGCATCGGCGCCTTGAGCTTATCAAGCGATTTTGATTACAACCTTTCCGAACGCACCTTTCGCAAGATGCTCATACGCTTGGCGTGCCTTCTCGAACGGGTACACCTGATCGATCACCGGACGGATCTGGTGTTGGTTGAGGAACGCATTCATCCGGTCGAACGAGGAGCGCGGCGCCACGGCGATACCGCGAAGGGTGGTCTGGCGGAAAATGAGTGGCATCAGGTTGAGCTCAACGGTTTGCCCGGTCAAAAAGCCGATCTGCGCTATACGCCCGGATGCCTTGGTCGCTGCGATCGATTGATTGATGCCGTTGCCACCGGCGACATCGAGCAGCAGATCCACACCCTTGCCGTCGGTCAGCCTCAGCACTTCATCTGCCCAGTTCGGAGTCGTCCTGTAGTTGACGCCCGCGACCGCTCCCAACCCCTTCACCGCTTGCAGATTCTGGTCACTGCTCGACGTTGCGATGACTTTGGCGCCAAGCGCAGTCGCGATCTGCACGGCAAATATGGACACACCCCCCGTGCCTTGAACCAATACGGTTTGCCCGGGCTGGATCTGCCCGAAATCCACCAGCGAATACCACGCCGTGAGCGCTGCAATCGGCAGCGTCGCCGCTTCTTCATCGCTCATGTTGTCGGGCGCCGCCACCGCGCTGTCCTGGTGGATGATCATGTATTCGGCCAAACCGCCAGGCAACGGTGAACCGAAGCAGTAATCCGGTTCATCGGGCCCTGGCTCACCATCCAGCCAACGGGAGTACAGGTGCGAGTTGACCCGATCACCGACGTTGAAGCGCGTGACGCCGTCCCCGACCGCGACCACCGTGCCGGCTGCATCGCTAACGGGAATCAGCGGTTTGGGCACTTTGTGCGGCTCATAGATGCCGTCGACGATGGCCTTGTCGCGAAAGTTGAGCGAGACCGCCCCCACCTTTACCAGTAGCTCACCGGCCTTGGGTTGCGGCGTCGCTGTCTCTCCCAATTGCAGGTTGTCGAGTCCGAAGTCGTTCAATAACCAGGCTTTCATTGCGAATCTCCAAAAGGATCAATGGCAGCAAACCGCAAGGGGTTCGCCCTGGGCCCATCTTTCGCTTTTGGCTGCATGCAATAAATGCGTAGAAACTGACATGATTGTTCTATTCTCTGGCAACAATTGAATTAGCCAGGTAAGACCCATGGAATTGCTGCAATCAATGCGACTGTTCGCCAGGCTTGCAGAGCTCGGCAGTTTCACCAAAGCCGCCGAATCATTGGACATCGGACGGCCGCAGGTCACGCGTTATATCCAGGAGCTCGAGACGTCACTGGGCGTGCGCCTGTTTCAGCGCACCACCAGAAAAGTGGCGCTGACCGCCGAGGGCGAACAGTTCTATGAGCGGGTGCAGGACATTCTCGCGGGTATTTCTGCCGCGACCACCATGTTCGACCGAACTGGAGCAACACTCGTGGGCCGGCTTCGGGTCGATATTCCGACCGCCTTCGCGCAAATGGCATTCATCAGCAGGTTGAAAGAATTCACCGGCGCTTACCCCGGCATCAACCTGATGTTGGGCGTGACTGATCGAACCGTGGACCTGATCGGTGAAGGCATCGACTGTGCATTGCGTATAGGCGATTTGCCCGATTCGACATTGATCGCTCGACCCATTGCCATGGCAACCATGGTGACCTGCGCATCGCCCCAGTATCTGAAAGCGCACGGCGAACCCGAGACACTCGACGATCTGGCTTCCCATCAAGGCGTCAACTTCCTGTCCGGTCAGAGCAACAGAACATTGCCCTGGCACTTCTGTGTAAAAGGCCAGGATCGAGCGTTCGTGAGTAACGCCGGCATCACCGTCACCGAATCCAACGCCTACGTTCAGTGCGGCGTGGCGGGCTTCGGGATAATCCAGGCGCCGGGTATCACGGTGGCCGACTACCTGGACAACGGCGCGCTGGTGGAAATCCTCAGGCCCTATCGACCCACCCCTCGCCCCGTATCGGTGCTGTACCCGAGCCGGACGCACCTGGCGCCGCAGGTTCGGGTTTTTATCGAATGGCTGCAAGAACACTTTACGCAGATTCATCCGGATTGGGTGGTTGCAGGCTCCCTGTAGGAGCGAGCTCGCTCGCGATGGTCGTCAACGATAACGCGGGGCGACTGATGCCCCGCGGTGTGCTTTCGTTCATCGCGAGCGAGCTCGCTCCTACAGGGGCCAGGGTTGCCGGTTGTTCAGCGGGGGACTACGCCTATTTGCTGCAGGAAGGTCAGGTTGTCTTCCAGATGCCAGTTTTCGGCGATCCGGCCATCGGCGATGCGGTAGAGGTCGGTGGCAATGAAGTCCACTGTCTGACCCTGTCCCTTGACCCCGTTGAAGGTGCCGGTGAAGTGTCCGGTGAAGCGCAGGTGCGACACCACGCGATCGCCACTGACAATCATCTGCCGGACTTCGCAGTTCAGGTCGGGCACGGCTGCGTGGAACGCCCTGGACGCGGCCAGCGGCCCGGCGATGCCCTGGGCTCGGCCCGGGGGCAAGGTCCGGTCCATGAAGTCGGGCGCCAGAGCCTGCCGGGCCAGCGACGGATCGCCGGATGACCAGAAGGTTGCATAACGTCGTGCAGCGAGTGTCTGGGCCTGGACCTGTTCAGGCTTGGCACCGGGATCGGTGATCAGCACGTTCGCAGTGATCAGTGTCGGTTCCGCGGCCAGCGCAGGCTGACCGAGGACCGCAGCCGCCAGCAGACCTGCAATCAGCAAGCGCATTGGGTTTCTCCGCGGGCGATGGAGGCATAATCGGTGTAGCCCTGGGCCGTGCCACCGAACAATGTCGCGGGATCGAGAGCCGCCAGTGGCAGGTCTTGCTCCAGGCGCAAAGGCAAGTCGGGATTGCCCACAAACGGTCTGCCGAACGCCACAAGGTCTGCATAGCCCTGGCCGATGACCCACTCGGCGCGTGCGCGGTCGTAATTGCCGGCAACGATGATCGGCCGAGTGAAGCGTTGGCGAATGGCCTGGCGAAACGCTTCGGTGAACACCGGCGCATCGTCCCAGTCCGCTTCGACCAGGTGCAGGTAGCCGATGCCTTTTTCCTGCAGGTACTCGGCCGCTTCGAGGATGGTCGGCAGGATGTCCGGGCAGGCCATGCCGCGGGCGGTCAGGAACGGTGCCAGGCGGATCGCCGTGCGTTCGGCGCCGACTTCATCGCTGACCGCGTCGACCACTTCCTTGAGAAAACGCAGGCGGTTGCTGCGTGAGCCGCCGTATTCATCGGTGCGTGTGTTGGAGGTGGTGCGCAGGAACTGGTCCACCAGATAACCGTTGGCACCATGGATCTCCACACCATCGAAACCGGCACGGATGGCCCGGCGTGCGGCCTGGCGAAAGTCGTCGACGATCTGGGCGATCTCGGCGCGGGTCAGCGCTCGCGGCGTCGGGCTGTCGAACATGCCGCCCTGCCCCGTGACCGGGTCGACTTTCCAGATTTGCCCTTCGAAAGGTTCGGCGGACGGCGCCACCGGCAGGTCGCCGCCGTGGAAGTCCGGATGGGACAAGCGCCCGACGTGCCACAGTTGCAGGAAGATCCGGCCGCCCTCGGCATGCACCGCTTCGGTTACGCCCTGCCAGCCTTGCACCTGCGCTTCGCTGTAGATGCCGGGGGTGAAGGAATAGCCCTTGCCCTGCGGGGATATCTGCGCCGCCTCGGTCACGATCAACGCCGCCGACGCTCGCTGGGCGTAGTACTGAGCGTTAAGGGCATTGGGAATATCGCCGGGCTGGCTGCTGCGAGCACGGGTCATGGGCGCCATCACGACCCGGTGAGGGGCATTGAGGCCTGCAAAGGAGATCGGTGTGAATAACGTCGTCATGATGGAGTTTCCTGAGCCAGTGAGAGTGGATGGGCTCAGTCTGCGATCGAGGATCTGATTTGATAATTGGGCTAGTCTTTGATGGATTTTCAAAAATACTGGAACAATCATGGACAACCTGGAAGCCATCCGCCTGTTTGTCGAAGCGGCCCAACTGGGCGGGCTCTCCGCTGCCGGACGCAAGCTGGGCCTGTCGCCGGCCGCCGCCAGCGCCCGCCTGCTCAAGCTCGAAGCATCCCTGGCCACTCGCCTGTTCGAGCGCACCACCCGCCAGTTGCGGCTGACCGATGAAGGCCGGATCTATTTGCAGCATTGCCGCCAGGCATTGCAGGCGCTGGACGATGCCCGGGCGGCGCTGTCGGCAGAAAAGAAGGAAATTCGCGGCAAGATCCGGATCTCCGCCACCTCGGACTTCGGTCGCCACGTGCTCAATGCCTGGCTCGATGAGTTCACCGTTCTCTATCCCCAGGTTGTGCCGGCGCTGCTGTTGTCCGACTCGCTGTCGCACCTGATCGCCGACGAGGTCGACCTGGTGATCCGCTTCGGTGTACCGCCTGACAGCTCGCTGATCGCCCGTCCCCTGGCGGCCAATCGCCGCGTACTGTGCGCCGCACCCAGCTATCTGCAACGCCGGGGCACGCCCGAGCATCCGCAGCAGTTGGTCGAGTTCGATCACATTGTCGCCGGCCAGTCAGGGTGGTCCAGCGAATGGCACCTGCACCGCGGGGAGGAAACGCTGTTGTTCAAGGTGCCGCTGGAGGCTGCGCGCGAGACCAATGACGGCGCGTTGGCCCGGCAATGGGCGATCGATGGCCACGGCATCGTGCTCAAGTCGATCTGGGACGTGAGCGCCGACTTGGCGGCGGGACGCTTGAGCCTGGTGCTGCCGGGGTGGCAATCGGTCGAAGCGCCCGTGCATGCGCTCTACCCCCGCAGCCGCTACCTGGCACCACGGGTACGCGCCTTGCTGGATTTTTTGCGCGAGCGATTCGAACAGGCTTCGCGGGAGATGGGGTTGTAAAACCTGGATATTTCCAAATTGTTTGATAATCCATCAAACGCCGGGCGAATGTTCAAATGCCTGCCTGCCCGGCACACTACGATGACTTCATTGGCATCACAGGGGATCTTCATGCAACTGGATCACGCAAACATCGTCGTCCCGGATCTCGAGCAAACCGTCGGTTTTTTTACAGAGGTGCTGGGATTGGAAAAGGGCCACCGCCCGGGGTTTCGGCTGCCGGGTGCGTGGCTTTACAGCCAGGGCCGGCCGCTGATTCATCTCAGCCAGGGCTCGGGCCAATCACCCGCAGGGACAGTGTCGCCACGCATTGACCACATCGCCTTGCGCGTCGCCGACCTCGACGAGTGGAACGCCCTGCTCGACCGCCTCGAGGCACACGGCATCCACTACCGAATCCATACGCCCGACGACGGCAGCGACTACCAACTCTGGGTGTCACCGGCCGCAGGCATCACCGTCGAAATGATCGTCACCCCCCTGTAGGAGCGAGCCTGCTCGCGATGGTCGTCAACGATAACGCTGGAAACCAGGCACACCGCGGCGCTCTCTGGTTTTTCGCGAGCAAGCTCGCTCCTACAGGGGGAGCGGCGTTCTCGACATATAAACTGTAGGAGCGAGCTTGCTCGCGATGGTCGTCAACGTTAACGCTGGAAACCAGACACACCGCGGCGCTCGCTGGTTTTTCGCGAGCAAGCTCGCTCCTACAAAGAAAGCTGCATCCCCTTATGTGTGGCAGGAGTCCTCCAGACTCGCCTCCCGCAACCTTACTATGCTTAGATGGCCCCAGCGTTCTCAGAGAATGACACGTCCTCATCTTGACAGCCGCTGCCTGTCATCAAAAGAAGGAAGTCCCATGCCCGCTTGTCCCCTACCCATCGACGAAACACTTCGCCAGAGCACACTGGAAGAGATGGACCTGCTTGATACGCCGGCCGAGCATTATCTCGATACGCTGGTAAAGCTGACGCAGCAACTGGCGCAAGTGGACACCGTGCTGATCAGCCTGATCGATCAGGACCGTCAGTGGTTCAAGGCCCGTATCGGTCTGGACGCCAGCGAAACCCCGCGCAACGTGTCCTTCTGTGGCTACGCCATTCTCGGTGAAGGCACGTTATTGGTACCCGATGCCACGCACGACCCGCGCTTCGTCGACAACCCGCTGGTACTCAATGCGCCCTACATCCGTTTTTACGCCGGGCACCCGCTGCGCGCCGGCAATGGCAAAGCCATTGGAACGTTGTGCATGTTCGATCCTCGCCCGCGCGTATTGAGTGAAACGCAGCAAACCAATTTCAGAGACCTGGCCACCCTGGCAGAGGGCTATTTGCAACTGCGCAGTCTGATCCAGAACAACCGTGATTTGCGCGTGAAAATGGACCGCGAGCAACGCAAGGCCATGCTCGACCCCTTGACTCAGTTGTGGAACCGCGGCGGTTTGATCGCTTTCCAGGACCATGAAAGACGGCTGGCACAACAGAGCAGCCTGCGCCTGGGCGCGATCTATGCGGACCTTGACCACTTTAAAGCGATCAATGACAACTACGGCCATGCCGGTGGCGATCAGGTGCTCTGCGAATGCGCCCGCCGCCTGCGCGCGGCGCTGCGCCCGGATGATCTGGTGGTCCGCCAGGGCGGTGAAGAATTCGTTGCCCTGATCAGGGTAAAAGACAGCGAAGAACTGGAGAAAATTGCCGAACGTGTCCGCCAAATGATCGGCAGCGAGCCGATGCAATTGTCCGCCGGCCCATTGCGGGTCAGCCTGAGCATCGGCTGCACCCTGCTGACCGATGACGAGCAGATCGACCAGGCATTGGAACGCGCCGACACCGGGCTCTATACCGCCAAGCAGACCGGACGCAATCGAGTGATCTACGTGCCACCGGTTGCCTGACTATTGTCTTCGGGTTTTCGCCACCCTTCCCGACGACCTCAGCCGGGGCCACTCCAGAGCCCCGCCTGCGACAACGGCCTGGCCACCTCCTCCAGCGCCCGACGCTCCGCCGCCACGCCCCAAACCGCCTGCACCACCGCCGCCACACACATCAGTGCAGCGCCAATCAGATAACCGATCATCAAACTGCTGCGCTGTTGGGTCTGGATCAGTTCGCCAAACAGCATCGGCCCGATGATGCCGCCCAGGCCGGTGCCGAACGCGTAAAACACAGCGATGGCCAGGGCGCGGATTTCCAGCGGGAAGGTTTCCGCCACGGTCAGGTAGGCGGAACTGGCCGCGGCCGAAGCGAAAAAGAAGATCACCATCCAGGCCGCGGCTTGTTGGGTGACGTCCAGCCAGCCGCGCAGGAAGGCGTAGCCACTGAGGGCCAGCAATATGCCGGACATCGCGTAGGTGAAGCTGATCATCACGCGGCGGCCGATCACGTCGAACAGGCGACCCAGCAGCAGCGGCCCGCAGAAATTGCCCAGGGCCAGGGGCAGTACGTACCAGCCGACACGATCGGCAGGCACCTGGTAAAAATCGGTGAGCACCAGCGCGTAGGTGAAGAAGATAGCGTTATAGAAAAACGCCTGGGCGGTCAGCAGGGTCAGCCCCACCAGCGCGCGCCGGCGCAAGCGGATGAACAGGGTCTGAAAGATCTCCGCCAGCGGCGTGTGGTCCCGCGTATGCAGGCGCAGGGGCTTGCTGGTGATGACTGGCAGTTCATGCCCCAGTTCCCGCAGGCGCGCCTCGATGCCTTCGACGATCTGTCGTGCTTGCTCGTGTCGACCATGGATCAGCAGCCAGCGCGGGCTCTCCGGCAGCCACAGGCGCATCACCAGGATCAACAGGCCCAGCGCCGCACCGATGCCGAAGCACAGGCGCCAGCCCAGGTCGCCGCCGACCACCTGTGGGTTCAGCGCCACGATCGCCCCGCCGGCGCCAAGCGCTGCGCCCAGCCAGAACGTGCCGTTGATGGTCAGGTCGACCCAGCCGCGATAGCGCACGGGAGTGAACTCCTGGATGGTCGAGTTGATCGCCGTGTACTCACCGCCGATGCCCATGCCGGTGAGGAAGCGAAACAGCAGGAAGCTTTCCAGGTTGAAGGAGAACGCCGTGGCCCCCGTGGCGCCGACATACAACCACAACGTGATGAAGAACAACTTGCGCCGCCCCAAGCGGTCGGTCAGCCAGCCAAACAGCAGCGCCCCGAGCACCGCGCCGGCGATGTAGACGCCCCCCGCCAGGCCGATATCGAAGTTGCTCATGCGCAGGTCAGGGCTGTCTTTCAGCGCGCCGGACACCGAGCCAGCCAGAGTCACTTCCAGGCCGTCGAGCAGCCAGGTGATGCCGAGCGCGAACACCAGCAAGGTGTGAAATCGGCTCCACGGCAGGCGGTCCAGGCGTGCAGGCAGATCGGTTTCGTATATCGTTCCGAGTTCGCGGCCAGGCGGCTGTAGATGAGTCATCGCTGCTTCGTAGTCGTGTGCAGTGGCGTTTGAATTATGAGTTGGCCGCTTGATCGGGAGTTCAACATTGCGATGAAGGATTGCACGCCTTCCAAGCCACGCGCGCCGTCCGGAGTATTATCAGAAGGCCCTGTCAATCAATGACTGTTACGGGGGGATCGTAACCGTAGTCCGCCGCGATAGTGGCGCCAATGCCTGTTGTTTGCGTTGGCACCTGTACCTTCAAAAAAACCGACTCTGTCTGAAAAGGGATTACCCCCATGACAATCAAACGAATGGACAACATCCTGATCGTTGTCGACGATCTGGAGGCAGTGAAGGCGTTCTTCATCGAGCTGGGCCTCACACTTGAGGGCCAGACCACCGTTGAAGGGCCCTGCGTCGGCCGACTGATCGGATTGGCAGACGTGCGGTGCACCATCGCCATGCTGCGCACCCCCGATGGCCAGGGCATCGAACTGGACAAATTCCACACACCAGACGCCGTCCGGTTCGGGCCGGTGGAGGCGCCGGTGAACACCTTGGGTCTGCGCCGCATCATGTTTGCCGTCGAGGGCATCGATACGGTCGTGGCGCGGATGCAGGCCCATGGTGCGGAGCTGATTGGCCAGATGCATTACGAGACGTCCTACCGGCTCGCGTATATTCGCGGACCCGAAGGTCTCATCGTCGGGCTTGCCGAGCAGCTCGGTTAGCCTGCGGCAAGCGCTGCCCAGGACCTGCATCCCGTTGTTTATCAAGGAGCTACACCGTTGTCCGAACACCGTATCCGCCCCCTAGAACCGACGCCAGCTCACTCAGGGAATCGGCCACAACGTCCCAATCCTGCGCGGGCTCCAGATCCGATTGCTGCCCCGGGCCATATTCCGTGGGGCGGCGAATGAATACCGTGCGCAAGCCGCAGGCGCGCGCGGCAGCAAGGTCGTCGTTATGCGCGGCAACCATGGCCACACGGTGCACCGGCAAACCCACCGCATTCGCCGATTTCACGTACACCTCGGGTTGCGGCTTGTAGGCACGGGCGAGCCCGGCACCGGTGATGACTTCCCAGGGCAAGCCGCCGTACCGGGCGAGGTTCATCATGCCGGCGATATGGCCGTTGGAGATGGGGCCGATGGCAAAGCGTTTTTTCAAACGCATGAGGCCCTCGACGGCGTCAGTCCAGGGGTCCAGTTTTTCCCAGGCCGTGCACCAGGCAGCCATGTCCTGTTCTTTGAGACGCCCGAATTCGACGTTGTGCCTGACGAGCAACTGTTCGAGGTTCTCCCGGTTCAGCACGTCGAGCGTCACAAACGGGCGCTGCCCCGAGCGAATGCGTTGCATGGATGGTTGGTACAACGACCGCCATTCATCGGCGAAGGCCAGCGGGTCTATCCGTAAATCGCAGCGCTTCAAAAACGGAGCCGACTCCCGAGCCACACTGGTCCGCCAATCGACCACTGTTCCGAAGACGTCGAACCCGAGAAACCCTACCTCTTCAAATCCGGTGTGCATGCTCACCTTCCTCTGACCTGTTTCAGTGCTGTTCGCGGACGTCAATCCGGCGGACATCCGCGAACAGGGTGGACCTGATACTACGCCGCAAAACCACCGTCGATCAGCAAGTCGCCGCCGGTCACGAACGAGGCTTCAGGACCTGCCAGATAGGCCACCATCGCGGCAATCTCATCGGCCTTGGCGTGACGCCGGATGGCCATCAGGTCATGCAGGCCGGCACCGAAGTCGCTGTGTTCGGGGTTCATGTCGGTATCGACCGGGCCCGGTGCCACGTTGTTGACCGTGATGCCCCGCGGCCCCAGGTCGCGGGCCATGCCTTTGACCAGACCGATCAGCGCCGATTTGCTCATCGCGTAAGTCGCGCCGCCGGCAAATGGCATGCGTTGGCCGTTGGTGCTGCCGATGTTGATGATGCGCCCGCCCTCTTTCATATGCCTGGCCGCCGCCTGCGACGCCACGAATACCGAGCGCACATTGACCGCCAGGGTGTGATCGAAGTTTTCCAGCGAATAGTCTTCAAGGGCGCCGACGATCAGCACACCGGCGCTGTTGACCAGGATGTCCAGGCGGCCGAATCGCTCGGCGACGCTGTCGATGGCCTGGGTCAACGCCTTGGCGTCGGCGGCGTCGGCTTTGATCGCGATGGCCTTGCCGCCCGTGGCCTGGATTTGTTCGGCCAGCGCCTGGGCAGCGGTGGCCGAGGCGAAGTAGCCAATGGCGACCGTTGCGCCTTCACGGGCCAGGCGCCGTGCAGTGGCGGCGCCGATGCCCCGGGAGCCGCCGTTGATGAATGCGACTTTGCCGTTCAGTGGAGTACTCATGATGCTCACCTTTTGGTTTGGGTAGTGGGTGAGCACATCATCGACGTCGTCACTTGATCTCGGTAGTCGCAAACTTTAGTGTTCAGTTTCAACCATTGGTATCAGATGCCACCATGCTCAACGAACTCAGCAGCTATCTGGATGCCTTCATATCCGCCGCGGACGAAGGCAGTTTTTCGGCCGCCGCGCGGCGCATGGGCCAGACACCGGCCGCCATCAGCAAAAGCGTCGGCCAGTTGGAAGCACGGCTGGGCGTGCGCCTGTTCCAGCGCAGCACCCGTCGCCTGGCCCTGACTTCCGATGGCGAGCGTTTGTACGGCCAGGTGCGGCTGCCCTGGGGCGAGATCGGCGATGCCCTGGCCGATCTGCGCCAGGGTGCAGGCAAACCGGCGGGCACCCTGAAGGTCTCGCTGGCGTACACCGTAGGCCGCGAATATTTCGTGCCGATGATGGACGAGTTCGTGCGCCGCTATCCGGACTTAGTGCCCGATCTGCACTTCGATAACCGCCAGGTCGACCTGATCGCCGAGGGCTTCGACGTTGCCATCGGCGGTGGCATCGAGTTGACCGATGCCCTGATCGCCCGTGAACTGGCACGCCTGTGCATCGTGCTGGTCGCCTCGCCGGCCTATCTGAAGGCGCATCCCGCTCCGGCCCATCCGCTGGAACTGGCCCGGCATCGAGGGTTGTTGCGGCGCCTGCTGAGCACCGGACGACTGGCGCCCTGGACCTTGAAGAACACTGCAGGCGAGGAAGTGGTGGCCAGCGTGCGTCCGGTGATGGTGCTCAACGACCCGGAGGCCATCGCCCACGCGGCCGCCAGCGGCATGGGCATCGCCATGCTGCCCCTGCCCCATGCCCTGCCGTTGCTGGAGCGCGGTGAGCTGGTGCGCGTAATGCCCGAGTGGTACGCCGAAGCGACGCCGCTGGCGATCTACTACACAAGCCGCAAGCTCTTGCCTGCCAAAGTGCGAGTGTTCGTGGATTACATCGTCGAAGCGTTCCGCGCCAGCGGCCATGCGGCCCGCTTCCAGCAGGTGTGAAGCGCTCAATGCCCTGTAAGGCGCATTCACAACGCCCGGTTGGTTCTGAAACAACGCAATGAGACTACAGTCCGTCATTTGGCCCGAATAAATTGGCGTTATGCTTTTGCCATCCCCTCAGAGAAATCCCCATGAAAAAAATCGGCTTCCTCTCCTTCGGCCACTGGACCCCATCTGCGCATTCACAAACGCGATCTGCCGCCGATGTCCTGCTGCAATCGATCGACCTGGCTGTTGCGGCCGAGGCGCTGGGGGCGGACGGGGCGTTCTTTCGTGTGCACCACTTTGCCCGGCAACTGGCCTCGCCCTTCCCCCTGCTGGCGGCGGTGGGCGCGAAAACCAGGCGGATTGAAATCGGTACCGGGGTCATCGACATGCGCTACGAGAACCCGCACTACATGGTCGAGGATGCCGGCGCGGCGGATCTGATTGCCGGTGGGCGCTTGCAATTGGGCATCAGTCGCGGTTCGGGCGAACAGGTGATGGATGGCTGGCGCCACTTCGGCTACGCGCCGCGTGAGGGTGAGACCCATGCCGACCTGGCACGGCGCCACACCGAAGTGTTTTATGAGTTGTTGCGCGGCCGGGGTTTCGCTCAGCCCAATCCGAGGCCGATGTTCGCCAACCCGCCAGGCTTGCTGCGCCTCGAGCCGCACTCCGAAGGTCTGCGCGACAGAATCTGGTGGGGTTCGGGGTCCGATGCGACTGCGGTCTGGGCGGCGCAAATGGGCATGAACCTTCAGACCTCGACCCTGAAAAATGACGAGAGCGGCCGCCCCCTGCACATCCAGCAGGCTGAACAGATCCGAGTGTTTCGCGAAGCCTGGGCAAAGGCTGGGCATACACGCCAGCCTCGGGTGTCGGTGAGCCGCAGCATATTTGCCATCACCAACGACATGGACCGCATGTACTTTGGCCAAAACAACCAGACCGAGGACACCATCGGCTTTCTCGATGACGACAGCCAGAAGATTTTCGGCCGAAACTACGCAGCAGAACCCGATGTGCTGATCGAGGAGTTGGCCAAGGATGAGGCCATTGCGGCAGCCGATACCCTGCTGCTGACCGTGCCCAATCAACTGGGTGTGGAGTATTGCGCCCATGTGATCGAGTCCATCCTCAAGCACGTCGCGCCGGCCCTGGGCTGGCGCTAGGGAAATCATGAACCGACACTCAATGAACAAGATAGCCGCCCCAGCCTTTGAACAAGACTGGTCGAGGCCGGTGCCGATCAGTTTGCGCGAGGCGTTCTGGTTCTGGTTGAAGCTGGGCTTTATCAGCTTCGGCGGGCCGGCAGGGCAGATTTCGATCATGCACCAGGAGTTGGTGGAGCGGCGGCGCTGGATCTCGGAACGGCGCTTTCTGCATGCCCTCAACTACTGCATGCTGCTGCCCGGGCCAGAGGCTCAGCAATTGGCGACCTACATCGGTTGGCTGATGCATCGAACCTGGGGCGGCGTCATTGCCGGTGCGCTGTTCGTGCTGCCCTCGCTGTTTATCCTGATTGCGCTGTCGTGGATGTACATCGCTTTTGGCGAAGTGCCCGTGGTGGCCGGGCTTTTCTATGGCATCAAGCCCGCCGTGACGGCCATCGTGGTGCAGGCGGCCCATCGCATCGGCTCACGGGCCCTGAAGAACAATTGGCTGTGGGCGATCGCGGCCGCGTCATTCACGGCGATCTTCGCCTTCAATGCGCCCTTCCCGCTGATCGTGCTGGGCGCGGCTGTGATCGGCTATGTCGGTGGCCGCCTGGCCCCCGAGAAATTCACCAGCGGTGGCCACGGCGCCGCCAGAAAATCCTTTGGCCCGGCCTTGATCGATGACGACACACCGCCCCCGGCGCATGCCCGCTTCAGTGGGCGCAAGCTGGCGTTGCTGGTGCTGGTCGGCGCTGTGTTGTGGGCCTTGCCGATGGCAATCCTCACCGCCGTTTTTGGCTGGCACGGCACCTTGACCCAAATGAGCTGGTTCTTCACCAAAGCCGCCCTGCTGACCTTTGGCGGGGCCTACGCGGTGCTGCCCTATGTCTATCAGGGCGCGGTCGGCCACTACGGCTGGCTGACCCCGACGCAGATGATTGACGGCCTGGCGTTGGGCGAAACCACGCCCGGGCCGTTGATCATGGTGGTGGCCTTCGTCGGTTTTGTCGGGGGCTATGTCCTGCAGGTATTCGGCGCCGACCAGGCGTTTCTGGCAGGTGCCGTGGCCGCTGCGCTGGTGACCTGGTTCACCTTCCTGCCCTCGTTCCTGTTCATCCTCGCCGGCGGCCCGCTGGTGGAGTCGACCCACAACGAACTCAAGTTCACCGCACCGCTTACCGCGATTACGGCGGCGGTGGTCGGCGTGATCCTCAACCTGGCGTGTTTCTTCGGTTATCACGTGCTATGGCCCAACGGCTTCAGTGCCCACCTCGACTGGCCGTCGGCGCTGATTGCCATCGCTGCAGCCATTGCGTTGCTTGGCTTCAAGCGCGGTGTGATCGAGGTGCTGCTGGGGTGTGCGTTGGTGGGGTTGGTGGTGCATTTGCTGCGCTAGTGCGCGCGGGTTTACCGCGGTGCTCGTTCGTTCATCGCTTGCTCCTGCATCATCAGGGAAGGTGTTTCGTCAGACGCTCCTTGCATAGGGGTAGGGGGTATACCTATGATGCAATATCAACCGTTCAAGGGGCTTCCCTATGGGTCATATCGCAGCAAACAAAGACGATCTCCTCAAACGCGTCAAACGCATCGCCGGGCAAATCCAGGCCGTTGAGCGTGCGCTGGAATCCGATCTCGAGTGCGCAAAAACCTTGCATCTGGTGGCGGCCACCCGCGGTGCCATCAATGGTTTGATGGAAGAAATCATCGAGGATCACGCCCGCGAGCATGTGGCGAATCCCGCGCTGAGCGAAGCGCAACGCAACAAGGGCGTCGAGGAGCTTCTCGAAGCCATCCGCCGCTATTCCAAATGAAGTCCACAGGTATCGCGTCATGAGCAGCTCACCCATCAATTACGTACACGACCACGTCTTCCTTGGATCGGCCCACGAAGAAAACGCCAGGCGCACCCTGTGGGTGGTGGCACTGACCGTGGTGATGATGGTCGGCGAAATCACCGCCGGCTACATCACAGGTTCCATGGCGCTACTTGCCGATGGCTTCCACATGGCGACCCACGCCGGTGCCCTGGGTATCGCCGCGGCGGCTTACGGATACGCCAAGCGTCATGCCACCAGTGCGCGCTACAGCTTTGGCACGGGCAAGGTTGGCGAACTGGGTGGCTTTGCGTCGGCGCTGATCCTGGGCATGGTGTCCCTGGGCATCGGCGTAGAGTCCGTCATGCGCCTGTTGCAGCCAACCGAGGTTCAGTTCGGCACTGCGACGCTCATTGCCATCGTCGGTTTGATCGTCAACGTTGTCAGCGCACTGCTGCTGGGCCATGGCCACAGCCATGACCACGATCATGACCACCATGACCACGACCATCATGGTCACGACAACAACCTCAAATCCGCCTACGTCCATGTCATCGCGGACGCCTTGACCTCCGTCCTGGCCATCGTGGCCCTGCTGGCTGGCCGCTACCTGGGCTGGGTATGGCTGGACCCTGTGATGGGCATTGTCGGCGCGGTTGTCATCGCGCGCTGGGCATGGCTGTTGATGGGGGCCACCTCGGCTGTACTGCTGGATCAAACCGATGAACACGTCGCCGAGGAAATACGCGAACTGGTTGAAAAATCCGGGGACGCGACCATCACCGACCTGCACGTCTGGCGAGTGGGGCCGCAAGCCCATGCGGCGATCGTCAGCGTCATGGGCCAGGCGTCCGCGAACGCCGACAGCATTCGTGACCGCCTCAAGTCTGTTCATGAAGTCAGCCACCTGACGGTCGAATTTCGCCCTGTCTGACCCCAAAGGAACCCGCCATGCCCCCTGGCAAACGCGAACTCGCGCGCCTCGAGCGCCGCTTGATCACCACCCTGACCGACGCGTGCGAGACCGCCAAACTTGAACTCCAGGGCTTTACCTGGCTCACCCACACCGCTGACCCGAACGCGTTCGCACAAACGCTGAAGGTCACCTGGGTGTTCGAAACCCTGGCCGACAAAAACCTCGCCCAGGCCCATGCCAAAGCTCGGGTGTTCGAGTTGACCGCCACGGCATTGAACGAAGCAGACCTGGCGGTGCAGCCTTCAGACCAAAGCGTACGGTTCGACTCCGAAGAAGAGTGCCAACGCAGCCACGGCGGCGATTGGCAAAAGCGCCTGGCACCGTCGGGCAAGGGTTATTGATCATGGCCAAGGACATCGAAAACCCATGCATCGCAGTCTGCCAGTTGAGTGGCGACCTGTGCGTGAGCTGCGGACGCAGCAAGGACGACATCAGGAAATGGAAACGCATGAAGCGACCGGAAAAAATGGCCGCCGTGCAGAGGGCGAATGCACGCCTGAAGGGATTGAAGAAATCGCGCGGATAGCCAAGGACACCCCCTCCCCTGTAGGCCCGCGAAGAGACCGGCACAGCCAACATCACTGGTGACTGACCCACCGCCTTCGCGAGCAAGCCCGCTCCCACAGTGGATTTGTGACGACCAGAAAATCCACGACCAACCCACAAAAACCTGTGGGAGCGAGCCTGCTCGCGATGAGGCCGGCACAGCCAATATCAACAGTGATTGACCCACCGCCATCGCTGGCAGGCCAGCTCCCACAGTGATTTTGGGTCCACCAAAAATCCATGACAAACACAACACTACTGTGGGAGCGGGCTTGCTCGCGAAGAGGTCGGTACATCCAGCATCTTCGGTGACTGACACTCAGCCTTCGCTGGCAAGCCAGCTCCTACAGTGGATTTGGGTCGTTCACAGCATCCATGGCCAACCCAAAATACTGTGGGAGCGGGCTTGCTCGCGAAGAGGCCGGCACATCCAGCATCTTCGGTGACTGATACTCCGCCTTCGCGAGCAAGCCCGCTCCCACAGTGGATTTGTGACGACCAGAAAATCCACGACCAACCCACAAAAACCTGTGGGAGCGAGCCTGCTCGCGATGAGGCCGGCACAGCCAAAATCAACAGATTGACCCACCGCCATCGCTGGCAGGCCAGCTCCCACAGTGGATTTGTGACGACCAGAAAATCCACGACCAACCCACAAAAACCTGTGGGAGCGAGCCTGCTCGCGATGAGGCCGGCACAGCCAATATCAACAGTGATTGACCCACCGCCATCGCTGGCAGGCCAGCTCCCACAGTGGTTTTAGGTCCACCAAAAAATCCATGACAAACACAACACTACTGTGGGAGCGGGCTTGCTCGCGAAGAGGCCGGCACATCCAACATCACTGGTGACTGACACCCAGCCTTCGCTGGCAAGCCAGCTCCTACAGTGGATTTGGGTCGTTCACAGCATCCATGGCCAACCCAAAACATTGTGGGAGCGGGCTTGCTCGCGAAGAGGTCGGCACATCCAACATCACTGGTGACTGACACTCAGCCTTCGCTGGCAAGCCAGCTCCTACAGGATTTGCGCAGTCTCTGTAACGATGACGTGGGCTGTCTGCATGCCCGCGTCGCCCCTATGTTTTTCGCGAGCATGCTCGCTCCTACAGTTGACTGCGTTCCATTGTAGGAGCCGCTCAGTCGCAACTCGCCTTCGAACGACATCTGCCAGCCGATCCATGCATATGTATGGATCGCACCCTCTCATCTGCCCGCATAAACCGAACATCCTGGCATTTCGCGGGCTGCCGCCCGGCGTTTCGTCAACCCATAATGAACTCACAACAATAACGGGGCTCCCCCTGAGGCACGCACGCCATGTTCAAAGACCATATCGTCAAGGCTCGTATGACCGACAGCGCCATCTTCATGGGCGCGATGGCGGTGGTGATTTTCATCATCACGCTGGTCTGCGGGGTGGGTGAAGGCCGTCTTTCCAACTTGATGGGGCCCATCGTCCTTGACCTCAAATCGCCCCTGGCGCGTGATATCGCGGTGGGCGGCACGTTCACCATTACGGTGGTCCTGAACCTGTTCATCCTTGGCCGGTTCCCGTTACGGGCGCAGATCATTACGGTCTGGTGCGAATTGCTGGTGTTGTTCCTGTTGTTCTTCGACACCTTCAACCTGTCCTACAGCTTCATCGCGACCAAAGTCGGCTTCATGATCACCCAAGGGGTGTTCACCACCGTCTACGTATCGGCGATTTCCATTGCCATTGCGTTTGTCCTGGCCTTGTTGGGCGCCACGGCGCGGCTGTCTTCCAATGGCTTCGCGATTGCCATCGCCAGTTTCTACACCTCGTTTTTCCGCGGCGTGCCGCTGTTGATCCAGATCTACCTCATTTACCTGGGCATTCCGCAACTGGGCTATGTCGTCGGGGCCGTTCCGGCGGGGATCCTGGCGCTCTCGCTGTGCTATGGCGCCTACATGACGGAGATCTTCCGTGCGGGCATCAGCAGCATTTCCCGGGGGCAGTGGGAAGCCTCGCGGGCCATCGGCCTGAACCCCTTTCAAACCATGACCCGGGTGATCCTGCCGCAGTCCATGCGCCTGATCATTCCGCCCACCGGCAACCAGTTCATCTCGATGTTAAAGGACAGTTCGCTGGTGTCGGTGATCGGTGTCTGGGAGCTGATGTTCCTGGCCCGGACCCAAGGCCGCGCCGAGTTCCGCCACCTGGAAATGCTCATCACCGCCGCCGTGCTGTATTGGCTGCTGTCGATCGTGCTGGAAACCGTCCAGGCCCGTCTGGAAAAGCACTTCAACCGCGCCCACCGCTGAAACAGGAGCCCTACGATGAATCAGCCTTCAGCTTCAGCCGCCCCTGCCCCGTACCCCGCCATTTCGATCCAGGCCATGCAAAAGTGGTATGGCGATTTTCACGTGCTCAAGGGCATCGACCTGCACATTGCCAGCGGCGAAATCGTGGTGGTGTGCGGCCCGTCGGGGTCCGGCAAGTCCACCTTGATCCGTTGCCTGAACCTGCTGGAGGACTTCCAGAAAGGCCACGTGTTCATCGACGGCATCGAGTTGACCCGCGATGCCGCCTGCGTGGCCAGCATCCGGCGTCAGGTCGGCATGGTCTTCCAACAGTTCAACCTGTTCCCGCACATGACGGTCCTGGAAAACCTGATGCTCGGCCCGCGCCTGGTGAGCAAGCTGAGCGAATCCAAGGCCCGCGAACTGGCCTGCGAATACCTTGAGCGCGTGCGCATTGGCAACCAGGCAGACAAGTACCCCGGCCAGCTGTCCGGCGGCCAGCAGCAGCGCGTCGCCATCGCCCGCGCCCTGTGCATGCGCCCGCGCATCATGCTGTTCGACGAGCCCACTTCCGCACTGGACCCGGAGATGGTCAAGGAGGTGCTGGACGTGATGGGCGAGTTGGCGCAGGACGGCATCACCATGGTCTGCGTGACCCATGAGATGGGCTTCGCCCGCCGGGTGGCCGACCGGATCATCTTCATGGATGACGGCCGCATCATCGAGCAGGGCAAACCCAACGCGTTTTTTGACAACCCGCAGCACGAGCGCGCGCGGGAGTTTCTGTCGCAGATTCTCAGCCACTGAGAAGCATCGTCGTACCTTCCGAAGCATCGACAACAACAAGAACAATCGCACTCAAGATACTGGAGGCTTACTCATGATCTCGCTCTCTCGCCTGTTCACCGCAGCCGCTGTCGCCACCGCCGTCACGCTCACCACCGGCGCGGCCTGGGCCGGTTCGACCCTGGACCGTATCCATCAAACCAAAGTGATGAAGGTGGCCACCGCCGCCAATTGGCCGCCGCAATCGTTCCTCGGCCCGGACAACAAACTGCAAGGTTTCGATATCGATGTCGCCAGCGAAATCGGCCGGCGCCTGGGCAGCAAGATCGACTTCGTGACGCCCGAATACGGGATCATCACCGCCGGTCGCTGGTCGAACCGCTGGGACCTGTCGGTCGGCTCCATGACCCCCACCACCGAGCGGGCGCGGGTGCTCGACTTCCCTGCCATCTACTACTACACCCCGTACGTGTTCGCCGTGCACAAGGATGCGGCCGGGACCAAGCCGTCGGACCTCAACGGCAAGATCATCGGGGTCGAAGCGGGCACCACGTCGGAAGACTACATAAACCGTCGGCTGAAAATCGACGCCGCGGATGTGCCGCCCTTTACCTACGACGTCACCCCCGGCGAAGTCCAGACCTATGGCGACAGCATGGGCCCGCTGGATGACTTGCGCATGGGCAACGGGGTTCGGCTCAACGCCACCCTGTCCGCGCTGCCGACCATCGTGGCGGCGGTCAAGAACGGCTACCCTATCGTCAGAGTCGAAGGCAAACCGGCGTACTACGAACCCCTGGCCATCGCCGTGGACAAGGGTGATGAAGCGTTCAACAGCGCGCTGACCAAGATCGTCGCCGACATGAAAGCCGACGGCACGCTCAAGCAACTCTCTGAAAAATGGTACGGCGCCGACCTCACCCAAGTGCAGTAAACCTCCCCTGCAACGCAGGCGCCCGTCCTCGACGCGGCGTCCTGCCCGCCTGCGCCGCGAAAAAGGACTACGGACTTCATGTACAGCTATAACAACAACTACTACACCGCCACGATGCGCGAGACGCCCCGGCGTGCGGCGTTGTCAGGCAACGTCCAGGCCGATGTCTGCATCATCGGCGCGGGGTTGGCGGGGCTGAGCACCGCCCGGGAACTGCTGTCCCGAGGCCGGTCCGTGGTGCTGCTCGACGCGGGCCGGGTTGCCTGGGGCGCGTCCGGGCGCAACGGCGGCTTTGTGCTGCAAGGCTGGTCCGAGGGCTTGTCCGCCATCGAGCGCCGCTGCGGCAAACCGACCGCTGCCGCACTGTTCAGACTGTCGCTGGAGGGGGTCGATATCGTTCGGGATACGATCGCCCGTCATCAACTGCCGGGCTGCGCGCCCACCCCTGGAAAATTGAGTGTCGTTCGTTATGAGGACGGCGATAACCTCCAGCGCCTGCGGGACAAAATGGCCACGGATTTCGACTTTCATCTGGAGTACCTGGACCGCCAGGCCGTGCGTGAAAAGCTGAAGACCGACCGCTATTTCCAGGCCCTGCGGGACAACCATGGTTTCCATTTCCACCCGTTGAATTATTGCCTCGGCCTGGCCGGGCTGATCGAAGGCAGTGGCGGCATCATTCATGAACAGTCGCCGATGGTCCGGGTCGAGAGTCGGGATGGTCGGCACCGTGTAATCACCGACAAGGGCAGTGTCGATTGCGCCCATGTGGTGTATTGCTGCGGCGGCTACGGCGGCCGTGAGTTCGGCAAATTGCGCCGGGCCTTTCTGCCGATCGCGACCTATGCGGTGCTGACTGAACGCCTGGGCGGGCGTCTGGCCGGTTCGGTAGGCACCACCGATGCCGTGGGCGATAATCGCCGGGCCTCGGACTATTACCGCGTCGTCGACGGTGACCGTCTGCTGTGGGGTGGCCGCATCACCACCCGCAACCTGCAGGACGAAAAACGCCTCGGGCAGTTGCTGACCGAAGACATTCTCGACGTGTATCCGCAATTGCGCGGCATCAAGATCGACAAAGCCTGGTCGGGGCTGATGGGTTACGCGCGGCACAAGATGCCGCACATCGGCCCGTTGGGTAAGGGGTTGTGGACGTGTACATCATTTGGCGGCCATGGTATGAACACCGCGCCGATTGGCGGGCGCGTGATCGCCGAAGCGATCTGCGGCGAAACCGATCGCTACCGTCTGTTCGATGCCTATGGCCTGGAATGGAACGGTGGCCCCTTGGGCCCGGCGGCGGCACAAACGGTGTATGCGGGGCTTAAGATGATGGACATGTTCCAGGAAACCCGCTCGCAACGCCGGGCCACCCATAAAAACTGAACCCGTGTGAGGTCAAGCAAGTGTCCATGGATGTGCACAATCGCGGTCCGTTATTCAACCTGACCGACAAGGACAGGCAGTTGCTTGGCCTGTTGCAGGCCAACGCCCGCGAACCCACTGCGTCCCTGGCGCGCAAACTCGGGGTGTCACGCTCATCGGTACAAGAGCGGATCACCCGCCTGGAAAACGCCGGGGTCATCACCGGCTACAGCGTGCGCATCGATCAGGACCGGCTGCAGCAGACCATCAACTGCTTCACCATGACCTCCTGCACCAACAAGAGCTACACCGACGTCATGACCGCACTGCGCAAGATGGAAGCGGTGCAGGCGGTGTATGCCGTCTCGGGCGAGTCCGACTTCATCATCCACCTCTGCACCTCGACCCTGAGCGAACTCAACGCCGAACTCACCCGGATCAACATGATAAAAGGCGTGGCACACACCGCGTCCCATATCGTGATGGAAACCAAGTTCAGCCGAAAACTGACCGTCTGAATCCTGTAGGAGCGAGCTCGCTCGCGATGGTCGTCAACGATAACGCGCGCGGCCTGAATGACCGCGTCGCCCAGACATTCTTCGCGAGCAAGCCCGCTCCCACAGTTGACCGCATTTCCCTGTAGGAGCGAGCTCGCTCGCGATGGTCGTCAACGATAACGCGGGCTGCCTGAATGACCATGTCGCCCCGACGTTCTTCGCGAGCAAGCTCGCTCCCACGATGATCTGCCTGATCGGATTGGAGGATCAGGGTGACTGACGGCGAGCGCCATTGGGTGCAGACTGCGTCACACTGGCTTGCAGCCACTCGCCCTCCGGCCAGCCGCCATCCAATCTTTAGGAGTGAACCGCCGTGCAGAAAGTCGCCCTGGTGATACGAGAAGACTTCCAGGTCATGAGCCTGGCGGCGCTGTCTGCCTTCGAGTTCGCCAATCGCGCAGCGGGGGAGCCGCTCTACGACATCCACGTGCTGTCCGAGCATGGCGGGCCGATCGCCAGTTCGCTGGTGGCCTCGGTGCACACCGAAGCGTTCAGCAACGCCGCGTTCGATACGGTGTTGGTGGCCGGGGCCATGGATCGTTCGGCGACGCCGCCTGGGGTGGTGGCGTTTCTGCGGGAGATCGAACCGCGTGTGCGGCGGATGGCGGCGCTGTGCGTCGGTGCCTTCGCCCTGGCCGAAGCCGGGTTGTTGAGCGGACGTCGGGCGACGGTGCATTGGCGACGGGCTGCGGAGTTACGCAGTGATTACCCGCAAGTCAAAGTCGAGGAAGACCGGATCTTTATCGTCGACGGCAAGATCTGGACATCGGCCGGCATGACCGCCGCGCTGGACCTGACCCTGGGCATGGTGGAAAAGGATTTTGGCGCGGCCCTGGCCCGCAGCGTGGCGCAGAGTCTGGTGCTCTATCATCGACGAGCCGGCGGCCAGTCGCAGCACTCGCAGATGGTCGCCCTCAACCCCACGTCCAACCGCGTGCAGCAAGCCCTCGACTACGCGCGACGCAATTTGCGCAAAGACCTGCGAACCGAGGACTTGGCCAATGCGGCGTGTTTAAGCCCTCGTCAGTTCAGCCGGGTGTTTCGTACCGAGACCGGCAGCTCTCCGGCCAAGGCCATTGAAAACCTGCGCCTGGAAAGCGCCCGGATGCTGGTGGAACAGGGCCGTCACTCGCTGGACACCATCGCCACGGAAACCGGCTTCGGTGATCGCGACCGCATGCGCCGGGCCTTTATGCGTGCCTTTGGCCAGTCGCCGCAGTCACTTCGCAGTGCGGCTCAGACGTTGGAGGAACCACTGCCGGGGTGATTGGCATCAAAGACACGCGTACCCCTGTGGCGAGGGAGCTTGCTCCCGCTGGGCTGCGAAGCGGCCCCCGCTTTTTGATTAAAAAGAATGGGACTGCTGCGCAGTCCAACGGGAGCAAGCTCCCTCGCCACAGGTGGTTTGCCGTACAGCAGAGTGTGCGTGCCTTCCATTTGACCCAAAACGCCGTTTTTATGGCCCATGCCCTTTTCCGCTCGCGCCTAGCATAGATCCTGAAGTCACCGAACGGGCGCCCTGCCCGTCCTACCCGACACAGGACACTGGCCATGAGCGCAATCAAACACGTCATCCTCGTACACGGCGCCTGGGCCGACAGCACGTCCTGGGACAAGGTCCGGGCACGCCTCGAGTCCGCTGGCATCAGCACCACCACGGTGAATCTGCCGCTGACCTCGCTGGCAGCAGACGCAGCGGCGGTCAGCGAAGTGATCGCCGCCAGCCCGGCCCCGGCGCTGTTGGTCGGCCACTCCTATGGCGGCGCGGTCATCAGCCAGGCCGGCGGTCACCCCAACGTCGCGGGCCTGGTCTACATCAACGCCTTTACCCCGGACATCGGCGAGTCGGCCCTGGGGCTGACCGACCTGGTCGAGCCATCGTTGATGAGCGCCGAAATCCGCGGGGATGACGCCGGCAACCTGAGCCTGACCTATCAGGGCGTCTACCAGGGCTTCGCCCAGGACGTCAGCGACGCCGAAAAGCATCAGTTGTTCACCCGCCAGCGCCCCACCGCCGCCGCCGCACTGAGCGCCCCGCTCACCCACGCCGCCTGGCAGAACAAGCCCAGCTGGTACCTGGTCGCCAGTCTCGACAACGCCATCCCACCTGCCCTGCAGGAACGGCTGGTGAAGAAAATCGGTGCCGTCAGCGACTTCGTCGATGCGGGCCATTGCTCAATGATTTCCCAACCGACCGCCGTCGCCGAACTGATTGTTCGCGCGGCCAGATAACCCCTTCCTTGCACCTGAGAGTACTTCCATGAAACTGACTGAAAACACCATCTTCATCACTGGCGGCGGTTCGGGCATTGGCCGCGCACTGGCCGAGGCACTGCACAAACTGGGCAACCAGGTGATCATTTCCGGACGTCGCCAGGCGCATCTGGCCGCCGTCGTCGCCGCCAACCCGGGCATGCACGCCGTGGAGCTGGATATCACCGACCCGGCCAGCATCGCCCGGGTGGCACGGCAACTGATCAACGACTTCCCACAGCTCAATGTGCTGATCAACAACGCCGGCATCATGCTGCCGGACACGGCGGCGGGCCAGGTGGACGACGCGCTGCTGGTGTCGACCATCAGCACCAACCTGATGGGCCCGATTCGCCTGACGTCTGCGCTGATCGAGCACCTCAAGCAAGCAGACAACGCCTACGTGGCCTACACCTCGTCGGTGCTGGGCTTCGTGCCGATGGCGCTGACCGCGGTGTATTCGGCGACCAAGGCGGCGCTGCACTCCTACGCGCTGTCGCAACGCTTCATGCTGCGCGACACCTCGGTCAAGGTGCTGGAAATCGCGCCGCCATGGGTGCGTACCGAACTGATGAACAGTTCCGAAGAAGAACTGGCCATGCCGCTGGACGAATTCATCGCCGAAACCATGGCGGTGCTGGCTACCGATGCCGAGGAAGTCCTGGTCGAGCGCGCCAAACCCTTGCGCGCCAATGCCGGGCCCAACGAACACACCTTGGTCAACGCGTTCAACACCCAGTTGGTGGAACTCTACGCCCAGTGAAACCTGCAGCGCCCACAGCCATGTGGGCCGCTCGCCCCGGAGCCTCCAAGCATGTCTCACCTCGACAACCTCAGCTCGCTGAAGATCTTCGCGCGCGCGGCCGAAACCCGCAGTTTCACCGAGGCCGGCAACCAGTTGGGCCTGTCTGCCTCGGCAATCGGCAAAGCCGTGGCGCGCCTGGAACAACGTTTGGGCGTGCGCCTGTTCCATCGCAGCACCCGCAGCATTCAGTTGACCGAAGAGGGCCTGCTGTTTCTCGACGGCTGCCGGCGCATCTTCGAGGAAATGGAGGCCATCGAAGCCAGCCTGGCGCAAACCCGCGCCACGCCCCACGGCCGCCTGCGGGTGAGCCTGCCGTTGACGGGCACGCTGATGACGCCAACCCTCACCGCGTTCATGCAGGCCTATCCGGACATCGAGTTGGACCTGCATTTTTCCGACAATCTGGTGGACATCATCAACGATGGGTTTGATGTGGTGGTGCGCACCGGCGAGGCGTCCGACTCTCGGCTCATTGCCCGCAGCCTGGGCCACTATCACCTGAAACTGGTCGCGTCACCGGCCTACCTCAAGCGCGTCGGCACGCCGGTCAAACCGGCTGATCTGGTCAACCACAGTTGCCTGCACCACCGTTTCCCCACCAACGGCAAGCTCGAGCGATGGCCACTGCTGGCGCCGGTGGACGGCGAAGATGTGGTGGTGCCGGTGGCGTCCACCTCCACCACCGTCGAGCCGCTGATTGCCCTGGCCGAAGCGGGCCTGGGGATTACCTGCGTACCAGACATTGCCTGTCGCCAGCAAATCGCCGACGGCACGCTGGTGCAGGTGCTGGGCGAGTACACCGAGCACACCGGCACCTTTCGTGCCGTGTGGCCCTCCAGCCCCTATCGCTCACCGAAGTTGCGGGCGTTTGTCGACTTCATGGCGACCCACCTGCTGAAGACGCCATCGGCCGCACCACTGCGTTTGAGTGCCTGATCCAGGCCATTCACCCCGTTTCTGTCCGCAGAGTCACGAGCGTCGCACCCTTTTTCAGTCGGGCGCGGCTGGTCACACTCGCCGTCAGCCAATTACTTTTTCTGAGGTCTGCGATGAACACTTCACTCCCTGCTGCCAAGAAGATCCGCGTCGGTCTGGTCGGTATCGGAAACTGGGCCAGGCACGGCCACGTCCGGGTACTGCAGCTGCTGCCGGAATATGAAATCAGCGCCCTCTATTCGCAACGCCAGCAAGCCGCTGCCGAGGCGGCCGAGACGCTTGGCATTCGCCATGTGGTCGGTTCTTTGCAAGAGCTGGTCAACCATCCAGAGGTGGACCTGGTGGTGGTACTGACCACGGCGCCGCAACATGAACAGGCCGTACGAGCGGCCATCACGGCAAAAAAAGACGTGTACTGTGAATGGCCGCTGACGCCCGATACCCGGACATCGCAGGAGCTGCTCAGGCTGGCCGAAGAGGCCGGCGTGCGCACCGTCGTCGGCTTGCAACGGCGCCTGGCACCGCACAATCGCTACCTGCGCGACCTGCTGCAGGGCGGCTACGTCGGCAAACTGCGTTCGGTACGCATGCACGTCAGCATGAATTACTTCCAGGCCCTGCGCCCCAACGCCTTGCGCTGGACCGCGCCGGCGGAAAACTTCTCCAGCGTGATCGCCATCTACGCCGGGCACTTCCTCGACATGCTGTTGACCGCCACCGGTTGGCCCCATCGGGTCAGCGGCCTGCTGGTCAACCAGTTCCCCGTGGTGACCATTCGCGAAACCGGCGAACAGATCGAAACCACCGCTCCAGACCAATTGGTGCTCAGCGGCATGATTGGCGACGACGCGGTGTTGTCGGTGCACATCGAAGGTGGCAAACGCAATGGCTCGGGGGTGCAGATCGACATCACCGGTGACGCCGGCGACCTGAGAATCACCAATCGCTCAGCGTTTGGCGACCTGGGTGACGACTACGTGATCGAAGGCGCCCATGGCGATAACCTGCCCCTGCAAGTACTTGAGCTGCCCATCGGCTACGACACCCTCACATCCGCCGAACTGCCCTCTGCCGTGCTGGAACTTGCCTACCTGTACCAAGCCTACGCCCACGACCTCAACCAACACACTCACACCGCCGGCACCTTTGCCGACGCCATTCGGATGCACCAACTGCTCGACGCGGCGTCGTTGTCCCACAAGACCGGACAAACGGCCATCCTGTAAACGATGATGCGGGCTGTGTGGGCGCAAGATGTCCCATCTTTTGTTGCGTGAAGAAGCTAGGGCGTAAAGCCCTAGCCGTGCACATGTCACTTTTTCTTCGTTGCTGACTTTTCTGCCTTGTCTGATTTCTTGGCCTTTTCTGGCTTACTGTCGGCTTTTTTTGCGGATTTCTTAGGTTCGGCATCTTTCTTCTTGTCTTTCTTGTCGGAAGATTTCGAAAGAGCCGATGCCACCGCTGCTTTTTTTGCCGGTGCCGCCTTTTTGTCCTTCAAATCCTTGCTGGCTTTTGAAGAATCACCTTTGCTTTTCTTATCGTCTTTAGCCACGTTGACCACCTCTGGAAAGATGCCGGTATTGGCAGATTGCCTGTGGGATTATCCACCTGCTGATCATTAGGCGAGCGCGTCGAAAAGCGGTTCCAATTATTTTCGAGGTGTCGAGATGAGATCTGGCGTTGGCTGCGAATCCGGCAATGACGATCAACCGGGGCTGGATGCCCGGGTGCCTTGAGGAGAACGTTTTGATGGTCTGTTTACGTCGCGTTTTTCGGGCAGCGATGGTGCTGTTTTGTTTTGGCACATCGTTGCCCTCGCTTGCCTGTCCGGCCGGGCAATATGAGGTGTGCGTAGTCACCTGCTTTTGCGCGCCCGGTACCGAAGGGGATGTGGGGACGATTTTCAAGGACATGAATCAGATGGCGGCGACCGGGCTGGAGAACTGGATTGTGCAATCGCGGGAGATGGCGGCCGCGGGTGATATTCAGCCGATTCCGCTGAACATCCGCGCCCAGCTTGAGCCCTACTATGACCTGCAGGTGCTGGATTCGGCGCGCTACAAGGTCGGCGACGACGGCGAGCTGAACGCCGCCCACGCCATGCTGCAGAACCCTGATATCAATGCCGTGACCCTGGTCGACATCATCGTCTTCCGGCGTCCGGAGGATGCCCAGAACAATGTCACGTTGTGGGCCCATGAACTCAAGCACGTGCAGCAGTACATGCAATGGGGCGTGCGCGAATTCGCCACGCGCTACACCCGCGATTATTCCGCCGTCGAAGCGCCCGCCTACGAGATTCAAACCCGGGTGGGGCAGGCGCTCAGGGCCAATGCGAACCCGTAGAGCCACGCACCCTCCCCTGCAGGAGCGCCCCAACGTGTGGGAGCGAGCCTGCTCGCGGTTGCGGTGGGTCAGTCGACAGCCATGTTGCCGATGCTGACGCCTTCGCGAGCAAGCCCGCTCCCACACTTATCGAGGTGAACCACTAGTGTGTGAACAACCCCGGACACTGTGGGAGCGGGCTTGCTCGCGAAGGCGGTGGGTCATTCAGCTTCGATGTTGCCGGTGCTGACGCAATCGCGAGCAGGCTCGCTCCCACAGGGATTGGCGGTGTACACGGGTTTGTAGTCGACAGCGATCACAGTGTGGGAGCGAGCCTGCTCGCGATTGCGGTGGGTCAGTCGACATCCATGTTGCCGATGCTGCCGCCTTCGCGAGCAGGCTCGCTCCCACAGGGATTGGCGGTGTACACGGGGTTGTGGTCGACAGCGATCACAGTGTGGGAGCGAGCCTGCTCGCGATTGCGGTGGGTCAGTCGACAGCCAGGTGCCGATGCTGCCGCCTTCGCGAGCAAGCCCGCTCCCACACTTATCGAGGTGAACCACTAGTGTGTGAACAACCCCGGACACTGTGGGAGCGGGCTTGCTCGCGAAGGCGGTGGGTCATTCAGCTTCGATGTTGCCGGTGCTGACGCAATCGCGAGCAGGCTCGCTCCCACAGGGATTGGCGGTGTACACGGGGTTGTGGTCGACAGCGATTAAGTGTGGGAGCGAGCCTGCTCGCGATTGCGGTGGGTCAGTCGACAGCCAAGTGCCGATGCTGCCGCCTTCGCGAGCAAGCCCGCTCCCACAGGGATTGGCGGTTTAAACGGGTTTGTGGTCGACAGCGATCACAGTGTGGGAGCGGGCTTGCTCGCGAAGGCGGTGGGTCATGCCTGGCGCTCAGTCGAGGGTCGAGTAGTCGGTGTAGCCTGCCGCGCCGCCGCCGTAGAAGGTGCTCCGGTCTGGTTCCGTCAGCGGTTCATTGCGTTTCAAGCGTTCCACGAGGTCCGGGTTGCTGATGAAGGGGCGGCCGAACGCCACCATGTCGGCGTGGCCGGAGGCGACGGCATCGAGGGCCATCTGGCGATCGTAGCTGTTGTTGGCGATGTAACGGCCGCCATAGGCCGCGTGCAGCGCCTTGAAGTCAAAGGCGTCCGCTTCGTTGTCGCTCTGGGTCTGGCCTTCGACGCAGTGCAGGTACGCCAGCCCCAGCCGTCCGAGCTGTTCGGCCAGATAGCCGTAGGTGCCCTGGGGATCACTGTCCAGCGGCGTATCGCCAACCGCCCGAGTGATGGGCGACAACCTCACGCCGACACGGTCCGCCCCCCAGATGTGCGCGACGGCCTGTACCACCTCCAGTGGGAAGCGAGTGCGGTTCTGCACCGAACCGCCGTACTGGTCAGTGCGCAAGTTGGTGCTGTCGCGAATGAACTGCTCCAGCAGATAACAGTTGGCAGCATGCACCTCGACGCCATCAAACCCCGCCTCCTGGGCGCAACGTGCGGCGCGCTTGTAATCCTCCAGGATCAAGCCGATTTCCTCGGTGCGCAGTGCGCGTGGCATCGACGGTGTGTCCAGGGTCTGCGACTCGAGGAACACCACTTCCCCGGCCTGGATCGCCGAGGGCGCCACGGGAGCGGCACCGTTCTCCTGCAGGCTCACATGGGACATGCGGCCGACATGCCACAGCTGGCAGACAATCTTGCCGCCCGCCTCGTGCACCGCATCGGTGACCGGACGCCAGGCGGCCACATGTTGCGGCGTGTAGATGCTCGGCGTAAAGGCATAGCCGCGGCCCTGCCGGGAGATGTTGGTGGCCTCCGAGATGATCAGGCCCGCGCTCGCCCGCTGCCGGTAGTACTCGACCGCCAACGGCGAATGAACGCCGTCCATGGATGCTCGAGAGCGGGTCAGCGGTGCCATGGCGACCCGGTTGGCCACCTCGATGGCGCCGATCGAGAGCGGCGTGAAAAGATCGGATCGTTGGCTATCGGACATGTTGTTGACTCCAGGAGCGGTCGGCTTTAAGGGGATGCATCTGCACCAGACGTCGGTTCGAGATCAGTTGCACGAGCTCGGCAACGCTGTCCTCGCGCCCGGCGACGCTGTTCAACGACGCGGGTATCTGCGAAATCATCCTGGGTTCGCCACGGGGACCAGCCCACAGCCATGGTTTGCTGACTCGGAAACCGAATACACATCCATTTGGGTTTAGTGGAAATCCACTTCGAGGGCCAGCGCGCTGGCGCAAAACCGGATCAATGGCGAGTGACGCCCCCTCCGGGCGGGATCCGATGCGCGCCACAGGCGTCGTCGCCATCGGCGCGCTTGCAAGCTTCTGTAGGGGGGGATTCAGTTCACCAGGTGGACCAGCCGAGGCTCAAGGGAGGTCGCAGTCACTTCAAGTACCGCCAGCGTCACCGGCAACTTGAAGCGTCTGCGCCCCGCGCTGCCGGGGTTGAGATAGAACCGCTCGCCCCGCCACTCCATGTGCGGCTTGTGGGAGTGACCGGTGATGATCAACCTCACAGCCGCATCGAGTTCGGCTGGCACATCGGCGATGTCATGCACCAACAGCGTCTGCCAGCCGTCGAGGTCAAAACGCAGCAGATCCGGGATGTTGTCGGCCCATGGCAACCCCAGGTCATTGTTGCCGCGCACCACCTGCAGCGGCGCGATGGCTGCCAGTTGATCGAGGATTGCCTGGCTGCCGATGTCGCCGCCGTGAATGATCCGCTCACAACCCTCCAGCGCCGTGAGCGCTTCAGGGCGAAGCAGGCCATGGGTATCGGAAATCACGCCGACTTTCATGCGATCTCCAGAGACGGTTATTTGTCGACCTGCAATTGATGCACAAGAAACTCCAGCGAATCCACCGCAGTGCGGCAACTGTTGGCCGAGCGTAGCTCATCCCATGGCATCGCATCATCGGTGCAGAAATCGCCGATGCACTCGCTGTTCAATGGGGCATCGAGCAGCCCGAGCGGAACCCAGAAGTACGGCGACTGGCGCAGCACATTCGGCACGGTCGAGCCGCATTGCGAGCAAAAGTCATTACGGTAACCGCTGGGCTTTTGCCAACTGCCGATCACCCCCTGCCCTGCTTCCCAGCAAAAATCAGCGGCCTTCACCAACGTGGCCAAGTTGAACCCGACCCCGGTCTGCCTGCGGCACAGGCTGCAATGACAGCGATAGAAAAACCGCGGTTCAGCCGCCAGCGAAAAACGCACGGCGCCGCAAAGACAGTGTCCTGATGTCATGAGTAACTCCTTGGGAAAGCGATTGAGGTGTCATGGAAGCGGTGTTGCGTTGCGATCTACGGCATTGTTGACGTGAGACTCTTTGCCAATTCCCCCATTGCCCGCCGGAGAGCCTCCTTCACCGACAATCGCGCAGTATTTCGTCATCCTACCCTGGATTTAACGTGCACCTATTCGTGCCTGTTCACTGATGACAGCTGCAAACTCTTCGGGTGTTGGGCTTTGCGGCCACTGCGCCACCCCCTCCGGCAGCGAAATCCAGGGCTGCTTTCGCTTGACCCAGATGTGTGCCAAAGGTGCCAGACGGTCCGCGCCGTGGAGTATGCCGGCCCGCACTACACGCATGCCGGGAGCAGCATCCGTTTCATTGAACAGCCGGGTGAAACACGTACCGCAGGCGTACTGCGTGGAGGTGTGCCCTTCTGCGGCAAGGGTATAGGTCTGCGTGTTCCCCGACACTTCAATCGCCTGAGCCGGACAGAGCATGTGCAACGCAAACGCACTGCCACTCCAGCGTTGGCAATTGAGACAGTGGCATGCGTACAACGGCGCAAGCGTTTGAACCTGCAGGTGAAGTTGGACTTGTCCGCATCGGCATTGTCCGGTGAAACCCATGGTGTTGCTCCTTATACTGCTGCGCTACGAATGAGAGGTGCATCTTCCATGTTCGTCGAACCCTGCAGAAGACAATTAATGGAGCAACCGTTGGTACAAAATAGATGAGCGGCCTTGAATGGGAAAGCCAGCGGGTGTTTCTGGCAGTATTGCGCAGTGGCAGCCTGTCAGGCGCCGCCAGGTTGTTGGGCATTGCACAGGCAACGGCTCGGCGACGCCTGGAAAGTCTTGAGAATGGTTTGGGTGTGAAGCTGTTCACCCGAACGAGCGCAGGTCTTGTGCCGACCGCATCGGCACGTGGGCTTGTTCACCATGTCGAGTCCATGGCGATGGCTGCCGAGGCGTTCAATCGCATGGCCAGCGCTGAAACGGATGTATCGTGCGGGACCGTCCGTCTTGCCAGCAGCACCTTTTTGGGCGTTGAGGTTCTGCCTGGGTTGCTGCGTGAATTTCATTACAGGCACTCAGCGTTGAGGCTTGAAATCAGTATCGACGATTCCCTGGAGAACATTGCCCGACAGGAGTCCGACATCGCTGTGCGTCTCGTGCGGCCAACAGAAGCTGACGTCGTCGGGCGACGCACCGGTGCTCTGCGCGTTGGTTTGTATGCAAGTGCCCAGTGCCTTGAACACTATGGCGAACCGGCGAGTCTCGAGGCCTTGCGCCGCTTGCCGCTGATTGGCCCCGACCGGCACGGCGCCGATATGCGCCGGCTGATCGAGGTGGGGCTGTGTGAGGCGGACCAGCCATTTTCTATCGCCACCGATAATCACCTGGCGCAACTCGCTGCGCTGAGAAACGGCCTTGGCTTTGGCTTGTGCCCAGCTACCGTTGCGGCGAACTATGGGCTGATCCGGATTTTGCCTGACCGCTTCGGATTCGACGTTGACGTCTGGATTGCCATGCACAATGACCTGCGCAAAGTCGGACGCATTGCCAGAACATTTGAAGCCCTGAGTGAGGCGCTGTCTGGTTATCTGGACGAAAGCGATTAGTCGAGGACGGACAGCAGAAGCCGTTCGACGCGGACGCCTTCAGTCCCGTAGAGCAGTGAATGAACTCTAACGGTAACCTGTTCATTCACAATCACCAGTTTTGCTCTTTGTTTGCACTGATTGCTGCTTGTATAACAGCAACAACAGCGCTGTGGCGGCAAGCAGCGCACCCGCGAAGAAAGTGCTGCCTGACCCAACGCTTTGCCAAAGCCAGCCCGCCAGAATGCTGGCCACCAGCATGCACACACCACTGACAAGATTGAAAATGCCGAAGGCTGTCCCCTTGAGCGCCTCGGGCGCTTTATCGGCTACCAGCGAGGCAAGAATGCCCTGGCTGAATCCCATATGAAGCCCCCACAAGGCAATGCCCAACATCATCGTGATGATAGAACTGGACTGGGCAAGCACCAGATCCGCCAGGATGAGCAGCCCCATCCCCACACAGAGCAATCCGGTGCGGCGCACGCGATCGGATAGCCAGCCGACCGGATAAGCGGACAGCGTATAGAAAAGTGCCATCACTACCATCACCAGTGGGGTCCAGGTGATCGACAGGCCTGTCTGTTGCGCCCGCAATACCAGAAACGCCTCGCTGAAACGGGCGAGCGTAAACACCCCTCCTACTGTGACAACCCACCAATAGCCAGAGCTGAAGTCGTGCAGGACTCGCCAATGAATGGGAGATTGGAAGGCGTGAGCGCTGGGGCGGTGTGTGGGTTCCTTTACGCCTGTGACAATGAGAGCCACTGCCACCGCCGCCGGAATAACTGCAAACCACAGGACAAGCTGTATATCTGCGAGCCATAACATGAGCACGATGGCCAGAGCAGGGCCAAGCACGGCCCCCAGGGTATCCATCGACTGCCGCAGTCCAAAACAGGCGCCACGAATTTGCGGTGGCGACACATCTGCGATCAGCGCATCCCGGGGTGCCCCACGAATGCCTTTGCCAATTCGATCCAGCAAGCGTGCGGTAAAGACCACTTCAACGGTTTGAGCCAGAGGGAAAAGTGGTTTGGTCACAGCCGCCAAACCATATCCGAGCAACAGCAATCCTTTTCTGCGCCCCATGAAGTCGCTGATAGCGCCAGAAAATATCTTGACGAGCATGGCCGTCGACTCCGCAATCCCCTCGATCACGCCGACGGCCAATGGACTGGCCCCCAATGTCGTGACCAAAAACACAGGCAGTAAACTGTGGACCAGCTCAGAAGACAGATCCATGAACAAGCTGACAAAGCCAAGAGCCCAAATCGTGCGCGGAATGCGAGGACGTTCAGCTTTGGTGTTTGAACCTGTGCTATTCACCTGTTTCTCCTGTGCTCATGGGCCGATCATCGTTGCCATCATGAACGGGCTGATGGGACGCTGCACAGCCGTAGAAAACTTGCCACAGACATATGGATATCCGTATATTTGATTTTCCATATGTACACGGCACTTCACCATGCTCACGCCAACTGAAGTATTCAAAAGCCTGGCTGACGAAACCCGCGCCCGCGCCACGCTGCTGATCGCCAGCCAGGGTGAGCTGTGCGTCTGCGAACTGATGTGCGCTCTGGACGACAGCCAACCGAAAATCAGCCGCCACCTCGCGCAACTGCGCAGCAGCGGCCTGCTGCTCGATCGTCGCCAGGGGCAGTGGGTCTACTACCGCCTGAATCCGCAGCTGCCCGCCTGGGTGCACGAGATCCTGCAGGTGACGGTGCAGGCCAACGCCGACTGGCTGCAGAACAACGCCTCCCGTCTGCAGAACATGGATGGCCGCCCTGTGCGCGAAGCGGCCTGCTGCTGAGCCCAAAACCCTTGAAGTCCGTAGAAACGGTAGGAACACACCATGCGAGTCCTGTTCATGTGCACGGCCAACAGCTGCCGCAGCATCCTTTCAGAAGCCATGTTCAACCACCTGGCGCCCCAGGGATTCGAAGCGGTGAGCTCCGGCAGCTTTCCCAAGGGCCAAGTGCTGCCACGCAGCCTGACCACGCTGCAACAGGCCGGGATCGGCACCGAGGGCTTGAGCAGCAAGGGCAATGACGCCTTCGAGGACAACTTGCCGGATATCGTCATCACCGTGTGCGACAAGGCCGCCGGTGAAAGCTGCCCGGTGTATTTCGGCCCGGCTCTCAAAGCCCATTGGGGCCTGGAAGATCCTTCCGACGTGGCAGGTGACGAAGCCACGGTAGACGCCGCCTTCCGCGCCACGCTGGCGCACATCGAGCGACGCTGCACAGCGTTCCTCGCCTTGCCCTTCAACACCCTCAGCCGCGATGAACTCAAACGCGAACTGGACCGAATCGGCGCTCTCTGAGCAGGAAAAAAACATGTCTGAACAACTGCCCAACCTTGACCTCTCCCTGTTCGCCAACGCAGGGATCGCACCCCGTCCGGGCGAAACCAAGCCGCGCATCCTGCTGCTCTACGGATCGACCCGCGAGCGCTCCTTCAGCCGTCTGCTGGTCGAGGAAGCCGCGTGCCTGCTGGAGCACCTGGGCGCTGAAACCCGCATTTTCAATCCTTCGGGCTTGCCACTGCCCGACGACGCACCGGTGACTCACCCCAAGGTCCAGGAACTGCGTGATCTGGTGCTGTGGTCCGAAGGCCAGGTCTGGTGCTCGCCGGAACGCCATGGCGCGATGTCGGCCGTGTTCAAGGCGCAGATCGACTGGATCCCCCTGGAACTGGGCGCGGTTCGCCCGACCCAGGGCAAGACGCTGGCGGTGATGCAGGTGTGCGGCGGCTCCCAGTCGTTCAACGTGGTCAATCAACTGCGGGTGCTGGGGCGCTGGATGCGCATGTTCACCATCCCCAACCAATCCTCGGTGCCCAAGGCCTTTACGGAATTCGATGAAGCCGGCCGGATGAAACCGTCGCCGTTCTACGACCGCGTGGTCGACGTGATGGAAGAGCTCGTGAAATTCACCCTGCTGCTGCGCGACCGCCAGGAATTTCTGGTGGATCGCTATTCGGAGCGCAAGGAAACTGCCGAACAACTGATGGCTCGTGTCAATCAGCGTTCAATTTGAGGTGGTGATGCCTGGACGACGCCGCACAGATCCAGGCCATCGACGCCCAATCCCCACTGCCGACGAACCCTGCCCGCGCACAGTGGTCACAACCAGTGATGGCACCGTAATCGATCAAGGGCCTCGGGCCTTAAAATACGGTGCTTGCGATTCACACACTTCAGGGTGCAGGTGCCGGCGCTGCTCGCCTCCAATGCTCCCTTGTCGGAGTACGCTAATGACCCAATCAATGCGGTTTTTCCTGTCTTTCTTCCTGGCGGCCATGACCCTGGCCTCGGCAAGCCTGCTGAACACGGCGGGTGCGGCGACCGCCGAAGACCTGAACACTGACGCTCGGCAAGCGTTGCAAACGCTCTACAAGACCAATCCCTTCTCAGAAACCATCTCGCACAAGGCCAAGGCCATCCTGGTCTTCCCGAAAATCATCAAGGCCGGCCTGGTGTTTGGCGGCAGCTATGGTGAAGGCGTGTTGATGAAGGGCAAGCAGGTAGAGAACTACTACAACTCCGTCAGCGGGTCGTGGGGCCTGCAGGCAGGCGCCCAATCCTATGGTTATGTGGTGTTTCTGATGACTGACAAAGCGGTGAAATACGTCGCTGAAACCAAGGGCTGGGAAATCGGCGTTGGCCCGACAGTGGTCGTGGTGGATGAAGGGGTGGCGAAGAACCTGTCCAGCTCGACGCTCAAGGATGATGCCTATGCGTTTATCTTCGACCAGCAGGGCCTGATGGCCGGGATCAGCATCGAAGGGACCAAGATTTCCTTGATCAAACGCTAACGGGGTTGTCTGGATGATCGGGTTGTCCGGTCGTCCTTCGCGAGCAAGCCCGCTCCCACAGAGGGCCTGCGGTGAACACAGCGTTTGTGTTCGTCGCCGATCAAACTGTGGGAGCGGGCTTGCTCGCGAAAGCGCCATGTCAGTCGCCGCCGAAGCTGGACATACCGCCGAGCTAAAAACTGAACCGTTGCAAAATAACCCCCAACCCCTCACTCATCGCCTTGAGCTCCTGGGTCGTGCGCACAATTGCACCCTGGGCCGCAGCATTCTCTTCCACACTCTGCGCCACCCGCTCCACATTGCTGGCCACCTGTTCACTGGCCGAGCGCTGCTCCTGCAACGACTGCGAAATGAAACTCACCGCCGCCAGCGACTCGTCCAGCGCGCCCTTGATGCTGCTCATGGACTGCCCTGCACTTTCGACCAGTTTTTGCCCGTGACTGACCCGCTCACAGCCCGCCGCCATGCTGTCCTTGGCCTTGACCATGCCGTTCTGGATGGCGTCCACCAGCGCAACGATTTCAGTGGTGGACTGAGCCGTGCGGGCCGCCAAACTGCGCACCTCGTCAGCGACCACGGCAAACCCCCGGCCCTGTTCACCCGCACGCGCCGCTTCGATGGCGGCATTGAGGGCCAGCAGGTTGGTCTGCTCGGCGATCCCGCGAATCACCGCCACGATCAGGCTTATATCGTTCGACTGAATCGCCAGCTGATCGATGTCCGATGAGCTTTTGGCAACCAGGTCGGCAATCTGCTGCATCTCCTGGATCGAGGCCTGCATCACCGACAACCCCTTATCGGTGATCTCCCCAGCGGCCTGCGCGGTGCTGTGCGCCTGTCGCGCATTGTCGGCGATGTGATTGATGCTCACCGACAGCTCTTCCACCGTCGCCGCCATGGACGACGCCGTCTCACTCTGCATCGCCGCGCTGCTCATGCCCTGCTCGCTGGAGGCCGACAATTGCAGCGTCGCCCCCTCGATCTGCTCGGACGCCTGGGTGATCTTGCCGATCATGTCGCTCAGGCTTTGCCGCATCGCCTGTACGGAATGCAGCACGCCAGTCGACGCCCCCTGATGATCCTTGTGAGTCAGGGCCAGCTTGCCCTCGGCGATGTTCGAACTGATCGCCGCCAATTGCGCGGGTTCAGCACCGAGTTGTCGACTCAACAGCCTGGAGAAATACAACGCATAGCCGGTACCGGCAATCAACGCCAACGCCAGAATCAACAGGCTCAGTTGCAGGCTGGAGGAATAGGCGACCTGGTTCTGCTCGAACTGGCTTTTGGATTCCACCAACTGCACTTCGATCAACTCGGAAAACTTGTCCGATATCGGGTCAATCAGCTGATACAACTGGTCAGTCGCGAAGCGCCCCAGCCCCACACTGTCGCCCTGGCGCAACAAGCCCTGCAGGGTCTGCAACGGCCCCCGGGTAGCCTCCATCAACGGATCGATTTGCGCGATCAGCCGCGTCTCCGCCGGGATCAGTTGCGTCGACTTATAGCCCTTCCACGTCTGATCGATCTCCTTCAACGCCTGCTCGATACGGCTCACGGATTCGGCGTTGGTAAAGTTGCCATTGCGCGCCTTGTGGGTTGCATCAACGATGTTGACCGCATACAGATCGGCAATCTTCTTCAAGTCCCGCAGCGGCACGACTCGGTCCAGATACACCGCTTCCAGGCTGCGTACAGCCGACTGCATGCCCAGAAGACCAAGGCTGCCGACGCACAACAATCCCAATAGCAAGGTGCTGGTCAACAGCAGCAGATGTGTTCGGATTTTCCAGCTTTCCATAGTCGGCTATTCCTGAATCAGCGTGTTCGGGTGGGCGATCAAAGGTGGATAGTGTAGTTGCGATATGACGCAGTGAAGGCAGATTGGCATCATGCACTGAGCCCATGAAAAAATACGCTCTGCGACCGGCGAAAACATACGAATTAGCGACGACGAAAAGCCCCCAAGCCCGCCGTATAAACGCGGTAACTGTGGGGGCTTGTTTAAGATGTATGTCAACGATAACGCCGGCCAAGTGAATGATGCCGGCAGGGAACGATCAATCGCAGACTGCGCCCCGATTCGAAGACAGCAGCTTCCTGACTTCGGCAATGATCACGTCGATATTGAATGGCTTGGGCAACACGGCATCAAACAAATCCGAGCGCTGCATGCCGATGTGCGCCTGAGCGCCGCTCATCAGGATGATCGGTAAATGATGGCTTGAAGAGAGTGACCGGACGGCTGTAGCGAACTCCAGGCCGTCCATCACCGGCATCATGAAGTCGGTAATGATCAACGCTGGGCGCTCTCTATCGAGCACTTCGAGTCCCTTTTGACCATTGCTGGCAGTCACCACCATGAACCCCTCATCCTCCAGCGCGAAACTGAGGATGTCAGCTATCAGATACTCGTCGTCGACGACCAGGATGGTGGTCATTTTAATTTCAACCCACTCAAAGACTTAGGATATTGAACCGGGTGCTTGCTCAGTGGGGACTGAGGGTTCATGCCTTGAAGCCTTTTTCAGAAAAACATCTTGATCACGGATGACGACTTCAAATCTGGAAGGGTCGTAAGAGCTGTCTCGTACCTTGAGAATGGAAAGCGTCCTGCTTAGTTCAGAGTTATTTTCACAGAAGCGCATCAGCATCAGGTTGTCGACGATACTGGACAGGTCCGAGTTCGGTGCGCTGACCTCGGAGCCAAACAGATCGCGCATTTCCCAGGTAGCAAATACGGTCACGCCCCTCGAACGCAGCTCGTTCATCAGTGCACTGAAGAAGTCAGTGATCCGCGCCGGATTGGTCGTGACCCGGGTCATGCCGCTCAGACTGTCTATGAACAGACGCTTGATGCCCTTTTCTTCAACAATGGCAAGCAGTCGTGCACCGAGTGCATCGAGCAGCCCCTCGGTGGTGGGCTGCCAGGCGATGGTCAGGGCGCCGCTCTCTTCCATGCCTTTGATATCGATGCCCAGTGACAGGCCTTTCAAGCGTAAACGTTGAGGGCTTTCATAAAAGCCAAAATGCAGGCCCGGTGCATCCACCGTCGATTGAGCCAGGAACTTGAGACCCAGCGTCGTCTTTCCGATCCCGGAAGGCCCTATGACCAGAGACACGCTGGAACTGTGCAGGCCGCCGCCCAATATGCGGTCCAGTGATTCAATGCCACTGGCGATACGCGTCATATCGGCGCTGTCCGGCGACGATGGATGGCTGTACAGGCTCTCGAGCCGGGGGTAAACCACCAATCCCTTCTCGGTAATCTCGCACTCATGAAGGCCGGTCATGGCGCCGCTGCCGCGTGTCTTGCGCAATTGAATGCGACGCACCGAGCGAGTGCCATAGAGCTCTTCACCCATTTCGATCACGCCATCCACCATGGTGTGCTCGGGGCTGCCATCGTCCAGACGGGAACTGGTCAGAAACAACACCGTGCAACCGGCGAACGCAGCGTGGCCTTGTAACTCGGAGATGAATTTTTTGGTGTCGATGGGCGAATCGGCTTTCGAGCGCGCATTGAGCAAACCATCGACCACCATGACCGTGGCTTTCTGACGGCTGATCTCGCGCCGGAGCAGTTTTACCACTTCATCCAGGCCTTCGTTTTCCAAGGTGTCAAAGGCACTGACAAACTGGATTTCGGCACCGACCCTGGAGGCATCGAAAAAACTCAGCGTGGAGAGAAACTGAAAAAGGCGATCGTGGGATTCAGCCAACAGTGTGGCGACCAGCACCCGGCCGCCATTGTTCGCATGATGGAAACCAAGCTGGTTCGCGAGGATCGTTTTTCCAGACCCCGGGCGTCCCTGGATAATGTATGAAGCCCCCTCGACCAGCCCACCCTTGAGCAGGGCATCGAGCCCTTCTACTCCGCTTTGAAGGCGTTTTAGCTTTTCCACAATGCGACCCTGATCTGAAAATACGAGCTGTTTAAACCCTGTGGTTGGGATGCTAACGCCATTTTTGATCAGGAGCTATTCAGATTGAATTGAAGTGGGTGTGGGGACATCACCTGTAGGAGCGAGCACGCTCGCGATAGACGTCAACGATAACGCTGGCCACCTGAACAAACGCGTTACCTTCACCTCCTCCAGCAACACAAACATCGTCATTCCCCACCGAGCATTAGCTTCATTTCACAAAGGTGTTTTCTTGTTCTCGGCACCAAAACTGACTTGTTTATGGATGAAGTAACCCACCACACGCCATTGCTTTTCATCTTCACGAAAAACCATTTTCTCATTGACCGGACCGGTCGCGAAGGTTGTCACGCATTCGGCCACCGCGTAATTCCCGGCGGGCCCGCCGGGCATTTTCTGAGTAAACCCAATCGTCATAGGTTCACGCTTCTCCAGCGACCCCAGCCCCAGGCGAACTGCCTTGATTTCATTACTCCAGATAATTTCGGAGGTCGTGGCCTTTAACACCGGGCTGACTGCAGCCCAAGTCTGATCGGACTTCCCATCATCGAGCAGTCGGAGAAATTCCGCAGTCGCATCAAGCACCTGATGCTGCTGTTGCTGTGTGCCAGGGTCTGAGGCCGTGACCTTAGGCGTGCTCTTGTTGAAGCTGACATCGCAGCCAGAAAGCAGCATCAAGATAAGTAAAGCTGTGAATTGCTTCATGCAAACCTCCACTGTCTGGGTGTCCGTGGAGAGAGTAAAGATGAGCATTCAGCAGGCGCCACCAGATTGCACAAAATTGTTCGCAAATGGTGGAGCGTCTTGCCAGTGAAGAAAAAGAATATAGCGAAACAGGATTGATAGCTAAATGCCATCTAACGATAATCTTCTTCTCCTCCTACTCTTACGCAAGGAAATGCCGTGAAGAAGTCCCTCCTGTTCGTTCCGCTCCTGGCACTGCTGCTGCAAGGTTGTGGCGTGACCATGACGCGTTACGAGCCGAGTTACGAGAACGTCCAACAGCTCAAGCAAACGCCACCACTGCAATCAATCAGCAATGCTCAGGTAAAAGCGGACACTGGCCAGGGCTCGCTGTTTGTTCGGGCCAATCCGATCAGCTCACCCAGTGGCAGCATCCCTCTGCATATTCAAGAGGCCATCAATGAAGAACTGCGCCGGGCAGGCCTGCTGGACCCTCAGGCACAGCGGCACCTGGATGTATTGCTGGTCAAAAACGAACTGACGGCAGGGGTAGGTACCGGTACTGGCAAGCTTGCTGCCCGCTTTACGTTGCTCAAGGGCAATGAAGTTGTGTATGACGCGACCAAGGACGTGAGCCGCCAGTGGGACAGCAGCTTTTTCGGACCCATCGCGATTCCGAATGCCGCCAATGCCTACAACCCGATGGTCCGGGATTTGTTGAAGACCTTGTACAGCGATCCGCAATTCATACAGGCCCTGAGATAAGTAAAAAAAGAGCCGCGTTTGCGGCTTTTTCTTATCAAGTCCGTGACGCGCCGGATTCGAGCGCCGAATATTTCAAGCTATTGCTCTCGACCATTTGTTTAAGCAACGCATTGACCTGACGGCTGAACGTATCGCTGATCGCCGCTTTCGGGGTATTACCGATCAAGGGCACGAACCAGATACCTATCCAGGTATTGATCGAGTCGTGGTTACTGGTATTGCTGATTGCCAACCCTTGTTGGTCAAGCGTCTCAAGGCTCATGGTGTATTGATCACTGGCCATCGAAGGAATGATGGTCATCGTCAGCCCGCTGATAAAAGCCATGGCAAGCTGACCACCACCAGGCGGATGGTTGTAAACTTTCAGGCGCAAGTTGTAATCGCCAGGCTGCTTCTGAAATTCATCCAGCGTGACGCGGCCAAAGAGCCCGGAATCGCTCAGCACTTTTTGAAGTTCAGGTTTGAGCATGTCTCGCGCTTGTGGCACTTCAACGGCTGAAGCGCTTTTCGGCGTGCCTTGGTAGAAGTCGAAGTCCACATACACATTCGGCTTGTGCAAGTAGCTCGACATGGACGGCAGATTCACCGGAGCCACTTCATCGTTGGTGAAGCTGGCGCAACCGCTCAGCCCTAGTACAAGCGCCAGTCCTAGAATTTTCCCTATCTGCACGATGGCCTCCTTAATTGATGGCATAGCGCCTCCATCGCGGGAGGCTGGGCGGATTCTAGAGAATACGGAATGATTGCAAAAGGCCATATTTCAGAAAAATGACTTAAAACAGAAAACGGGGCGGACTTATACCCACTGCTTTTGTTAAGCCAGAAACTGCCGCCAGGAAGGAAAAAGATTTACCCTCGCGATCTGCCCAAATTTCCAAGGAAACCAATGCTCAGTTCACTCGTATCAAAGGGTCAGCTACAAACACCTGCCCCTTTAGAACTGATAGTCCCCTGGTGGAGTTTTACGAAAACAGTCCTGGCCGCAACGGCCCTGACGTTGGTGCGTGATGGGTTGATCGGACTGGATGACCCCATCCTTGATCAGCCTTTCACGCTACGCCAACTGCTGCGGCATGAGGCAGGGCTGGCCGATTACGACGAACTTGCGGAGTACCACGCCGCCGTTGCGAACGATGAGCCAGCCTGGTCGGCCGACGAAATGATGCAGCGCCTTGACGGTGCTCGAGTTCGATACAACCCCGGAACCGGTTGGCGTTACTCGAATGTTGGCTACATGTTCATCGGCAGGCTGATCGAACGGCTGACTGACCTGACGCTCGATGATGCAGTCCTTCAACGTGCACTCAACCCTTTGGGCTTATCCAACGTTCGCTTTGCTAAAACGCGAGCAGACTTCCAATCGACCCACCTTGGCAGCACCTCAAATTATGACCCCGCGTGGGTCTATCACGGCTTGCTCATCGGCCCGATGTCGCAAGCAGCGCTATTTCTGGGTCGACTCCTCTGCGGCGACCTGTTCGCCCCGGCGTTGCTCCAGGCAATGCAGACAGCGCGAACCTTGGGCGGCCCGATCCCCGGGCGCCCATGGATCACCCCCGGCTATGGCCTGGGTTTGATGCAAGGTTCGATTGATGGCGGATATTCCCTATGCGGGCATACAGGTTGCGGGCCTGGCAGTGTCATTGCGGTGTACAGAATCTGCGACGGCGATGCGTCGGCTTGTTGTGCTGCTTTTGAGGTGGGCGCCAGTGAAGGTGCCGTGGAAGCCATCGTTGTTGGTGAGCTGATGCAAGTTTTACGGCATGGGGATTGAGTGCTCTAAGCGCTTTTGGCGTTGGCCTCTTGCTTTACCTGGTGATTGCTTTGGTGGTTTTCAGCTGCTCACAACAGGCAGAAAACGGCCAAAAGCATCCTCTCACTAATGAAAGCAATCGACCACCGCGATCATTAGGAGTGCAGCCACCGATCCTAAACTTCATACCTGGACGCCACTTCGATATGTGGCTGCTTCTCGGATGTAAAAGACGTGTCCTTGGCACCCAGCGCTATGAATATCCAATTAGCGTTCTGTGCTACCGCCAGGGCTTTTGCCGCGATACCTTCACTGACTGCTGCTTTGAATTATTCACCAGCATCGCCTTCTCTCGCCTCGCGCCTGAAAGATTGTGGGGAGACTCCCAACTTACGGATAAACACCTCACGTAGATGGCGGCGATCCCGAAACCCTGTTTCTCTGGCGATGATTTCCAGCGAGTGACGACCACGCTGAATAATATTCCTCGCGGTCTCCAGGCGCAGTTGTTCCACCGCTTTTGCTGGTGACAAGCCAGTTTCAGAGAGAAAAACGCGTCTGAACTGCCGCTCACTGAGGTGAACAACCTTCGCCAGCACTTCCGCGCTCAAATCCTCGGAAAGATTGGCCCGAGCGTGATCAAGCGCGGTCTGAACCCGATCGGACTTCGGCGCTATTTTGAGCATTTCCGAATGCTGAGACTGACCGCCCGACCTGCGGTGATACATCACAAGGACCCGAGCGACGCTGTTCGCAATTTTATGTCCAAGGTCCTTTTCGACCATACCCAGCACCAAATCCATCGCCGCAGATAGCCCGGCTGAAGTCCAGATGGATCCGTCATTGATAAAAATGTGATCTGGCTCTACGTGGGTGTTCGGGAATCGCTGCTTGAGGGCACCTGCATAGGCCCAGTGAGTCGTTACCCGCCGGCCCTCGAGTAGGCCAGCTTCTGCGAGTACGAACGCACCGGTACACATCCCTCCCACTCGCTGCGCCCCGGCAGCAGCGGTCTTGATGAAGTTCAGTTCCTCCACAGTGCTATCACGGGCAAGGGGATCAACGATTCCGGACACCATCCAAGTGTCTGCCTGCGATTCGCTGGTGGCTTTCACGGTGTTGACCGAGGCGCCAATCGAGGAAGTGACCACTCCGCCAGTCAACGAGTAATTGGTGATTTGGTAGACCTGTTCCTTGGCTACTACGTTGGCGAACTCGAATACCGACTGGGTTCCAAGGGCCATGATTTGGAAATCTTCCGTCAAGAAGTAACCGATTCTATGCATTTCCACTCCGTCCGTGTCATGTCCGAAAACATGCACGTATATGTCGTTTAAATTCTAGTCACCGCGATGCACGATGGAGCTACCAAGCAGAATCGAACATGGCTGACATGACGAATGGAGTGACAAGGACACAGTGATTGTCGGTGTTACATCCTACGCTTAACCGAATTAGCAGGCCATTTCGCACAATTCTGAGCGGATGGTCATTCGAATGTTGACCAGCCAAGAGTAAGCCGCAATGACTGAACAATCCGTAAGTTTTCATGCGCAGACCCACTATCTGGAAGTCAATGGCAGGACTCTGGCTTACCGTACATTCGGACACGGAACGCCGCTCGTGCTCTGCGTTAGATTCCGCGGAACAATGGAGTCCTGGGACCCGATGTTTCTCGATAGTTTGGTACAGCAAGGTTTTCAGGTCACCATTTTCGACTACAGCGGTCTGGGGCGATCGACCGGTGAAAAAACGTATAACCCAGCCTCATTGGCCAAGGACACCATCGAACTGATCACGGCCCTGAAGTTGGGTAAAGTGGTCCTCGCAGGCTGGTCGGTTGGCGGTGTAGCAGCACAAATTGTGCTCGCCCAAGCGCCTCAGCTCTTGAGCCATCTGGTTCTTATTGCAACGACACCTCCAGGCAATCTCGCCAAATCAGGTGAGCAACTTTTTTATGATCTGGCCAAGCGGGATAACGACTTCGAAGATTTCGTCAGCTTGTTTTTCGAACCCTCGTCAGCTTCCAGCAGAGCCGCAGCAGAGCGCTCTTGGAATCGGCTAGCCTCGAGGAGGGATGACGCCAGCCCGGAGGTTTCATATGAATGGGCTGGAGCACAGTTGGGCGATGCTCCGAAAAACCCGATCTTCCCGGTGGACGCCGTGCTTCATATCCTTAAAACGACTGATGTACCGGTTCTGCATGTTGGCGCCGATCACGACATCGCTTTCCCCGTAGAGAACTGGTACGCCCTGAACGATCAGTTACCGACTCTACACCTCGTCACCTTTCCGAGCACCGGGCATGGTCCACAACTGCAGTATCCGCGCGCTGCCGCAAGGCACATTGGAGCTTTCGTGGATGCTTGCATAACCAACGCCTGATAAAAAACGTTAACTTCTGGAGACTTACGAATGGCTCGTTTCACATCAGTGCTAGCGGATCAGGCAACTGGCTCTACGGCCGAAATCTACGCAAGTATTAAAAAAACGCTGGGTAAAGTTCCTAACGCCTACGCGGCTCTCGCAACCCTCGCCCCTGCTGCGCTTCAAGCGATGCTTAATGCCGATGCAGTGCTCTCTGGAGGGCCTCTGAGCAAGCCGGACCAGGAAACCATCAAGCTCGTCATCAGTGAGCTTGCAGGCTGTGATTATTGTGTTGCTGCCCACAGCATGGTCGGAAAACTGGTCGGGCTGTCGTCTGACGCGATGCATCGGATGCGCGAAGGCCAGGCGACAGGTAGTAGCAAGCGAGATGCGCTCGTTACCTTTGTCTACTACCTGGTACGTAATCCCGGCACCCTGCCGGAAGCGCAAGTACGGGCGCTGCTGGACGCTGGATATAGCGGTGAAGAAATTGTTCACATTGGATTAGCGATCTCGGTGATCACATTCACCAACGTGTTCAACCGAATCAACGACACTACCGTCGACTTTCCCAAGCCCGAATAATTCGCTGGATAGGATCAAGCCTCAAGGATTCACCTTATGAGTACTTTCCAAGAGCAGCTGTCGGGGGGTCCCGGCATGGACGCTGTATGCAGAGCATTCGCAGTCCCGGACAGAGTGCCTGCATCTCCTCGAGAAATGGAGTTTCTCGCCAGAGCGAAACGATCCACTCTCGAAGTCGACGCGCAACACATCGTTTATTGGACGTTCGGGAAAGGGCCTCGCGTGCTGCTTGTGCATGGCTGGTGCAGCCGTGGCTCACATCTCATGAGTTTTGTTGAGCCTATCGTTGCGGCAGGCTTCTCTGTGGCCTTGTTTGATGCACCAGGCCATGGAGATTCCGAGGGAATCGTCTCCAGCATGATTCATGCCGGGAGGACAGCGTTGGCTCTTGCCGAGAAATTGGGCGATGTCCATAGCCTGATCAGCCATTCAGGTGGATCAACCGCTGCACTTTGGGCTCTGTCCAATGGACTGTCCGTAGAAAAAAGTGTGCACCTCTGCGGGCCCTCATCTATGAAAGAGGTCGTCTTGGGTATTGCTCGTGCCCATGGACTCGACAGAAAAGAAGTTCTGGTATTTAAAAACTGGGCTGAAGCTTTCGCCCGCGTGAGCCTCGACTCAGCAGATCTCCCGGCACTGACATCAGGGCTACTTCATCCGGGCCTTATTGTTCACGATGCCGGTGACCGAATCGTAGACATATCCCAGTCTCAAGCACTGCATGCCGCTTGGTCTAACTCAACGCTGGTCGTAACAGAGGGGCTTGGGCATCGCAGGATCCTCGGCGACCTCCAGGTAATTACGGAAATTGTTGATTTCATTGAAAATTAGATCTTGCGTAACACTATCTTCAGAAAGGTTCAATGCATGTAAGGCTTGAGCCTCATGCCAGAAATCATGACTTAACTTTTCGCCAGTCAGGAAGCATTCCATGACCACTTCATCTCCGAATCCCGATGCCGGGCGCCCGCCCCGTATAGCCATTGCGGGCGCCACTGGCCGCGTAGGGGCAACCTTGATCAATCTTTTGGTCGACGACCCTGTCAGCCTAATCGCACTGACTCGAAAGAGCGCCAATACTCAGTTTTCGCCCAGGATCGCGGTCGCGACCGTAGATTTTGACCAGCCGCCAACACTCAGAGAGGCACTGCGAGGCGTCGATAAGTTGTTCGTGGCGCATGGGACGTCAGACCGTCAGGTAGAAAATGAAATCGCGCTGATTGACGCTGCCGTCGCGTCAGGCGTGCGCCATATAGTCAAGCTTTCCGTCATGGGACCCGCGACACCACTAAATCCATTCGCTTGGCACATGCTTATCGAAGCGCATTTGGCCTCTCAGCCGGTGGCGTCAACCGTACTGAGACCTACTACGTTCGCTGACGTGCTCAAACGTGCCGGTCCTCAGGTTGCGCGAGGGATTTGGGCAGGCACTGCAGGCCAGGGCTCTGTCAATTTCATAGACACTCGAGATGTCGCCGAGGCGGCGCGGGTCGCCCTGCTGGAAGAGGTGACTGCTAAATCACAACGTGCGTATCACTTGACCGGGCCGCGGGCCTGGACGATGCAGGAAGTGGCACAGGAGCTCTCGCATCTGCTCAAGCGTACCGTTACTTACAATTCCCGCTCTGTGACTGACTATCGCGCAGCTTTGATCGCTGACGGTACGCCTGCGATGGTTACTGAACTGTATATCGGTCTGGAATTTCTGTTTCACGAGTCGGCGCTGGCAGAAAGCACTCTGACTGTTGAGCAACTGACAGGGCATCCACCGCGCTCGCTATCGGACTGGTTAATCGAAAATATCAGCCTATTCCGTTGACTGACTCGAGTCGTACGGTATTACCGTAAGTGGTGTGAACCTGGGCTCGCGGCCTAAGAGTTGAACTCACGACCTTTATAAGTGAAACCGTGGCGCGTTTCGATAGCGCGGTAAAGGCTGATAGCAACCGATCATGAAGGACTGCTTTTGGCCTATTCTGTTGAAAAAGTCGGCCATAGATTCCACGACAGAAAAGTACGCGTTTGAGATTGAAATCTTTACTTTGAGCAGTGGATTCCGGGTTCAGATTTCGCGTAGCGGCGCGCAAAAAAGGCGTTTTCAGCCGTCAATATGCGGGCAATCTGGAAGAACCGACTTTTTCAACAGAATCGACCCATAGCGGCCCTCCGTGAGGGGCAGAAACCGGCCGAAAAAAGCCGTTCCAGAATTAGTGACTAAACTTTCAAATTCCGTTCAATTTGTGACGGGAGTTCTCATGAAGAGAACTACATTTGCCGCGACCCTGCTTTCATTGGCGGTTCCGGCCTTTCTCATCTTCCCGACAAAGTCGCAGAAGATGGTTACCTCTTTGCCTATTAAATCGATGAGACCTACAAGTATTTACAAGAGACTGCGGTCAAAAACGACACTCCGTTAAACCGATTTCAAAACATCCGCTACCTGCCTAATGACACCTACAGTGAACACCGACCATCAACAACACCCTCCACCTGATGGGCTGGCTGGATGTGGCCGCCGAGCCGATGATCGTCAGCGTGCCGGGCATGGACAAGGCCGTTATTGGATCTTGCATACCATGGACATGAACCATTACACGACGTCGATGATCGGGTTTCGAACCCATGGCCCGAAAGGCGGACACTTCATATTCGCGGTCACCGATTGAGTACAGGGTTGCCTCTCAGGTAAATCTGACCGACAGCCAGATAATTCGATGCCTACCAACAAGCATCCAGACCCTCTGGTTGCTCAGCCTTCAGGAAATCGCTCATGAACTTCTCCGTCGATGGATCAGGCTATAGGTATATTTTGAACGAGCCTGATGGTCAGGGAAGTTGAAGACTTGATTCACATCAAGTTCCCGCGTCTGTATCCGGGTCACGGACGCAAATGATGCGTCCACTCATCGATTACACCGGTCAATCCGGGAATCCGACTCCTCCCACCGCCTATCCTTAGTGAGTCATCTCTACTGACGTCACTTCTCATGTCAGACGCTCGCGCTTTGCAAGTACATGTCCTAAAGGCTGCGTGCTCTAACTGCAGTGTGATGGAGTTGTGCCTGCCCATCGGCATGACGTGCCAGGAAATCGAACGTCTGGACACGTTGATCGCGCAACGCTTGAAGGTCAAAAAGGGCGCGGCCCTTTACCGTGCCGGCGATGAGCTGCGTTCGCTGTATGCGGTGCGCATCGGTTCGTTCAAAACCAGCGTTCTGTCGGTCGATGGACGCGAGCAAGTCACGGGGTTCCAGATCCCCGGCGAAATGCTGGGTCTGGACGCCATCAGCACGGACTTGCATGCCTGCAATGCTGTTGCGCTTGAAGACAGCGAAGTCTGCCCGATCCACTTTGCTCACCTGGAAAAACTCGCCCATGAGCTGCCGTCCCTGCAGCACAGCTTCAACAAAATACTCAGCCGGGAAATCGTACGCGATCACGACATGTTAATGATGCTGGGCAACATGAACTCGGACGAGCGTCTGGCAGCCTTTCTGCTGAACCTGTCACAACGTTTGAAAACCCGAGGATATTCATCGACGGATTTCGTGTTGAAAATGCGCCGCGAGGAAATCGGCTCCTACTTGGGGCTGCGCCTGGAGACCATTTGCCGGGGCATCGCCCATCTGCGGGATCAAGCACTAGTGGAAATTTCCGGCCGTGACGTCAAGATCCTTGATCTGGAGGGTCTCAAACAGTTGATTGCCGGCTGCCATCGCCCTCCTGCCTGTTGATCCCGGTCATCCTATGCGCGCCATGGTTTTACGCCCCCCCCGGTCAGCCGCTGCAACGCGAAGAGCGGCCCATTCCGACACCCGGGGCCAATAACTGTTAATCAAAGTTCTGGCCTGCGGCGTCTGCCGCACCGATTTACATCTGGTAGACGGTGAATTGCCTCAAGCGGTGCTGCCCCGGGTGCCGGGGCATGAAATCGTGGGTGAGGTCGTGGCGGTCGGAATTCATGCAGACCCAGAGCGCATCGGCTGCCCAAGGCGTGCGCCAGGTCACCTGCGTATTCAAGGCAGGGGCAATGAGCTGCTTGGGGGAAAGGGGGAGAGGAACAGAAAACGCAATGGACGGATCATTACACACCTCGGCGCATGGCGAAAAAAGCACGATGGTTTGGGGAAATACGATTTGCGTGAATATCTGCCGCATGCAGCGAGGCCATGGCTCAGGTTCAAGGGCATCACCCCTTGGCCAGTTCGAAAGTTGGCAGCCACAGGGCGTTGAGACAGGCCTCTTTGTCCTTTTCGGTAACGGGCTCAAGGGCCATCGGATCAAGCATGTGCTGGTTAAGCATGGCCAGACGCACCGTGCCGTTTTTGTCGAGGAGTGAATGCGCCATGCATTCACACAACGACCGAGGCAGGGATTGCGGAAGGGACTCCATCTCGGCGATTTCAAACTCGATCACTAAACGTGCTGTGCACGTGTCGACCAAATCCTGCACCGCGTGAGAGGCGAAGTTAGACGCCGTTAAGTAGCCCGCTATCAGTGCCATCCAGACCGACAGCAAGAGAGTTGCCTCACGCCTCCAGGAAAGGGTGCCCGTCCAGTGCAGGTATTTGTGCGCCGCTTCCCTGCTCCCGTGCTGAACCCTTTGATACCTGCTTAAAAGCTTGTGGTTTGACATGCATGGATCACTCGCCGTCTTTATCAAAACAATGGCGCCCACTGAAAAAAGTCGTTTGACCTGGATCAAACCAGGCGCAGATGAATCCCGTCTTATTGACCTGCAAGCAACTCTGCCTCAAACGAAGATGGCTTTTGGGGTGATTATGATGAACCTGCAGTAAGGTCAATGCTTGAAAGTTCGACACTATCGCGGTACTCCGGCACCGACACCGACCACCCTAACTCCAGACTGATGCGCCGGCGCAGCACATCTGACGCGTTAGGTTCCCCATGGACGACAAAGGTATGTTTTGGCGCTCGTTTGAACCCACGCAGCCACTGCATGATTTCATCAGCGTCGGCGTGTGCGGACAGTGTTTGCATCGGTACCACCTCGGCGCGGATCGGCACATCCTTGCCGTGGATACGCACCGAAGACACTCCCGCAACAATTTGCGCGCCACGGGTGCCACCGGCCTGGAAGCCCGGCATGAGCAGTGTGTTATTCGGATTGGGAGCCAGTGCCTTGAGGTGATGGACCACCCGCCCTCCTGTCGCCATGCCGCTGGCGGCAATAATCACCGCCGGGGTACGTTGCTGATCAAGCGCTTTCGACTCATCGACCGTGTGTACGAATTGCGCCACATGGCACATGCCTTCGCAGTCTTCCAAAGACAATCTGTGCTCGTTCCGGAAACGCTGGTACAACAGCGTGACATCGGTGGCCATCGGGCTGTTGAGGTAGATTGGAATATCGGGAATCGCCCGTTTGCGCTTCAACTGATACAGGTGATACATCAGCAGTTGAGCGCGCCCGACCGCGAACGATGGCACAAGGGTAATTCCTCGGCGTAGTGCCGTGCGGGTGATGACGTCGGCCAAGTGCGCCTGTGGCGCTTCGACCGGATGTTGACGATCGCCGTACGTAGACTCGACCAGCAAGTAATCCGCCTGCTCGACAGACTCAGGAGCCAACATCACAGGATCGTCCGGCCGTCCCAAATCCCCTGAAAACACCAAAGTCTGGCCGCCAGCAATCACCTCCACCGTCGCAGCACCCAAGATATGCCCGGCGCCGCGAAGAAGGATGGTTATGTCCGCAGCGATTTCCACCTTGTGGTGCAACTCCACCGGCCGCAACAGTTTCAGTGCTCGCTCAGCATCTTGCTCAGTGTAAAGCGGCAACGCCGGGCTGTGCTTTGAGAAGCCGTGCCGGTTGGCGAACTCAGCCTCCTCTTCCTGGAGCCGGCCACTGTCCAACAGCAGAATTTTCACCAACTCACAGGTGGCCGGTGTGGCGTAGACCGGACCGCGATAACCATTGCGCACCAGTACGGGTAGATAGCCGCTGTGATCAAGATGAGCATGGGTCAGCACGATGGCATCGAGGTCGCTGACCGGAAGCTGGAACGGGTCGCGATTGTGCAGTCGCAGTTGCTTATAGCCCTGGAACAGTCCGCAGTCGACCAGCAAATGTTGGTTGCCATGTTCCAGCAGATACTTGCTACCCGTGACCGTACCCGCGGCACCTAGAAATGTGATTCGCATGGCCGTTGTCCTTGAACATTCAGAGGAGCGCTATTGATCGCTCTTTTCGTCCAGGGTCGGTTGACTTTTATCAACTGCAGGCTCAATGGCACCTGGTTCAACCGAATGAGCGTAAGGGTTTGACGATCATCAAACTGCACGGTGCCCGGTTTAACACGCTCTCAGCAGTATCGCCGATAAACCGGTCAGGCCCATGGTGATAAACCGTGCCCAGTACCACGATGTCGAAGGCATTTTGCTGGGCGAAAAGCCCGATGACCTTGTGGGGAACGCCAGTCAGTGAGTGTCGCCGCGTACTTTTGATGCAATAGCGCTCAGCCAACACATCGAAAGCCTCTTGCTGGGCATCCTCAATCGCGTCCCTCAAACTCTCACCAAGCGTGCCTGTCGGCACACTCATCGGCGCCTCGCTTATCTCTGACCAATGACAGACGTTAAGTAAATGCAGCGAGGCACCGCAGGTGGCAGCCAGGGTCGACGCCAGATCGAGTATTCGGTCATTTAAACCCTGCGTCAGATCCTCGAGATGGGACAAATCGATCGCCGCGAGGATTTTCAACGGCTTGGGATTTTTAGCACTGGTCACCAGATGCAGGTGCGTCGGACACTCGCGCAGCAGACGCCAGTCCAGCGGCCGGTGAAACGCTCGGTCAAGTGCCGGTACGTAATGGGTGTCCTTGATCACCAGGTCCGGATGGAAGTCACTCACGTATTCCAGCAGGTTGGTCAGGCTCGACTTGGCCCAAACCACTTCGGTGCTCACCTGCAGGCCGCCGCATCGGTAAAATCGGGCCTGCTGCTCCAGCCAATGACGGTGCACTTGCAAATAGCCTTCTCGTGCCTGGGCCATTGCGTCGTGGTCCAGCAGCCCAGCTACCGCCAACGCTCGAACATAATCGAACGCGATGATGTGCAACAACGCACCGGTTGCACACGCCAGGGCATGTGCACGCTCAAACGCCGGGGTATGGGTCATTTCTCTGGGGGCTATCAATAGAATGCGTTTGAGCTTGAGCATGACGTACCTCGCTCGGGGTCCTGTCTGCCAATTGATTATTGGATGTCATGCCAAGGGGGAATCTGATTTTTATCAACGAATCAGCCGCTGTCGGCAATGCAACGACTCGCAATCGGTTAGTCAATCCATGGTTGATTCAGCTCAACCTTTTTCTGGCTTTCAGGTGTAGAACTGGATTGACCACGGAAGCCCGTGCGCAGCTGCTGCTTGAAAAGAAATGCAGGCATCTACGTCTTTCCACTGCTCATTCGCCATGCAGCGTGCCCCGACTACCCGCCCCTTCTCGCTGGAGCTTTGCCATGTTGGCAGTCACGCTGATCAATATGCTGGTGGTCATCATCGCGGTCGTGATCCACTACGAATGCCTGCTACGGCTGAACGATTGGCTGCCCCGACTCAAGTTGTGGAGCCGCTTCAGAATTGTCGTTGGCGTATTCGGCGCTCTGCTGGCCCACGCAACAGAGGTCTGGTGCTTCGCGTTGGTCTACTACCTCATGGTGCACGCCGGTAAATGGGGCAGCTTGACAGGCAACTTCGACGGATCACTGATGGACTGCGTGTACTTTTCCTTCACGACCTACACGACGATCGGCTTTGGCGATATTTCACCCGTCGGTGACATCAAGTATTTGACCGGACTGCAAGCCCTGACCGGGTTGGTGCTTATCACCTGGACCGCTTCCTTTCTGTTTCTGGAAATGCAGAAATACTGGAAACGCAAATAGTCGTTATCCCGCTCGAATCAACCTCAACGGTCATCCGCCCTCCACAGTGCATCGACAAGCTGTCGAGCTGAGTTGTGCCATAACCCTGTACACATTCGAGCTAAACCGCCAAAACGCAGCATGGCGCCTGATACAAAATATGCTCGGTCGTGCTGCCCAGAAGCTTGTCCAAACCATGGGACTGGACCCTGCCCATCACGATCACATCCACGTTGTGTTCCTCAGCAAACTCACTCAACACCTTGATCGGGTGTCCGTCTATGAAATGTCGACGATCCGGGGGCACACCGAACCGTCCTGCCAGCCGAAGGAAAGACTTTTCCAAGTCCCCGCGAAGCGCTTTAGTCAGGTCAGCGAGCGTGAGGCCGTCCATGTCCGCCAGAAAAGCAGCCGAGATCTCGCAGGCAAAAAGCAAATGCAGCTCGGCATTGCACTGCATGGCAAGACTGCAAGCCTGCTTGATGATTCGGTCATTAAGTTCGTCGTCAGCTGACTCGACGTCCGATACTTCGACTGCCGCGACAACCTTACGCGGCAAGCCCAAGCCACTTCCGCCCACCAGATAAACCGGCACCGAACAGTGGCGTAACAAATGCCAGTCCAAAGGCGTGAAGAAGGCCCGCTTGAGCACTGACGCATGGTCAATTTCCTTGATCAACAAGTCCGGTTGCATGTCCGTGACGTGATTGATGATGTCTTGCTTCATGTCCTCAGCCCACGTTACCTCCGTGGTCACCTCAATCCCCCAGCCACGCAGGTTCTGCGCCTGAGCCTCAAGCCAGCCGCGATGATCCTGCAGGTATTGCCCGCGGGCCAACGTTCGATCGCCCTCTTCAAGCAGCGATAACCATTTAATCGAGGGAATCAGCGCTGCGATATGCAAACTCGCGCCGCTGGCCTTGGCCAGTGATGCTGCATGATTCACGGCTGGGGAATGACGCAGCGCCGGATTGATGATCAGTAACAGACGTTGATACTGGCTCATGATCAATCTCCAAATGACGGGAAATACGACGCAAACCGCTAATGGTCAGGCGTCAGCGATTGGCCCTGACCGCCAGAATGCTACCAGGCACAGAGTACAGAGCTCGCTCCGTGTTGCTGCCGATTAGCCGGTCGACACCCGTGCGATGCACGGTGCCCATCACCACGACGTCGGCCAGGTATTGCTCGACAAACTCACTGATCACCGGCACCGGCAACCCCATGTCGAAATGCCGACGCTCGGGTGGCACGCCATAGCGCTGCGCCAATGCAATAAACGCCTGGTGCAAGGATTGACGCAGTTCCTCGATCAAGTCCACGCCCCAACCGCCACCGGCCAGTGGTGCGTCGCTATTGAAAGCGGGCGATAAATCGTAGGCGTACAGCAGGTGTAACGGCGCATCGCATTGCAGGGCCAAGGCGTTCGCCGTCTGAATGATGGTGTCGTTCAATCCGCTGATATGTGTCGAAGGGTCGAACGGGTCGACTGCCGCGACAATCCTGTGAGGCAGGCTATAGCGGACTTGGTTGACCAAATGTACGGGGATCGGGCACTCACGCAACAAGTGGCAGTCAAGTGGGGTAATGAATACCCGCTTGAGCACGGGTTCAAGGGTGACATCTTTGATCAACAGATCGGGTTTGAGATCTTCGACCGTCTTCAGAATGTCCTGCAGCGCATGAGTGGTAAAGACGGCTTTGACCGTTACCTCAAGCCCCAGCTCGCTGAGCCGATCCAACTCTTCGACCTCCCAGCGGCGGTAGCGACGCAAGTAGCGCTGATGCTCTGCGTCGTCGACTTTTTCTTGCCATAAATGCACCACCGGAGCGGGTTCGACAAAGGCCCGCACATCCAGCACGGCCCCGGCCGCCTTGGCCAATGCGACGGCGCGCAACTGGGCAGGAGACTGATGCAGGGTTGGGTCAGCGATCAGCAGAAAACGTTGATATTGCCCCATCACACACCTCCGTTCGAATCCGGTCATACGGTGCCGGCATGGTTGAAGACTGCGCGCCATCCAGTCGAGCGGTTTGATTTACATCAAGCACAAGCAAATCAATGCCGCCGGCACCGGAGTCTGATCCAGATCAGATTCAAGCTTCGACAGCGGTGTAGAAGGGATTTAAACGCGGTTCTTTTACCGCAGGCCAACCTTTCAAACCGCACTGGAGGAAACACCCCATGCTTACCGTCAAAGACCACAATGATCGGGCTGCAGCCGCCTACGCTGCGGTCCACGGCCAATACTGGATCGAAGCACTCAGGGACGGTCGTCACGTGCTGATTCGACCGCTGGCGGAAAAGGATCGCGGCCGTGAATATGCCTTCATCAAACGATTGTCTCCCGAATCCCGACACATGCGTTTTCTCGCGCAGATCAACGAACCTGGCGCTGCGATGCTCAATCAGTTGATGGACACTGACAATAAACAGCGTGTGGCCTATATCGCCCTGGTCCATGACAACGGGCAACTGGTCGAAATCGGCGTCAGCCGTTTCGCGGCTACCCGCGAGCATGAGTGTGAATGTGCCGTCACAGTCGCCGATGAATGGACGCACTTGGGGTTGGGCACATTACTGATGGAGCATTTGATCAAGACAGCCCGCAAAAACGGCTTTCGCCAAATGTATTCAGTGGACTCGTCCAGCAATGCCCCCATGCGCGATCTGGCCAATGCGCTCGGATTCGAAACGCACAACGATCCAGACGACAGCCGTCAGGTGATCCATCGTCTTTACCTGTAGAAACGCGCCCCGCGATGTTCCGGCCAACGGCTCATCGCGGGACGATCAAGCCCTCACGATTGCAGCATTTTTCCCGGTTTGATCGCCAGTACACTGCACGGTGCCCGATGCAGAAGTTGCTCGGCCGTGGTGCCCAGTAGTTTGCTCAAGCCCTTGTGCTGCACCGTGCCCATGACGATGACATCTGTGCGGTGTTTGGAGACAAATTCACAGATACTCGGCACGGGGGCGCCCTCTATGAAATGACGACGCTCCGGTGGCACGCCGTGGCGTTCGGCAATGGCCGCAAACGCTTCATGCTGAGCCGATCCCAACATTTCATAGATACCGGAAGCCAATGGCAATGCGGCAAAGCCCATATCCTGGGCGTATATAGCCGTCCAGTCATACACATGCAGCAGTTCAAGACTGGCATCACAGACTGCGGCCAGTTTCGTCGCCGCGTCGATAATCTGATCGTTGAACACATGGTCCTGATCCTCATTGCGCAACACATCAATGATTGCCAGTACTTTGCGCGGCCGGGCATTCAACGGAGTCGTCACCAGATGCACCGGCATAGGGCAGTCGCGCAGCAACTGCCAATCCAGCGGCGTGAAAAACACGCGCCTGAGCGTCGACTCTTCCTGGGCGTCCTTGATGATCAGCGTCAGCGGCATCTCATTGATGAAGTTCAGGATCTCGTCGTACGGATGCTGTACCCACACCACTTCGCTGCTGACTTCGACGCCATGCTTGCTCATCAATCCGGCCTGATCGGCGAGCCATTGGCGATGTGTTTGCAGATAGCCGTCCCGGGCCAGAACAAATTGTTCCGGGGCGAACAGCCCGGCCACCGCCAGCGCCTTTGAATAGTCGAACGCCACGATGTGCAACGGCAATTGCATCGCCAGCGCAAGCGCAGCTGCCCGGTCGAATGCCGGTGTCCGAGTCATGGCTGAAGGAGCGATCAAGAGTAAACGCTGAGATTGCGACATGGGGCACCTTGGCACTCGGCCATTTCAACTAAGGAGAAGAACCTCAGATTGATTGCTCCTTGTTCCGACCACTTGATCTTTATCAGTTAGACGCACGATCTGCGTCAGAGCAAAACAGTCCCCACCCATAACGCCAGCGTCAGCATCACTTGGCCCGGGATCACGTACGCGGCGAAGTGTCGCCCGCCACTGACCCACGCCACTACGCATTTGCTGATGGAGTTGCTGCTGATTGCAATCAGCACAGGCCCGACAATGGCATCGAAGGGCAACTGACCGGACTTGGCCAGCGTGGCAATCGACGCCGTGGAGGCGTGCGCATCGGCAAAACCGCTGACAGTGGCCGTGAGCATCACCCCCACCTGGCCGAAGTGGCTGAGCATCACAGACGAAACAAAGGTGATGCCGGTCATCGTCAGTGTGACGATCAGGGCCAGCTTGAGGTTGAACGCACCGCCGACCTTGATCGGCTGGTTGGCCCGGGTTGCAGTCTTGGGAAACATCAAACACACACCATACAACGCAGTGGCGGCGGCTCCGGAGATCAAAGCCCCCCACATATGGCGTAGCAAACCGGGGTCGACCGCCCCCAGGATCAGGCCAACCTGAATAACGGTGGCCATATTGGACAGGATCGCTGCCGCGCTTAGGACCTTGATGTTGTCGGGCTGCCGGGCGACGAGATGGCCCATGGCAGCGATGGTCACCGTGCTGGAAGCGAAACCGGAGGCAATGGCGCTAATGGCATATCCGTACCGGGTTCCCAGGGTACGGACCGCAATATGCCCAATGGCCCCCACCGCCATCAGCAATACCGTCAGGCTGCAAATGGTGCGCAAATTGATCGCAGCGTAGGGGCCGATAAAGCGGTCCGGGGCCAAGGGCAACACGACCAGCGCAGCCGTCAGGAGGATAAGGCCGTCGGCTAATTCCGCATCAGTCAATTGACTGCGGGCAAAGTGGTGAAGCTTCTCTCGACAGGCCAGCAGCCCTGCCATCACCACGCCGACAGCAATCGCCAGCTCGGGGTTGGTGGCACACAACGCCCCCAGCACCAACACCGTAAATAATGCCACTTCGCTAGTCACCCCGGGGTCGTCGCTCAGATTTCGCCAATAAGCCACGGTGACGAGCAATCCCAGAACGATGGCCACGATGCCCACCAGCAAACCGCCACCGACCTGCATCGCCCCGTAACCCAGCAACGCCGTAATGGCGAACGTCCGTAAACCGGCACAAGCGCGGCTCTCGCCCTGCCCCTTGTGCCGTTCGCGTTCAAGACCGATGAGCATGCCAATCCCCAGCGCTGCAGCTGCGCCTGTCAGCCCAATGGCTACGTTCATTGGGTCGTCATCTGCTTGAACTGCGCCCTGCAATGGCCCACATCGTTACTCCACGGGGTCGACGCAAACGCACTTGCCATTGGCATAAGCCGTTTCACGGCCGGACATCAGTCTTGCGTCATTAGCCAGGCCAGCGCCACTTGGCCAGATATGGGGTGCCGCGATACGTGCCTTGAGCAGGCTTACAAATGCCTGCGCTTCTCCCAGGCTGTTGAAGTTCACTGTGAAGCCATCCATGCACACGACCCAGCAATGGCTTGCCGGTTTCTCCGCGATATCAATGTTCATAGAGCTCTCCGTATTGCTTGGAGAATCAGAGCGCGCACAGCCTCACGGCGTAATCGCGACCTTCATGACACCGTCCCGTTGGTGGGCAAACAATTCATAGGCTGCTTCAATATCGTCGAGTTTGAAGCGGTGGGTCACCAGCGGCGACAGGTCCACACCACCGCTCTGCACCACCGCCATCAAGCGACGCATGCGCTCCTTCCCGCCCGGGCACAGGGTAGTAACAATGCTGTAATCGCCCAACCCTGCCGCAAAGGCGCCCAGGGGAATGCGCAGATCGCTGGAGTAGACGCCGAGGCTAGAGAGTCGGCCACCCGGACGCAGAACCCGCAACGCGGATTCGAACGTGCCCTGGGTACCCAGTGCCTCGATGGAAACATCGACACCACGGCCATCGGTCAGCGCCATGATTTGCTCGACCACGTTGCCGTCCTTGAAATTGACGACATGGGTTGCACCCAAACTTTGTGCGACGCTCATGCGCTCGGCCACAGCATCCACACCAATGATCGTCGTCGCGCCTTTGAGCCGCGCACCCGCGACCGCACACAGGCCGATGGGCCCCAAGGCAAACACCGCAACGGTATCGCCAATATTAACTTCACCCCGCTCAGCCCCGGAAAATCCGGTGGACATGATGTCCGGGCACATCAATACCTGCTCGTCACTGAGCCCATCGGGAATGGGGCATAAATTGGCAATTGCGTCTGGTACCAGCACGTACTCGGCCTGGCAACCGTCGATGATGTTGCCGAACTTCCAGCCACCGGTGGCGCGAAAGCCGTGGCGGGTATCTGGACCATCCTGGGAGCCGCAGCCGCACAGGCAGGCGTAACTTTGTCCGCTGGGGGTGATGGCGCCGGCGATGACCCGCTGCCCTTCGAAAAACCCGCGCACCTGCGATCCCAGCCGCTCAATAACGCCAACCGGCTCGTGGCCCACGGTCAACCCTTTAGCCACTGGATATTCACCGCGCAGGATGTGCACATCGGTTCCGCAAATCGTGGTGGTGGTGATACGGATCAATGCATCTAGTGGGCCAACTTCAGGGACAGGTTTGTCTTCCAGCACGATCCGGTTCTGTTCAACGAAAACAGCCGCTCTCATCGTTACCATGGTGATCCCTCCTTTTTCGTACTTAAGCCAAAATTCAGCACGAGCCCAAAGACTGCGCCGTGGAGACAGGCGAAAGATTGATAATGGTCAACGATTTGGTCATGGGTTGAAGTCCGAACTACCGCACGTCGGGCGGTACCATCCTTTCCCTTCGATTTGATAAAGATCAAACCCGGCGCTCTGAACAACGGCAGTCTAGGGGTAGATTTCATCGCTCAGGAACGCAGCAGCCATCGGGGGCTGGGATCGCACGATTACTACCGGAGATTCGTCATGACTGATCAATCACGTTTCATGCTGGTCGTCTCGCCTTTGATGGAAAACAGCCCAGCCTTCGACCGTGCCGCCGCATTGGCCAAAGCTTCGGGCGCCGCCCTGCACATCGTGGCGTTCGATTATCTTGAAGGGCTGGCGACTGCCGGAATGGTCAACGAACAGGCGCTGGAACAGATGCGTCTGGGCTATGTCGAGCGCCATCGTCAGTGGCTCGAAGACCAGGCTCGCCCTTTGCGCAAAATCGGCGTGCATGTCACCACTGAAGTCGTCTGGGTAGAGAGGCCGTTACAGGAGATCCTCATTCATCTCAAAGAACAGCCGATGGCCCTATTGATCAAGGCCCTGGAGCACGAATCGCTGCTGTCACGCCTGATGTTTACGCCATTGGATATCCATCTGCTGCGCGAATGCCCAGTGCCACTGCACTTCGTCAGTCATTTGCACAATGTCTTGCCGTGTAAGATCGTCGCCGCCGTTGATCCTTTTCATTGCGACGGCCAATACGAAGGCTTCAACGACAGAATCCTGCGCGAGGCCTTGAAACTGGCGAGCACCTGCAATGCAGAGCTGGACGTGATCTATGCCCATGACCTTTCCAGTATCAGCGCGGACGAATTCGGTTTCAGTAATGGCTCGGCGTTTTTCTCCTCGGCAAAAGCCAAGACATTGTTCGATGCGCAGGCTGATGCGTTTCGAAACCTTTCTGTGCGCAACGGCATTCCGCCCGAACGCCAGCACATGATCATGGGAAATCCGGCCAAGGTGCTGTCCAGCTACGCGAAGGCCTATGACACCGATGTGATTGTCATGGGAAGAATTGGTCACAACGGCATGGAGCGGTTCGTTGGTAGTACTGTGGAACATCTGCTGTACAAGTTGCCCTGCAGCGTGTGGGTGCTTTCCCCTGAAAAAATCTGAACGAGGATAAAGCCGTATCAAAAAATAAGTGATGGAAGAATGAGGAATGAACGCCTGATTGACGAAAGCTAGCCATCGATTTCTTATGTGCCTGCAGGCATTCGTGACAGCGATCGCCAGCGCCGAATCCATTGAACGGACACGAAACAATCAATCAGTGCTGGGGTAGGTACCTGACTTTGCCCCTTTTCAGTATTCCAGAAGGGTGACAAAGCCAACGGTTATGCGATTGATCTGTGCTTGAACATCTTCAATACAATAAAGTCCGAGTTGAACCTGCCCTCATTACAAGTCCGCTATAAGCCCGTTCATTGTTGTTTTTCTGCACTTGCAGTCCAATCCATTTGTGGTCGAGGTTTGCGATGGGGCTATGGCTGAGTGCGATGCTGGCAATCGAAGCGCCGGGCTGGCCCTCTTTATGACCCTATCTTTGAAGGAATTGGAATAGGAACGGCGTCTTAGCTGTATAACATACCCGCGTAAAAGGCTAAAACTGGTACCCACTTAATGTAAGTGCACACCATGTCTCGGCTTTGCGGGGTTGGGTAGACGATTTGGCCTGACTGTTACGGACAGCACGTCGGGAATGGCCGTTTTCTGTCTGTGGCCACCGTCGGCTATGGGTCGATTGCTGCGTGTGGGCAAGGGCTACAATCGGCCAAAAGCAGACGAACGCTGGAACGCTCCAGGCTTGATGCTTTTCCGATCATGCTGAAATGAGCATCGTCTCTGTGCAGGAGGAGCGGTGGAGGCTCGATACGTTTTAGGATGTCGCTGCTTTGAGGTCTGAATCCTCCCGACCTTTCAATAACACTCGATGCGGTTGCGCCCGGCACGCTTTGCACAATAGAGCGCCTTGTCGCTGCGTGAGAGGCTGGCCTCAGCGCTGACATCGGTTGAATGGAGGGAGGCGATACCTACGCTGACCGCCAGGGTTATACGTTCGTCTCCTTGGTCCAATGGCGCACTGGCCAGCTCATCCTGGACTCGTTGGGCGAATATTTTGGCTTCGTCGACGGACGCATTGCTCAACACCACGGCGAACTCTTCGCCGCCCATGCGACCGGCGGCATCGGTTCTGCGCAGCTGTGTGCAAAGAATGGCCGAGAAGTGCTGCAGCGCGATATCACCTACCGAATGGCCCCAGCGATCATTAATGTCTTTGAAGTGGTCAAGGTCGAACATCAGGATTACCGCAGGGTAGCCGGCAGAGCGCTGCACCCGCGCCAACTCGCTTTCGAGGTGCTGCATGAAATGGCGACGATTGGAGAGTTGCGTCAGGGAATCCGTGCTGGCGAGCACATGCAGTTCTGCTTCGATTAGCTTGCGCTCGGTGACATCGGTGATGATGCCGTGCCAGAGCACACTGCCGTCCGCCAGTGCCCTGGGACGCGCAGCACCATGACGCCAAGCGGCGCCCCCACCGGGCAGCAGTACCCGGTATTCTAGGCTCCAGGGCTTGAGATCCCTCGCAGACGCCTCCAGGGAGCCGAGGTAGGCAGCCAGATCGTCCGGGTGGATGATCAAGTGCAGCATGTCGGCATCCTGCATCAGTTGCTCCGGCGTCACTCCGTAAATGTCGCGGGCCCCGATGCTGACGAAGGAAAAACTGTACTGTCCATGCACCTGCCGCAGATTTTGGAAAACCATGCCGGGGACTTCGTTGGTCAGGTCGGTCAGCAGCGCGGCCTTCAGCTGTATCTGTTCCGACAGGGCGTGCATGGCAGTAACGTCGGTGGTGGTTCCGACCATGCGCGAGGGTTTACCCGCGCCGTCAAATTCGACCACCTTGCCGCGACTGCAGACCCACTTGTAACTGCCGTCTCGGCAGCGTAGTCGGTGCTCCACTTCGAAAACCTCGGTGCGCCCGTCTATGGCCTCCTGGTAGACGGCCAGCACGTATGCGAAGTCGGTAGGATGGGTGCGGGTGTAGGCCTCCGCGGCGTCGTTGCCGACCTCGTTGTTGGTGTAGCCCAGCAAGGCCTTCCAACTACTGGAATAGTTGACTTTGCCGGTGAGCATGTTTAGGTCCCAAACACCGGTACCGCTGGTGGCGATGGCCAGCGCTTTACGTCGCTCGCTTTCGCTCGGAAGCTCAAACTCCCCTTGATCCGACTCCTTCAGCAGCAGCGCCCCTACTGCCAATTGAGCGAACTCCAGCAACCCTTTCTGTTGCTCGGAATCCAGCTCGCGGGGTTGGTCGTGAAGCAGACAGAGCATGCCGAGCTGCCCTCCATCTGGCGTCTGCAGGGGGCAGGCAGCGAGAAAGCGCAGCGAGGGAAACGTTTTTGTCAGCTGGTGATTGCGCAGGTGCTCGTCGCGGCTGATATCCGGCACGAGCAGCAATGTATGGGCATTGGCATCGGAGGGAAGCGGCATGCGGAGGTCTGGCAGTGTGTCGCGCACAATCGGGCCGGCGCCAGCGCAAAAACGCTGGAGATCCTGGGCGCCGGTTGTCAGCAGGACGGCCAAGACACCGAACTGCCTCCTAACCATATGGAGCAGGCCGTCGAAGCGCTCGTCTCGGGACCCTGCTGGCGACGTGGAGTTGCTGGACAACATTCGGATTTCTTCACTCCGGGTTGCGAGTTGTGCCTCTTGGTGCTTATCGGCTTGGGGTTGAAAAACTTAATAATAATAGCTTTCTGCCGTCACAATTTCGTTACGCGTACGGTTCCACCGTGACGAACTGGCTGACAGCCACTACCGTTGCCCCATGGGAATCGAAAGGGGACGGACTCGTGTCACCCATATTGGCAGGCGATGGCCAGCCCCCATGTGGTGAATAAATAGCTCTGGTGTACCTACCTCCCGTCAACCTGACTCGTGCCATAGCCGGCCATCTGCTGATTACAGACTTATGTTTACGATTTGATTGACTGCTGCTGGAGGTAATGGGCCGAGTCGAATACGACGGGTATCTATTAACCGTTTTCTGCCTCATGCGACGGGCAGCTTTGGGTCGTTTAGTGCCCTTGGCGACAGGCACAATCGGCCAAAAGCGGACGCTCGCAATCGACAGCTTACGGCCAGAAGCGGTCGCCGTACCTCCCTTCGGCCTCTTGAAAGTGTAAGTAACTGACTTTGACTTTTTTGGTCATCAGACCTGCTTGCGCTGTGGAATGCCGTACGCCGACTCAACTAGTCAGCACGCGCAGCCATAGCGGTTGCGAAGCTGTCTTCAAGCATTAGGAAGCGAGTGATCTTGCCATCGTGGATGGTCAGCACGATGGCGTAGGGCGTTTCGATGGTTTTCCCGGTCCTAAGGACGCGAGACGCCAGCTCACCCAAAATAATCGCCCGATCATCGCTCGCTAAAATCTCATGAACTTCCAGTGCCACGCGTTCGAGCATCTGCGCGGAGTCGCGCAAAAAATCAGTGATCGCCGACCTGCCGGTCTTGGAACCTATCCATGGCAGCGCGCCGGTGTCGCCAGGTACATTCCAGTGCAATTCATCGCTGAACATCTCGGCGATAGCTTGCGCCGATTCGCCGCTACCGATGCGTTCAAGAAACAGTTTGGCAATGGAGAGGTTGTTTTCGCGAGTCACGGCATTTTCCTGTCGTAATGAAGTTAAGGTCGACTATAGAGCTGGTGATTTCAGGAATAAACTGTGTAAATTTGGTTTCTTTATTCCCATACAGAAACAATCAAACCAGGATTAGCGCCTTCCATGGACCAACTACAAGCGATACGTGCATTTGCGCGCGTGGTAGAAACCGGAGGATTTGCACGCGCCGCACAGTCGCTGCAAATGCCCAATGCGACACTGAGCAAAGCAATCCAGGCTCTGGAAAAACAACTTGGGGTGAAACTGCTGGAGCGCAGCACCCGCAGGGTCAGCGTTACCCGCGACGGGGCCGCCTACTACGCGCGCACCCAACCGCTGCTCAGTGAGTTGGACGATATCCACGCCACCCTCGGCCGCGCCCAAGCCAGTCCCAGCGGACGCTTGCGCATCGAAACCGGCGGAGCCGCTGCAAGTGGATTATTAATTCCTGCACTGCCGGATTTTTGCGCGCGTTATCCAGACATCGAATTGCAAGTCGGTGTCACTGACCGCACCGTCGACGTGATCGGCGAGAATATCGACTGCGCCATCCGTGTCACCGCCACCGACGGTGCGTTGATCTCACGCAAGATAGGCACGCTGACCTGGACTACTTGCGCCAGCGTGGCCTACCTAAAACGTTACGGCGCGCCCTCCCATCCGCAGCAGCTCATGAAGGGGAATTTTCCAGTGGCTGGCTACTTCTCGTCACATACCGGAATGACGGCGCCGTTGCGGTTCAGTCAGCAAGGGGAAGCGCTGGAAATAACGCCACCGTGCAAAGTGATGGTCAACGAAAGTAATGCTCACCTGGCCACGGCGCTGGCCGGTATCGGCCTGGTGCACACGTTGGACTTCATGGTGCGGCCCGCCATTGAAGCAGGTCATCTACAACCCGTTCTTGAGGACTGGAGGCCAGAACCTCAGGATGTCTACCTGTGCTACGCACCGAGCCGTCAGCTCAGTACCAAGGTCCGGGTCTTTGCCGACTGGGTGACTGGGGTTTTTACGCGCATGGCGCAAGGGTATTGATGAGCGTCCGCTTTGGGTCGTTTTCAGCCGGTCACCACAGGCAGAAAACGGCCGATTCTGTTGAAAAAGTCGGATTTTCAGCTCGCCTGAACTCAGGCACGACCACCACCGGAGAACCTACTCACCACATTGAGTGATTTTTCGGCCCTTCGTTGAGCTTTGCAGCTCGGCTATTGGGTTGATTTGAGGTTTTTGCTTCGTGCAGGCGCACCTATCCCGTAGAAGGTGACCCTTGAGGTGCAAGTTTGGCCAGACGTCGCAGGTTCTGCACCGCGGCCGCCAGCGTGAACTCATCGGTCGCGCCACTCATGCCACGTAGTCGCAAGCGATCCAGCTTCAGGATGCGCTTGATGTGGGCAAACAACATTTTGACCTTCTTACGTTCGTGGCGAGTGCGCACGTACGCAGGTGTCGTTGCGATTCGCCGAGCCACATCGCGCGCGGCTTCATGGACGCTGCGCGCGATCTTGCGGAACGCAGTGTTCGGGCAGCACCTGGCTTTCATCGGACAGGCAACGCAGTCGGTCTGCCTGGATCGGAAGATAATGGTGTTGGCTTGTGACGTGCGAACGCTTGTACGCCTCCGTTGGAGTCGCACATCGAATGCTGAACCTCTGAGCAATAAGCGTGAATGGAAGTAACCGACGGCTTAGTTCACGGATGACTGAGGTAAGCCAACCTCCCGTAGCCGCCATGCTTGCTCGCGATGATCGCCAACCATAACGGTGGCTCACTCGGATAAACACAATCCCTGTGGGAGCGGGCTTGCTCGCGATGGACGTCAACGATAACGCTGGCCATCTGACCAAACGCGTCACCCGCCCCCTCCACAAGCCCAGCCCTCCCCCACAGCTATTCAGAACAACCTATTACGGCGGATCAATCTGATCCAACACCCGATTGGCCGTAATCTCCGCCAACATGATGCTGTTGGAAATCCCCAACAACGCATTCCGATCCCCACCTTCCAAATGATCCACCAACTGATGAACCATCACATCGACGGAGGCCAGGGTTTCGACCAGGTACACCATCAGGTCTTCCGTGGTGGTCGCCGGGTTCACGGTGAATAGAGAGCTGGGGGTGCGCGGTGTGGCCTTGATGTCGGCTGACGATGGGAAGTGGTAGTTGAGGGCACGCTCGGCGGCGTCGTTGAGCTTTTTGGAATCGCGTTCGTAGGGGGATGCCGGATCGGTTTCCGGGGGGTTGGGTGTGACTTTGAACATGACTAACTCCTTTAAGTGGAGCCGTTCACGCCTCGCGACTAAACGAGGGGGGTGGCGGCTGTACGCAGGTTAGTCGACCGGGGAGTTAGCAAAACCGGCGCGCCCGAAGGCGCCCTGCGCACAACCACCATCAAGTACAGGACAGAAATGCCTGACTGAATGACACGCTATGCACCTTACTAACACCTCCGAGCGACTAAACCCGATCACTGATGGGCAGTGACGAGAATCAAGTTACCGATGGCTCCCAAGGCGCACAAGCCGGCGGATTCTGGCGTAAGCGTAGGCAATGGTGCAAGGATTTGTGGCTTTCGTCTGGTAACTGTAGGAGGCGTTAAACAAACGCCTCCGGCGTTGTTTAACGCATGAGCACCAACTTGGGTCAATGGACAGCCATGGGCTCTCCCGATTACCTCAGGTCTCCCCCTAAACTCGGCGTGCCAAAGCCTACCAGCGACGCATTGGACTGGCTGAAGTAGCCCGCCCAGAACGCGTTCAACGCATCCATGGTTTTACCTGAGCGATAGTTTTGTTTGATGTCATCGGTGATCAGACCAGCACCCGTGACGTAGACGCGAGCGCCGGAAAGATCAGCGAACAGGTGATGGGTTTGGGCCTTTTTCAGCTCGTCGGCGACCACCAGGTTCTTGATCTGATTTTTCGCGTAGAAGCTGGTGTAGTCGCTGTTTTCCAGCATGTCGCTGATCAAGAGCACCACATGATCGGGGGTCTTTTCGGCTGTTTTGATGTCGTCGCCGATCTTGCGCAAAGCGTTCATGATTTCGCTTCTCGGAATGTCCTGCCGGGCGTCACGCAGACTCTTGACGAACAGCTTGCCGAAACCGGTTTCGAAGTCTTGCGGCTGACGGGCCAGGCACTGGTCCAGGGTGCGTAGCTTGCGTGCGCTGGCGTCGTCGCGAGCTTGCTCTGGGACATTTTTGTCGAGCTTGCCGGCATAGATCAAACGTAGGTATTCGCCCGGCAGAAACGCCGAAAAACTGTAGAGCTTGATGCTGTCGCCGGGTTGCACGAAACGGGTGATCTGCCCCCATGCCTGCTTCTGGATATCTTCCGGAACAGGCACGGTCTGATCGACCACGACGATCAGTTCGCGGCCTGAGGAGGCGGGCTTCAGTTCGGGCAGTTGTGCGGTTTCGTAGCAACTTTGCAGGTCGTTGCGCTCGATGGCCATGGCGATATGAGGCATCACCAGGGCTGCGATCATCAATGCCTTCAGGGCTTTCATGCGCTGACTCCGGCGACCTTGAAGATGCCAAGCTGCTTAAGCAACAACTGTTGTTCACGGACACTCTTGAGAGTGGCTTCGTCTTGCTTGAGCGCTTTTGCCAAGGTTGGCAATTGCTCATCAGTGACGCTCGTGAGGTCGTGGAAGGCATTTGCGTCAATATCTGCCAGCACCGCCACGGGTGCCGCAGCCACAGGTTCGGACACTGCCGCAACGGCTGCTTGCAACGCCGGGACAGGTTGTGCGGCGGGGATCGGCGCTGCCACTTCAACTGCTGGCGCTGGCATCGTATTGATGCGCTCCTGGCCGTGTTTGAGTGCTTTCTCTGCCGTACGGCGCACCATCACATACGCGTTGAAGTCACGCTTTTGAATGGCTGAGCCTTTCATCGCGTTGAGGTGTTCGGCATTGTTGGTCATGCGGGTGGCAAGCTTGTGCTGCAACATGCTCAGCTTATGGTCGGCATGGCCGGAGATCTTGTTGCGCTCGCGCTCCATCCAGCGAACCATTTCATCCGCGCTGTTGAATTTATGGGTGTAGTTGTAGGCGCGGCGCGAGTGGACACCGGCAAAACCAAAAATGCTTGCGAGCCAGCAGGTGATGCACTGGATGGCGATATAAATGACCGAGAGGATCAGGTAAGTGGTCAGCGATGCGTCCCGGATCGCTTGCATCTTGTCGTCGATGGTTTTGTTGTCCGCCGAGTCGTTGACCGCTTTGGATTCGTCCGGCAACTCAAACGGGCTGGCTTTGGTGGAGGCGGCACTATGGGCGCTTTCAGCGCGCAGCGAGTTGACCATCTCATCCTGAATGCTGTCGAGCGTCTTGGCGCGAACCACGAAAGCGGCGACCGACATGATCATGATAATGCCGACGAAGGCGCCGATCAGCAGGTACTTGGGCGTAACGTCGACCGAGGTGGCGATGCGCGACAGGATGCGGTTGTAGTCCTTGTCGTTGCTGTCGCTGAAACTGTCTTCGATGTTTATCGAATCGATTTGCTTGAGGTGGTTGGAGCGCGAATCGGATGCGTCGCCACGCCACCAGGCGCGGGCTTTCTTGATCAGGCTGTTGTGGTGGATAGCGTGGCCGGCCGCCTCGGCGAAACCGCAGGAAATGACCGCCAGCAGGATTGCCACGCCGATGGCCTGGTAGCGCTTGTCACTGGCCGACGCGTCGAGGCTCAACCAGCCCGACAGTACGTAACCAAAGCCGATGGCTTCAACGACCAACAGGACGGCGGCCAAGACGAACACCCAGGCCGGGCGCGGCTTGCGACCGGCTTCGCCGATTTTCTTCAGGTAATCCTGACACTGGCGAAAGAACTCCGGGCTCTTGTCCACCTGACCGTATGCTTCGTAATAGTCATTGCAAAGATCGTATTCGGAGTTGGTCCAGCCATCCGGGCGAACGGTGGGCTCTTTACTGGCTGAGCGCGATACCGTGCCAATCAGCGGTACACCGTGCCAGATGCGCATGGTGAAGTAGCCGACCTTCTCCCAGTAAAATTTCAATAGGCACAACAGAACGAAAACAGCGGTGATGCTGATGATCGCCATCTCGTTTGCGGCAATAAAAGCCTTGAAAGCTGCCATCGCGGATTCTTGCACGTTCGATATCTCCGTTTATCTACTATTGGGTGCTGACGGGGGCGTATGCGACGGTGTAACTCTGCTCACCGACGGGGTAGAACAACGCACCGCGTTCGGCGGTTGCATTGCCTTTGCTGAATACAACGTCCATGCAGGCGACCGGTGCCTTGGGTTCGCTGATGAATACGCGGTACAACACTTCTTTCTCGCCTTCGTAGGTGTTGGCGACGGCATTCATTTTCGGCAGCGGCTTACGGTTGCCATCGCCATACCCTTTCACCACTTGAATGAAGGGCTGTTTACCGACTTCGGCGCCTTCGCGAAGGATGGAAACCGGGGAAATCGTCACCAGGTTGCCATTGACCGTGTTGGCCCATACCCGGTTGTTGTAGCCCGGCAGGTAGTCGCGGGTTTTCACGCCATCGAGCGGTTTATCGGTAGCCAGGCTGATAACGTCACCGCTTTCTCGCGGCATGTCGTCCTGGCAACTGCCAACGGGAATGTCGTTGGCATTAGCCGCGCTAACGAAACTGAATCCGCCGGTTTTCGGCGTTATGTTTTGGCCCAGATTCCAATGCATGCTGGCGGTTGGCACACCGCCAAAGTCCACGGCCGGTTTCGCACCGTTGCTGTTTTTAGTGCTGATGGTCTGTGCTGGAGTGACGGCAGGAGACGTTGGCGAGGTCGCCTTTGCCACGACCGCCGGGGCGGCAGGTTTGCTCACCGGTTTGGCAGTGGATGCACCGTGGGCCAGGTATTTGGCGTTGGACTGCTCGGCTTTGGCGCGCCTGACCAGCAGCTCCTGGGAGGTCAGTTCTGCGATTTCTACCCGGCGGTTTTCAGTACGGCCTTCGAAGGTACTGTTGTCGGCCAATGGCCGCGAAGCGCCGGCACCCTGGTAGAAAATCGACGTCGACGGAATGCCTGCGGCCATCAAGACTTTGCCGACGGTGCGCGCACGACGCTCGGACAGTTTCTGATTGGTTGTGCTGCTGCCCGTGGCATCGGTATGGCCTACCACCAGTAAACGTCGGGTGTTCGCTATTTTCGGATCGACATTGGCGTAAGCGGCGGCCACTTTGGCGACGCTGCGCTGGCCGCTGACAGTGAGTTGGTCAGAGCCAGTATCGAACATTCCTGAGTCTTCGATTTGCGTCACCAGGCCGGCATCCACCGGCGCGGCATTGGGTGTGGCTGACGCAGTCTGTAGTTGTTCTGAATGGATGTTCAGGTGTTCTTCCTTGGCGATGCGATCGAGCTCTTGCATCCGGCTTTGCCAGACCGAGCCTGCGTAGCAGCCAACTGCTGTGCCCGCCGCAGCCCCTATCAATGCGCCTTTGTTGCCATTTAAGGCATAACCCGCCGCACCGCCGACAACCAACCCGGCACCGCACAAGATTGCCGTGCCGTAGTCTTTGCCCAGTTGATCGAATTGGGCAGTAGAGCACCCGGAAGCCAGCAGCAATGCACTGGCAAGCGTCGTGAAACGAAATGCGTTGGTCATCTCAAGTCCATTTCAATGCTGTTCTACAAAACGTCGTTTCACCGCAATGCTGATAAAAGCTCAGTATCCAGGCAAAACCGAATGCGTTCGGCAAGTGCGTATTGGGGGCAAGGCAAAGCGCTGACCGTGGTTAAGGGTTGTCAGCGCACGAGCGCGGTTGGGAAGGAGGTAACTGAACAAGCCCCGGCGCGATACTTTTAATTCACGCGCAGGTTTTGGCAGGCCAGGTCGCACAATAATGGCCAAGGCGAAATGGGTAATCTTGCTCAAACGAAGTCCTTTTCCAGGGAATGCACTGCCGTGTCCTGAATGATGGCTAAAAGGCATCATTTTTTTTGATACTAAATGCAACAAAGAGGGAAGTCACGAAAATGTTTGGTCTGGGAAGTCCTGGATAATGTCCCGTAAAGCGGGTTGTTGAGGGGAAAGTCCTCGCGATGGGTTCAACGATAACGCGGGGCGTCTGGGTAACCGTGCTGTCTGGGCATTCTTCGCGAGCGAGCTCGCTCCTACAGTGGATGGGCTACAGCGGCGAATTCTTCGTTGGTTGTCAGGGTTTGGAGCATTCACAAGTACTGTTCAACGCCTCACCACTCCCCCCACACTATCGGGTAGCCACCCTCGCAGCGGCTTCAGCTATCCCTTTCGAGCAAACACCTTCCATGTCCTTCGTTCCTTCTTTTTTTGATTTCCTGATCACTCACCTTCAGCAGGATGAGCGGCGACGCATGCTGTCCTCCATCGCCGTCACAGCCGCACCGGAACATTGGCTGAGCCTGGAAGCTTCAGCGTTACTGGACATCCATCGCGATCGTTTCGGTCTGGGCCAGCCACTGAGCGATCGGCACAATGTCCCTCGCTGGCTGATCGCTGCTGAGAGAAAGAAGGTGGACCTGTGGATCGAAGACCAACGGGGTGAACTGCCACCCCATGCCGTTGAGTTCAAAGTCGTCCACAACAATAAGAATGCGTACCAGAAGGTGTGGGAAATTCGTTGCGATCTGCAAAAGGTGATCCCTAATACCGACTGGAATGAACGGCGAGTTGAATCCGCCAGACCCACTGTTCAATCGATAGAGGCAATGCGCTATCATGCGCCCGCCCCTGGAGGGGTAATCTTTTGACATTCTGCAAGGAATACGCCCGTGAAAGACTTCGTCATCAGCGTCAATAACATCGTTCTCTACGTCTCCCTGGCCGTGGTCTGGCTCATCGCGTTGATCTCCCTGTTCACCAGCGGCTTCTTGCCAGCCCTGGGGATTTTTGTGGTCGGCACCCTGGTTTGGTGCATCGTTTCCGGCTTCTGGTTCGTCCAGTCGGCTACCTACGAAGAGCTGCGCAAGCTCAACGCCAACAAAGGCTGAAGTGCCAGGGCGGCGCGCAAGTGTGCCGTCCTGCCAAAGGCGCTTGGCTTCGTACCAAGCGCGTTTGCCCGCTACGGGCTCGCATAATTCCCCCCGTGCTTTCTGAAACCCGAGAATGCCTTGCCCTGAGCATGATCGCGCTTGCCAATCCAGCTGGGCGCTCTGCACTTGAGACTGCGCGGCACCGACCGCGATGTGTTCACAAAGGGCTTCCACAGTATGTTTTTGCTGGCCAGCCTGAATACCCAATTCCCCATAACCCCTATACAAACTTGTGCGTTTTTAAATGGATTTTCGAAGCACTTTCCTGCGGGCAAAAAAAGACTCGCCTGAAAAGGCGAGTCAAAAAAGGATGCACCGGCTGCTACGCATTAATTACTCAATGTAACAAGTGAAAATCAATCCAGGCACTCTATCATTCCCAGCTCCAGCAATAAGATGGCGCCAGCAAACCATCCCATCTGGAGAATCCCGTGAAAAAAACCATCATTGCCGCCCTGCTCACTGCTGCCGCCAACTACGCCAACGCCGGCACGGTACTGGTTGTGCTGTCGGACCAGGATCAACTGGACCTCAAAGACGGCAAGGTCATGCAGACCGGTTTCTTCCTGAACGAGTTGATGCAACCGGTGCAGACCTTCATCGCGGCGGGTCAAACCGTGGTATTTGCCACCCCAAGCGGCAAGGCGCCGACCGCGGATCAGAAATCCAATGATGTGAGCTTCTGGGGCGGCGATGAGAAGGCCCGCCAGGAAAGCCTTGCCCTGCTGGACACGCTGAAGCTGACCTCCAAGAGCGGCTCGCCGGCAATCAGCTTCGCCCAGGTTCAGAAAATCGGCTACGACAAGTTCGATGCGGTGTTCGTGCCTGGCGGCCATATCCCGATGCAGGATCTGCTCAAGGACAAGCAACTGGGCCAACTGCTGACCCACTTCCATGAAAAAGGCAAGATCACCGGCTTCACCTGCCATGGCACCATCGCCATGTTGTCGGCGATCCCGGACGCGCGTGGATTTGTCTCCGCGCTGGAATCGGGCAAACAGCCAGCAGCGCCAGCCGACTGGATTTACAAAGGTTACAAAGTCACCGCTTTCACTGACGCAGAAGAGGAGCAGGCCAAAGGCTTCCTCGGCGGCGGCCATATGAAACTGTTTCCGCAGGATGGCCTGACGGCAGCCGGCGCCAACTTCTCCGAAGCCAAGCCCTGGAGCGAGAACGTGATCCAGGACCGTGAAGTCATTTCCGGCCAGAACCCACAGTCGGCCAAGGCCGTCGCCGTGGCCATCCTGGCGAAAATGAAGTAAGCCCGGGAAAGCCGGATCGTAGGTGCTGTGGGTCGATTGCTGACTGTCCCATCATCAGCGTTGGGTCGACCCACATCATGCAGCTGCCCATCATCCGTCCCGTTTAGCGACTCATCACCTCATCCAGTGCCTGCTCAAGGGTGCTGACCGTGCGCTCGATGTTGTGCAGCTTTTCGAGTCCGAACAGACCGATGCGGAACGTCTGGAAGTCCGCCGGCTCGTCGCATTGCAACGGCACCCCGGCGGCGATCTGCAGGCCGTGGCTGGCGAATTTCTTACCGTTCTTGATGTCTGCGTCGTCGGTGTAGCTCACGACTACGCCAGGGGCCTGGAAGCCGGGGGCGGCCACGCTTTTGAAGCCTTTGTGGGTCAACATTGCGCGCACCCGATCGCCCAGCGCCTGTTGTTCATTGCGGACCTTTTCAAAGCCGTAGGCTTGCGTCTCTTTCATCACGTCGTTGAATCGCGCGAGGGCATCGCTGGGCATGGTCGCATGGTAGGCATGGCCGCCCTGTTCGTAGGCCTGCATGATCTGCAGCCACTTCTTCAGGTCGCAGGCGAAGCTGCTGCTTTGCGTCTGTTCGATGCGCCCCAGGGCCAGCGAACTGAACATCACCAGGGCGCAGCAAGGCGAGGCGCTCCAGCCTTTCTGCGGTGCGCTGATCAGCAGGTCGACTGCGCATTTGTGCATGTCCACCCACAGCGTGCCGGAGGCGATGCAGTCCAGCACGAACAGGCCACCCACCGCATGCACGGCGTCGCCGACGGCCCGCAGGTACTCGTCGGGCAGGATAATCCCTGAGGAAGTTTCAACGTGGGGGGCGAAGACGATTTGCGGCTTATGCGTCTCAATGGCTGCCAGCACTTCGTCCAGAGGCGGTGGCGCGTAGGCCGCCTGGCGACCGGTGTCGACCGGTCGGGCTTTGAGCACCGTGGTGGCCGCTGGGATCTTGCCCATCTCGAGGATCTGGCTCCAGCGATAACTGAACCAGCCGTTGCGGATCACCAGGCATTGCTGGTCGGTGGCGAACTGTCGAGCCACCGCTTCCATGCCGAATGTGCCGCTGCCCGGGACCACCGCGACAGCCTGGGCGTTGTAGACCTGTTTCAAGGTGGTGGAGATGTTCTTCATCACGCCTTGAAAGGACTGCGACATGTGGTTGAGCGAGCGGTCGGTGTAGACCACTGAATACTCGACCAGCCCCTCGGGATCGATACTGGGATATAGCTTTGACATGGAGTGACTCCTTTGGCAGAGATATCAGTGCTATTGACCCTGCCCTAAGCCTTGGCAAATGACAAGATTGCTCGTGGTTGAATGGCGAGTCGTGGGGGGTGGCGAACGGCGCGGATCAGAGAAATGTCCTCCCCTCCTGCAAACTTTTCGCCACCGTGGGCGTCCCTTCTTTAAGACCGCCGACCTGGCGTTTCAACCTAGACAGCTGACCCTCAGCCAAGGATGAATGATGACTTTCCTGATTTTTCTTCTGGCCTGCGGTGCCGCAGGCAGCACGGGCCTCTTCTTCAAACCGGGCCCTTGGTACGAATCGCTCGCCAAACCCAGCTTCACCCCTCCCAACTGGCTGTTCCCGGTGGCCTGGACAACGATCTATCTGTTGCTGGCCTGGGCCGGTTACCGGCTCAGCCTGATCCCCGGAACCCAAGCGGTGCTGGCGCTATGGGCGGCGCAGATTGCGCTGAATACGCTGTGGACCCCGGTGTTCTTCGGCGCGAACCGCATTTTTGCCGCGATGGTGATCCTGATACTGCTCTGGCTGGTGGTCGCTGCCCTGGTGGTGATGGCCTTGCAGTTTGACGTGATCACCGGGTTGATCCTGTTTCCTTACCTGGTGTGGCTGTGCGTGGCGGCGGCGTTGAATTTCTCCATCTGGCGGCACAACCGTTGATGCTGTAGAAGCGAGCTCGCTCGCGATGGTCGTGAACGATGACGCGGGGAACCTGATGCCCAGCGGTGTTCTCTGGTTTTTCGCGAGCGAGCTCGCTCCTACAGGGGAACGCGGTTAACTGTAGGAGCGAGCTCGCTCGCGATGGTCGTGAACGATGACGCGGGAAACCTGATGCCCCGCGGTGTTCTCCGGTTTTTCGCGAGCGAGCTCGCTCCTACAGGGGAATGCGGTCGTTTGTAGGAGCGAGCTCGCTCGCGATGGTCGTGAACGATAACGCGGGGAACCTGATGCCCCGCGGTGGTCTCTGGTTTTTCGCGAGCATGCTCGCTCCTACAGGGGAATGCGATTAACTGTAGGAGCGAGCTTGCTCGCGATGGTGGTCAACGATGACGCGGGAAACCTGATGCCCCGCGGTGGTCTCTGGTTTTTCGCGAGCATGCTCGCTCCTACAGGGGAATGCGATTAACTGTAGGAGCGAGCTTGCTCGCGATGGTCGTGAACGATGACGCGGGGAACCTGATGCCCCGCAGTGTTCTCCGGTTTTTCGCGAGCATGCTCGCTCCTACAGGGGAACGCGGTTAACTGTAGGAGCGAGCTCGCTCGCGATGGTCGTGAACGATGACGCGGGAAACCTGATGCCCCGCAGTGTTCTCCGGTTTTTCGCGAGCATGCTCGCTCCTACAGGGGAATGCGGTTACCTGTAGGAGCGAGCTTGCTCGCGATGGTCGTGAACGATGACGCGGGAAACCTGATGCCCAGCGGTGTTCTCTGGTTTTTCGCGAGCATGCTCGCTCCTACAGGGGAATGCGGTTACCTGTAGGAGCGAGCTTGCTCGCGATGGTGGTCAACGATGACGCGGGAAACCTGATGCCCCGCGGTGTTCTCTGGTTTTTCGCGAGCGAGCTCGCTCCTACAGGGGATGTCGGGTTGGTTAAACGGTTTGTGGCGTCTTCGAACTGTGCAGCCAGGCGCGGGTGAGGGTGAAGGCTCGGGCCAGGCGCGCAGCGGCGTCCATCCCGGGGCATGGGACTTCCACGCTTGCGTTCACCCGAGGTGGCAAGGCCTGGAGCAATTGCGCCAAGGGCAATTCGCCCTGCCCCGGCGCGAGGCGCCCCTCCCGCGCCTCGCGAATAATCCCCTCGCCCGTGGGCGCCAACGCCGGCGCGTCGCACCATTGCACGCCATGGATATAACGGGGGTCCAGTTGCGCCACCGCTGCGGCATCACCACCGGAGCGGAACAGGTGCAAGGCATCGATCAGCACCCCACCGTTGGCCTGCCCCGCCGCCGCAACTAGCGCGACGGCCTGTTGCAGGTCGCCGATCTGGCGCCAGCGCATGAACTCCAGCTCCACCCGCAGCCCATATCCGCCGGCCAGTTCGCACAGGGCGGCGAAGTTGTCCGTGAGCCGCGACAGCTGCGGATCATCCCCCGACACCGTGATGCAACGCGCGCCCAACTGCGCCCCGGCCTCCAGCAACATCGCCAGCCCGGCGATGTCCACGCCGGGTTTGAGCTCGACGAATTCGATCTCGTTGACCACTCCCCCTTCATCGTCCAGCGTGCGCTTCAACTGCCGCAACGCCTGGCTGCCCGGCGCCAGCGGGTAAGCGATGCCACCCGCCATGGCCGGATGCAGGCGCAGCCCGACCGAGCTGAAACCCGCTCGACTCGCCTCCCTCACCAGCACCTGCGGCGCCAGCTCCAGCGCGGTGAGGTGGGCGACACCCAGGCCACTCAATAGGTGGCCCTCCCGCCGCTGAGGTCGAACACAAAACCGGTGGTAAAGCTGCATTCGGGCCCGGCGATCCAGGTCACCATGTTGGCGATCTCCTCGATTTGCAGGAAGCGCCCCATGGGGATCTTGGCCTTGCTCGCCGCGATGTGCTCCGGCGTCATCTCCGCCAGCAGCCCGGTCTCGACCATGGCCGGTGCGATGCAGTTGAGCAGCACGCCGTCCTGGGCCAGTTCCTTGGCCGCGGCCTTGGTGAACGCAATGACGCCGGCCTTGGCCGCCGAATAGCCAGAGATGTACTGCACACCGTCCTTGCCGGCCATCGAGGCGACATTGACGATGCGCCCGTAGCCGCGCTCGCGCATGTGCGCGATGGCGGTGCGGCAGCAATAGAACACCGCAGTCAGGTCGACGGCGATGACCTGGTCCCAGGCCGCCGTCGGGTATTCCCAGGACGGCGCCACCGGGCCATTGATCCCGGCGTTGTTGACCAGGATATCGACCTGCCCCTGCTGCACCAGCACCTCTTTGAACGCCGCCTCCACCGACGCCAGCGAGGCCACATTCACCGCCTGGCGCATCACCGGTTCAAAGCCGTTGGCGACGCTGTCCCAGCCCTCCACCGCCAGATCCCAGATGACGATCTGCGCGCCAGCGGTGTGCAAGCGCCGGGCAATCCCCAGGCCAATGCCGCGCATGCCGCCGGTGACGATGGCCGTCTGGCCTTCCAGGTAACGAGTCATCAGTGAGCTCCTTGTTGAACGGTTTGGATGTCAGGCAGGCGCTGCAGATCGCGCACCATGAACAGGTAGCACAGCGCGCCCAGCACGGTGATCGAGGACACGAACGCCAGGGCCCAGACGAACGAGCCGGTGCTGGTGACGATCACGCCGATGGTCAGCGGGGTGACGATGCCGGCCGCGTTGGCGAACAGGTTGAACACGCCGCCGCTCAGGCCCAGCAGGCCTTTGGGGGCGATGTCGGAGACAATCATCCAGGCCAGCGCCGACATGCCCTGGGCGAAATACGCCACGCACAGGATGGCGATCACCAGCGCATCGGAGTCCACGTAGTTGGCCAACACGATCACCGAGGCGGTCAAAAGCCCTGCGATTACCGGCAATTTGCGTGCGACGTTCAGCGAATAGCCACGGCGCAACAGGGCGTCCGACAGCCAGCCGCCGGCCAGGGTGCCCAGGGACGCGGCAATGAACGGCAGCACCGCCACCCAACCCACCTTGAGCCAGGGCATGTGCCGCTCGGTGACCAGATAGGTAGGGAACCAGGTCAGGAAAAACACATTGGTCGAGTTGCAGGCGAACTGCCCCAGGCAGATCCCCAGCATGTTGCGATGCTTGAGCAATGCGGGGATCTGCGACCAGGAAAACCGCGTGGCTTTCTGGCCGCCATCGACCACCCCGCCGCCCGCGGCGATGTAGTCCAGTTCCGCTTGGTTGGCCGTGGTCGACTCATGGGGCTCGTGGTATTTGCGCCACCACACCAGGCCATAGAGCACACCCATAATGCCCACCGCCACCAGCAATACGCGCCAGCCATAGGCGTGCAGCACCCAGAACAGCAACGGTGTGAGAAACGCCAGGCCCACGTATTCGGCGAAGGTGTAGATACCGGTGGCCCGGGCCCGCTCACTCTGCGGGAACCAGGTCGCGACTACGCGGCTGTTGGTAGGAAAGCACGGCGCTTCGCTGGCGCCCACCAGCAGGCGAAAACCCAGCAGCGAGAGAAAGCCTTGGGCCAAGCCCTGCAGGCCGGTGAACAATGACCACAAGGTCAGCGCCAGCCAGTAGGTGAACTTGGTGCCCAAACGGTCGATGAGGATGCCGCCGGGAATCTGCGCGGCGGCGTAGGTCCAGGAAAACGCAGAAAAGATCAGCCCCATCATCACCGCGTTCAGGCCCAGGTCGGCACTGATGCTGGGGGCGGCGATGCCCATCACGCTGCGGTCCAGGTAGTTGATCATGGTGCCGCCGGAAATCAGCGCCAGGATCATGAAGCGGGTGCGGGTCCTGGCGGCTTGCGTCGCCGGACTGGCGAGCGCCACCGTCGCGAATCTATTGTCGGTCGTCATGGTGTTGTTCCTTGTTTTTATTGGGGTATTACGGGCAGCACCGCTGCCGATTCAACGCTCGCCAAAGCCGAACAGCCGCCGTGGCGTGTCCCACATCACGTTTCTCCTCACACTTGCATCGGGCATCAATCGTTCGGCCAGCTTGAGCAGCGGGCCGTAGTCCACCCGCGATGGCTCGCGAATGAACGGCCAGTCCGAGCCCCACACGCAGGCGTCCGGGCCAAAGGCCTGGAGCAATGCACGTACGTAGGTGCCGGCCTGTTCATCGAGATGATCACGGGCGGCGAACTTCTGCATGCCGGAGATCTTCACCCAGGCCCGGCCACTGTCGGCCAGGTCCAGCAGTGCGCGGAACCCCGGCTGGTCAAGGCCTGCGAGGGCCTCGGGGCGGCCACAGTGATCGATGAGCAGCCGCGGCGCGGTCAATTCGATCAGGCCCAGCAATTCGACCAATTGATCGCCCTGCACCTGAATCTGGGCGAACAGGTCCAGTTCGGCGAGCCACCCGAACAGCCCGGCCGCGTCACTCATCACCGCCACGCCTTCCAGCGCCGGATTGAAGGCGACACCCACCACGCCCTGCTCCTTGAGCGCCGCCAGTGCAAGCAAGCTGATGTCATGGTCGACCACAGCGATGCCCTTGAAGCGGCCTTCGCCATGGGCCAGTGCATGCAGCAGGCAGCGGTTGTCGGTGCGGTAGCCGCTGCTCGGCCCCACCAGCAACGCGTGGTGCACCCCGTAGGCGTCCATGACCCGGGCGAACTGCTCCAGCGGTGCGACCTCCTGGCCGGCGGGTGCATAGACCGTGTCGGCACGATAGGCAAAGCGTGCGGGGTCAAACAAATGGTTATGGCAATCGATCTTGGGTTCGTCGTAAATGCTCAAGGCTGCTCCCGCCAAGCGTCTCTGCGCTTGCTCGCTGATCTTTGTTATTGTTCGCCGCGCCGGGCGATTCAGATGCAGTGAAGATACGACCCGGCGCTCGATCGCGCTCATACCCAGATCGCTCGAACAATAACCAAAGGTTAATGACCCATGCTCAACGAAGCCCCCGAAGCCACGACGATGGTGTTCAAGCTGCGGCACATGGAAGTGTTCCGGGCGGTGATGCTGACCGGTTCGATCAGCGGGGCGGCGAAGATGCTGTACGTGTCGCAGCCAGCGGTGAGCAAACTGATCACCTACATCGAAAGTCGGCTGGCCTACCGCCTGTTCCAGCGCATCAACAATCGCCTGGTGCCCACCGCCGAAGCGGTCACCCTGTACCGGGAAGTCGAGCGGGTCTATCAGGCCGCGCTGGCGGTCAACGAGTGCGCGCGGGCCCTGGCCAACGGCCCCCACCATCAATTGCGAATCTGCTGCAGTGCGTCACTGTCGACGGTGGTCATTCCAGGCGCCCTGGCCCAGCTCAAGCGGGAAATGCCGGCGCTGAACATCGAATGGCAAACCACGTTGATGGGCGATATGCCCAACCAGATCCTGTCGAAGAAAGTCGACCTGGCGATTTCCGCGCTGCCACTGATCCACGATCATCTGCACTCAATGGCCTTCATGCGCGCACGCATGGTCTGCGTGATGCCGGCGGATCACCCGTTTGCCGGCAGGGCTGCGTTGTCGCTGCACGATCTGGTCGACCAGCCGTTGCTGCTGTTTCGCCCCGACATGCCGTTTGGCCGCTTGCTGGCCGAGGAAATCGAACGCCAGGGCCTGAACCTCGACTCGATGCTGAACTTCACCAACGCCAACGAAGCGGTGGCGCTGGTCAAGCAAGGCATGGGCCTGACCATCATCGATGAGTTCGTGGCCCAGGACAGCGGCCTGGTGGTGGTGCCGCTGGTGGAGGCGATTCACTTCGACATCAGTTTTGTCTATTCGAAGTTCGAACCGCTGTCGGCCTCATCCGCCCGGCTGATGCAGGTGCTGCATCGCCAGGCGGTGAAACTGGGGCGGGTGATTCCCGGGTTTGAATTGCCGCCGATGGCTTGAGGATCAGTCGAAAAACGGCTCGACCAACTCCCGGCTGCCGACGAAAAAGCTGTCCGCGACCAGGCGCAATGGTTGCAGGTCCAGGTCACTGGCTTTGTCGTTGATCAGCTGTTGGAAGTGGCGATACACCGCGGCGTACTCGCCTTCCTCCGATACGGTCTGGCGCACACCGTCGATGCTCAACAGCGCACCGCCGTTGTCCAGGCGCAGGACGCCTTCGGTGCAGCGGATTTCGATGCTCCACAACTCGTCATGACCATGGTCGAAATCGAACTCGGCGCGCACGTCGAGTTGGCGTGCATCGGACATTTTGATCGAAGCGGCAATCGGCGACTGGCAGTTACTCGGCACGCGCAATTGCGCAGATTCGACGAACAGCGGCAGCGCCAGCAGATGGGTGACGATGGACAGGGCGTTGATGCCCGGATCGAACACGCCCAGGCCACCGGGTTGCCAGATCCACGCCTGGCCGGGGTGCCATTTGCGCACGTCTTCCTTCCAGTCGATCTGCACGCTTTGCAGGGTGCGGCTGGCCAGCCAGTCGCGAGCGGCTTCGATGCCGGGGGCGTAGCGCGAGTGCCAGGCGAACAGGCCGCTGACGCCCTGCTCTTTTGTGTGTTCCACCAGTGCCAGCGCTTCACCCAGGGTGGCGCAGGGCGGTTTTTCCACCAGCACATGCTTGCCGGCGGCCAGCGCCTGTTGAACCAGGGCGAAGCGCCCTTGGGGCGGTGTACAGAAGGCGATGGCATCGACCTGCGGGCCGTTTTCCAGCAGCTCGCTCAGGGACTTGAAGTTTTCCACGCCGGCGCAGGGCTGGCCTTGGGTTGCCACAGCCACCAACTGGAACGCAGGGTTGGCGCTGATCGCGGGAACGTGCTGATCCTGGGCAATCTTGCCGTAACCCACCAGACCGAGACGGATCGGTTGCATCAATGACTCCTGATTGTTTGATTTGTTTTGAGAAGCGAGCTGGCGAGATTACGTTTGTCCGGTGGGGAAGTCATCTACGACCTTCGGCGCTCAAGTCGCGGCGTGCCCCATGCGCTTCATCCTCTCCACTCTCGCGGGCTGAGCCCGGTCTTGCGGCGAAACGCCCGGGCCAGGGCCGAGGCGCTTTCATAGCCGACTTCTTCGGCGATCAGCGCGATCGGCTTGCCCTCACGCAGGCGTTTCTGCGCCAGGCTGATGCGCCAGCTCACCAGATAATCCACCGGGGCCTGACCAACCACACGCTTGAAGTGTTCGGCAAAGCTGGCCCGGGACATATTGGCCAGGGTCGAGAGTTCGGCCACGCTCCAGGGTTTGCCCGGTTCTTCGTGCATCACGCTCAACGGGCGTGCCAGGCGCGAATCCGCCAGGCCCGCCATCATGCCCGGCTGTTGATTGCCGGTGCTGAGGATGTGGCGCAGCAACAGGATCACCAACAGTTCGAACAAGCGATCCATCACCGCCTGGCGACCGCAGGTGCCGTCGAACGCCTCGTTGAACAACCATTGCAGGGTGCTGGCCAGGGTGGGGATTTCGTCGAGTTTGAGCACCAGGTAATCCGGCAGCGCGGTGGCCAGGGCATTGCCCGAGCCGCCGTCGAAACTCAGGGAGGCGCACACCAGTTGCGCGCCGGAGTCTTCCGTGGCGAACAGACGGTGTCGGTAAGGCCTGGGGAAAAAAATCAGGGTCGGCTCGCTGAGGTGCAGGTCGGGCTGGTCACCCAGCTTCAGGTCGACCGCGCCGGCTTGCAACAGGTGCACGTGGCCGTACGCCTGGGTGCCGTCGATGGCAGTGATGCCACAGAAGCTGCCGCTGTGGAAGGTACCGGCATTGACGCCGAAATGGCTGAGCAAGGTGGACAAACGATCCATGGGGAGGCTCCCGAGGGCAGGTCTGGACGATCTGTCGTATATCGTCGACGATTTGCACCCAATTATCCAGCACCAATCATTAGCATCTACTCCATACCCAGCGCGTGTCGCGCTGAATACAGGAGAATCATCATGACTCGCATTATCCCGGTTGAACACGCCACCGACGCCACCCGCCCGTTCCTGGAAGGTGTGGAAAAGAAAATCGGTTTCCTGCCCAACGTATTCCGTGTGCTGGCCCATGCTCCGGCGGTGCTGGCCTCTTACATGCAAAACTCGGCGGCACTGGGCAAGACGTCCCTGAGCGCTACCGAGAAGGAATCGGTCTTCCTCGCCACGTCCGAGGTTAACGGTTGCGACTATTGCGTGGCGGCGCACACGCTGTTCGCCGGCAAGGCCGGGCTGTCCAGCCAGGAAATCCGCAGCGCCCGTGAAGGCAAGCTCGACGCCTTCGCCTTGCTTGCCCGTCAGATCACCGAAAGCCGTGGCCACTTGACCAGCGACCAAATCGCCGCTGCCCGCGCTGCCGGGATCAACGATGCAAAAATCGTTGAGGTGGTTGCCCATGTGGCGTCGCAGACGCTGACCAACTACCTGAACAACGTTGCCCTGACCGAGATCGACTTTCCAGCTGTTTGAAAACATAGCCTCCTGTAGGAGCGAGCTCGCTCGCGATGGTGCTCAACGATGACGCGGGCATTCTGAATAAACGCGGCGTCCTCACGGTCATTGCGAGCAAGCTCGCTCCTACAGTTGCCCTCACTTGGAGAATCAACATGAACACCGTCACCCTGTACACCACCGAAACCTGCCCCTACTGCCGCAGCGCCAAATCCCTGCTGGCCGGCAAAGGCATCACGATGCAAGAGATCAACGTCCAGCGCGCGCCGGGCAAGCTCGAAGAAATGGTCAAACGCAGCGGCCGCCGCACCGTGCCGCAGATCTTCATCGGCGACACCCACATCGGCGGCTTCGACGACCTGGCCAAACTCGACCGCCAAGGCGGCCTGATGCCGCTGCTGGCCTGAGCCTGGTTCACAAAGCTCTCGGTCAACACAAAACCTGTGGGAGCGGGCTTGCTCGCGAAAGCGGTGTGTCAGGCACGTCAATATTGACTGAACCGACGCCTTCGCGAGCAAGCCCGCTCCCACAGGGGTTTTGGGTTGGCCATCTATTTCCTGGTCGACACAAAACTACTGTGGGAGCTGGCCTGCCAGCGATGGCGGTGTGTCAGTCACCCGTGATGTTGGATGTGTCGGCCTCATCGCGAGCAGGCTCGCTCCCACCGTGGATTTGTGGTTGGCCATGTATTTTTTGGTCGACACAAAACTACTGTGGGAGCGGGCTTGCTCGCGAAAGCGGTGTATCAGCCCCATCAATATTGGCTGAACCGACGCCTTCGCGAGCAAGCCCGCTCCCACAGGGGTTTTGGGTTGGCCATGGATTTGGGGGCGATGCGAAACACTGTGGGAGCTGGCCTGCCAGCGATGCCGGTGTGGCAGTCACCCGTAATGTTGAATGTGCCGGCCTCATCGCGAGCAGGCTCGCTCCCACCGTGGATTTGTGGTTGGCCATGTATTTTTTGGTCGACACAAAACTAATGTGGGAGCGGGCTTGCTCGCGAATGCGGTATGTCAGCCCCATCAATATTGGCTGAACTGACGCCTTCGCGAGCAAGCCCGCTCCCACAGGGGTTTTGGGTTGGCCATCTATTTCCTGGTCGACACAAAACTACTGTGGGAGCTGGCCTGCCAGCGATGGCGGTGTGTCAGTCACCCGTGATGTTGGATGTGTCGGCCTCATCGCGAGCAGGCTCGCTCCCACCGTGGATTTGTGGTTGGCCATGTATTTTTTGGTCGACACAAAACTACTGTGGGAGCTGGCCTGCCAGCGATGGCGGTGTGTCACTCACCCATGATGTTGAATGTGCCAGCCTCATCGCGAGCAGGCTCGCTCCCACCGTGGATTTGTGGTTGGCCATGTATTTTTTGGTCGACACAAAACTACTGTGGGAGCGGGCTTGCTCGCGAATGCGGTATGTCAGCCCCATCAATATTGGCTGAACTGACGCCTTCGCGAGCAAGCCCGCTCCCACAGGGGTTTTGTGATTGGCCATGTATTTCCTGGTCGACACAAAACTACTGTGGGAGCTGGCCTGCCAGCGATGGCGGTGTGTCAGTCACCCGTAATGTTGGATGTGCCAGCCTCATCGCGAGCAGGCTCGCTCCCACCGTGGATTTGTGGTTGGCCATGTATTTTTGGGTCGACACAAAACTACTGTGGGAGCGGGCTTGCTCGCGAAGGCGGTGTGTCAGGCGCGTCAATATTGACTGGACCGACGCCTTCGCGAGCAAGCCCGCTCCCACAGGGGTTGTGTGGTGTACGCGGGAAGCTCAATCATCCTCGTGCAGCTTGATGCCGCGGGCATGCAGCAGGTGCGGCACCACCAGCACCAGCAGGGTCAGGGCCATGAAGAATGCCGAGATGGGTTGGGTGACGAAGATCATCCAGTCGCCCTGGCTGATGGACAGGGCATTGCGCAGTTGTTTTTCGGCCATCGGCCCCAGCAGCATGCCGACGATCACCGGCGCCACCGGAAAGTCGAAACGCCGCATCAACACCCCGGCCCAGCCGATGGCCAACATCAGCAGCAGGTCGAAGGACGAATGGCGCATGCCGTATACACCAATGGTGGCGAACACCAGGATCCCGGCGTTCAGGTAAGGCCGGGGGATTTGCAGCAGTTTGACCCACAGCCCCACCAGCGGCAGGTTCAGCACCAGCAGGATGACGTTGCCGATGTACAGCGACGCCACCAGGGTCCAGACCAGGTCGGCGGAGGTTTCGAACAGCATCGGCCCGGGTTGCAGGTTGTAGTTCTGAAACGCCGCCAACAGAATCGCCGCGGTGGCCGAGGTCGGGATGCCCAAGGTCAGCAACGGCACCAGCGAACCGGTGGCGCTGGCATTGTTCGCCGCTTCGGGACCGGCGACGCCTTCGATCGCGCCCTCGCCCTTATTGGCAGAAAACTCCTTGGGGTATTTGCTGAGTTTGCGTTCGGTGGAATAGGACAGGAACGTCGGGATCTCTGCGCCCCCGGCCGGGATCGAACCGAAGGGAAAGCCGATCAGCGTGCCGCGCAACCAGGCCGGCACCGAGCGTTTCCAGTCGGCACGGGTCATCCACAACGAGGTCAGGCGATGCCGCCCCTCTTCTTTTTCCTCCTGATACAGCAGGCTGTACAACGCCTCCCCCACCGCAAACAGACCCACCGCCACCAGCACCACTTCGATGCCGTCGACCAACTCCGGCACGCCCAGGGTGTAGCGGGCGATCCCCGAGGTCGAATCCAGGCCGATCAGACCCACGGTCAGGCCTATCCCCAATGAGGCGAAACCGCGCAGCATCGAGGCACCCAGCACCGCCGATACCGTGGTGAAGGACAGCACCAGAATCGCGAAGTACTCCGCCGGGCCGAAATTCAGCGCCAGCCGGGCGACCACCGGGGCGAACAACGTCAGCAGGATGGTGGCGATGGTGCCCGCCACGAACGAGCCGATCGCCGCCGTGGCCAACGCGGGCCCTGCCCGGCCATTGCGCGCCATCAGGTTGCCTTCCAGGGCCGTGACCATGGACGACGATTCCCCCGGCGTATTGAGCAGAATCGAGGTGGTGGAGCCGCCGAACTGCGCGCCGTAATAGATCCCGGCAAACATGATCAGCGCTCCGGTGGGGTCGACCTTGGCGGTGATCGGCAGCAGCAACGCCACCGTCAGCGCCGGCCCGATGCCGGGCAACACGCCGATGGCGGTGCCCAGCAGGCAGCCGATGAAACCCCACATCAGATTGATCGGCGTCAGCGCCGAGGAAAACCCCATCAACAGGCTTGAAAGAATGTCCACGCGGTCGATCTCCTTCGCCCCGGATCAGATCCAGGTGTTGACCAGCGGCGGCAGGGAAACCCCCAGCCCAGCGTTGAACAGCCAGTAGATCGGCAGGGTCAGGGCAATGCCGATGGCCAGGTCGCGCAGCGGGTGGCGACTGCCAAAACCCCGGGCCGAACAGGCGAACAGCAGCCCGGCGGCCAGCACGAAACCGATCAGGTTGATCAGCACCGCCACCCCCACCAGCCCACCCGTGACCCAGGCCGCGCCGGCTTTGCCACCGGCGATCACGCCATTACCGCTGTCCAGTTCGCGAAAACCGCCGGTGAGCGCCTGATAGCTGAGCACCGCCCCCACCACCGCGAGAAACCCGGCGACCACGTAGGGGTAGACGTAGGCCGGCAGGATCACGAAGCCCATCTCCGGAGGAAATCGGTAGGCCCCCAACGCCAGGACGGCGCTGAGGGCGATCAGGCCGAGGCCGACCGCCAGTTGCGTGGGCACCCCTGTGCGTGGCACGGCCATCTCAAAGCAGCCCGACCTTGACCAGCATCGCCCGCAGCCGCACGTGTTCCTCGTCGACGAACTTGCCGAAGTCATCACCGGTCAGCACGCTCTCGGTCCAGGCGTTGGCGCGGATGTTGTCCTGCCAGACCTTGCTTTTGCTGGCCGCCAGGACCGCATCGGTCACCTCCTTGCGCTGCTCGGGGGTCAGGCCGCCCGCGCCGTAGACGCCGCGCCAGTTGCCGATGACCACGTCGTAGCCGCTTTCCTTGAGGGTCGGCGCGTCAATCCCCGGCACCCGCTCCGGCGCACCGATGGCCAGCACGCGGATCTGCCCGTTCTTGATGTATTGGCCCAGTTCGGCGTAGCCACCGGTGAGCACTTTGATCTGGCCACCGAGGGTCTGGGCGACGATTTCACCGCCGCCACCGGTGGCGATGTAGTTGACCTTGTTGACCGGCACATCCAGCTTGCCCGCCAGTTCGGCGATGCCGATATGGTCGATCGAACCCTTGGAACCGCCCCCCCAGGTGACGCTGGGCGGGTTGGCCTTGAAGTCCTTGATCAGGTCATCGAGGGTCTTGTAGGGCGACTCCTTGCGCACGGCGATCACGTTGTATTCGGTGAATAGCCGGGCGATGGGGGTGACGTCCTTGAGGGTGATCTGTGGTTTGTTCTGCTCGATCCCGGCGACCATGATCGCGCCGACCACCAGCAGTGCATTGGGGTCGCCCTTGGTGCTGTTGGCGAACTGCGCCAGGCCCAGGGTGCCGCCGGCGCCGCCCTTGTTTTCAAAGGTGACGGACTTGGCCGCACCGGCCTCGATCAGCGCCTTGCCCAGCACCCGCGCGGTCTGGTCATAACCACCGCCCACGGATCCGGGGGCCATGAACTTGACGGTGTCCAGCGCCAGCGCGGACGTTGAGAGTGCAGCGGCCACCAGGCCAACGGCCAGGCAGCGAACGAAACGATTTGGACCAGCAGACATGGCCTATCTCCCTGTTGCATTGTTTTTATGGGTGCCGTGTGCAACGGCCTGCGAATAAGCGTAGGCCATGGTCAGCATTGTTGGAATTCTTTGAACCCAAGCCCCATTCCCTGTGGGAGCGGGCTTGCTCGCGAAGAGGCCGGCAGATTCACCATCACCCTTGCCTGACACACCACCTTCGCGAGCAAGCCCGCTCCCACCCTTGATTGCCGCTGGGCACAGGCCTTTGCATGACAAACATGTCATCGACTTGTCAGCCTGACCAACGTCTTCGCTTCATAAAGTGTCCCCCATCAGCCACCCACACCGGGTGACTGGCTACCCACTGATGATGAAGGGTCCACACCATGAATCCATTGAGCAAACTCTGCCTGATCGCCGCCAGCCTGTTCGTGCTGGGCACGGGCTCGGCCATGGCCGCCACTACCGCACCGGTCAAGGCCAACAACGTCGTGCTGGTGCACGGGTCCTGGGCCGATGGCTCCAGTTGGGCAGATGTGATCAGCCGATTGCAGGCCGCCGGGCTGCATGTCACCGCGGTGCAAAACCCGCTGACGTCGGTCGAAGATGACGTCGCTGCCACCAAACGCGTGCTGGATCAGCAGGACGGCCCGACGGTACTGGTCGGCCACTCCTACGCCGGCACCGTGGTCAGCGAGGCCGGGGTCGATCCGAAGGTCAGCTCGCTGGTGTATGTCGCCGCCCGCGCACCGGATGCCGGGGAAGACTTCGTCGCCCTCTCGGCCAAATACCCGACCATGCCCGTGCGTGCCGGCACCGAAGAGCATGACGGTTACATCAGCCTCAAGCAGGACGCCTTCCTCAAGTACTTCGCCAGTGACGTGCCCCACGACAAGGCCATGCAGCTGTTCGCCGTGCAGCAACCGATCGCCAAGACCCTGTTCAGCGACCGCACCACCGCCGCTGCCTGGCACACCAAGCCCTCGTGGTACGCGGTCTCCACCCAGGACCAGACCATCAACCCGGACCTGGAACGCTTCCTGGCCAAGCGCATGAACGCGACCACCATCGAACTGCCGTCCAGCCACCTGTCGCTGGTGTCCCATTCCAAGGAAATCGCCGACCTGATCCTCGCCGCCGCCGGTCGCCAGCCCTGAACACAACACCCACTGTAGGAGCGAGCTCGCTCGCGATGGACGTCAACGAAAACGCTGGCTGCCTGAATGAACGCGGTGTACCGACGTTCATCGCGAGCGAGCTCGCTCCTACAGAAGAGCCAGACCGCGGTTTATTACAACTTTGTCATCGAACTGTTGGTCGGCTGTCCGGATCGCCTGGTTAACCTGAACTCACTGTCAACACCGACAGCGACCCAAACCTGAACAGAGAGACTCATCATGAAACTGTACATCCTTGGTTTTGCCGCCCTCCTCGCCACCGGCTCGGCCTTTGCCGACACCCAGAACAGCGCCCCGGTGATCCACGACAAGGACGCGGCCTTCGTGCACCTCGACGTGGCCAAGGTCGTGGGCGAGACCGACATTTCGCAACAATGCGGCATCGTCCCGGCTCACCTGAACTACCTCGACCACCAAGGTCGCCAGCATGAGCTGGACTACCTGGTCGAAGGCAGCGGCTGCACCAATGATCATTGATCGTCAGCCCTGCGTCCCGGCGGATGATCGGGCTACACTGGCGGCACCGGCGTGCCGCTGTAGCCCGCCTGCCCAGACCCGAATCCGCTGACCCAGGCACAATCCCATGAACATTCTTGTCGTCGAAGATGAACCCAAGGCCGGCAACTACCTGCTCAACGGCCTGCAGGAGCTGGGCTACACCGTGAGCCTGGCCCGCGACGGCGTCGACGGCCTGCACCTGGCGCTCGAACATGACTTCGACGTGATCGTGCTGGACGTGATGATGCCGAAGATGGACGGCTGGGAAGTCCTGCGCCGCCTGCGCAAGGAGGCCGACACCCCGGTGCTGTTCCTCACCGCCCGTGATGACATCGCCGACCGCATCAAGGGCCTGGAACTGGGCGCCGACGATTACCTGATCAAGCCGTTTTCCTTCGCCGAACTGGTGGCGCGCCTGCGCACCCTGACCCGCCGTGGCCCGACCCGCGAAGACGAGCAATTGCAGATCGAAGACCTGCAGATCGACGTGCTCAAGCGCCGCGTGACCCGCGCCGGCACCCGCATCATCCTGACCAACAAGGAATTCGCCCTGCTGCACCTGTTCGCCAGCCACCAGGGCGAAGTGCTGTCGCGCTCGATGATCGCCTCGAGGGTCTGGGACATGAATTTCGACAGCGACACCAATGTGGTGGACGTCGCGGTACGCCGCCTGCGCCTGAAGATCGACGACCCGTTCCCGCTCAAGCTGATCCACAGCGTGCGCGGCATCGGCTACCGCTTCGACACGCAACCATGAAAACCGCGAGCGGTTTGCACTACTCCCTGACCTTGCGCCTGGCCCTGGTGTTTGCGTTTCTGGCGTTTGTCTCGCTGACCGCGCTGGGCGTGGCGCTGTATCACGACCTGGAGCGCGAACTGATCCGCCGTGACGACGCCGCGCTGGTGACGCGCATCGACCAGTTGCGCACCTTCCTCAACGACAGCAACACCCTGGAGCTGATCCGCACCAAGCCGGCGCTGTTCCAGAACATGCTCGGCAACCGCGAAGCCCTGCTGACCATCGGTGTGCCCGGCAAGCCGCCGTTGCTGGTGGTCAATCCGGGCAACCTGAGCATGCCGGCCCTACCGCCGATGCCGCTCAATCACCCGCTGAGTCTGAGCGACGTGCAGCATTTGCCCAACGTCGACGGCGTGCCGTTTTCGGCCTTGGCGGCGACCATCGAATCCGACGACCAGGACAATCTGCAAGTGGTCACCGGCCGCCTGATGACCGAGCGTACGGCGGTGCTCGCCAGCTACCGGCTCAATGTCTACCTGTTCGCCAGCGTTGCGGCGATTCTGTTGGCGCTGTCCGGTTATGTCCTGGTCAATCGCGGGCTGCTGCCGGTGCGACGGCTGGCTCGGCATGCCCAGGGCATCGGCGTAGGCAACCTCAACGAGCGCCTGCACAGCCATGGCACGCCCCGGGAACTGCTGCCGATGATCGAGGCCTTCAATGCCATGCTCGACCGCTTGGGCAAGGGCTTTGTGCAATTGGGTCAGGTGTCCACCGACATGGCCCATGAACTGCGCACGCCGATCAACAACCTGTTGGGGGAAACCCAGGTGGCCTTGCAGCAGAACCGCAGCGTCGAGGCCTATCAGCAGTTGCTCGCCTCCAACGTCGAGGAGCTGGAGCGCCTGGCGCGGATGCTCGACAACATGCTGTTCCTGGCCCGCACCGACCCGGCCAGTGCCCTGCGTCAGCGCCAGGAACTGGATGCCGCCGACGAAATGGAGCGCATGGCCGACTATTTCGAAGGGCTGGCGGCGGATGCCGGCATCCGCATCGACGCCCGGGGCAGCGGCGTGATCTGGGCAGAACCGATGCTGCTGCGCCGGGCCATGGCCAACCTGTGCGCCAACGCGATCAAGTACGGCGCGCCGGATTCCGAACTGTCCCTGCACGCCACCCCGGCCGCCGATGGCATTCGCCTGCAGGTCAGCAACCACGGCCCGACCATCGCCGCCGAACACCTGCCCCGGCTGTTCGAACGCTTCTACCGCGTCGACCCGTCCCGGGAACGCTCGGCGCACTCCAATGGGCTGGGGTTGTCGATCGTGGCGACGATCATGCAGTTGCACAATGGCGGGTGCAGCGTCACCAGCGTCGATGGCGTGACCTGCTTCGAGTTGTTTTTCCCTGCGCGACAACAGGGCGAATAGCACCTCGTAACCCCGTGGCGAGGGAGCTTGCTCCCGCTGGGGCGCGAAGCGGCCCTTCTTTTTGTTTCCATAAAGAGGGGGACTGCTGCGCAGTCCAGCGGGAGCAAGCTCCCTCGCCACGGGTTCTGGGATCTTTTGGTCGTCAACCACTCCCCGATCAACAAAGCCTCGATAAATGTGAGTCATGACCTAACCTCATACGCTAAATGACTCACAACCCGTCGGGCATGCCTATGCGCCATGCATTGAGGTCAGTGGTTTTCATCGTTTGGCTGCTGTTGAGCGCCAGCGGCGCCGCGCTGTCGGCGGCGCCCATGCCCGATGTCCCGCTCGCCAGCGCCTCCTCGGCATCGGCCAGCGTTGCCGAGAGCGACTTGGAATCCCTGCAGAACCAGCTCAACAGCCTCAAGCAGCAAGTGTCCCAGGCCAGCAACTACAGCCAGTTGGAGGGCCCGCAGGATCTGGTCCAGGCATTGATCCGCGAAGTGGATCGACTCTCGGCCCTGCTGTTGCCCGAACAGGCTCAGCTGCAGTCGCAACTGGGGGTGCTAGGCCCCGTACCGCTGGGTGAGGCGGTACAGGAAAAATCCGATATCGCCCGACAACGGGTCGCCCTCACCGGGCAAAAGAATCAAGTCGATGACAAGCTCAGAACCTTGACGGCGATCAAAGCCAGCGCCGCCGAACTGCTGGCGCAGATCGCCGTCATCCGCCGCAGCCTGCTGGAAACCGAAGTGACCCAGCAGACCAGAAGCGTCCTCAATCCATGGTTCTGGGCACCGCTGCTCAGCCCGCCGCAGGAGGACCGACAGAAATTCAACACGTTCTTCAAGGAGATGGGCTTTACCCTGGCCGCCACCTGGCAACCGGGTGAGCGCCTGCTCACCAGCCTCCTGCTCGCAACAGCCCTGGCCCTGTGGATCCTGGGTCGGCGGCTGGCCGAACGGGGGCTGACCTGGTTGTGCATTCATCGCATGCCCGAAGGTCGCCTGCGGCGCAGCGCCCTGGCACTGGCATCGGTCGTGGCCACGGTATTGGCGGCCTGGCTTGCCTTGCAGATACTGTTCTTCACCCTCACCCGTGAACTGGCGTTGACGCCACAACTGGCGGGGTTTTCCCAGGATTTCGAACGAATCGTCTATACCTGCGTGCTGATCACCGGCCTGAGCCGGGCGTTGCTGTCCACGCAACATCCTTCCTGGCGGCTGCCGGCGATTGCCGACCCGGTGGCCCTGGCGCTCAAACCCTTCCCCATCCGCCTGGCCTGCGCGCTGCTGATACTGGTGTCGATCGCGCAAATGACCAATGCCACCGGCATGAGCTCGGCGGTGGTGATCTCGGTCAGGGGCCTGGTCGCGCTGATCATCTCGGGGCTGATCGGCATGCTCTTGCTGCGCGTCAACAAAACCCGCCGGGCCATGGTCGCCGCCGGCACCCTTCCGGAAACCGGCCGCACCCTGGCCGGGGTGGTTTACGCCTTCGCCAGCGTGGCGGTGGTGGTGTCGCTGCTGGCCTTGCTGACCGGCTACGTATCCCTGTCGCGCTTCATCACCTACGAACTGGTGTGGCTATCCATCATCTTTGCCGGTTTCTACCTGCTGATCCAACTGATGAAGGACGGCTGCGAGTACCTGTTTTCACCGCGTTCCCCCACCGGCAAGGCGCTTAAACAGTTACTGGGGATTGGCGATGCGCGGCTGGAACAGATTTCGGTCATCCTCTCCGGCGTCGGTCGCGCCGCCCTGCTGCTGATCGCGTTCATCACGCTGCTGGTGGGTGGCGTTGGCTCGACCCTCGGTCAACTGGCCACCAACATCCTGGCGATCCTTGGCGGCGACGGCCTGCGCAAGCTCAACATTGTCCCGGCCAACCTGCTGCATGCGGTGCTGGCGCTGGTGATCGGCATCTGGCTGGTGCGCTCACTGAGCCGCTGGCTGGACCATGAGTTGCTGCCGAAAACCGAGATGGACCCCGGCATGTGCGCCTCCCTGAGCACACTGTTCACCAATATCGGCTATGCCCTGGTGATCCTGCTGATGCTGTCGTCGCTGGGGGTGCAGTGGACCAATCTGGCGTGGATCGTCAGCGCCTTGTCGGTGGGCATCGGTTTTGGCTTGCAGGAGATCGTCAAGAATTTCGTCTCCGGTCTGATCCTGCTGACCGAACGCCCGGTCAAGGTGGGTGACCTGATCAGCATCAGCGGCGTTGAGGGCGACATCCGCCGGATCAACGTGCGGGCCACGGAGATTCAGTTGGCCGACCGCTCGATCGTGATCGTGCCCAACTCGCAACTGATCTCGCAGAACCTGCGCAACGTGACGTTGGGCGGCAGTGCTCAGGGGGTGGCGACACTGGAACTGATGTTCCCCTTGGACATCGACCCCGAGCAGGTGCGCAATTTGCTGTACGACACCTACGTCGAGCACGAATCCATCCTGGAAAAACCGGCGCCCTTCGTGCGCTTCAGCCAGCTGAAACCCGAAGGCATCACCCTGACCATCACCGGCTACGTCGCCAGCCCGCGCACGGTGGGGGCGATCAAAAGCGAGCTGTTGTTCGAGATCCTCAAACGGCTGGGCGCCGCCGGCATCGAACTGGCGAAACCACCCGCCGCCTGACAACACAAACAACGGTGGGAGCGGGCTTGCTCGCGAAAGCGGTGCAGCAGTCGACATCTTCGCTGACTGACCCACCGCCTTCGCGAGCAAGCCCGCTCCCACACGTACGCGTTCATTTTCAGGAGCGGTCAACGGCTCATCAATGGGCGATGCACACCGATTTCAGCTCGGTGTACGCCTCGATCACCGCCCGCCCGAACTCACGGCCCATGCCCGATTGCTTGACGCCACCAAACGGCATCGCCGGGTCGAGCAGCACGTGGGCGTTGACCCACACCGTGCCGGCTTCGATGCGCGGCACCAGGTTCATGGCTTTGCTCAGGTCGTTGGTCCACAGGCTGGCGGCCAGGCCGTAGCGGTTGTCGTTGGCCAGTTCGATCACGGCATCTTCATCGTCGAACGGCATCACGCCCAGCACCGGACCGAACACTTCTTCCCGAGCCACGGCCATGCTGTGGTCGATATCGGCCAGGATGGTCGGCTGCACGAAGAAACCTTCGCCTTCCAGCAACTCGCCACCGGTCACCACCCGCGCACCTTCACGGCGGGCCAGTTCGATGTGCTTGAGCACGCTCTGCTGCTGCTTGCGCGACACCAGCGGGTTGATCGCCGCGTCGCCGTTCATGCCGGCACCGATCGGCATCGCCGAGACCGCCGCCGCCAGGGCTTCGACGAACTTGTCGTGGATCGAACGGTGCACGTAGAAGCGCGACGCTGCTGCGCACACCTGGCCGTTGTTCAGCAGTCCACCGAGGATCGCGCCCTGCACGGCTTTCTCGATGTCGGCATCGGCCAGCACGATCATCGGGTTCTTGCCGCCCAGTTCCAGGGAGAAGCGCGTCATGTTTTCCATGCACGCCACACCGACGCTTTTGCCCACGGCGGTAGAGCCGGTGAACGACACCTTGCTCACCAGCGGATGCTGGGTCAGCACGCCGCCCACCGAGGCGCCGCCACCGGTGACCACGTTGAACACGCCCGCCGGAATGCCCGCTTCCAAAGCCAGTTCGGCCAGGCGCATGGCGGTCAGCGGGGTTTCCATGGCCGGTTTGATGATCACCGTGCAACCGGTGGCCAGCGCCGGCATCAGCTTCCAGGCGGCGATCAGCAGTGGGAAGTTCCACGGCACGATACCGACCACCACGCCCACCGGTTCACGCTTGGTGTAGGCGGTGAATTTGACACCCGGCGGCAGCGGGATCGACACATCGAAGGTCTGCCCTTCGATCTTGGTCGCCCAGCCGGACATGTAGCGCATGAACTCCACCGTGGCGTTCAGATCCAGCGCACGGGCCATGTTGATCGACTTGCCCTGGCTCAGGGTTTCCAGTTGCGCCAGCTCTTCGGCGTGGGCCTGCACCAGGTTGGTGAAGTTGAGCAGGATGCGTTCACGATCCGCCGGGCGCAGCCCCGACCAGACGCCGGACTTGAAAGCCTTGTGCGACGACTGCACGGCCTGCTCGACGATCGCCAGCGGCGCATCCAGGGTTTCGCACAGGGTCTGGCCGGTGGCCGGGTTGACCACGGCAATGCGCTCGCCTTCGGCCAACACCCACTGACCATCGATAAAGCAACCGTGACGACGGTCGAGGAAGGCAGCCACCTGCGGCAGAATTTCAACGTTGCTCATAAATCACCTTTTATTGGATGTGTTGTTCAGGCACAGGGCCTGATCAATGTTGTTCTTTGAGGTAGCACACCACCGCCTGGCGATCCTCGGCCGACGCCAGCCCCATGTACGGCATGTAGGTACCCGGCACGTAGGCCTGGGGCTGGGTGATCAGTTGCTCGATGTTCTCGGCCTGCCAGTCGATGTTCTTGCTGCGCATGGCCTGGGAGTAGTTGAAGCCCTCCAGCGACCCGGACTTTCGCCCCACCACACCCGCCAGGTTCGGCCCCATCATCCCCACCGCGCCCTTGGTCACCGAATGGCAGACGCCACATTCATTGGCGAACACTTCAGCGCCATGCTGCTGGACCGGCGCGCAGTCGGCGGCCACGGCGGCCTGGGCCAGGGTGAAAGACAACAACCCCATGAGGGGCAAACGCAGGGCGGTAAACATAAGAGACGACCTTGAAAATCCACGCGCTCGCAAGCCACGAACGCCAACACAGAAAGCGCCAGGACCACGCAGCCCCGGCAGGTTGGAAAGGATTGTCGGCGGTCGGCGAAACGCAGGGTTTGCCCTGCGTGCCAGTTGTGTTGGCGGTTCTGCCAGATCGCGCTTGTGCGAATCCACCCAACCTGGGGGAGCGGGCTTGCTCGCGAAGGCGGTGTGTCAGTGAACCGTGATCTTGAATGTGCCGGCCTCTTCGCAAGCAAGCCTGCTCCCACAATGGATGGGTGCACTCGCAAAGCCTCCATGCCATCACGTTGCCATGCAATCTGGCATGCACAGCCAACTAATTGGCAAACAGGCAAAAGGGCAAAAGAAATCCGGACCTTAGTATCTAAAAAGACCGCAACCCTGCGCCTAAGAACAAGAACGGATGTCATGCCATGCTCAAGTCCCCCTTGCTTCGACTTTCCACGCTCGCGCTGATGATCAGCGCCGGGCAGGCCGGAGCTTACGAACTGTATTCCGACAGCGACACGCACCTGAACGCTACGCTGGAGGCGGTGTTCGGTGTTTTCCATAGCCAGGAAAACTATGCCCTGTCGGGGCGTCTCGATGAAGGATCGTCGTCGTGGCGCGAGGGTTACATCAAGTACGGCCTGGCGTTCGACAAGGGCCTGGCAGGTGCCGGTACCGCGTACGGCGCGGCGAACCTGCTCAGTTCCGGCAGTTGGGGCGACGGTGATGCCGCTGGCTTCAGCGACGGGTCGGAACGCACCACCAAATTCGAAGATGCCTATCTCGGCTGGCGCTCGGCCGATCTGTTCCCGGTGCTGGGGGCGGACGGGATCGACGTCTCTTTCGGTCGCCAGAACATCGTGGTCGGCGACGGCTTCCTGATCGATGGCGATGCGCTGAACATGGGCAAGGGCCTGGCCGACGGTGAGTTCAATCGCGGGGGCGCCTACTGGCTGGCGGCGCGCAAGGCGTTCGACGAGACGGCGGTGCTGCGCATCGGCGGCAAGGAAGGCTGGCGCAGCGACTTGATGTGGCTCAAATCCAACAACCGCGCCCAGGCCATGACCGAGATGTACGTCGGCACCCTGGAGCACGTGTCCGCAGCCGGCACCGTCGGCCTGACTTACATCGACACCTACGACGTCGACGAGCAGTACGCCTCGCCGATCCAGGTCGAACGCGACGGCATGAAGACCTACAGCCTGCGCGCCACCGGCAATGCCGGGGTCAAGGACCTGTTCCTGTCCGGCGAATACGCCAAGCAGAACAAGCCCCACACCTCGACGGAAGACGGCTGGTACCTGGAAGCCGGCTGGACCTTTTCCGACGTGAACTGGGCGCCCTATGTCAGCTATCGCTACAGCCGCTTCTCCGAAGGCTACGACACACTGTTCTACGGGTTCAGTCGTGGCTTCGGCACCTGGTTCCAGGGTGAAGTGGCGGGTAACTACGCCGGCCCGTTCAACTCCAACTCGCGCATCCAGCAGCTCAAGTTCACCGTCTCGCCGTTGGAGAACGTGACCGTGGGCCTGATGCACTTCAACTTCGACACCATCGACCGCGACCTGGGCAATACCGATGGCCACGAAACCGACCTGTACGCCGAATGGCACGTCAACGAGCACCTGAGCATCATGCCGCTGATCGGCCTGTTCCAGCCGGACAAGAGCGCCGACCAGGGCGGTACGCAGCTTGGCAACAACGACAGGAACCTCTACAGCCAGGTGATTTTCGCCACGACGTTCTAAGCCCGAACGCACCCCCTGTAGGAGCGAGCATGCTCGCGATGGAGGCCCGGACACCACGGGCATTCAGGCAGCACGCGTCATCGTTGACGTCCATCGCGAGCAAGCTCGCTCCTACAGGGTTCGGGTTCGTTTCCAGGAAAAAGGCATTTCCCATGCAGAAAAAATTTCTGACGATCCAGAGCAAGATCGCCCTCCTCGCCGGCCTTTGCCTGTTGCTGGTGGTGGGGCTGCTGATGAGTCTGTCGCTTTACCAGACCCACAAAAGCAGCCAGCAAGTGGCGCGGGCCAGCAGTGACATGCTCGCCGAGGCGGCCAAGGAACACATGCAGGCGCTGGGCAAGGTGCAGGCCATGCAAGTTCAACGCACCTTCATGCAGACCCATGAATTCGGCCAGGGGTTATCGCGCTATTTGCTCTACCTGCGGCAACTCCAGCAGCAGGGCCATTTGACCCGCCCGCAACTGCGCCAGGAGCTGACGACCCAGCTTCACCAGGCCCTGATCGACAAGCCCGACCTGCTCGGGCTTTACGTCGTTTTTGAACCGGATGCCTTGGACGGTGCCGACTCGGGTTTCGTCGACAAGGCCGATCTGGGCAGCAACGAAAAAGGCCGTTTTTCGCTGTACTGGGTGCAAAGCAAACCCGGTGAACTGCAAGCGGTGATCGGCGACGAAGGCCTGCTGGCCAACACCGAACCGGGGCCCAGCGGCGCGCCGTACAACGCCTTTTACACCTGCGCCCGGGACACCCGCCAGGCCTGTGTGCTGGAACCCTATTTCGACGAAGCCTCGGGCAGTCGCAAACTGGTGACCAGCGTTGCTTTCCCGCTGCTCGACAACGGCAAGGTGATCGCCGTGGTGGGTCTGGACATCAATCTCGCTGCCTTGCAAAACAACAGTGAAGCCAGTGCCCGGCGACTGTTCGACGGCCATGGCCAGATCAGCATCGTCAGCCCCCGGGGCGTGATCTCCGCCAACAGTCAGGACGTCAGTCGCCTGGGTCAGCCGATGGACAGCGCCGAGGTGATGGACGCCCTGGGTCAGGGCCAGCCGACAGTCTTTGTCGATCCGCAGCAGATCAAGGTCCTCGAACCGCTGGCACCGATTGCCGGCGCCTCGCCCTGGGGCGTGCTGGTCGGTGTGCCACAAGAAGTATTGCTGGCACCGGTCACCACCCTGCAAAAGGAACTCGATGCTCAGGGCGTGCAAAGCACCGGGCTGGAGTTGTTGTTGGGTGGTGGTTCGGCCCTGCTCGGCCTGCTGCTGATCTGGTACACCGCGCAACGCATCACCCGGCCGCTGCAAGCGCTGACCCGAGTCATGGAGGATATTTCCCTCGGCGAGGGCGATCTGACGCGGCGTCTGCAGGTGCAATCGCGGGATGAGATCGGTCAGCTGGCGATGGCATTCAACCGCTTTGTCGAGCGCATTCATCAGTCGATGCGCGAGGTGTCGTCGGCGGCGCTGGGGGTCAATCAGGGGGCTCGTCGGGTGCTGGAGGCGTCCAATTCGTCGTTGAGCAATTTCGATGATCAATCTTCGCGCACCAACAGCGTGGCGGCGGCGATCAATCAGTTGGGCGCGGCGGCCCAAGAGATTGCCCACAACGCCAGCGATGCCTCGCACCAGGCCTCGGCCGCGCGGCAACAGGCTGAAGATGGGCGTCAGGTGGTGCAGCGCACGATCGAGGTGATGAATGAACTGTCGGGCAAGATCAGTGCGTCGTGTGCCAACATCGAAGTGCTCAACGACAAGACGGTGAACATCGGGCAGATCCTCGAAGTGATCAAGGGCATTTCCCAGCAGACCAACCTGTTGGCGCTCAATGCCGCGATCGAGGCGGCGCGGGCCGGTGAAGCAGGACGTGGCTTTGCCGTGGTGGCCGATGAAGTGCGCAGCCTGGCCGGGCGCACCCAGACCTCGGCGCTGGAGATTCAGCAGATGATCGAAGAGCTGCAAATCGGCGCCCGGGATTCGGTGACCACCATGACCGAAAGCCAGCAGCACAGCGAAGAAAGCGTCACCATCGCCAACCTCGCCGGCACCCGCCTGGGCAGCGTGACCCAGCGCATCGGCGAGATCGACAACGTCAACCAATCCGTCGCCGCCGCCACCGAGGAACAGACCGCCGTGGTCGAAGCCCTGAACGTCGACATCACCCGGATCAACACCCTCAACCAGCAAGGCGTGGAGAACCTGCAGTCGACCCTGCGCGCCTGTACCGAGCTGGAGCAACAGGCGGCGCGGTTGAATCAGTTGGTGGGGAGTTTCCGGATTTAAGATGGCTGTCGCCTGAACGGGCGCCTTCGCGAGCAAGCCCGCTCCCACAAAGGATCTTCGTCAGGCACAGATGTTATGCTCGATGAAGATCAACTGTGGGAGCGGGCTTGCTCGCGAAGAGGCCGGCACATCCAACAGGAACGGCGCCTGACACTCCGCCTTCGCGAGCAAGCCCGCTCCCACATTTTGATCGCTGTGAAGTACAAATCCTGTGTTCACCGCCAATCCCTGTGGGAGCGGGCTTGCTCGCGAAAGGGCCGGCACATCCAACATGGATAGCGCCTGACAATCCGCCATCGCGAGCAGGCTCGCTCCCACAGGTGATCATCGTCGAGCACAAATTATGTGCTCACCGCCAATCCCTGTGGGAGCGGGCTTGCTCGCGAAGGGGCCGGCACATCCAGCATGAATGGCGCCTGGCACCGCGCCTTCGCGAGCAAGCCCGCTCCCACAGGGGGTTGGTGTCGTACAGGCCAGCGCAAACAATCTGGCATCCACACCCAATCACCTGGCATGCACGCAAACATGCGCCGCCGCACCCCGCGCGTAGTATCGAAGCGCAACACATGCTGAACCCCTCCATTTCTCACTAAAACAATAAATCGGCCTTCGGGCTGCGGGAGACGTTTGTGCTCAAGAAAAGTGCATTGGGCTGGCCAAAGATTGCCGGCCTCGGAATTGCGTTGGTGGTGGCCGGTCAATTCTCCGGCTGGAACTTCGGGCTGGCGGCCGGTGGCTGGTTGAACATGTTGATCGCCACACTGTTGATGGCGCTGCTGTGCGGTGGCCTGGCGTTGTGCGTGGCGGAGCTGTCCACCGCGTTGCCCAGCGCTGGCGGTGTGTTCGTCTATGCGCAGAGCGCGTTCGGGCCGTTCGTGGGCTATCTGGTCGGTATCGCCTGTGCCTTGGCGCTGACCATCGGCACGGGGGCTGCGGCCACATTCATCTGTGCCTACACCGAGTCGATGTTCGGCTTCGGCGGCTGGCCGGTGAAGATCGCGCTGTTCGCAGTGATCGTTGGCATCCACCTGCGCGGTGTCGGCGAGGCCATGGGCCTGACCTTCATTGCCGGGGTGATCGCCGTCGCCGCCCTGCTGACCTTCGGCGTGGCCATGGCGCCTCATGTCGAACTGAGCAACCTGCTGACCTTGCCGGCCAATGTCGCCACGCCGGTCAGCCTGGGCGGGATCTTCGCCTGCGTGCCGTTCGCCATCTGGCTGTTCATCACCGTCGAGCAGACCGGATCGGCGGCCGAAGAGGCCAGCAATCCGGGACGCACCATGCCCTGGGGCATTCTCGCGGCCATCGGCACCCTGCTGGTCACCGCGCTGGTGGTGCTGGTCTGCGCACCCGGCGCCGGCGGCGTCGAACTGGTGGGCTCGGCGGGCGATCCGCTGTACGCGGCGATGTCCAGCAACAGTGCCTTCGGTGAAGGTTCGTGGCTGGCCAAGGTGATCGGCTGCGGCGGCGTGTTCGGCTTGATCGCGACCTTTTTCTCGCTGGTCTACGCGGCGTCCCGGCAACTGTTCGCCATGGCCCGCGATGGCCTGTTCCCGCAATGGCTGGGCAAGACAGGCAAACGCGGCACCCCGTACCCGGGGCTGTTACTGATCGGCGTGGTCGGCCTGCCGTTGTCCGCGGTCGATCCGGCCACGGTGATGCTCGCGGTCGTGCTGCTGCTCAACGTTTGCTACCTGTTCATCTTCGGCGCCTACCTGCGCATCAAGCGCAGCCAGCCTGACCTGCCGCGCCCGTTCAGCCTGATCGGCGGACGACTGGTCGCCTGGCTGGGCCTGGCCCTGACGCTGGTGGTGATCGCCGCCTGCTTCCAGCTCGACCTGATGATGCTGATCGCTCTGGGTGTGACCTTCGCCCTGTGCCTTTTCAACTTCCTGCTGCGCACCCGTCGCAGCCCTGCCATCGAGGTTCCCGACCATGCCTGACACCCTTCTGCAACGACGCCATCGCGTACTCGGCAGCGCCTCGCCGCTGTTCTACGACAAACCGCTGCACCTGGTACGCGGCGAAGGCGTCTGGCTGTTCGACGTCGACGGCCGCCGCTACCTGGACGTCTACAACAACGTGCCCTGCGTCGGTCACTGCAACCCCCGAGTGGTGGAAGCGATGCACCGCCAGGCGAGCACCCTGAACATCCACACCCGCTACCTGGACGAGCAGGTGGTGCGTTACGCCGAGCGCCTGACCGCCACCTTCGCCGAACCGCTGGACACCGCGATGTTCACCTGCACCGGCACCGAGGCCAACGAACTGGCGCTGCGCCTGGCGCGCTTCGCCAGCGGTGGCACCGGGATCATCGTCAGCGACTACAACTACCACGGCAACTCGGCGTCCCTGGCCGAAGTCACCACCGCCCTGCCCTCGCCCGAACCCTTCGCTGCTCACGCCCGGGCGGTACCGATCCCGTGCCTGTACCGCGCACCGGCGGGCACCACCGAAACGCAACTGGCGGACGAGTATGCAGCCAACATTGCCGCCGCCATTGCCTCGATGCAGGCCCAGGGCATTCGCCCGGCGGCGCTGCTGATCGACACCCTGTTCGCCAACGAAGGCCTGCCCCGGGTGCCGGCCAGTTTCGTCGCCAGGGCGGCGGCGCTGATCAGGGGCGCCGGTGGTCTGTTCATCGCCGACGAGGTGCAGTCCGGGTTCGGTCGCACCGGCGAGCACCTGTGGGGGCATCAGGCCCACGGCGTGGTGCCGGACATCGTCACCCTCGGCAAGCCCATGGGTAACGGCTATCCCCTGGCCGGGCTGATCACCGGCAAAGCCCTGGTCGAGTCGTTCGGGCGCAGTGCGATGTACTTCAACACCTTCGGCGGCTCGCCGGTGGCGGCAGCGGTGGGCATGGCGGTACTGGACGAGATCGAGGGCCAACAGTTGCTGCACAACGCGCAGGATGTCGGCGGCTACGTGCAACAGCGCTTGCAGGTGCTGGCCGACAAGCATTCGATCATCGGCGATGTGCGCGGCAAGGGCCTGTTCTTCGCCATGGAGCTGGTGCGCGACCGCGTCAGCAAGGAACCGGCCGGGCTGGAGGCGCGCAAGGTGGTCAACGACATGCGCGACAACGGCGTGCTGATCAGCAAGATCGGCGCCGGCGACAACATCCTCAAGCTGCGCCCGCCACTGGTGTTCAGCCGCGAAAACGCCGACCTGTTCGTCGACACCCTGGACCATGCGCTGAGCGCGATTTGAGGAGCTGCCATGACTGAATTCCATACCCTGAGCCATGACCTGCAGGTCGCTCATCTGCACGATCTGGCGCGCCACGCCCTGCAACACTGGGAAGGCGATTTCGCCGACATCGAACTGGTGAAACACCGCGAAAACGCGGTGTTCTCCGCCCGCCGCCACGATGGCCAGCGCGTGGCTTTGCGCATCCATCGCAACGGCTATCACTGCGAAGCGGCACTGCGCTCCGAGCTGCAATGGATGGAGGCGCTGGAAAGCTCCGGGATCACCGTGCCGCAGATCATTCGTGCGCAGGATCAGCGGCATTTGATCGAAGTGAGTCACGCCGAGATCGGGCGGCGCCACATCGACATGCTCGCCTGGTTGCCGGGTGCCTCCGCCGGCACCTCAGAGGCTGGAGTGCAGGCCGATACCGAGATCGATTTCCTGTTTGCCGAGGCCGGCGCGATTGCGGCGCGGATTCATCTGCACTCGGCGGATTGGCAGCAACCGGACGAGTTCGTGCGGCACGCCTGGGATGAGGAAGGCTTGATCGGGGCGAATCCGTTCTGGGGGCGTTTCTGGGAGCTGGAGCAGTTGAGTGCTGAGCAACGGGAACTGTTGCTGGAGGCACGACGTGCTGCACGCCGGGACTTGCGCCAGTACGGTCGACACTTGGGCAACTTCGGCATGATCCACGCCGATCTGGTGCCGGAGAACCTGTTGATCGAAGGCCCGCAACTGCGCCTGATCGACTTCGACGACGCCGGGTTTGGCTGGCACATGTTCGAACTGGCCACGGCGCTGTACTTCTGTCTGGATGACCCGCGTTATGAGCAGATCAAGGCGGCGTTGCTGGAGGGTTATCACGCGGTCAAGCCGCTGACCGAGGCGGATCGGCGGACGCTGGCGCTGTTTCTGCTGCTGCGGGGCACCACCTACCTGGGCTGGATCCACACCCGTCAGGGCACACCGACCGCGGTTGAAATGGCACCGATGTTGATTGAGCGGGCGTGTTTGTTGGCTCGCCACTATCTCCAAGAGTGACCCGGCCTTCGTGGCGAGGGAGCTTGCTCCCGCTGGGTTGCGAAGCAACCCCAAAACCTGTGCACGCGATGCACCCGTTGGATCGCATTCGCCGGTTTTGCGACTGCTGCGCAGTCGAGCGGGAGCAAGCTCCCTCGCCACAGACAGGCCCGGCAACCTGCAGAAGCGGCCGCAGGTTGCACCTGTGCCTGGGTTGCTCAGCAGGCCGCGCTGGCATGCTCCAGGCGATGGAACAGGCGATTGAAGTACACCAGGCTGTCGCCCTGCTCCCTCACGCCAACCTTGTCGAGTTCGACGAACATCACCGAATGCGAACCCACTTCCTTGCACTCGCTGATCCTGCCTTCCAACTGCACCAGGGCGTCGCGCAGGACCGGGACCTGGGCGGCGCCGTCGTCCCACAGGTCCCAGGCGAAGCGCTCGGCCATCGGCACTTTGGTCATGCCGGCAAAGTGGCGGGCCAGTTCTTCCTGTTCGCCGCACAGCACGTTGACGCACAGCCGGCCGTTGGTGCGGAACACGTCGTGGGTGGCGCTGTTGCGGTTGACGCACACCAGCACGGTGGGCGGCGAATCGGTCACTGAGCACACGGCGCTGGCGGTGATGCCGCAGCGCCCGCCAGGGCCGTTGGTGGTGATGATGTTCACCGCCGCCGGCAGCTGCGCCATGGCGTTGCGAAAGTCGATTTGCTGCTGGCTCAGGTCGGCCATGTCGATGCCCCTTCCTTCAGGAGGACCGCCCGTCTGCGGCCCGTAGGTGATGGAACAAGACTAAGGCCCGGCAAGGCGCGCAACCATTCTGACGATCCCCACGCCGAGGTGGGCTTTCCGCTAGTCGACTAGGTGGTTTCTTTATCGCAAGGGCCGGTCACAGTGGGTATTCTGCATACGGGTTGGAAAACCTGAACCGATGTGTGCCGTGCGTACGCGCGCGAAAACAATAAATAGAATTTTTCGTGGCAGACCCGATGGAAACCCGCAAACCGATTGTTTACATCGTTGACGACGACAAGGACCTGCGCACTTCGCTGGCGTGGTTGCTGGAGTCCGTCAGCGTGCAGGCGCAGTACTTTGCCGGCGCCGAAGAGTTCCTCAGCCAGTACGACCCCCGGCAGCCCGCCTGCCTGGTGCTGGACGTGCGCATGCCGGAAACCAGCGGCTTTCAGCTGCAGGAAATCCTCAACCAGCGCGGCAGCACCCTGCCGACCATTTTCGTCTCGGCCCATGGCGACATTCCGATGTCGGTCACGGCGATGAAGAACGGCGCCCTGGACTTCGTCGAGAAGCCCTACAACCCGCAGCAGATGATCGACCGTATCCAGGCCGCGCTCAAGACCGCCGTGCACGCCCAGGCCGATCAGCAGCAGCGCCAGAACCTGCAGGGCAAACTGGCGCTGTTGACCAGCCGCGAGCGCGAAGTGTTGATGCTGGTGATCGACGGCAAGGCCAGCAAGGTGATCGCCCGGGAGCTGAACATCAGCGTCAAGACCGTTGACGTGCACCGCACCAAGATCAAGGAAAAGATGGGCGTGACCAGCATCGCCATGCTGGTGCGCGAGGTGTTGCATCTGCCGGGTGAGGAGCCGGTGCGACACTGAGGTTTGTGGCGGCATTGGGACCGCCATCGCTGGCAGGCCAGCTCCCACAGGGGATCTCCAGTGAACACAAGTCTTGTATTCACTGGAGATCCCCTGTGGGAGCCAGCCTGCTGGCGATGAACGATGATGCGGTATCAGTGCTGGCTGTAGCGCTTGCGATAGGCGCCCGGTGAGACGCCGAAGCGCGATTTGAACGCTGAGGAGAAGTAGCTGGAGTCGGAGAAGCCCCAGGCGTAGCACAGGGCCGAGAGCTTTTGTTCGACATCGGCGCGGCGCAGGTTTTCGGCGCAGAAGTCCAGGCGCCGGTGCTTGATGTATTGCGCCACCACCAGGCCGCGCTTGGAGAACATCCGGTACAGCCCGCGCACCGACACACCCACCTCACGGGCAATCAACTCCGGGCACAGGGCTTCGTCGCTGATGTGTTCGTCGATGAAGGCGATGATCTTGCGAAACTGCCGCTCGTGGGCGTCGCCGCCACTGTCCCGCGCGCTGACCCCAGGCAGCAGCAGGCTGACCAGGGCGTCGAGTACCGCTTCGCTTTCCTGCATCTCCAGGCCTTCCTGCTGGCGCGTCTCGAGGATCAGTTTGTTGGCCATGGCCGCCAGCGGGCTGCTGGCGCCGATGCGCGTGGCGCAGTTGACCGCGGTGAAGTGCGAGCCACGTTCTACCACCTGACGCGGAAGAATCAGCGACAACTGCCGCGAATCGTCGTTGTAGGTCATGTCGCTGGGGCGGCTGGCGTCGATCAGGGCGATGTCGCCGCAGCCCAGTTGCGCGCGGTTGTCGCCCTGCTCCAGCTGCGAACTGCCGCGCATCTGGAACACCGCGTAGAAGTGGCCGTCGCTGCTGGTGCTGACGTCCTTGCTGCTGCGATACAAATGCACGTGGGCCATGTCGACCACGCTGAGTTTGATCGCGCCGCTGCGGAACTCCGCCAGTTCGCCATAGAAATCGGTGTCCAGCGCGCGGGCATCGAATCGCCCGCAGGCCTGGTTCACCTGGCTGAGCCAGGTTTCGAACGCCTCGTTGCGCACCGCCGATGCTGTAGTCATGTCCGCAAAGCCTCACGTGTTTTTGTTGTTATTTTCGACCGCTTCGTCGAGCGGTTCGATAAAAACGTCTACTGATCCGGCTGTCTCCTCCCTGGACAACCGCCGGGCGCCATTCAACAGGCTCCGGCGTCGGCTTTCCAGCCTTCGAAGCGCTTAAATGTCCAATACCAGACGAGCGGAAAGCGCGCGGGATACGCAGGCGCAGATCTGCTTGTTGGAGGCCTTTTCCTTGTTCGACAGGCAGTTGTCGCGGTGCTCCGGCACGCCGTCCAGCACCTCGACGATGCAGGTGCCGCAGATGCCTTCGCGGCACTCGGTGTCGATGTCGCAACCGTGGGCCTGCAACACGTCCACCAGACTGGCATCGGCCGGTACCTGAAGCACCACGCCGGAGCTGGCCAGTTCCACTTCGAAACTGCCGGTCGGTGCGCTGTTGGCTGCCGGGTCCGCAGCGAAATGCTCCAGGTGGATGGCATCATCCGCACGGCTGCGCGCCGCCACTTCCACCACTTTGTTCATGAACGGCGCGGGGCCGCAGGTGTAGACGTGGGCTTCGCTGCCGGCCTGCGCCAGGCACCCGCTCAAGGCGCCGTCCAGATCCGCCGGCTCGACACCGTAGTGGAACTCGACGTGATCGGCGAACTGAGTCGCCAGCAGTTCAGTGAACGCCGCGTACTGCGCCGAGCGGGCGAAGTAATGCAGGCGGTAGGGTTGGCCGCTTTCGGCCAGTCGATAGGCCATGCTCAGCAACGGCGTGACGCCGATGCCAGCGGCGAACAGCACGTGTTCGGCGGCGCCCGGGTCGAGGCGGAACAGGTTGCGCGGCGCACCCATTTCCAGCTCCATGCCTTCTTGTACCTGCTCGTGCAGGGCCAGGGAGCCGCCGCGGGACTGCGCTTCTTTCTTTACTGCCACCAGGTAGGCACGGCGATCCTCGGGCGGGCTGCACAGGGAATACTGGCGGGTCACGCCGGTGGGGCCCGTCAGGTCGACATGGGCACCCGGCTCATAGGTGTCGAGCGGCTGGCCGTCACTGCGCACGAGGCGAAAGGAACGGATATCCAGCGCTTCGTCGACGATCCTTTCGATCTTCACCTTCATCATTGCATCACCTGAATACTGTTGGTTCGGTTGAGTCTTGAGTCACACACGGTTCTGTGGTGATGGGTCTCTTGTGGCGAGAGAGCTTGCTCCCGCTCGGCTGCGCAGCAGACGCAAAAATCCTCATGATCACCACTGGTTTTGGGGCCGCTTCGCAGCCCGGCGGGAGCAAGCTCCCTCGCCACAAAAGCGTCCCTGACACAGTTGATTGCCGCCTCTCAGCGCATGAACAGGCCACCATTGATGTCCCAGCACGCACCGGTCACGGACGTTGCGTTGTCGGCGATCAGCAGCAGTACGCTGTCGGCGATGAACGTCGGGTCGCCGAGGGCGCCGGCGGGGATCATTTTCAGGATCTGTTCCAGACGCTCCGGGGCCACGGTTTCGCGCACCACGGGCAAGTCCAGCGGGCCCGGTGAAATGCTGTTGACCGTCACGCCACGGGGCGCCAGCTCCCGGGCGAAGACCTTGGTCAACGTCGCCACCCCACCCTTGGCCGCCGCGTAATGGGCGCCGGTGGCGGTGCCGCCGTTCTGCCCGGCCAGGGAGGCGATGTTGACGATGCGCCCGAAGCCGCGCTCGGCGAAATGCGCGCCGAACACCTGGCAGGCCACAAAGGTGCCGCGCAGGTTGATCGCCATCGACTCATCGAATTCTTCCGGCGTGATGTCCATCAGCGCCGCGACTTTCGACACCCCGGCGTTGTTCACCAGAATGTCGCAACCGCCCCACCGCTCCACCAACGCATCGCGGGCCCGCTGGAAATCCGCCTTGCTGCGCACATCCAGTTCGATGGCCATGGCGCTGGCGCCGCTGCTGTCGAGCTCCAGCGCCAGGCGTTGCACGCCGTCGACATGCAGATCCGCCAGACCCACGCGATAACCGGCCGCGTGCAGACGGCGGGCGATGCACTCGCCCAATCCGCGCGAGGCTCCGGTGACAAGGGCTACTCGACTCATGATGATGCCCTCACAACAGGAAGCCGAGCGCGCTCAGGCTGTCGGTGGAATTGATCAGACGCACCACTTTGCGCTCCAGGGTCGGCACGCCGTCGGTGAAGCGAATGCGGTGGTTGAGGTCGGCCACGAACGGTGTGTGCACCCCGCGTTTATACGCATAGAGCAACTGCGCCGAGTTGACTTCGACGATGTCGCCCGCCGCCTCCACCAGGCGAAAACGCGAGACGGTACGGATGGTTTTCGCCGCGTCCACCGCCGACGGCGAGTAGCCGGCGGTCAGGCGTTCGATGCGCAGGTCACGCATGCGCGCATCGTCGTAGGCGTAGTTGAGGGTGGCCTCGAAGTCTTCGGTGTCCGGGTCGATCGGCACGATGTACTTGCCGCTCTCGCTCCACAGGGTCGCCCACTCGGCGTAGTTCTTGTGGTCCAGCAGCTCGGCTTCGCGCCAGATGAACTCGATGGCCTGGGCCAGGGGGCCGGAAAAGCCGTTCAGGGTGTCGTGATTGCTCATTGGCTCATCATCCTTTTCCACATGTCGTAGGCACCGCGCATGCCGCCTTCGTCGGTGGCGTGGCTGACCTTGTCGCCGTTCTGGGCGGTGATTTCGCGGTTCAGGCCGCGGTTGACCAGGATCGGCGCGTCGACCCCGGCGTAGGAACCACGCTGCACGCGATCCCAGGCTTCGGCGTCGTCGGGGCTGCCGAAACCGAACGGGCCCTGGAAGTGTTCGTGAATGCGCATGCGCTCGCGGTTGGCGATTTCCGGGCCGCCGTCCATGCCCAGGGCCACGTGGCGGATCTCGGTTTCGGTGACCGACACCGGGCGCAGCACGCGAAAGAACGACATCGACATCGCCACGTTGGGGAACAGGTTCAGGTTGAACCCGGCGCCGTGCAGCGAACGCACGATGCGTCGCACCTGATCGGCCGGCAGGGTTTTCGACAGCTCTTCAGTGACGTGGGCGAAGCGTTCCTGCAACTGCTCGGTGCCGTCGTCGTGATCCAGGTCGACGTGCTCGGGCACCATCACCATCACGCTGTGGCCGTTGCCCAGCGAGTGAGTGACGGCTTGCTCGTCGGTCATGAACGAGAGCATTTCCGAGGTTTCTTCATCCACCGACGACATGAACGACTTGTGCACGATCGGGAAGTGGTAACCGTCGGTGGTGTTTTCCAGCTGGATCTTCCAGTTGCCCTTGAAGCTGAACTTGTGTTCGCCCTGGGTCTTGATCGGGTAGCCGGCGCCCTGCTTCATGAACAGGTCCATCCAGTGCTTGGCGCCGCCGAGGAAGTCTTCCAGCGGTTCGATGTCGTCGTTGTAACTGGCGAAGACCATGCCGGCGTAGCTTTCGACCCGCAGGCTGGTCAGCGGCAGCTCGGACTTTTCCAGGATGCCTTCGTAGCCGTCCGGGTACGGCAGCGCACGGAGTTTGCCGTCCAGGCCATAGGACCAACTGTGGTACGGGCAGGTGAAACCGGTGGCGTTGCCCTTGTGCTTCTCGCACACGGTGGCGCCGCGGTGCCGGCAACGGTTTTCCAGGACGTTGATGGTGTTCTTCTTGTCGCGCACCACGATCACCGGGCGACGGCCGATGGTGGCGGTCTTGAAGTCGCCGCTGTTGCGCACTTCGCTTTCGTGGGCGACCCACACCCAGGTGCGGTAGAAAATCTTTTCCAGCTCGGCTTCGAACAGCGCCGGGTCGTTGTACAGCGAGACGTCGACGCGGTCATGCTGGACCAGGTCTTCGGGGCTTTTCGACGATGCGATCAGCCGGTATTCATGAGTGCTCATGCGGTTCTCCTCATGGCTTCTTTTTATGATTGGGTTATTGAGGCTTGCAGCTGCGCACCAAAGGCGCAGACCTGTTCGTCCTGACCTTTGCGGCCGACAATCTGCAGGCCGACTTTGAGCCCGCCGCAATCGAGTTCCACCGGTACCGTCAGCGCCGGATGGCCGCTGAGGTTGAACGGGCGCACCAGCGGGGTCATGCCGGCCACCGCCTTGCTACCGGCCCGGGCTTCGCTGAGGGTCGGCGGCAGGCTCGGCAGGGTCGGCAACAGCAGCACGGCGAAATCTTCCAGCGCCGCGTCCACCTGCCGGGTGAATCGGCTGCGCACCGCTTCGGCCTGCGCGAGTTCTTCACGGGTCGTACGGCTGGCGGCCAGCAGGCGGGTTTCCACGTCGGCGCCGATCAGGCCCTTGCCGGTCAGATGACCGAACGCGGCCCAGTTTTCGAAATTGATCACGGTCAGGCCCGCGGCGAAGGCGGCTTCGAATTCGCTCAATTGCAAGTGGCTGCGACGCCAGCCGGCACGGTCCGCTGCGGCGCCGAGGCTGGCTTGCAGGTGCGCATCACAGGCCACCTCGAGGAAGCCGACCTTGGCGCCGTCAGCGGGCAGGCCCTGAACGTTGAAGCCCGGGCAGATCACCTGCATGGCGGCGATCAGGTCGTCCATGGTTTTGGCGAACGGACCGACGCAATCGAGGCTCGATTCCAGCGGATGGGCGCCGATGCGGCTGACCCGGCCGTAGGTCGGCTTGAGCCCGGCAATACCGCAGCACGCGGCCGGCACTCGCACCGAGCCACCGGTGTCGGTGCCGATGGCGATGTCCGCCAGGCCTGCCGCGACGGCCGAAGCCGAACCGCTGGAAGAGCCGCCCGGCACCCGGTCAGGGGCTTGCGGGTTGATCGGCGTGCCGGTCCAGTCGTTGATGCCGGTGACGCCAAAGGCCAGTTCGTGCAGGTTGGTCTTGCCGACGATTTGCCAGCCGGCCGCCAGAATGGCATCGACCACTTCGGCGTTTTGCCTGGCCGCTGGCGCATCGGCGAAAGCACGGCTGCCCGAACGGGTCGGATAACCGGCGATGTCGATGGAATCCTTGACGGCAACGCGTTTGCCAGTGCCGCCGAGCAGAAATTCGCTGATGAACGTACTCATGCACTCAGCTCCATGTTGAACAGTCGTTGCGTGCGCAAATGCGCGATCAGCCAGGTGCCGTCGACGCAACGGAAATCGATGTTCAGGCGAGTGCCGAACAACTCGCTGCGGCCATCGGCATAGGTGGAAATCTGCTGCATGATCCACTGCCCCTGCGCCTGGTCAGCGTCGACCACGATCGATTCGCTGGTCAGGTAATGCAGATTCAGCCGGAAGTGTTCCGAGGGCGGCAGGTAACCGCCGACGAACGCCGCCACGGCCTCGCGCCCACGGTGCTGGCCGAAGGTCTGCGCGGTCTGGCTGCCGATGCCTTCCCAGATCGCGTCCTCGGTGAACAACCGGGCCAGGTCGCTGACGTGGGTGAGCGCCCGGGGCACGTCGCACAGGTCCATGTAGCGCGCCATCAAGCGGCGCACTGCACTCTCCCCTTCAAGCGTCGCCAGACGCTGCAGCAAGGCGTGTTCCATGGCTTACACCTTGGCCGCGTCAGGGATGGTCAGCGGGCGGCCGATGCGCGCTTCGACCTTGGCGTAGCGCCACAGGCTGTACTCGTTCACCGGGGTGGTGCGGAACAGGTTGCAGGCGTCGATCACCGATTGGTGGCAGTCGACGTCGGCCATGATGTACACGGTCCAGGGCGATGTGGTGGACGGGCCGACCATCAGCCGATCGTCGTCCATGGCGCCGAGTACGGTGATCCCGGGCATGGCGCCCAGCGAGCCCATCATCTGGCTGAAGCCCTTCCACACGCTCAGGCCTTCGCCGGTGGGCAGGTCGAAAAAGTTCTGGGTGATGCCGATGCAGAAGACGACGCGCAACGGTTCCTGGGTAGCTTGAGTCATGGGGTTGATCCTTTAGTCAATGATGGGATTCAGATGTAGCCAGGGAACGGCGGTACGCCGAGGAACACCGAGCCCGCGCCGTCGTACAGGCCTTCGCTGAGGAAGGCGTGCTGGGTCACCACCATCGAATCGCGCAGGTAGCGCTGCAGCGGATGGCGCAGGTAAATGGCGGTGGTGCCGGCCAGGCTGTAGGCGCTCTGCACCACGGCGGCGCCGGCCTGGGACACGTGGATCGCCGACAGGCGCAGCAGGCTGGTCTGCTCCGGGGTGACCGGGTTGCCTTTGAGGATCGAGTCCCACACTTGCTCGGTGGCGTTGTAGAAAAAGCCCCGGGCGGCCGCGAGCCTGGCTTCGGCCTTGGCGATTTCAATGCGCACGTAAGCGCGGTCGGCCATTTTCGGTGCACCGGTGATGCCACCGCCGCCGGCCATGCGGCTGACTTCGTCCAGCGCGGCACGGGCCAGGCCGAGGTTGACCACCGCCAGCACTTGCGCGGCATAGGCGATGGAGGGGTAGCGGAACAACGGCTCGTCGATGGTGGCGGCACCGCCACGGATGAAGGTCCAGCGCTCGTCGATGCGTTTGTCGGTCACGCGCAGGTCGTGGCTGCCGGTGCCCTTGAGGCCGACCACGTCCCAGTTTTCGACGATCTCGACCTGGTCCGGGCGGAACACCGCGGTGCGAGGCTTGCCGCCAGCGGCGCCGATGCCGACACCGAGCAAGTCGGCGCCCTTGCAGCCGCTGGCGAATTTCCAGGTGCCGTTGACTTGCCAGCCGCCTTCGACCGCCTCTGCCGGTTGCAGCGGGAACAGACCGCCGGCGAACACCAGGTCGGGGCTGTCGGCGTAGATTTCAGCCAGGGTTTCGGGCGGCAAGGCGGCCAGATAAACCCCGGCGCTGCCGAAGCTGGCGACCCAGCCAGCGGAGCCGTCGGCTTCGGAGATGCGCTCGATCATCTGCAGGAATTTGGCCGGCGCCAATGCGTCGCCGCCAAAGCATTTGGGCGTGGCGGCGCGGTAGATGCCCACCTGCTTGAAGCGCTCGATCATGTCCCGTGGCACGTGGGACACGCTGTCGAATTCGTTGCGGCGCTGGCGCACTTCGTCCAGTACCTGGGCAAAGGCCTGGCTGTCGACGACCTGCTCGTCGACGCCGATCGATGCTTGTTGCGCAACCGCTGAACGCAGCATGGGCTTTCTCCGTTTTGCTTATTGTTAGAGGGCTGCACCATGACCTGTAGGAGCGAGCATGCTCGCGATGGTCGTCAACGATGACGCGGGAAACCTGGCACCCCGTGGTGCTCTCGGGTTCATCGCGAGCATGCTCGCTCCTACAGGGGAGATGCGTGACCCTTGCATTGGGGTCCAGTGTAAAAACCGCATCCGGGCGCCACTATTGGTGCGTGTAACCACTTGGCTAAAGAAAACCCCTAGTACCCCACCGGTTACCTCTGAGCGCATCCACCTGTGCGAGCAGGTATAAAGCGCCATACTGCAACCCTCTGCCGCCAAGGGCCGTGCGATGTACTTGCCAAAACCGAACGATTTTTTTGCACTGATCGAAGCCATGCCGCTGTGCATCATTCTTCACGATGCCCACAGCAAGGAGATTCTCTGGGCCAATGCCGCGGCGCTGTCAGCCCTGGGTTTTACCCTGGAGGAGCTGACCCCGCTCAAGGCTCCGGACATGACCCGCGATGCGCCCAAGTACCGGCGCTCGGTGGGGTTGCGCTGGCTGGAGGGCGCCGCGCGCACGGGTCAGCGCGCCATCGAGTGGTGCTATCGCTCCAAGCAGGGGGTGGAGATTCTGTCCGAGGCGGTGGCGACCCTGGTGCACCTGGAAGGTCGCGACGTGTTGATGGTGCAGTTCCGCGACATCTCCAGGGAGGACAAGGTCAAGCGTGACCTCAAGCGTTTCGAGAGCCGGCTCAAGGCGTTCATGCAGGACCTGGCCGAAGGCGTGGCGGTGCTGGGGCCACAGGGGGATATCCGTTTTATCAGCGACTCCGGTGCGCACTTGCTGTCGAGTGAAGTACGGCAGTTGATGGGCAAGAACTTCCTCGACGGGTGCGACGACACTTCACGCCAGCGCCTGTTGCAGCAGCTGTCGAACGAGACGCCCGAGCACCTGCCGTTCAGCGTGCACTACAAGGTGCAGCGCCGCGATGGCGAGTGGCGCTGGCACGATGCGACCTGCCGCTTTATCGATATCGAAGACGATCTGGCGGGGCATCTGCTGCTGTTTCGCGACGTCACCGAACAGGTGCAGGCTGAAGAAGCGCGGCGGGTCAGCGAGCAGAAACTCGAGTACTTGGCGCGCTACAACGCCATGGGCGAGATGGCCGTGGCGATTGCCCATGAGCTGAGCCAACCCTTGGCGGCGACCCGCAATTTCATCGAAGGCGCGGTGATTCGCCTGGGGAACGCGGCCGGTGCCGATCAAGGGGTTGCCTGGGGCTTGCAGAACGCCGTGCGGCAGATCGAACACGCCTCGGTGATCATCAAGAGCGTGCGCGATTACGTGGTCAAGCTGGAGCAGAGCGAAGAACAGGTGGACCTCAACGAACTTTTGGCCGAGACCCGTTACTTCATCAGCCTGCGCGCCGATCCGAGCCTGGTGAAGGTGGAAGTCATCCCCGCCCCCACGCCGTTGCGGGTGAGCTGCGAGAAGGTGTTGATCGGCCAGGTGATCCTCAACCTGGCGTTCAACGCCATCGAAGAAATGGCCGACCTGCCCCTCGAACGCCGCCTGCTGCGCATCCATGCCAGCGCCGACGACGGTGTGGCGCGGGTGCGCATCGAAGACCGAGGCCGCGGCATTCAGGCCCAGGCCCAGGAAAAACTGTTCGACGGCTTCTTCTCATCCAAGGTCAGCGGCAACGGCATCGGCCTGGCGCTGTGCAAGAACATCATCGGCCGGCATCGGGGGGACATCTGGGCGCAGAATCTTGAGCCGTGTGGTGCCGTTTTCACCTTCTCCCTTCCCCTCGCCTGACGCACAAACCCTGTGGCGAGGGAGCTTGCTCCCGCCGGGTCGCGAAGCGGCCCCGGACTTTCTCCTTGCAGACCGAGTCGCCGGACTTTACGACTGCTGCGCAGCCGAGCGGGAGCAAGCTCCCTCGCCACAGGTGCGTCACTTCGCCGCTCCATCTGACGCCAGCCAAATCACGCCTTATCAGCTTGTTCAGCCAATCTCATGACACTGGCACAGATACACAAACACTTGGCAGGCAGGGCAATTCCTGAAAACGCCGGGCGGGGCACTATTCACTGGTCAGAATCTGCCCACTCACCCGCGATCCGCGTTACCAACAATTCAGGAAGTTCCCCTTATGCGAACAAACAGGATCTCCGTACAGTCAGCGCTAGGCCTGAGCCTGCTTGTACTCGGTTTGAACAGTGCCCGTGCGGATCTGCCCGCCGACACCATCGGCCAGACCACCCTGGCTTTCCCCGCCGAACCGCACCGCGCGTTCGTCGTCGATGTCGAGTTCGAAAGCTTCGTCGCCGGCCGCGTCACCGTGGTCGATCCCGACCAGAAGCGCGTGCTGGGCATGGTGCCGACCGGGTTTGCCGCGCCTTCGGCCCTGAGCCATGACGGCAAGCTGATCTACGCCGCCGACATCTGGTACTCCCGTGGCACCCGCGGCACCCGTACCGACGTGCTGACTGCCTGGGACACCTCGACCCTGTCCCCGGCCTGGGAAGTGCTGATCCCGAACAAGCGCGCCGAATCGCTGACCCAGCGTTACGGCCTCAAGACCAGCGGCGACGACCGTTTCGTCTACGTCTACAACTTCACCCCATCGACCTCGGTGACCGTGGTCGATACCCAGAGCAAAGCCGTCAGCTCGGAAATCGCGATCCCCGGTTGCGTGCTCAACTACCCGATCGGCAAACGCCGCTTCGCCTCGCTGTGTGGCGACGGCAGCCTGCAGGTGGTGACCCTCAACGACGAGGGCAAGGAAACCGCGCGCAGCCGCACGCCGTTCTTTGACCCGAATGCGGAAAAACTGGTGGAGCGCGCGGTCAACGTCGGCGACACCTACTACTTCACCACGACCACCGGCACCGTGCGCGCCGTGGACTTCAGTGGCGACGCGCCGAAGATCCTGCCGAGCTGGTCGCTGACCACCGACGAGGAAAAGAAGGCCGGCTGGGCGCCGGGCGGCTGGCAGCTGATGGCGGTCGCGCCGAAGCTCAATCGCCTGTACGTGCTGATGCATGACGCCCACGAACCGATGAAGTGGGAAGACCCGAGCACCCTGATCTGGGCCTTCGATCTCAAGACCGGGAAGAAAATCGCCACCCTCGAAGCGCCGGCCCCGATCTGGAGCATGCAGGCCACCGGCGACGACAAGCCCGTGCTGCTGGGCGCCGACGTCGAGGGCGGTTTGCAGATCTTCGACCTCAAGACCAACCAGCACACCGGCAGCATGCCCAAGGTCGCGAAAACCGCGACTCAGGTCATGAGCTACTGAACGAGGTTCGGCCCATGCATTCAGATCCGATCTTCATCATTGCCAGCGCCATCGCCATTGCGGTGCTGCTGGCCAGTGCCGCGACCCACAAGGTCCGCGCGCCTGGTCGCTTCGCCAAACAACTGGCCGACTATCAACTGCTGCCCGGTGCGCTGGTGCGCCCCGCCGCACGGCTGATTCCGCTGCTGGAACTGGCTATCGCCTTCGCCTTGCTGGTGCCGGTCAGCCGGCCCTGGGCCGCGTTGAGCGCTGCCGGCCTGTTGGCGCTGTACGCCGCCGCCATCGGCATCAACCTGTGGCGCGGTCGTGCGGACATCGACTGCGGCTGCGCCGGCCCCGACCAGGCGCAACCGCTGCGCCCGGTCCTGCTGTTGCGCAACAGCGTGCTGGTGGCGCTGGCGCTGGTGGCCAGCCTGGCCCCGGTGGTGCGTGACATGACTGTGTTCGATGGCTTCGTGACGCTGGCGGCCGCCGCCGTTGCGCTGCTCATCTACGCCGCGGCCGATGGCCTGCTGGCGAACTCCCCTCTTCTGCTCAAATTGATTGGTAGGTAATCAAAATGGAAGGCTTGATCGTTTCCAACGTATTGCTCTGGGTATTGCTGGTGGCCGTGGCGTTCGTCGTCATGGGCCTGGTCCGTCAGATCGGTGTGCTGCATGGCCGGCTGGCCCCGGCCGGCGCGCTGATGGTCGACAAAGGCGTGGCCGTCAACGAAGCCGCACCGCAAATCACCGCCGCCGACCGCAAGGGCCGCCCGGTGAACTTCGGCTATGCCGGCGAGAAATCGCAACTGTTGTTCTTCCTCTCGCCGACCTGCCCGATCTGCAAGTCCTTGCTGCCGGCGATCAAATCCATCGCCAAGGAACAGGCCAGCACCCTGGACGTGGTGTTCGTCAGCGATGGCGACATGGACGCCCAGCAAGCGCTGATCCGCGAACACAAACTCGAAGACGCCACCTACGTGGTCGGGCCGGAAGTGGGCATGACCTACCAGATCGGCAAGCTGCCGTACGCCGCGCTGATCGACAAGTCCGGCACCCTGCGCGCCAAGGGCCTGGTGAACTCCCGCGAGCACCTGGACAGCCTGTTCGAAGTGGAACACCTCAAACACGCCACGCTGCAGCAGTACCTCAATGCTCAGCCCCACGACCATGATCATAGCCACGGCCATAGCCACTGATAAGGCAGGGAGACCTACATGAAACTGCTGGATCTGTTGTTCGAGCGCTCCACGCGCCGTGTCGCCGACACCACCTCGCGCCGCAAACTGTTGTCGCGCATGGGTTCGCTGATGGTGGCCGGTGCCGCCCTTCCCCTGCTGCTGCCGCTGGACCGTACCAGCAAGGCGCTGGCCGCCACCGACCCGAAAGCCGGCGACCCCGGTGATCCGAACAGCTGCGACTACTGGCGCTACTGTTCCATCGACGGCTTTCTGTGCAGCTGCTGCGGCGGCTCGGTGACCTCCTGCCCACCGGGCACGGAGGCCTCACAAGTCACCTGGATCGGCACCTGCCGCAACCCGGCCGATGGCAAGGACTACATCATTTCGTACAACGACTGCTGCGGTAAGCAAAGCTGCGCCCAGTGCGCCTGCACCCGCAACGACAGTGAAGAACCGGCCTACCGCCCGTTCAACAACAACGATGTGAACTGGTGCCTGGCCGCCAAATCGCACATCTATCACTGCACCGTTTCGATCATTCGGGGTGTGGCGGTTTAATCCGTTACCTGTGGCGAGGGAGTTTGTGGAATCGACAAGCTCCCTCGTCACCAATGCGTAGAGGTGTTTTTTCATGCGTAGGTTGCTCGTCCTCGGTCTTGTCTGCCTCATGACCACCCCGCTCGTCCACGCCCGTGCCATCCCCAACCCGAACCAGCGCCACGCACCGGGCAACGAATCCCCGCAAACCCCCATCAGCGATGCCGGCTACGGCGTCGGCGTGAACTACCAGTTGCAATGCGCCGGTTGCCATCTGGGCGACGGTACCGGTTCGGCCGCCAATGACGTGCCGCGGATGAAAGGCTTTGTCGGCAATTTCCTGAAGGTGCCCGGTGGCCGAGAATTCCTGGTGCGTGTGCCAGGCATGTCGCAGTCGGCGCTGAACAATGCGCAACTGGCGGACCTGCTCAACTGGTTGATGCGCGAGGACGGTATGGCAGGCGCGAGCATGCCGGCGCACTACCAGCCCTATACCGCCGAAGAGGTCACGACACTGCGCGCCCAAACCATGCTCAACCTGCCCGGCACCCGGAGCGAGTTGATCAAGGCCATGCGTGCCCAAGGCATCGCCATCGATGACGGGATGAACTACTGATCGTTGTCCAGCACGGCCATCCGCAACAGGCGGTAGGCCTCCACCAACTGGTCCTGACTGAAGGCCAGGTTTCGCCCGCTCGGGTTGGGCAATACCCACACCACGGCATTGCCGAAGGTGCTCGCCTGCAGCCCCCACGTCACCTCCCGCCGCCCCGATAACCCCGCATACGCCGCCTTGCCGAGAAACGCCACACAACGTGGCGCATAGCGGCCAATCTTCTGTTCGAAACTCGCCGCCGCCTCGACGAATTCCCGGGGCGACAGTTGATCGGCCCGGGCCGTCGCTCGCTCGACCACGGCGGTCAGGCCGCACTGATACTGCAAAAGGGTGCGGTCATCTTCCGGGCGCATTTGCTGCGGGGTGAACCCGGCCAGGTGCAAGGTGCGCCAGAAGCGATTGCCGCGCCCGGCGAAGTGATGGCCCTGGGCGGCGGCCATCACGCCGGGGTTGATGCCGCAAAAAACCACCGCCAGGCGTTCGGCCAGAATGTCTTCGAGCCCGTCACTCACGCGCTGGGCCGCCGCAGATCAGGTTGACCGCGTTGTGCGCCAGCCGGGTCAGCTCCTCCCGGGGTTTGCCGGCACGGGCACGGATCGAAATGCTGTGCAGCAACGACGAAACCAGAACCGCCACCGCGCCAACATCGACATCGCTGGCCAGTTCGCCGGATTCCACAGCCTTGCGCACACGCGCTTCCAGTTGCTCATCGAGGCGACTGAGCCGATCTGACAACACCTCACGAATGCCTTGGTCTTCAACGGCCTCGGTCGCCGCCGTTCCGATGACAAAGCAGCCGCGAGTCTGGCCTTCGCCGGAGTAATAGATCGACAACTGCCCCTCATAAAAGCGGATCAGCGCCTCGCGCAACGGCAGATCGTCGTCTGCCAGCGCCGCTTCCATATTGGCGGCGGCAAATTCCCAGTACTGCTCCAGCGCCTTGATGTACAGCGAATGCTTATCGCCGAACGCGGCATAGAGGCTGGGCCGGTTCATGCCGGCGGCGTGGGCGATGCTGTCCAGGGAAGCGCCGGAATAGCCGGTGCTCCAGAACACACCAAGGGCCTGCTGCAGCGCCGTTTGCGGGTCGTAGGCGCGGGGTCGGCCGCGGCTTTTTCCTTCGGTAACTTTATTTTGTGCCATGTCGTACAAAATCCTTGTGGAAGGGGGAAGTCAGGGATATTCTTACACCATCGCACAAAAATAAGGAACCAGAAGTTCCTGAATTTGACGTTTGTTGAAGCGAGGCTCGAACCGGGTATTGCAGAGACGAAACGAGTGCGGCGGAGCAACCCTCCCCACCGCGCACGGGTTTGCTTACTAACAGCAATTATTCGTTTTGAGGTGTATTCGATCATGACCAAACAGTTCGACATCCCCGCTTCGCAGAACTTCGAGCACCCGGAGCGGATCAACAAGCCGCTCAAGGAAAAACTGCGCCCCTGGCTGATGTTCGGCGTACCCGCCCTCTTCGCCATCGTCGGCTACACCAAATACGTGGCCGGCGAACCCTTCGTCACCACCGATAACGCCTACGCCCGGGTGGCCAAGGCGTCGATCAATACGCGGATTTCCGGGCAGGTTGTGGAAATCGCCGTCCAGGACAATCAACAGGTGCACAAGGGTCAGGTGCTGTTTCGCATCGACCCCAAGCCGCTGCAGATCGCCATTGACCGCGCCCAGGCCCAACTCAGCGTGGCCCGTTTGCGCATCGACGGCCTCAAGGCCAGCTACCGCCAGCAGCAGGCGGAATTGCAGTCGGCCAAAGAGTCCGCCGACTTCGATCAGAAGGAATTCGCCCGCAAGAAAGCCCTGGTCGCCACCGAGTTCGTGTCCCGTGCCATCTACGATCGCGCCGACACTGACCTGAAGATTTCCCGTCAGCGCATTGCCTCGATCGAACAACAGATCGCCAGCACCGTGGTGGCCCTGAACGGCAACCCGAACATCGAAGCCGACAGCCACCCGACAGTGCGCGAAGCCAAGGCGCAGCTGGACGAGGCGCAGTTGTACCTCTCCTACGCCACGGTGTACGCGCCGGCCGACGGCATCGTCGCCAAGGTCGATGACCTGCAGGTGGGCAACTACCTCAATAACGGCGCCGCTGCCTTTGCGTTGATTTCCGATCACGAGATCTGGGTCGAGGCCAACTTCCGTGAAACCCAGGTCACCCACATGCGCCCGGGCCAGGAAGCAACCATCAGCATCGACACCTATCCCGATCGCGTGTTCAAGGCCCACGTCACCAGCATGAGCCCAGGCGCCGGTTCCGATTTCTCCCTGCTGCCGCCGGAAAACGCCACTGGCAACTGGGTGAAAGTCGTCCAGCGGGTACCGGTTCGTCTGGAACTTGACGACATCGACCCGGCCCTGCCGCTGTTCTCGGGCACCAGCGCCACCGTGAAAGTCGACACCGGCCACCACACCCCTTGGTGGAGCCCGCTCAAGTCGCTGTTGACCGCAGGTAACTTCTGATGGACGCCAACGCCAGTGCAAGCCCCGGGGCAAGCGCTGCGGGTTCGCTCAGGTTCGTTGTGCTGCTGACCACTTACATGCAGTCGGCGAACCTGCCGTTACCCAACGCGGTGCTCCGGTTGATTCAAGGCAGCCTGTCGATGACCGACGACCAGGCCGGCTGGATTTTCACCGCTTACCTTGCGGGCAGCGCTATCACCCTGCCGATTGCCCAATGGTTGGCTGCACGTTTTGGTTTGAAGCGGGTGTACCTGGCCGCACTGGCCGTCTTCATGCTGGGCCTGCTGCTGGGCACGGCTTCGAGCACGCCGCTGGAATTCATCGGCGCCCGTATTGTCCAGGGCCTGGCTGCCGGTGTGCTGGGGCCGTTGTCCATGGGGATTGCCCTGGAGACGCTGGCGCCGGAAAAACGCATGAAATTCGGCGCCACCCTGACGGCCGTCGTGCTGCTGGGCATTGCCACGGGGCCTGCCATCGGCGGCTGGATCGCCGAGCATTTCGACTGGCGGCCAGTGTTCTACATCAGCCTGCCGTTGTCGGCCTACATCTTCATGGTGATCGGGCTGTTGCTGGCCGAGAAGAAAGCCGAGCAGGCACCGACCTACGATTTTTTCGGCTTCGGCAGTTTCACCCTGGCGATGATCAGCCTGCAAATGCTGCTCGACCGTGGCGAACGCATGGATTGGTTCGACTCGCCAGAGATCTGGATCGAGGCCATCGCCTGCGCCTTGGGATCGTATGGGTTCCTGGTGCATGTGCTGACCAAAAAGGTGCATTTCTTCAACAAGAGCCTGCTGCGCGATCGCAACTACGTGCTGTCGACGCTGATCTTTTTCGCTATCGGCTTCGTGCTGCTGTCGACCATGGCCCTGACCTCGCCGATGCTCGATGAGATCCTCGGCTACCCGCCTGACACCACCGGTGCCCTGACCCTGCCGCGCGGTGCGGGCATGGTGGGTGCGTTCTTGCTGACGGTGCGGCTGCCGGAGCGTTTCGACCGCCGGTTGTTCGTGGGTATCGGTGTAGCGCTGGTGACATATGCCAACTGGCTGATGCTCAGCTACTCGCCGCTGATGGACTGGTCGCCGGTGGCGGTCGCCGGCGCTCTCCAGGGTTTCGGCATCGGCATGTCGATGGCGGCGCTGGCCAAGGTCGCCTTCAGCACTCTGCCGCCGCCGCTGCGCCCGGAAGCCACCGGTCTCTACAACCTGCTGCGTGCGTACGCCAGCACCTTCGGCGTGGCCATCGTGCAGCTGTACTTTTTCAACAACACCCAGGCCCTGCACCAGGCATTGGGCGCCCACATCACGCCCTATCACGGCGTGGGCCATGGCGCGTCGCTGCCCTTGCAGTCGCTGGAGGGGCTCAACCACCTGATCACCCACCAGGCGGCGTTCATCGCCGTGATCGACCAGTTCAAGATTTTGATGGTGGCGATGCTCGTGGTGAGCCCGCTGGTTCTGTTTCTTCGCAAACCCGCTGCGACCAACTAGTTATTGTGGAGTGTGCCCAATGAAACACAGTCATTCGTTCCAAACGCGCTTCCCGACGACACTCAGTGCGCTGGCGGCCTTCGTTTTTCTCAGCGCCTGCACCGTCGGCCCTGACTTCAAGGCCCCGGCCGACAGCGCCTCGCAGCACTATGATCAACAGGCCGAGCAGCAACTGGGCGGCGAGCAGCGCATCCAATGGGGCAAAAAAGTCACCGGGCAATGGTGGTCGGCGTTTCGTTCGCCCAAGCTCGACCAAGTGATCCGTCGGGCCATCGACGGCAACCTTGAGCTGGTGGCGGCCGATGCGACCATTCGCCAGGCGGCCTCTTCGGTGGCGGCGGCACAAGGCGCGCTGTATCCGCAGGTGGACTTCGGTGCCACCGCCGGTCGCCAGCGCACGCACAACGCCAAGGAACCTTCGGTCGACAACTTCTATGCGATCGGGCCACGGGTCGGTTTCGACCTGGATGTGTTCGGCGGCAACAAGCGCCAGATCGAAGAGCAGCAAGCGTTCAGCGACTTGCAAAAACGTCGTTACGACGCGGCGTACCTGACCATGACCGGCAATGTGGCCAGCCAGGCGTTGCTGGTGGCATCCGCCAACGCGCAGATCGAGGCGGTGGAGAAACTGCTGGCCAACGATGCGAAAAACCTCGAACTGGTGCGCGCGGCCCATATCAATGGCGCCACCACCCAGATCGATGTGTCGCTGGCCGAGACGCGCCTGGCCCAGGACCGCACGCTGCTGCCACCGTTGGCCCAGCAGCGGGATGCGGCGACCCATGCGCTGTCGATCCTGACCGGCAAAGGCCCGGCCGACTGGATCGCACCGCGGTTCGACCTGGCCGACTTCAACCTGCCGAACAACGTGCCGGTCGCCTTGCCGTCGGAGATGGCCCACTCGCGGCCGGACGTACAGCAAGCCGAGGCTCAATTGCACATCGCCAGCGCCGCGGTGGGCGTGGCGACCGCCAATCTCTATCCCAAGGTGACGCTGTCGGCGTCGCTGGCCGAGGCGGCTTCCGGCAACGGTGGCGCGGCGCTGTGGGGCTTCGCCGCCGGCATTGCCGGACCGATCTTCAATGGCGGCACGCTCAAGGCTGAGCGCCAGGCCGCCATCGAGGGTTACAACGCGACCCTTGCCGGTTACCAGCAGACGGTCATCAGCTCGTTCGGCCAGGTCGCCGACACCCTGCAGGCCATCAACCATGACGCCGAACAGTTCCGCGCCCAGGGCGATGCGCTGCGCGCGGCACAAAACAGCTTCCAGCTCAACCAGCAAGCCTACGCCCAGGGCGAGAACAGCATTCTTCAGGTGCTGGAGGCCGAACGTGCGTACGAGCAGGCGTTGCTGGGGCACATTCGCGCGAAGACGGCGCAGTACCTGGATACGGTGCAGTTGTTTGTGGCGCTGGGTGGGAATTCTGTCGGGGTGTTTGAGCAAAACGTTGCCAGTCGTGGCGCGAGTGACCTGGCGTACCCATGAGTATTTTTCAACGCGAGTGAAGAACCCGTGGTGAGGGGATTCAGCGAAACGTCGCACCACAAAGGCTCAGCACCACCGATTTTTCAAATCTTTATTCAGGAATTCAGACATGTCCTACGAACCGATTTTCGATGAACTGCCCGACACCCGATTCGCCCTGAACACCGGCTCGGGCAAACTGCCTGCCGTTGGCTTCGGCACGTTCTTCGATGACCCCGCGGCGACCATCGATGCCGTCACCCAGGCGCTGCAAAGCGGTTTTCGCGCGATCGACTGTGCCGAGCGTTTTGGCAATGAAGCGTCCGTGGGGGCGGCGGTGCACGCCTTCCTGCAAACCGGCAAGGCCCGGCGTGAAGACCTGTTCATCACCAGCAAACTGTGGAACAACAACCATCATCCACAACGGGTGTTGCCGGCGTTCGAGGCCAGTCGTCAGCGGCTCGGGCTGGACTACCTCGATTGCTACCTGATCCACACGCCCTTCGCCTTCCAGGCCGGCGATGAACTGCACCCACGGGATGCCTTTGCCCATATTCTCTACGATTCGGGCGTGACCCTGATCGACACCTGGCGTGCCATGGAACGCCTGGTGGACAAAGGCCTGTGCAAGTCCATCGGCTTGTCCAATGTAAGTCTGCAGGCGTTGCAGGACGTGGTTGCCGTGGCGCGGATCAAGCCGGCCCTGGTGCAAGTCGAGGCCCACCCTTACCTGCCGGAATGGGAACTGCTGCAATTTTGCCAACAGCACGGCATCGTCTTTCAGGCTTATGCGCCATTGGGCCACGGCCTGGAGCCGAGCGTGCTCAACGAACCCGTGCTGAACCAGATGGCCCGGCGCCTGCAGAAAACCCCGGCGCAAATTGCCCTGGCCTGGGCGGTACAACGGGGCACGGCGTTCGTGACCCAGTCCACGACACTGAGCCATATCCAGCAGAACATCGATATTTCCACCCTGCCCCACCGCGCGATGCATGAAATCCGACAAGACATTACCCACCGGGTACGCTTCAATTCGGTCAATGAAACGGGCGTGCATCTGTTTTCGTCAGCGCCCCGGTGATATTCAGACTCTATAATTTTCGGCATCCCCTCTCGAGGTATGAACGATGGATGTGTTCCAGACCATGCGGTTTTTCATGACGGTTGCCCAGAGCGGCAGCTTCACGGCAGCCGCCGAGTTGCTGGACACCACCACGACCAACGTCTCCAAAGCGGTGTCGAGCCTGGAGACCCGCTTGCAGACGCGCCTGATCAACCGCACCACCAGGCGCCTGGCCCTGACCGAAGCCGGCACGCGTTATTTGCAGCGCTGCGAGAGAATCCTCGATGAGTTGCGCGATGCCGAGGAGGAAGCGGGAACGGCGCAGATCAACCCGGCGGGTCGCCTGAAGATTCATGCGATGTCGGCCATCGGTAATCACTATGTGATCGACGCCATCGCCCAATACCGCGAGACCCACCCCTCGGTACAGTTTGACCTGACCCTGACCAATCGCCTGCCTGACTTGCTGGAAGAAGGCTTCGACATGTCGATCGTGCTGGCCAGGGACCTGCCCGACTCCGGGTTTGTCGCCCAGCGCCTGGGCATCACCTACAGCATTCTCTGCGCGTCGCCGACCTACCTGAAAAAACGCGGAATGCCCGACACACCGGGCGCGCTCAGCGAGCATGACTGCCTGAGGATCGTCAACACGGTGATGCCGGGTGAACATTGGGTGTTCGAAGGGCCAGAAGGTGTGGAAACCGTCAGCACCCCGGCATCGCCGTTTCACGTCAACACCGCCGACGCCATGACCGTCGCCCTCAGTCATGGCATGGGGATCGGCATCCAGCCGCTGGCCTCGGCCGTTGCCGGCCTCAAGGCGGGTTCGCTGGTACGGGTACTGCCGGACTACCATTTCGAAGAACTGAATCTGTTCGCGATTTACCCGTCGCGAAAATTCGTCGATGCAAAAATAAAAACCTGGGTGGAGTTCTTGAAAGACTACATTCCCGGGTTGCTGGCCGCGGACGAAAAAGTGGCCCGCTCCTCAAAAAAAATGCCGATCACTTCTGATTGAAACCGCCCTGCCCGGATGGAGTGTCGACCCTCCATCGTGCGCACCGCACTCAACCGTTCGAACAGCCGTTGCCCATGACCTGATACTGCAGGACGTGGCGCTGGCCCTGGGAATCTTCATACGTCATCTGCGCCGACACCGGGCCACATTCGTTTGGCACGTCGCTGATGGTGATGACTTTGTTGATGTCCAGTTTCGAGCCGTAGGTGTAAGCCTCGACGGGGGTTTTGGTGGTTTGGGTCTTGGCCTGGCTTTCTTCGGCGAAGGCGTGGGTGCCGAGCAAACTGAGGGCCAGGAGTAATGCGATTCTTGAGCCTTTCATGGTGTTCACCGTCTCGTGTGGGTGGGTTGGTTTTTGGCCGTTGGAACCGGGGTTTCTGGTTCATTCGGTAGAGACGATGTTAGGTATTTGGGGTCGAGGCAAACAGTCTGATTCGGGATAAACACTGTGAACGGAATGAGGGGGAATGAGGTTGGGGTTGGGTGAATATCCGTTGCTGCGGTCACGGCGGCTTATGGTTCCGCTTCTACAGCGGGTCACTTGGAAAAGCGCCAAGTAACCAAGCCCGGAACGACGAACACCGCCACAGCACCCGAGGCGGCCTTCGAGCCGACCTGATTGCGGCTGCACGCATTCCCTGTAGGAGCATGGCTTGCCAGCGATGACGGCCTGCCAGCCACCCTGAATTTTGGAGGTATCCCCATTCCCCGGTGGGAGCGGCGGTGCGACGATTCGACTTGCTCGCGAAGACGGTGCATCAGTCAAAGCATATGTTGGCTGATCAACCGCAATCGCTTGCAGGCAAGCTCCCACAGATTTTGAATGAATTTCCCATCCCCTGTAGGAGCGAGCTTGAACTGGCGATGGTCGTCCAGGCGACGCGGGGAGTCAGACAGCCATCGTCATCGTTAACGTCCATCGCGAGCATGCTCGCTCCTACAGAAAAGCACGCATGCCCCAGATCAGGTCGGCTCGAAGGCCGCCTCGCTTGGCGTTTGATTTTGATCTTGAGGTGCCCCGTCGGCAGGCCGAGCGTAGGTTCTGCGCAGTGGGCAACCCGGCAAGGATGCCGGGTTAGCCGCCCCCGGCCATGGATGGCCGATGGCGGCGGGCCCACGGAGCAGGACCGGAGCGAGGGAATGGCGAGCCTAGGCGAGCCACCGGACGTCAGGGGATAAAGCCTTTGGTTACTTTGGGCACCAAAGTGACCCGCCGTCAGGGCGGAACCCTAAGCGGCCGTGACCGCAGCAATGGATATGTACACCCGACACCCAGCCATCGCTTGCAGGCAAGCTCCCACAGGTTTTAAGCCATACACAAATTCAACGGATAACCCAACCCCCTGTAGGAGCGAGCTTGCTCGCGATGGTCGTCCAGGCGACGCGGGGAGTCAGGCAGCCATCGTCATCGTTAACGTCCATCGCGAGCATGCTCGCTCCTACAGAAAAGCACGCATCCCCCCAGATCAGGTCGGCTCGAAGGCCGCCTCGCTTGGCTTTTGATCTTGAGGTGCCCCGTCGGCAGGCCGAGTGGAGGTTCTGCGCAGTAGGCAACCCGGCAAGGATGCCGGGTTAGCCGCCCCCGGCCATGGATGGCCGATGGCGGCGGGCCCACGGAGCAGGACCGGAGCGAGGGAATGGCGAGCCTAGGCGAGCCACCGGACGTCAGGGGATAAAGCCTTTGGTTACTTTGGGCACCAAAGTGACCCGCCGTCAGGGCGGAACCCTAAGTGGCCGTGACCGCAGCAATGGATATGTACACCCGACACAAAGCCATCGCTTGCAGGCAAGCTCCCACAGTTTTTGCGGCGTACGCACATTCAACGGACAACCCAACCCCCTGTAGGAGCGAGCTTGCTCGCGATGGTGGTCCAGGCGACGCGGGGAATCAGACAGCCATCGTCATCGTTAACGTCCATCGCGAGCAAGCTCGCTCCTACAGAAAAGCACGCATCCCCAGATCAGGCCGCCTCGCTTGAAAAAAACTTCAAGCCCCCGCCGCAGCCAACCCCATGGGCACTTCCCGACGCTCCACCCGTGGCAGGACATCCGCCGCCGGCGTCCAGGCCGGAACACCAGGCATCTCCCTGCGCAAGCTGTGGATCAACGTATACGACATGACCATCAGCAACATCGCAATCGGCAACCCCGCCGCGATGCTCGCCATCTGGATCGCCTTGAGCCCTCCAGCCAGCAAAAGCCCGGCCGCGATGGCGCCTTCCAGTACACACCACAGCAACCTGATCCAGTTCGGCGGGTTGGTGCTGCCCACCGCGCACAAGGTGCACAACACCTGGGTCCCGGCATCCGCCGTGGTCACGAAATGCACCCCGAGCAGAACACACACCAGGATCGACAGCGCTGCACCAACGCCTGGCCCGTCGAGGGTCTGCAACAGGGTGAACATCGCCGCCGTGGTTTCTTTCTTGGTTGCCAGCAATACGCTGCCGCCCTCGAACTTCGGCTGATCTGCGGTCACCACTTGCCCCGCCACTGACGCCTGATACGCCTGGCGATCCTGCTGCTCATGCTTGAGCGCCGCCCCCCCAAACACCGACATCCACAAAATGGTGACCAGGGTCGGCACCACCAGCGCACCGATCACCAGTTCACGGATGGTCCGGCCCTTGGAGATGCGCGCAATGAACAGCCCCACGAACGGCCCCCAGGTCATCCACCACGGCCAGTAGAACGCCGTCCACCAGTTTTGCCATTCGGTATCTTTCTGAGTGTCCATCCAGAAACTCAGGCCAACGATGTTTTGCACATAGTCGCCGGTGGATTCAAACATCAGATTAAGAATGTAACGGGTCGGCCCAATCGCAAGTACCGCCAACATCAAGGCAAACGATAAATACATATTAAGCGTGGATATACGCTTCATGCCTTTGGACAAACCGGCCAACAGCGAAATACAGGCAACCACACTCACAAACAGAATGATCGACAACTGCAAACCGACACTCACCGGCACGCCAAATACGTTATGCAACCCGGTATTGATTTGCACCACGCCCAATCCCAAGGACTGGGAAACGCCGAACGCCGTAATGACCACGCCCATGATGTCGACCACATGCCCGATCCATCCGTAGATGCGGTCGCCAATCAACGGGTACAGCAACGAACGCAGCGCCAGCGGCAAACCCTTGCGATAAGCGAAGTACGCGAGGCTCAGGCCGATCATGGAGAAAATCGCCCAAGGGTGCAGGCCCCAGTGGAACAGGGTGATGCGCATGGCGAGGGTGGCGGATTCATCCGTCAAACCCTTGGAAAACGGGTTGTCGGCGTAGTGCAGCATGGGTTCGGCCACCGACCAGAAAATCAGGCCGATGCCCATGCCGGCGCTGAACAGCATGGCGATCCAGGAGGCGAAACTGAACTCGGGGCGATCATGTTCGGCACCCAGTTTGAGATTGCCGAAGCGGCTGATGGAGATATACAGCAGCAGGCCCAGTACGCCACTGATCAGGGCCAGGTAATACCATTTGAAGTTATGCAGAATAAACGCCGACGCCATTTCAAAGGCTTTGGCTGCCTGCTCGTCTTTAAATGCACAAAATAGAACGAAAGAGATCACCGCTAATATCGAAGCGACTGTCACATTCGGATTCAAGCCTTTCAACATGCCGGATTGCGCACGCATTGTTGTTGTCCCCTTTTGTTTTTGTTTAAGGGTTTAGATAATTGTTCCGCAGCTGACCGCTCGCCTGATATCGAATGACGTCAGGACAGGGCTCACCCGCAGATTAATTTCGGTCTATCTCGGTTTTGGCAGCATCGCCAAGATGATTGAAACCTGACCACCGTTCAAACCATTTTTAGTCACCGACTCATGAGAAAAACGCATTAATAAAGGCCGGTCAAAACGTCTGATCTCGCGGCGCCTCCACCGACACCAGATTGGAACTGGCAATCCCGTTCGGCGTCACCGGATGGTGCAGTGGCGCATCCTTTTGCAGGTGCTTGCCGGTGACTTTCGCCTGGCCCACGCTCAGCGCGAGCAACAGCGCACTGCCGGCATAGAAGAAGTAAAAACTCGACGCCCCCAGGTATTCCATCAGCGACCCGGCGATCAGCGGCCCGACACAGGCGCCGACCCCGAAGGTGATCAGCAGCATGCCCGAGAGCGATACACGCAGCGCCGGCTCCATGTTGTCGTTGGCCAGTGCGACGCCCAGCGGATACAGGCAGAACTGCAGGAAGCCGATGCCTGCGCCAAACCACAGCAAAACCGCAAACGACGGGGTCTGGTTGAACGCCAGCGGCAGGCTGACGACGATCAACACCACCGCCACCGCACGAATCAGACTGGCACGGGGCAAGCGATCCGAGAGCCAGCCCAGGGGCAACTGAGCCAGCAGCCCGGCGCCGATGGTCAGCGCCATGAACAGCCCGACCTGCGCCGTGGCCAGCCCCTGCTTGCTGGCATAGATTGCCGCCAGGCCGTAGAAGCTTCCGTTGATCATCCCCGACACCAGAATGGTCACCAGCGATTGTGGAATTCGCCGCAGGAACAACCGCAGATCGATGGACGCCGCCGGCACCGCCGTCGGGTGCGCACTGCGGGTCAGCGCCACGGGCACCGAACACAGGGCGAACACCATGGCCACACCGAGCAACGCACGAATGCCCAGCCCCTCATCAAGGCTCAGGGCCAGTTGACCAAGCATCATGCCGACGTAGCTGGCCACCATGTACAGCGCCAACACCCGACCACGTTGTTCGGTCCGGGCCTGATCATTGAGCCAGCTTTCCAGCACCATCAGCTGACACATCATCGCCAGCCCCACCAATGCCCGCAGCACCAGCCAGAACGGCAGCGCCATGCTGAACTCATGGGCCAGCACCGCCGCCGCAATGGTGCCGGCGCAGGCTGCATAGGTCCGGATATGCCCGACCTGCGCGATCAAACTGCGCCCCACCCAACCGCCCAGCACCATGCCCAGGGCATTGGCGGCCATCAGCGCGCCGCCTGCGGTTTCCGTTGCGCCCAAGGCATTGAGGCGCAGCGCCAGATAGGTCATCAGCAAGGTTGACCCCAGCTGCATCAACAGGCTGGCCAGGTAGAGCGCGCCGAACGTCTTCGTCAGTCCAAACACGATGCGATTCCCGAAAAATGAGGATGCGAAACCCGTAGGCTCAAGCCAACCCGTGAAGCGCTTTCCAGTTGCCCGGATGCACGACGTAACCGAACAAGGCATGCCCGCCGTACACCAGTGCCGTCCCTTCAGGAATCCACAGCAACTGACCGGGCCGGACCTCGAACAACTCATCGCCGACCCGCAACTCGAAGCAGCCTTCGATGACGAAAATCACCTCGTCATACAGCACCGTCCAGGCCACCTGCGCGCCCTCCCAGCGCGCAAAACCCACGCCGATGTTCGGCGAGATCTCATTGCTCAGGGCCCGGGCCACGTAGGCGGCGCCGGGTGGGCCGCCGCGGAAGGTGAAATCCAGGTCCTGATGGTCGATAAGCAGCACGCTGTTGCGGGGCGAACTCATAACTCGCTCCGGCTGTTCCACGCCGCCAGGTGAATGCGCGAGCGCACCCCCATGCCCAGGAACGGTTCTGGCGGGTTCAGCGACGGCATGCCGGTCACCGCGCGAATGTCGTTCAACTGCGCCGACTCGGCGCCCACCGCCAGGTCCGCCAGCAAGGTCCCGGAGATGGTGCCCCAGGCCGCGCCGACACCGTTGTCACAGGCGGATGCATGCACCCCCGGCTCCAGCTCGCCGAAGAAGTTGGTGAAGTTGCGCGAGATCGCGTAGACCCCGCCCCAGGTGTGGCTGAACGGCACGTCGGCCAACTGCGGGAAGCGCGCCTTGAACGCCTTGCGATGGGATGCCTGAACCTTGGCGCGCATGCCGTCGCTGGTGCTGCGCCCGTACTTGGGCACGTGCTTGTAGGTGTTGCGGATGATCAACCGACGGTCCTGGGTCATGCGCACCGTGGTCCCGGCGTGGTCCGCCGGGGTCAGGCCCCAGTCCAGTTGACCGCCGTAGGTGGCCAGCTCTGCATCGGTCAGCGGACGGGTCCAGCTGGCGAAGGTCATCACCGGCAGCAGGCGGTTGCGCAGGTAACCGAATTCCTGGGTGAAGATACTGGTGCCCAGCAACAGCTGCGGGGTGCGGATCACACCGTGGGTGCCATGCAGAATCCAGCCGCCGCGACCGTCACGCTCCAGGCGCTGGATCGGCGATTCCTCCAGCAATTCGACGTTGCCCGGCAGGCTACGGGCAAGACCCGTGACCAGTGCCGCCGGCTGCATCAGGTAGCAGCCCGGGGTGAAGATCGCGCCGCTGTAGTGCCGGGTGCCCAACACACCAGCCAACTCGGTGGTGCCGACCCGGCGGAAGGGTTCGCCGAGGTCGGTCATCAGCTTTTCGAAATGATCCAGATAGGCCATACCCCGTGGGCCCACCGCACCCTGGTATTTGCCGGCATGGGACCACTGGCAATCGATGCCATGGGTTTGAACCAGCCCCTGCAATTGCGAAATCGCCGAGCGGTTGAGCGACAGCAGGCGTTGCTTGTGCGCCGGGTCCGGATGCTCCAGCGCAAACTTGTGCGGCAAGTCGATGACGAACCCCGAGTTGCGCCCCGAAGCGCCATGGGCGACCCGTTGCGCGTCCACCAACAGGATGCGCGCTTCAGGATGATGCTGGGCCAGACGCCGAGCGGCGGCCAGGCCGGCAAAGCCGGCTCCCACCACCGCAAAATCGGCACGCTGTTCCCCGGACAGGCGCGTGCACGCCGGTTGCTGCGGCAAGGCTGCGTACCAGCCGCAACTGGCATCGTCGTAAGGCAAATTGATCGAGTTTTTCATGATGACGGCCTCAGGCAACTGCCTGCTGAGTGTTCTGACAGGACTGCAGCAATGCGCTGCGTTGCGTTTGCGCCTGGCGCCCCAACAGCACAAAGCCGTTGAGCTTGCCCTGGGCGTCATAAAACCCGGCGCTCATACCGTCTTGCGTCGGTGTGCAGCGCCATTGGCCCTCACCCGCCGGTACCAGCAGGCACAGCGGCGCCGCTGGCGTTTTCACCGTCACCGGCATCAGCGGGTAGTCGACCGCAGTGGGCTGACCGAGCAAGGTTTTGCTGAGGGCCTGGATGCCCTGGTTGATCGGCGCCAGATACGGCAGCAACTGGCCGTCGATCTCGATGCAATCGCCCAGGGCGTAGATGCCCGGCACCGAGGTTTGCAACTGGGCATTCACCTGGATGCCACGCCCCACGGCCAGCCCCGCACTCTGGGCCAGACTCAGATCAGGCCGCAGCCCGACCGCCGACAACACCAGGTCCGCGACGAGGGTCTGGCCATCGGCGAGTGTCAGCGCATAGCCCTGCCCGCTCGGTTCGATGGCCTCGACCGTGTTCTGCAGATGCCACTTGACCCCCAGATCACTCAGCGCATTCTGCAGCACCTGCCCCGCTTCAATCGGCAACAGGCGTTCCATCGGCCAGCGGCCGAGGCCGATGACGTCCACGCTGAAACCGTTGTGGGCCAGGTCATTGGCGAACTCGCAGCCGATCAACCCGTCACCGAGAATGGCGACCCGCTGCACACCGCTCAGGCGTTCGCGGAAACCGTGGTAATCCTGCAGGTTGTTGACGCTGAGCAAGGCGCCCGTCTCACCCCGAATCGGCAGGCGAATCGGTTGCGCGCCGCTGGCGAGTACCAGTTGGCCGTATTCCATTTCTCCAAAACTGGTGTTCAGCCGCCGCGCCGCAGGGTCGATGCCCAGCACCTTGCAGTGCGGATAAACGCGGATGTTCAGCCGCTTCTCGATCGCCAGCGGCGCTTCACCGGACAATGCCTCGGCGCTTTTGCCCTGGGACAACCCGATCGACAGCGCGGGCTTGGAATACAGGTGCCCCGACTCTTGAGTCAGCACCCGGATCTCCACCGCAGGGTCCGCCTTGCGCAACGCCTGGGCCAGGCCATAACCGGCATAACCACTGCCGATGATGACGATCGGCTGGCGCGGCGCCGCAGGCACCACAGGCGCCGCCACCACAACCGGCGCTGCACTGACCGCCGTCACCGCTTCGGTGTAGGCACTGATGTCGAGCATCTCGAAATCAGCCTTGCCCACGTGACATTCCGGGCACACCCAATCCTCGGGCACATCTTCCCAGCGCGTGCCGGCGAGGATGCCATCCTCGGGCCAGCCCAGCGCTTCGTCATAAATCAATCCGCAGACGATGCAAAGCCAAGTCTTGAACATGGTGTTCACTCCCCAGCGATCCGGATCGCCACGTTTTTTGTGCGCACGTAGCTGTACAAGGCTTCCTGGCCCTTCTCGCGGCCGAAGCCCGACAACCCGACCCCGCCGAACGGCGTCTCGATGCCGCCGGCGTACCATTCGTTGACGAACACCTGGCCGGATCTGAGGCGACGGGTGCAGCGCATGGCGCGGCTGATGTCCTGGGTGAACACCCCGGCGACCAGGCCGAACTCAGTGCCGTTGGCGATGGCGATGGCTTCTTCTTCGGTGTCGAACGGCATGATCGCCAGCACCGGCCCGAACACTTCTTCCTGGGCGATGCACATCGTCGGCGTGACATCGCGGAACACGGTCGGGCGCATGAAATGCCCGGCGCGATCCGAGAAGGCTTCGCCGCCAGTGACGGCCACGGCGCCCTCTTCGATGGCGCGGCGGCACAAGGCTTCGATGCCCGCCAGTTGCCCGGCGCTGACCACCGGCGTCAGGTCGGCGTTTTCCTGGCCGATGCCGACGCTGAGCCCTTCGGCCATGCTCACCACGGCCTCGACCACGTCTTCGTAGATTTCGCGCTGCACCAGCAACCGCGACATCGCCGAACAGACCTGGCCGGCATTGAAAAAGATGCCTGACTGCACGCTGGCCAGCAGTTGCTCGAGGTTGGCGTCGGCGAACGCAATCGCCGCCGACTTGCCACCCAGCTCCATCACGCTCGGAATCGCATGCTGGGCCGCGTCACGCAAGATCGTCTGCCCCGTGGGCACCGAGCCGGTGAACACGATCTGATCGACGCTATTGTGGCTGACCAGGTACGAACCGACTTCACGCCCACGGCCGCAAATCAGATTGACCGCGCCGTCGGGCAAACCCGCCTTGGCAATGGCGCGCATCAGCACGCACATGCCCAGCGGCGACAGCTCCGGGGACTTGATCACCACCGCGTTACCGGCCGCCAGGGCCGGCGCCAGGGAGCGGGCACAGATGGACACCGGGAAGTTCCACGGCACGATCTGCGCCGAGACGCCCATCGGGTCGTACAGGGTGAAGTCCATGTAGCCGTTGCCCAGCGGGATCGAGGTGCCCTCGATCTTGTCCGCCATGCCGGCGTAGTACTCGAAGTAGCGCGCCGCCTCGATGAACTCGTCCCTGGCATCGACCAGGCGCTTGCCGTTTTCCTGGCACAGCACCCAGGCGCCCTCGTCCGCCACCGCACGAATTTCTTCGGCAATGCGCAGCAGCCAGGTGACACGTTGCGCCGGGCGCACGCGGGTCAGTTCGCCACTGTCGGCGCAGCGACGGGCCGCCTGCAATGCACGTTCGGCGTCGGCCACCGTGGCCTGGGCGATGGTCGCCAGCGGCTCGGCGGTGCCGGGGTTGTTGACCGTCAGGCTCTGGACGCTGTCGACCCATTGGCCATCGATGTAGTTGAGCCAGTGAGAGGCGATCGGATACATGGGACCTCTCCTCAGGCGGACGGCGTGGTGGCGAGCAGCTGACGCGCGGCCCACTGGTGGAAGAAGTGCGTCGGGATGTCCATTTCCGGCGAGAACGCGCCGCCCTTGTAACCTGGGGAATGCCGACCTTTCTGCATGCCTTCGACCGAGCTGATGTCTTCGGCGAACACCACTTTCCAGGACTCCAGGATCGCATCGCGGCACGCGGCGAACTCTTCGCTGCTGGCGGCTTCGTCACCGACGTAGAACAGGCGCAGGTGCTCGATGGTGCGGCCCGGCGACACCGGCTCCAGCTGCATGGCGAACGCGTGGTCGGCCTGGATGCCGAGCAGAACGTTGGGGAAGAACGCCACGTATTCGGCGTTGCGCAGGCGGTCCAGCGGCCAGGCCGGGAATTTCGGCAAGTGCGTGCCGGCCACGTCCGACAGGTTGTAGGCGTAGCTGCCTTGGCCGGCGAAGTGCTCGTCGAAAATGATGTTGTAGTGGTCTTCCAGGCGCGAGTAGGAGTTCAGGCTTGGGTGCACCCACGGCAGGTGATAGGCCTCGCAGTAGTTCTCCACCGCCAGTTTCCAGTTGCAATTGATGTCCAGGGTGGTGGCGTCGTGGCCCGGGCGGCGGCTCATCAGGCTCATGCCGTCGTCGCCGAGGAACTGGCTCCAGCGCGCGGTCAAGGGCGCGAGCATCTCTTCGAGGGGCTGTGCGTCGCCGGACAGGTTGATGAACACCATGTCCATCCAGATCGCGCTGCGGATCGCTTTCAAGCCGTGCTTTTCACAGGCGAAGCGCTCGTCCTTGTGCTGATCGATGCCGCCGACATGCGGGGTGCCGCGCAGGCTGCCATTGAGATCGTAGGTCCAGGAGTGGTACGGGCAGCGAATCACGCCCTGCACTTCGCCGGCCTGCTCCACCAGTTTCATGCCGCGGTGGCTGCACACGTTATGGAACACTTGCACCAGGCCTTCGCGGTTGCGCATCAGCAGCAGCGGCAGGCCCATGAAGTCGATCGGTTTGACCGAGCCGGCCTTGCCCAGGTCGCTGGCAAAACCGACGCAGGCCCAGGTCTTGCCCATGACCTGATCGCGCTCGAGTTCGAAATAGCGTTGTTCGGTGTAGAACTCGTTGCTCAGGCCGGTGGCTTCATGGATCGGATTGAGGACGGTTTCGAGGTGATGCACTGGAATTTGTTGAAGGGTGGTCATTATTGTTTTCCCCTGCTGGGCACGGTGTGGAAGGGCCGGCCGGGCTTACTTGGCCAGGTCCGCTGGCGGCAAGTTTGGGAAAACGGGGGGTGTCTCGACAAACGATATTTCGGCAGGGATTAATGACTTTTGATCATGAATCTAAAGGTGCGGCATGCGCACCTGCGGCGGCTGGCGCATCCTGCGTCTGACCTTGTAGGAGCGAGCTTGCTCGCGATGGCCTCCAGAGCGCCACGTACGTCCAAATTTCCCGCGTCATCGTTGGCCACCATCGCGAGCGAGCTCGCTCCTACAGGTCTTGCGGCGTGGTCGGCAGCTGATTCATCAGCCAACTGCGAAAGCGCTTCACGCTTTGCCGCATGCCGCCACGGGCCAGGGGTTCGAGCAGGCAAAACTGCGCATCGGTGCGCAACACGGCGTCCAGTGGCCGCACCAGCGCACCGCTTTTGAGGTAGTCATCGACCAGGTTGGACCAGGCCAGCGCAACGCCCTGCCCGTTGATCGCCGACTGGATCACCATCGAATAGCTGTTGATGTTGATCCGGCGCTTGGGCTCGACGTTTTTCAGCCCCTGGCTGTGGAACCAGTCGGACCAGCCGATCCAGTCGCGTTGCGAGTCGTCGAGCACCAGCCAGGTGCAGGCTGCAAGGTCTTTGGGCTCGGTCAAGGCCGGGTATTTGGCCAGGTACGCCGGGCTGCACACCGGGTAGACCTCCTCGGAAAACAGCGGCGTAACCTGCATGTCCCGGGGCGGTGTGCTGCAGTAGTACAACGCCAGGTCGCAGTCCAGCCGCGAGAAATCCTTGACCTGATCATGGGCGATGATCCGCAGGTCGATCTCTTCGTTTTCACGCTGGAATTCGGAGACCTTGGGCAACAACCACAGCGATGCCATGGCAGTGCTGGTGGCTACCGTCACTTGCTCGGCGCCTCGCCAATGGCGGATTTCACCGGTGGCCTGGGCCACCTGCAACAGAGCGGTGCGAACCGTTTCGTAATACTGGCTGGCGGCCGGACTCAACTGAATGGTGCGGGTGGTGCGTTCGAACAGCACCTTGCCCAGGTAGTCCTCAAGCAGGCGCACTTGTCGACTGATGGCGCCCTGGGTGACGTTCAACTCCTGCGCGGCGAGGGTAAAACTCAAATGACGTGCGGCCGCTTCGAACGCGACCAGACTGTTGAGCGGCGGTAGAGGGTGGATTTTCATCAGGCAGGGTCACGTCGTTATTTTGGTTTTATCGCGCGAGTTTAGCCCTTGGCGTTGGAGGTGGATACACATGCCCTTTGTCGGCGCTGCGACGTGAAACGAGGCAGCGCTGACAGGTACGTGGTTCGCTGATAAATCGTACCAACGGCTAGAAACGAAGCGTCAACCGGGAATGCGCTGACTATGGTTCTCCTTCCAGCGCAGGCACTTTCCTGAAGGTTGCAGAACCAGCGTGAGCTGATTGAACAGATGAATATCGGCGTACCGTTCGAAGAATCGGTTAAGCATCTCGCCGAACAGGCCGATATCGCCTTCGCCGCAAAAGCCGTTGGTGTCCAGGGTGACCTCGATGTCCACACCGCGCAGCAAAAAGCCTTTTTCGAAGCGCTGAAGCAGGTGGTGGTTGACCTCGACAATCGCGGCGAGCCGGCGTTGGTTCTCTTCACTGCCGGTCCAGTCGTAAAGCGCCAGGGTACCGCGCAGGACCTCGGCGTTGTCGAGCATGGGCAGGAAGTTGGAGCCCAGGTGGCTGAGCACACGCCAATGGAAGCGGTCCCGGTCGGGCGGGTAGCAGGGCAAGGTGGGGGCACACAGATTGCGCACGCGCAAACCGGTCTTGGACGGCTGTGCCAGGGTGTCGAGCAATGTGTCTTGCAGGGTCTTGCGCGGGAGCTGACCGTTGGTGGCGGTCATGCGCAGTGACAGGCACGGATTCTCGGCCTGCACATCCGCTTTGAACCCCTCGCCGCCCAGGATCAACCAGGTGTCAATGCGCCCGCTGGCACCACGTTTCATCCGCGTGTGGAAGTAACGCTCGGGATTCTCGTCGCGCAGCATGCCGCCCTTGTGGGCAAAACTGCTGAAGGGCACATAGTCGAGTCTGGCGGTGTTCTTCGAAGCGCTGACCTGGTCCACCGAGTAAATTTCGACCGCAGCGTGCTGCGAGCTCGTGCTGCGCAGCAGATAGTCGGTTTGCAAAGGCTCCAGCCTTAACGGCTCGGCATTGAGCGCGAACAGGTTGATCGCCGGCACCGCGTTCAGCCGAATGTGCTCGGCCGTCGGCTTGAACCCCTGCGGCCAGGGTTCGCGCAGTACCGCCTCCACTTCGAACCAGGGCAGGCCTGGCGTGAGGTTGAGATTTTCCAGCCCGCACAGGGCCACGAACATGAATTTTTCGCGGAAGGTGAAGTATTCGAGCATCAACTCATAGCCGCCGGTTGCGCTGCCGCCTTTTGGCCACAGGCGATCCTCATCGGCGAACCCCTTGGCTTTGAAACGGCCTTCAAACAACTGGCGATCCGTCTGCTGCGGCAAGCGTACGTACAGCGCTTGGGTGTTGAGTGTCAGCGCCAGGTGCAAGGCACTGGCAAGCGGCGCATCGGCATCGAGGTACAGCGGCAGGCGGCTCAGGTCGATCTCGTTCCAGTCGCATTTGGCGCCGCAGGCAAATCGCAGCCGCAGCAGCGAGCGCCCGTCCGGTTCATGATCCAGCTGCACAGATTCCACCGCCAGGGGCAGCAACTGCAGGTCCTGGGTGGTGGTGTACCGGCACCGGGTACCTTGCGGCCCGATGGGTTGTGACATCACCTCCAGACCCGCCGCGATCCGCTCGCTGCGCTTCATCTGGTTGATATCGGGCGCCAGTTCGACGATCGACAGCGATGGGATGGTGCGCAGGTACTGCGGCCACAGCAGGCTGACCAGGCCTTCGGTCAGCTCCGGCAGGTCATCGTCGAGCTTTTCACGCATCCGGCCCATGAGAAAGGCGAAGCCCTGGAACAGCTGTTCCACACTGGGATCCAGCGCGCCGGGCTTATCCAGGTTCAGTTGTGCCGCAATCTTGGGAAATTCTTCGGCAAACGCCTTGCCGGCCTCACGCAGATAGCGCATCTCGGCATCGAAATACTGCAATGTCACATTGTCCCTGTTCATCAATAGCGTCCTTTTTTGTGCGGTTTAATGTGGAAACGGTGACTACAGATTTACGTTCGTCTGCTCGCCATCCAGAAAAATCTGCGTCGGCAACTTGAAGCCGCGCAGCTTCAACAACGCCAGCGGTCCAGTCCCCAGTTCGGTGCGCAGGTTCCAGGTCAGATCCAGCCCATCGGGGGCCTTGATTTGCAGGCGAAACTGGCTGTCGCTGTCGTTGAGCGGCGTGACCTGGGCTTTTTCCAGCAGGCGGATCAGGCCCCAGGTGCCCTCGAAATCGCCGAACAGGCGTTCATTGGCGCGTACGCTGATCCAGCTCAGGCGCGTGCCCGGGTGGCTGGTGAAGCCCGGCCATTTGAAGCGCTGCCAGCGTTCCTTCTGGTTGAAGTATTCGTGCTTTTCGCCGTTGAGGATGAAGGTGGTCTGCACCACGTCGCGCACCGGTTTGCCGCGCAATTCGAAGCTGATGCCCATGCCGCCGTCGGTGTAGAGCACGTCGGCCAGATGGCTGAGCTGATTGATCGCGGTGAGGAACTGCGGGTTGAAACGCAGGCCCTGGCTGTGTCGCGAGTCGGCGACCCAGCGGCTGCCTTCCTTACGTAAAACGCCGCTCAATTGCTGCTGCAAAAACT